>Ga0207657_10005351_pt1 | contig 13446 bp, 12 predicted proteins | sample KBSC33metaG_FD_184316 | JGI IMG/M metagenome (GOLD analysis project Ga0207657, IMG submission 184316) | Corn rhizosphere microbial communities from Kellogg Biological Station, Michigan, USA - KBS C3-3 metaG (SPAdes) (version 2) | ecosystem: Host-associated > Plants > Roots > Rhizosphere > Soil ... | reverse complement strand
GTTGAGATCGATGACCTCCGAGGCCATGTGCTCGCGATAGACGAAGGCGCGCTCCAGCGCCAGATCGACGAAGCCGGCGATCAGTTCGCCATTCCAGATCGGAATTTGCCGCAGCACCAGCGGAATCCGCGAGGCCGGCTGCAACGTCGCCAGCGTCTCGCGCACGCGGTTGCTGGCCTTGTCGATCTTGTTGAGAAACAGGAAGCGCGGAATCTTCAGGTCTTCCAGTTCGCGCAGGATGATCTGCAACTGCGGCAGCTTGCGCTCATCCGCTTCACAGACCACGACCGCTGCGTCGATCACCGGCAATGCCGCACGCATGTCGTGGGCGAATTCAATCGAGCCGGGGCAGTCGAGAAATGTGTAGGTGTCACCCATGAAGGTGGTGGTCGCGGCGCTCAGGCCGACGCCCATCTTGTGTTTGCGCGCTTCGACGCTGGCGTCGCCGACCGATGTGCCGGCGTCAACGCTGCCCGCGCGCGCGATGGCGCCGGTGCGGGCGAGGATCGCTTCGAGAAGTGTGGTCTTGCCGCTTTGAAAGGGGCCCACGAGCGCGATGCAGCGTGGACCGCGAGGACTTCTGACGTCTTGTCCCATTGCCGCCTCCTGAACTGGAGCTCGGCCCATGATTGGGTCGGCAGCCTGGATCGTCTCAGGGGTTTTTGGCGTTGGCAAGCTGGAACTTGGTCGTGAACCTGCGAACGATTCAGCAAAGCGCGTGACGGTGTCCCGGGCGCGCAATGCCATTCAAAACATGCATCAGCGTCCCGGCCGCAATTCCAGTCCGGCCAACCCGACGGCAACGCTGATGCCGGTCGAACCCGACACGCTCAACGGTTGCAGCGCGACCGAGTTGGCCGAACCGCCGACCAGCACATTGGCACCGAGTCCGACGCCGATCGAAGCGCTGCCCTGCGCGCCGGCGTAGTTGCCGGAGAGATCGCCGACACCGGCGCGCTCGACCGGTGCGAACACCGCCCACGCCAGCGACGACTGCTCGGTGATGCCGAGATCGATTCCGACTTTGCGGATGGTAGCGACGTAAGGCTGATCGGGGCGCCCCTCGGAATGCAACAGGCAGCCGAGATTGGTCACCGAGCCAACGATGAAACCGACGCTGGCACCACCGCGGCATTCCAGCACGCCGATCTGAACACGTTGCGGTTGCTGGGCATCGGCGGCGGCCGAGGCCAACAACGCTGCGGCGACACCGAACAGGATCGAACTGCGACGCATGGGAATCTCCGGCGAAAGGGGGACATGCAGGTTGACGGGCGATAATGCTACACGGGCAAATTCCGATTTGATATCGGATATGTGACTGGCCGGTGATGGGCGACGGCATTATCCCGAGTGCAACGCTGGCTCTGGTTTGCCGCTACACTCGGGCACGCCGGATTGCCGTTGAAGGTGGATGATGGTGCAGATCGAATCGACACTACGATGCCCGGACTGCGGCCATGAGGCCGTCGAGACCATGCCCACCGATGCCTGCCTGTTCTTCTACGACTGCAAGGGTTGCGGACAACGGCTGAAGCCCAAGCCGGGCGACTGCTGTGTGTTCTGCTCGTACGGCACGGTGCCTTGCCCACCGATCCAGTCCGGAGCCTGTTGCAGCAGCTAACCGGCCCTCCACAAGGCTAACAAGACTCGTCGTCACAAAAAAAGGCCCGCTTGCGCGGGCCTCTTGATGGACGTCAGCGCCGCTTAGCGGTGGTGACGATGATGGCGGTGGTGCTTGCGATGTTTGCGGTGCTTGCGCGGACCCTGCACAACGCCGGCCGGGCGCAGATCGACATCGGCGATGCCGGCGGTGACGTTGAGGCCGGTCTGGCCCTGCAGGCTGAGCGGCTGCAGCGAGAACGAGTTGTTCGAACCGCCGACCAGCAGGTTGCCGCCAAGACCGACGCCGACCGCCGCGTTGGCGCCGACGCCGCCGAAGTGTCCGGCGAGATCGCCGCGTCCGATCCGGTTGGTCGGCGCGTAGACCGCCCAGGCCAGACCCGTCTGCTGGGTGAAGCCGAGATCAAGGCCGATCCGGTTGATCGTCGCGACGTACGGCTCCGGCCGGCGGCCTTCGCTCTCGAAGGTGCATTGCAGATCGGTGCGCGAGCCGACCACGTAGCTGACATTCGGTCCGCCTTCGCAGGTCAGCACGCCGACCTGCAGCCGCGACTGGGCATTCGCCGTGGCGAACGAGGCGACGAGCATGGCCGCGCCGATTCCGATAAGTTTCATAGTCCGCATTGCGTTTGATCTCCGCTGTTGTTGTGAATGGCTGGCGCACAGGAGGGATGCGCCGTGTCCAAAACATGGCGCTTCCGCAAAAAATCCTGAAAATCGCTCAAAGTTGGGCAATCACGATTAGATGACTGGAAGACCGCGATTTATCGTTACCGCAGATTGCCGCAGAAGCGCTGGATGCGTTTGCAGGCGTCCTCGAGATCGGAGGTCTTGGTCGCATAGGAAATACGGAATGCCGGGCCGAGGCCGAACGCCGACCCCTGCACCACCGCGACGCCCTCGACTTCGAGCAGTTCGGTGACGAAATCCTCGTCGTTGCCGATGACTTTTCCCGACGGCGCGGTCTTGCCGATGGTGCCGGCGCACGACGGATAGACGTAGAAGGCACCCTCGGGCCGCGGGCAGTCGATGCCGTTGGCCTGGTTCAGCATCGAGACCACGAGATCGCGGCGCTCCTTGAACACCTTGTTGTTCTCGGGGATGAACTCCTGCGGACCGTTCAACGCTTCCACCGCCGCCCACTGCGAGATCGACGACGGGTTCGAGGTCGATTGCGACTGGATCGTCGCCATCGCCTTGATGAGTTGCGCCGGGCCGCCGGCATAGCCGATGCGCCAGCCGGTCATGCAATACGCCTTCGACACGCCGTTCACCGTCAGCGTGCGGTCGAACAGTTTCGGCTCGATCTGCGCCGGGGTGGTGAAAGCGAAGTCGTCGTAGACCAGATGTTCGTACATATCGTCGGTCATCACCCAAACCTGCGGATGCTTGACCAGCACATCGGTCAGCGCCTTCAGTTCGGCACGCGAATAGGCCGCGCCGGTCGGGTTCGACGGCGAGTTCAGAATGATCCACTTGGTCTTCGGCGTGATGGCGCGCTCCAGCGCATCCGGCTGCAGCTTGAAGCCGAACTCGGCGGTGCAGATCACCGGCACGGATTCGCCACCCGCCAGCGCCACCATTTCCGGATAGCTCACCCAGTACGGCGCCGGGATGATGACTTCGTCACCCGGATTGATGGTCGCCATCAGCGCGTTGTAGAGCACCTGCTTGCCGCCGGTGCCGACGATGATCTGGTTCGGCTTGTAGGTCAGGCCGTTCTCGCGCTGGAATTTGGCGATGATCGCCTCCTTCAGCTCGGGAATGCCGTCGACCGCGGTGTACTTGGTCTTGCCCGCCTCGATGGCGTGGATCGCCGCCAGCTTGATGTTGGCGGGCGTGTCGAAATCCGGCTCGCCGGCGCCGAGGCCGATGACGTTGCGGCCGGCCGCTTTGAGCTGCCGTGCTTTATCCGTGACCGCGATGGTCGCGGACGGCTTCACACGGTCGAGCGCGGCGGACAAGAACGACATCGTTAGCTCCTTGCAAGCGTCGTGAACCAGCGATTCCACGACTTTTTACTTTGAATGGGATCGCGCCACCTTAGAGTGCACCACGCTGCACCGCAAGAAGCTTCCGTCAAACAGCTCCGTGATCGTGGCGGATATGCCGGACCGACGGCCCTCCCGCTGGCACGATATGCCGCACCGATCGGCCTTTGCAGCAGCTTTCAACTTTTCCAGACTTTGGGGGCTTGCGGCACGCCGATGTGGCCATCATTGTTTAACGGCGTTGCGGGCGGACAGACCGGGCGCTCCGACGACAGGTGAAGCGACGTAATGTACAAGCTCTATTCGATGCAGCGATCGGGCAACAGCTACAAGGTTCGCCTCGCGCTGGCGTTCCTCAACGCGCCCTATCGCGCCATCGAGATTGACATCCTCAGGGGCGAAAGCCGCACGCCGGATTTCCTTGCCAAGAATCCGAGCGGCCAGGTGCCGCTGCTGGAGGTCGAGGACGGCCGTTATCTGGCCGAATCCAACGCCATTCTCTGGTACCTCGCCAACGATACCCACCTGCGACCGGAATCCCGGCTCGGCCGCGCCGAGGCGCTGCAATGGATGTTCTTCGAGCAGCACGCGCTGGAGCCCAACATCGGCGCCGCCTATTTCTGGCTGGCGCTGGTGCGCGGCGGCCGCGACCTGCAAACCCACGCGCTGGACGACTGGATGGAGCGCGGTTACGCGGCGCTGCAGGTGATGGAAAACCACCTCAAGAGTCATGACTTCTTCGCCGCCGGCCAGCTGACCGTCGCGGACATCGCGCTGTACGGCTACACCCATGTCGCCGATCAATGCGATTTCGACCTCGCGACGTTTCCTGCCATCCGGGCATGGCTGCGGCGGGTCGAGCAGGCCCCCGGCTTCGTCACCATGGACTGGCGGCCCAACCCGGCTGACACCAAAGCCGAGGCCTGACCGCAAGTCGCCATCCACTTTCGCCGACTACGGGGTGAACAGCGGGCATAACTGTACCGCTGGCCATGGTTTGGCCAATTTTTGCTCGCGTGCCGCCAAAATCTCGCCCTCGACATTGTGCAAATTCCATCTCACGGGTGATTCGCCCGCCAGATGAAGGATTTACGACCATGATGCGGTCGCGCGGCGCTGGACCGGGGTTTGCTGACAAACCCGCTCCCGTTGCTTCCTCCCGGTTGACCCATGCTGTCGCGGCATCGCTGGCGATTGCGCTCTCGGTTTGTCTCATGGTGACGTTCACCATGATCAACAACACGCTCACGCTGCTTCCGGCCTGACGGCCGTGGGTCGGCGCCGCACGCGTCAAAGCTCGCGTGATCGATAACTTCACCCGAACAACGACGATCTCCAGGACGGAGACGTTCAAGCAGGGCGCTCGTCAATGAAGGCACCCATCCTGTGGGTCACCGCGTCGCTGGCTGCCGCGACCGTGCTGACGGCGTCGTTCCTGATCGCGACCACCTCACGCGGAGCCAATACCTCGTTCGCCTCCAGCGCCGGCCAGCTTGAAGTGCAAACCATCGCCAGCGGCCTGGTCAATCCGTGGGCGCTAGCGTTTCTTGCCGACGGTCGCATGCTGGTAACCGAACGTCCCGGACGCATGCGCATCGTCTCCAGCGGCGGTCAGTTGTCGCCGGCACTGAAAGGTGTGCCCGACGTCTGGGCCACCGGCCAGGGCGGCTTGCTCGACGTCGTCACCGACCACGCTTTCAAGCAGAACAACACCATCTATTTCTGCTTCTCCGAACGCACCGCAGGCGGCGGCCGTACCGCGGTGGCGCGCGCGAAGCTTGTCGACGGCGACGCGCCGCGGCTCGAGGACGTGAAAGTCATCTTCCGGCAACAGGGGCCGCTGTCGAGCGGCAATCACTACGGCTGCCGGATCGCGCAGGCGCGCGACGGCAACCTGTTCGTGACATTGGGCGAACACTTCAGCCATCGCGACGAGGCGCAGAACCTCGGCAACCACCTCGGCAAGCTGATCCGCATCACGCCGGACGGTGCGGCGCCGAACGACAATCCATTTGTCGGGCGCGACGGTGCGCGACCGGAGATCTGGAGCTACGGCCACCGCAACGAACAAGGTCTGGCGATCAATCCTGCGTCCGGCGAGGTGTGGGAAATCGAGCACGGTCCGCGCGGCGGCGATGAGGTCAACATCATCGGCAAGGGCAAGAACTACGGCTGGCCGGTGATCGGCTACGGCATCGACTACAACGGCACGAAGATCCACGCGAGCACCGCCAAGGACGGCATGGAGCAGCCGATCAAATATTGGGTGCCGTCGATCGCGCCGTCCGGCATGGCGTTCTACACCGGCAAGCTGTTTCCGAAGTGGGACGGCAGCCTGTTCACCGGCGCGCTCGCGGGCAAGATGCTGGTGCGGCTCTCGCTCAACGGCAACAGCGTGACCGGCGAGGAGCGCCTCCTGCAGGATCTCAACGAGCGCATTCGCGACGTGCGGCAAGGACCGGACGGCGCATTGTGGCTGCTCACCGACAACGCCGCCGGCCGCATTCTCCGCGTATCGCCGGGCGGCAAATAGCCGGCGCCGCCGCGGTGCGCGCGTAAATCGCATCAACTTGAATACAATCCCGCGCAATTGCGCGGTGCGCGATTTACCCGGCGGTAGCGTTGACGGGCGATCGCTCGCCGAAACTGTGAACAACTTTGCGTCAGTTGCGCTTAAGTTCCTCCAGGTCAAAGGTTTTGCCATGCGTATCGACTGGCGAGCATTGTTTGGTCCGGTCATGACGGCAACGACATCGCTGGCGGCGATCGTCGCCGACCATAGCCTTGTCGCCGTCCCCAACCCTGCGCCGCTGCAAGTCTGCATCGTCGCCATTGCGGCAGCGCTGAGCGGCGTTGGTCCGGGACTGGTGAGCGCAGTCATCGCGGTGGCCACCACGGCTGTGTTCCTGTTGCATCACGGCAATGCTACGGGACTGGATTCCGCCAAACTGATCCGTCTGTTGCTGCTGGCAATCACGGCATCCGGCACGGCGGTGGTGACCGGCATGCTGCGCAAGAAAATGGTCGACGCCATCGAGCGTCAACGCCAGCGCCACGCCACCGCGACGCGTCTCGCCGCCGCGCTGAACCAGGTCGACATCGGCATCGTGTTGCTCGATGCTGATACGCGCGCCGAATTCATCAACCGCGCCTTCCGTAAATATTTCGCACTGTCGGATGCCAAGGCCGACAGCAAGCCACCGTTCATCGCACTGATGTATCACGGCCGCGATGCGGGCTGTTATGAACTGCCCGAAGACGAACTCAGCCACTTCATCGCCGAGCGGACCGAAAAGATGCGCATCGGCGATTCAACGCCGATCAACATCAAGCTCGCCGATGGCCAGGTGATGCGCTTCAGTTGCACGGCGTTGCCCGATGGCGGCCGCATGCTGGCCTACACGCCGGTGACCGACCTGATCCGCCACAGCGACGATCCGGCCAACGCCGAATACTATCGTTCGCTGCGCAACACCGGCGGCCTGTTTCCGGTCGCCAACATGCGCGCCGCCGAATAGCGGTGACGCTGATCGGTTGTGGACAAGCCGCGCTGTCATCGATCTGCAACAAACCTCGGCTAGCTTGCCATAGCGCCTGATCCCTTCCCCCGTCCCGGATCAGATGCGCCCCCAGCGGTCCCTGTCAGTCGCCGCGCTTGACCGGGGCCGCATTTTTTTGCGTAAGCATCCGCGTTCCCGCCGTGGCAAGCGCAACGAGCCATTGCCCCAACATCGAAATTCGGGTTAACGACCTGCCCATGATCCGCTTCACTTTGGTCATCCTCGCGCTCGCCGTGCTGACGCTGCTGTTGCTGCCGTTGCAGTTGATCGGTCTTGCTTTCGATCTGCGCTGGCAGCGGACCATTCCCCACATCTATCACCGCATCCTGTGCGCGCTCGCCGGCGTGCGGATTCGCCAGGTGGGACAGCAGAGCGCTGATACGCCAGTGCTGATCCTCGCCAACCATGCGTCATGGCTCGACATCTGCGTCATCAGCGCGGTGACGCCGGTGGTGTTCGTCGCCAAGAGCGAGGTGGCGCGCTGGCCGGTGTTCGGCTGGCTGGCGAAACTGCAACGCACCGTGTTCATCGATCGCGAGCGGCGGCAGAAAACCGGCGCGGCGACGGAGGAGATCGCGGGGCGGCTGCTCGGCGGCGATGCCGTGGTGCTGTTCGCAGAAGGCACATCGAGCGACGGCACCCGCATCCTGCCGTTCAAGTCGGCGCTGATCGGTGCGGTTCATCACGCGCTCGGCACCTCGACGCATCACGACCGGATCACCGTGCAGCCGATGTCGCTGGCCTACACCCGCTTCGACGGGCTGCCGGTCGGGCGAGCCTTGCGCGAACGCGTGGCGTGGTACGGCGACGCCGACCTGATCCCGCATTTCATCGGCGTGCTGGCCTCCGGTGCGATCGACGTCACGGTGAGTTGGGGCGAGGCCGTGGCGCTCGACATCAACACCGACCGCAAGCAGATCGCACGCGATGCCGAAGCTGCGGTGCGGCGTATGACGGTCGCGGCGTTGCGCGCGACGCCGGGGCGGGTTGCGATCCCCGCCATCGCGCGCACCCACGCAATTGATACAACGGGCATCAACGGCGTATCCGTCTCAAATCGGTGAGCAGCAAATCGTTATACCGACGTTTTGCTTTCGCCCGGATGCCGCCCGGCCGGTTTCGGAAATAGCAGAATGCCGGCAATCATCAACGCAGCGAGCACGGCCGACGCCGTGAAGCGGCTGAGCGCCAGCCCGCCATGATCGATCGGCTTGTCGAGCCAATCGCCAAGCGTAGCGCCGAGCGGCCGCGTCAGGATGAACGCGCTCCAGAACAGCAGCGTGCGCGACACATTGGTCAGGAAATATGCCGCGGCCACAACCGCCAGACCCGCGGCGAACACCAACGCCCCGCGTTCGTAGCCGAACCCATTGGTATCGGCCATCCAGTCGCCCAGCGCAGTGCCCAGCGTTTGCGAGAACAGGATCGCACCCCAATAGAACATCTCCACTTTGGGTGACGCCACGGTGTCAACCGAGATCGAGCCCATCGACCGGTACCAGACATAGAGAACGGCGAGCAGCAACACGAACAGGATCGACGATCCGCCGGCATAGCCGATACCCAGCGAGCGATCGGAAAAATCCGCCATCGTCGTTCCGGCTGTCGTCGTCGCCACGATCACTGCCCAATACAAAAACGGATGATAGGATTTGGCGGAGATCTGGGCGACGACCGCAGCCGCGAAAATGCCGATGAAGATGACGCTGCTGACCGCGTAGCCGAGATTCATCGACATCGATACCGCATCGCCGGCGGTTTCGCCCAAGGTCGTCGCGGCGATCTTGATGATCCAGAAGGTAAGTGTAACCGCAGGAATCTTGCTCAGACTGGCCTTGGCGAAATCATTCATATCGTTCTCGCTGCGATGTAGGATTGAATCCCGGCAGGAAATCTCTCGATCGATCCTTCCTACTTCGCTTCGTTCCGGCTGCGAAGTAAGCACCTCAACAAATTATCGGCATCGCGCGTTTTGTGACGCGCTGCTTGTCTCTTCGATGCTCGGGCCGCTTGCTGCATCCCTCCCCGTGAGCCAGAATGCAGATCTGGTTCCCGCAATCCTCACAGGATTCATTCATGCAAATCCGTAATCTCGGCGGCTCCGGCCTGCGCGTCTCCGCGGTCGGGCTTGGCTGCAATAATTTCGGCCAGCGCACCGACCTGGAGACCTCGCGCAAGGTGATCCACAAGGCGATCGATCTCGGCGTCACGCTGTTCGACACCGCCGACATCTATGCCGGGCGCGGCGGTTCGGAAACCGTGTTGGGTGAAGTGCTCGGCGACCGGCGCAAGGATATCGTGCTGGCGACAAAATTCTCCAAGCCGATGAGCGACGACGGCCGCAAACAGGGCGCGTCGCGGCGCTACATCATGGCGGCGGTCGAAGACAGCCTGCGGCGGCTGAAGACGGATTACATCGATCTCTATCAGCAGCACGATTACGATCCGCTGACGCCGATCGAGGAAACCTTGCGCGCGCTCGATGATCTCGTGCGGCAAGGCAAGGTGCGCTACATCGGCAACTCGAACTTTCCGGCATGGCGCATCAGTGAAGCGGAGTTCACGGCGCGCGCCGCCAACACCACGCGCTTCGTCTCCTGCCAGGACGAATACAGCCTTGTCGTGCGCGGCATCGAAAAGGATCTGCTGCCGGCCGCGCAAGCATACAACCTCGGCCTGCTGCCGTTCTTCCCGCTGGCGAGCGGATTGCTGACCGGAAAATATCAACGCGGGGCTGCCGCGCCCGCCGATACCCGCTTCGCCAAGGCGCCGGCGCTGCGCGACCGCTACATGACGCCGCACAACGAAGACATTGTCGAGAAGCTCGACGCCTTCGCCAAGGCGCGCGGCCACAGCATGCTCGAACTGGCGTTCTCATGGCTCGCATCGCGGCCGCAGGTCTCGAGCGTCATCGCCGGCGCGACGCGCGTCGAGCAGATCGAGGCCAACGTCAAGGCGATCGACTGGGCGTTGAGCGCGGAGGAACTGGCGGAGATCGACACAATCACGCTGACTTGAGCTATAGTTCGACCCATTCGATCCGATGCTAAACTAGTCGAGTGACCAGACGCTGATGACAGTTTCGTTAGCCGCGACAGTTCCAATTCCACGCCGCCTCGCCTGCGCGCGCTGCGGCACGGAGTTCAGTTGCGGCCTGTCGCGCGAGTGCTGGTGCGGCGAGGAAACCGCGCGGTTGCCGCTGCCGAAAACCGGCACCGGTTTCGCCGACTGCCTGTGCCGCGACTGTCTGCGCGCCATCGCCGCTAGCGCTGAAGCTGAACGCTGGCAGATCAGCGCGGTGCTGCTCGACATGGACGGCACGCTGCTCGACACCGAGCGGGTCTATCGCACCAGCCTGACCTCGGCACTGACCGACCTTGGCTACGCCGACGGCCTGACCATCTCGCATGCGATGATCGGCATTCCCGCCGCGCAATGCGAGGTCATGCTGTTCGATCGCTACGGCACGGATTTTCGGATCGACGACGTGCGCCGCGCCTTCGTCAGCTACAAGGACGACATGCTGCGCGACGGACTGCCGCTCAAGGCCGGGACGCTTGAACTGCTGGATGCCCTGCGCGCCGCCGATTGCCCGATGGCCATCGTCACTTCGTCATCGCGCCGCGCTGCCGAGGAGCATCTGGCGCTGGCCGGGATTCGGTCGCGTTTCGACACTATCCTGACGCACGACGATGTCGCGCGCAGCAAACCAAGTCCGGATCTCTACCTGCTGGCCGCGGAGCGCCTCGGGCTTCAGCCGCAGGCTTGCGTCGCGGTGGAAGACTCCAATCCCGGCATCGCCGCGGCGCACGGCGCCGGAACGATTCCGATCATGGTGCCGGACCTGCTGCAGCCCAGCGCCGAAACGCGCGCCAAATGTGCCGCGGTGCTGCCCGATCTGCACGCGGTGCTGGCAATGTTGCGGGCGAAGGGCGCGCAAATCTGACGGCCTGCCGTCACCCCGAGAGTCTGGATTGCTTCGTCGCTACGCTCCTCGCAATGACGAGAGATAGCCTTTTGTACAAAACAGATGCTAGCCCTTCACCACCGCCGCGGTCTGGCCGAACAGCAGTTTGCGTTCTTCCTCGGTGCGGATCGCCGGCTGGCCGAAGTTCGGATTGATCTCCTTGGCCTTGGCGTAGGCGCGCTCGGTCGCCGGCCGCTTGGCAATCGTCTCCAGCCAGCGCTTGAGATGCGGGAAGTCGTCGATGTTCTGGCTCTGGTTCTTGTAGGGCACCACCCACGGATAGCTCGCGATATCGGCGATGGAATAATCGCCGGCGATGAATTCACGATCCGCCAGCCGCTTGTTGAGCACGCCGTACAGCCGGTTGGTCTCGTTCACGTAACGATCGATGGCGTAGGGAATCTTCTCCTGCGCGTAGTTACGGAAATGATGGGTCTGTCCCGCCATCGGGCCGAGCCCGCCCATCTGCCAGAACACCCACTGCAGCGCGTCGTAGCGGCCATACAGATCGGCAGGCAGCAACTTGCCGGTCTTCTCGGCGAGATACAGCAGGATCGCGCCCGACTCGAAGATCGAGATCGGCTTGCCGCCGCCTTTCGGTTCGTGATCGACGATGGCGGGCATGCGATTGTTCGGCGCGATCGCCAGAAACTCCGGCTTGAACTGGTCGCCTTTGCCGATGTTCACCGGGAAAACCTTGTACGGCAGGCCGGTTTCTTCGAGAAACATCGTGATCTTGTGACCGTTCGGCGTGGTCCAGTAATGCAGGTCGATCATCTCGTTATCCTTGTTATTATCCCTGGCTGAAGCATGAAACGGCAGATATCGCGAGGTGCACGCCATTTAGATGCATATGCATTAATCTCATCGGATTACCGCCCGGAGTCAATGCTGAAAACACCTGCGCGCAGAAACGTGAGCGGAACCGTACGCGATCGTTCAGAACGCTGAACTCCGGCCATGCGAACCGTCGCAGGCTGTTTACGCATCACTGCTTAGACCCCTTTTATCACCGCCGGACTCAGCCCATATTCCGCCGATGGCGAAAAAACCTGCTCCCCCGAAAAAGCCCGGCAAGACTCCCAAATCGAAAGCGCCAAATTCCAAGGCGCATCGGCCCGACGTAAAGCCGATCGGCCCTGCGCTGGCGGAACTGCTCAATCCCGCGATCAATCGCGGCGATGCGGGTATGGGTTCGGGTACAGGATTGCGGCCACCGCCGGATAATTCGTGGGATCGTCGCGCCGGCGGCGAGGCCGCCGCGCATCGCGCGCGCGCCTCTACGCCGAAGAGCGTCGGACATGATACCGGTCCACGGCAACAACAGCCGCAAGGTTTCGACGAAGCCCCCCAATCTGAATTCCACTCGCCCAACTATGGCACCGCCGCGACGATTCCGACGCTCGATCCTGAACTGGCACGGCAGCTCGGCCTGCCGACCGAGGAAGACGACAACGCCGCGCTGGCGCGGCCGCCGCGCAGCAAGATGGAAGGCCTCGGCGTCGCCGCCACCGCCGACGCACTGGAAAACCTGATCCGCGAAGGCCGTCCCGAGTTCAAGAAGGACGACGGCAGCATCAAGATCTGGACACCGCATCGCCCGCCGCGGCCGGAGAAATCCGAAGGCGGCGTGCGCTTCGAGATCAAATCCGAATACGAACCGAAGGGCGACCAGCCGACCGCGATCAAGGAACTGGTCGAAGGCATTTCGCGCAACGACCGCACCCAGGTGCTGCTCGGCGTCACCGGCTCCGGCAAGACCTACACCATGGCCAAGGTGATCGAGGCGACGCAACGCCCCGCCATCATCCTCGCGCCGAACAAGACGCTGGCGGCGCAGCTCTACGGCGAGTTCAAGAACTTCTTCCCCGACAACGCGGTGGAATATTTCGTCTCGTATTACGATTACTACCAGCCCGAAGCCTACGTACCGCGCACCGACACCTACATCGAAAAGGATTCCTCGATCAACGAGCAGATCGACCGCATGCGCCACTCGGCGACGCGTGCGTTGCTGGAGCGCGACGACGTCATCATCGTCGCGTCCGTGTCGTGCATCTACGGTATCGGCTCGGTCGAGACCTATACTGCGATGACGTTCGCACTGAAGAAGGGCGAGCGCATCGACCAGCGGCAACTGATCGCCGATCTCGTCGCCCTGCAATACAAGCGCACCCAGGCCGACTTCACCCGCGGCACCTTCCGCGTGCGCGGCGACGTCATCGACATCTTCCCGGCGCACTATGAGGACCGCGCCTGGCGGGTGAACCTGTTCGGCGACACGGTGGAGACCATCGAGGAATTC
>Ga0207657_10005349_pt1 | contig 13448 bp, 12 predicted proteins | sample KBSC33metaG_FD_184316 | JGI IMG/M metagenome (GOLD analysis project Ga0207657, IMG submission 184316) | Corn rhizosphere microbial communities from Kellogg Biological Station, Michigan, USA - KBS C3-3 metaG (SPAdes) (version 2) | ecosystem: Host-associated > Plants > Roots > Rhizosphere > Soil ... | reverse complement strand
ATTTGGGAGTCTGGGTCCATCCCGGCTACTTCTTTGGAATGCCCGCATCTGGTTGGCTCGTCGTGAGTCTGCTAGCTCCAGCCGATGAATTTTCCACTGGAGTAACCAGCGTTGTTAATTATTTTCGAACGCATCAGGGTAGTAATAATCGTGACTGACCCGCTCAAGTGACACTTCAAGCAAAAGCCGTATCTCTCTCAAACTATTTAGACAAGCGCCTTGTATTCGCTATCACAACTCGGTGAGAAATGGATTGCTCCTGCGCTCTCGTCCGATTGTCGTTTGAGGTCCGTGGCCGGGAATGACCTTGGTTTCGTCCGGCAAAACGAGCAAGCGCGAGTGGATTGATTCCATGATCTGGTCGTAATTGCCCCCGGGCAGATCGGTGCGTCCGATGCTCCCCGCAAACAGCGTATCTCCGGCGATGAGCAGATTGAGCGGAACGAAATGCAGACAGATCGACCCCTGTGTGTGTCCCGGCGTGTGTAACACCTTCGCTGCGTAATGCTCGAGTCCCACGGTCTGCCCCTCAAGCAGGCCACTGTCTGGGGGGGCCGTTTCCGGAGCGCCTACGCCGAGCCAGGCCGCCTGCGTCCCCATCATCTGGAGCAACGTCAGATCGCTTTCATTCAGGTAGATGGGCGCGCCGGTCAGCCGCTTCAGCCGGAGTGCGCCGCCAACGTGGTCGATATGGGCATGGGTGACGAGGATCTGCTTAACCGTCAGGCCCTGATCCGTAAGCCGCTTGTGGATGCGGCTGACGTCATCTCCGGGATCAATGACGATGGCCTCGCGGGACTGCTCGTCGCCCAAGATGGTGCAGTTGCACTGCAAGGGTCCGACGGGAAACGTCTCAAGAATCATACGCCAGACCATTGTAGAGGCTGAGCGGACTGCAATCCAAAGCGAGGTTTCGGTTAGCGCTTTCCTTGGGGGTCATACTGGAAGCACTGCTCGAGCGGCACGCCCAGCACAATGGCCACCTTGAACGCAGTTTCAAGCGAAGGCGAATACTTGTCCTGTTCGATCGCAATCACTGTCTGCCGCGTGACTCCTACTTGATCAGCGAGTTCCTGCTGCGTTATCTCTCGCTGGGCCCTTAGTTCCCGAATCTGATTGCGAATAGCGGGCATCAGAGTGCTTTCCTGTAAGCCAAAATCTGCGTGGCGGTTTTGGTGATGTCCGCGATGATCAGCATGCCGAAAAATACGCTCAGGAAATGAAGTCCCATCATTCGGTTGTCCAGGCGATGGTTGCCGATCGTCGCGTGAAACCACAACATGCCCAGTCCGATGACCATGAGGGATGCGATCGCCAAGTACCCGGCACGATAGCCGCGAAGTTCGATCAGCCGATCCCGCTCATCCGTCACATGGTTGCGCGTGAAAGCTGCAATGAGCAACTGCAGGATCATCTGCAACACGATGATCGAAACAATCATGCCCGCGACCTTGTTAACTGAGTTTTGCTGGTGCAGAAAGAAGTATGGGCCGTACACCAATATCTCCGCCGCAAGTGAGGCGTATAGCGTTTTCTCCCGGTAAGAAAGGCTTGTCGACATCTCAAGTCGCTCCTATGTCAAAAATCTTTGACACCGGTCACGATACTGCGACTTCAGCAGCCATGTCAAATATATTTGACATTCATTTCGGTCTTTTTGGATTGTTCGCACCGGAGGATGCGCTGGATTCTTCCCGATTGTCGCTCAATGTGTCATTGCGTATATGACATAGTTAACGCCGATTCTCGTCCCAAGTACGGTGAACTTGGCCGGGTATCGCGGGTCGTCAAGAAATTCCCATGAGTCTCCAAGATCGGAGTTGAGCGAGAGGGCCACCATGATCCGTCCCTTATCGTCGTAAATGCCTTTCCAGCGGGCAACATAACCATCTTTCTTGTGGCCGGTGGCAAGGTGCTCGGCGCCGGGAATTTGGAACCGGTCATCGAGATCAAAGAACGTGTGAAAGATCGGATCATTGTTCGGAATATCCACGAGTTGGCGATCAGGGAACACCATCTTCATCGTCTTTTCGAAGTAGGCCTGCTCCTGGCTACCATGGCAATCGTCAGCCATAAAGAAGCCGCCGCGCAGAAGGTAATCACGAAGTTTTTTAGCCTCCGCTGCAGTTAGCCCCCACTCGCCCACTTGCACTGCGTACAGGAATGGCCAGTTGTAAATCTCATCGCCGTCGTCCAGGCTCACAGGCTGCTCTACAGAGCGCGCTTGAACGCGCGTAAGTCGCCGGACCGCATTGGCAAGGGCACGATCGGCACGAGGATAATCCTGCGTCCAAAGAGAAAGCCCTTCCTGCCACGGCCCGTCGAATCTGCCTTGGTACCCATCTAGCGGACCCGGAGGAAACATGAGGCGCGCGAAAGTCCACTCCGCCGGCTGATTCCAGTCTGGCGGGAGCGGAATTGCTTGGCCATATTCAACCGATGGATATTGGCGGAAGGCCCGCTGAGCAAATACAGCTGTCAGCAATGCCCCGGCCAAGATAAACGGGACAGCCGCTCTACCAATACGCCTCATGGCAACCTGCCGATATGCCCGCCCTTCTCAACAGCATTTTGTGGGGTTACGGTTCTCGGGAAGGGCTTGGAAACATCTCTTTCTTTTGACGGAGCTTACTTGCGAAACGTTCGCACGACGTGCCGTTTTTCGTGTTGCGTGCACGTCACTCCGGAAGTACGGGATTCCAGCGTGCAATGCGCCAACCTGAAGAGCAGTTTGGCGGGTTGTTAAAGTTGGTTCCAGCGATTCGCAAAAATGAGAAAATAAATAGCGCAATCTTCGCCCGTTGTTCGCTATAATGCGCCCATGGCTGTCACTCGTAGGCAAAAAGAAGTTCTCGACTTTCTGGAGTCGTTCGTGACGCGCAATGGCTACTCCCCCTCGTTTGAGGAGATTGCGCGCGGGATGGGGCTGAAGAGCCTGGCAACCGTGCATAAGCACATTACCAACCTCGAGAAAAAAGGTTTGCTGGACCGCGTGCATAACCGCAGTCGATCCATTGATGTGCTACCGCCCGGAGCGCGCACCCGCTCCAGCGTGAAACTGCCGCTGGCCGGGCGCATCGCCGCTGGCTTGCCGGTGGAAACGGCGGAAACCTCTGAAACCATTTCGCTGCACGACGTCGTTGGCAACCGCGACGTGTTCGCGCTTGAAGTACGCGGCGAATCGATGCGCGACGAGCACATCATCAACGGTGATTACGTATTGGTGGAGCGCACCCGCACCGCTCGTCAAGGTGAAATCGTGGTGGCCCTCGTGCACGGCACTGAAACCACCCTGAAGCGCTTCTTCAGCGAAGGCAACTTGGTGCGCCTGCAGCCTTCCAACGCAGAGATGGAGCCAATCTACGTGCCTGCAACGCAGGTCGCAATCCAAGGTCGCGTGCTGGGCGTACTTCGCAAGTACAGGTAGCGCTTAGATCATCTCCCGGTCGCCGCTGCCATAATTAGGCATGCTCATGTTGGTCACTGCGGAGAGACTCTGGGATGGTCGAAGGCTTCTCAATCGGCCATTGGTCTGGATTGAGGACGGCCGCATCGTTTCGCTCTCCGGTGCGGATTCTGCAGAGGTCAATGCATCAGCAGCAGACAAGGTCCTCAACTTCCCTTCCGCCATCCTGGCACCCGCATTCTTCGATGTGCACATCCATGGAGCTGCCGGGTATGACGTAATGGAGTCCACGCCCGAAGCTCTGCGCGCTGTCGGGACCTTTCTAGCCAGCAAGGGGACTGGCACATATCTCGCAACCACCGTCACTGCTTCGCTCGATCAAACTCAGCGTGCGGTAGCCGGTCTGGCTAGGCTGATCAAGAACCCTTCGCTGATCAGTGGAGAGGAACAGCCAGTTGCCAGGCCACTGGGCATTCATCTTGAAGGGCCATTTCTTTCGCATGAGAAATGTGGTGTGCAACCGGTTGAGCATATGCTCGCGCCCGACATCCCCACGTTCGACCGCATCTTTGAAGCTGCAGAGGGCACTGTGCGTCTCATGACGATTGCGCCGGAGCTGCCGGGAGCCGTTGAACTAATGAGTCATGCCACAGAGCGCGGCGTTCGCATTTCGCTGGGCCACTCCAACGGCACAGCCGCCGAAACGCGCAGCGCCATCACAGCCGGAGCCGTGAGCGCGACGCACACCTTTAACGCCATGCGCGCACTCGACCATCGCGAACCGGGCATTCTTGGAACTGTGCTTATAACCGATTCGCTTTACGCCGAGTTAATATGCGACGGCATTCACGTTGCGCCGGAAATGGTGCAGCTCTGGTATCGCAGCAAGCGTTCGCACCGCGGCATCCTGGTTACGGATGCCATCTCCGCCTCCGGAATGCCTGACGGCGAGTATCAACTCGGGGATTTTACCGTTCAGGTAGCTGAGGGCCGAGCCACCGCGCGCGGAAAGCTGGCAGGAAGCGTGCTTACGCTTGATCGCGCACTGGCGAATTTTATGCAATACACAGCCGCGCCGCTCGAAGATGCGCTGCCGATGCTAACGGCAAACCCCGCCTGGATGACCGGACTTCAAAACAGCACTGGTTTTCTGGCTGAAGGCCAGCCCGCGAATATCATCGCGCTCGATGAAACAGGCCGGCTGCTCGGTTCCATTGTGAACGGCAATCTGGCTAAGCACTGTTAGCTCAGCGTTCTGCCAGTCGCTGCGCACGCCACACAGCTCCTTCAAGTGAAACCACCGGCTCGTCCTGGATAGGCAATGCCGGAGCTGCCTCCCGGAGACACTTGAAGAATGCTTCACGCACGGTCGTCATCTTCTCTACCACGCCGCCAGTCCACGCTACCGGAACTTCGCCTTCGATGTGGTGCTTCTTTTTAAGCTTCTCGCGAACCAGCAATACAAACTCGGTCAGGTCCGCAGCGGCCTGCTTCAGCACTCCCGCGGCAACTGGGTCGCCCGCTTCGGCCAGCTCATAAATTGCCGGAGCAAGCGCCGCAAAATCAGGCCCGGGAGTGCCGTCGCCGAGGTTGACCAACTCATCCAGCCCAGGCGTTCCCCAAATCTCGCCAATCCTCCTGAGCACCTGAGTTGGTTCGCCGCGGTCGTAGGCCCGCAGCGCGCGGCGAAGACTATGCAATCCGATCCAGTAGCCAGAGCCTTCATCACCCAGGCGCGAACTCCAGCCACCCGCACTCTCAATGCTGCCGTCGGGCGCTCGGCCAATCGTGTTCGAACCCGTTCCGGCAATCTGCAGAATTCCCGGGCCGCCTTTGAAAGCCGCGTCGAGGGCGATTACCTGATCGCCGACTACTTCTGATCTTTCCACGCCAAAATCGTCGAACACCGCCGTGACCCATTCCCTGATCCCGGGCATCGTAACGCTGGCAATTCCGCAACATGCAGCCCGCACTCCCTTGACCCCAGCCTGTGCGTACACATCCTTGAGCACTTCGCGCAAATTCGCCTCGGCAGCTTCAGCGCCTACGCGCAGGCGCTTGATGGAACCACTCAAGCCGTGTCCCAGGACCTTTTCGCCGTCCACGATGGAGGCTCGCGTGTGCGTTCCTCCGCCATCGATTCCAAGCACCAGACTCATGCTTTCCTGCCTTCCAGTTTCACTCTCAGTGGCCGGTTTCATCGGCCGGGTTACTGCCAGCATCACGAAGTGTTCCGGCCAGAATGTTCAGGTTGCCATCGTTCTTGCCCGGGGCAAGGCCAAGAATGTGAGCCAGCCACGGATACAGGTTTACATCCTCAAACGGCGCGACTGTTTTCCCTTTCACTATATCGGGGCCGGCTGCGAAAAAGCTCGCCTTCGTTTCCGGGGCTTTGCGCGCATCAAAGCCTCCGAGACCGGCGCTGGGCGGCTGGTCAATTTGTCCGCTTGCCGGCATTCGCGCGCGAATCGCGAATGGCCCTGTCGCGATTATTACCGGATCGCCCGCACGCGCGTTCTGGCTGATGTTCAGGTCAGCGGGAGCGTTCTTTCGGCGATACACCATGAACTGTGACGAAGCTTTCTTAAGCCGCTCGTACACGCGTACACGATCCTGCTCGTTTTGGGCGTAGAGCAGGTTGCTTTTTGTATCGAACCCTTGCAGGTCGGCAAGTTGGTCGAGAGTAATCCAGCCGTCCTGCACCTGCGCAAACCCGTGCTCACTCACAACAACCAGGTCGATCGGCAACTTGGTGGCATCGAGCGCTCCTTTCAATTTACCGATGAGCGCATCCATTCCCAGTTCCGCGGCGCGCGTTTGTGCAGCATTGGGCCCATACTGCACGGCTTCAATTTCCGGCTCCTCAAACGACATGAATATGAGGTGCGGGCGCTGTTCAGCGGGCAGACGCAGCAGGACAAGGACATCATCTACACGCGCCTGTTGAAGCGCCGCAGTGGACTTCAATTTCGCTTGCGAATCTGCGTACCAGGTAGGTCTGAATCCTGCGATCTTCGCCTCTGAACCGGGCCAAAAGAGGCACGCGGTGCGCATCCCCTCTCTTTCCGCAAGGCTCCATAGCGGAGTGCCGGAATACCACGTACCGTCCCTGACGGCCGCCGGATCGGAGATGCTGAATCGTTTCTGGGTGTCAGTATCCAGAAACTCGTCGGAGACAATTCCGTGATGGCCCGGATAGAGGCCGCTGGCGATTGTGTAGCCATCCGCAAAGCTCAGAGCGGGGTAGCTGGGCACCATTCCTTCAGGAGCCCACGAACCTTGCCTCGCCAATGCAAGCAGGTGCGCTGCGTTCTCGCGCTTCGTATAATCCCAGCGAAAGCCGCGCAGCGAAACTACCACGACATAGTTCCGTGCCTGCGCGCCAGCCGAATTGGGGCCGTTGTCCACGTGTACCAGCGGAAGCGACGGACTGAGGCCACCTGACTGCCCCGCGGCACCAACGATAGCGAGGCCCGGGACGAGAAATAGCAGCACGAAAGGCATGCGGGCGAGACCGAGGAAGACTGATTCGACGCGCGTCAAAGTCACCTCCACAGAAGAGGGCCCACAAACGGCCTGTCTATCAGACTTTCTGGCGGAACCAGAGTGAGCCCCAAGGTTTGCCGGGAAGCTTGACTTCAGCTTTGCCTGAATATTCGTCAGGCAACGCGGTGCGGGTAAGCGTCACGGTGTCGACGTACTCTGCCGTATACGTATTGCCCTCAGGCAAGGTGAAGCTGGCTTCGGCAGGCTGGTGTTCATCGAAATAGTAGAAAATCACCGAACCGTTTGGCCGCCGGGCGCCAACCGGATCGTCGCTGATGTTTGTAAATCCGATATGTCCTGGGCCGATTGCAATCGTCTCTTCCAGCAGTTTGCGTAAAAGCGCGATTTTTTGAGGGCTCGTCCCGTGCAGAACGCCGCCGTGCGACCACCAGAGAATGTCGTCAGGATTGACGTAAGTCTCGCCGTGGCCGCAGTAGGTTCCCTGTGCGGCTGCCAGCCAGAAGCGGCGTGTCATTGCATCGGCGGAGATATTGCCCCATCGTGAAGCGATGTTTCCTTCGTACTTGCACTCATCAAATACAACTGGCTTATTCCAGTCCGCACGCCAACTTGCCGCACGCTCCATCCGTGAGTCCTGGACGCCCGCGTGGCTGCACCAGCCACGCCAGTATTCATATTGGTGATAGCCGTAGTGGATTGACCGCAAGTGATCAAAGGCATCGTTGTCGGCAACGATACGCGCATAGCGGTCCCAATCCTTTGTGGTCTTGTCCTTCATGAAATCGAATTCGTTCGCGAGCGACCACCACACATTGCGATATGCACTGAAACGCGCGATCACATAACGAAGATAGCGGTCGTCCACATCAGCAGGCATCGATTGGTAACCCCACTTGTCATAGGGGTGAAACAAGATGAGGTCGGCCTGCACGCCGATGCGCCGGAGTTCGAGAATGAGCCGGTCGAGATGCTGGAAATACGCAGGATTAAATGTTGAGTAATCGTTCGTTTCCCCATTGCGCGGGAAGGGGTACATGGGCGGCTCTTTACGATTGTGCTGGTACCACTTGGGGAACAGGCACATGCGGATTTTGTTGAACGGCGAAGTGGTGAGCGTGCGGATTGTTTGCTTCTGCGTTGCTTCCGGCTGAAACGCCCAGGCGTAGCAAGTGGTACCGCACTCCACGTAAGGAGTGCCGTCGGCAAAGCCGAAATGGAATTGATCGCGCACTGAAACGGGGCCGCGATTCCCTTCACCGGGCGCAACACACTCGAATGAACCTGACTTGCCATTGAGTTGCGCCTGATTGCTCGCCGTGGTCCAAGTCCAGGGACCCGGTTCATCGGGCATAAAGCGAATTTTGTAGGATCCGTCGCCATCATAAAATCCGCCAACGACAAGGGAACGATTCTGATGACGGAACGTTGCCGAGAGCGTCACATCAATATATGGATTTCCGCTGGAGGGCCCCGATAAATTGATCTCCAGGTGGTCCCAGCGCGGAATCGGATTGCCCTTCGAACCGATGGTTTCATCAGCACCGGCGGCTGCAGGAGCAGAAGCTGCGGCAGCAGCGAAAGATGAGAGCTTGAGCATATCGCGTCGATTCATCAGGTTTCCTTTCAGCACAATGAGCGCCACTGCGCATGGTAATTCATGAGGCGGCGAGTTGACCTACACGCGGCCCCGAACGTTATAAAGGATTCGCCGCCTAAGCTCAAAGCACGAACAGTTCAGCAAGACAGGAGCACCATGAATCGCCGTAATTTTCTTAAAGCTACAGGTACGCTGATTGCAAGCACGGCCGTTTCCAATTCCGTTTCGACGGCGTACGCTGCCGAATCCGCAGGCGCCGACAGCGGACGGGTGGTACTGCCCATCAATCGCCGCTGGCGGTATAGCCCAAAGACGAGCGCGGCGGCTCATGAACGTGCATTTGACGACAGCGGATTTGACCGTGTCACCGTTCCGCATACCAACGTGCGCCTGCCTTGGCATGGCTTTGACGATAAGGAATACGAGTTTGTTTCGATGTACCGCCGGCACTTTCGCCTCCCCGCCGGAGCCCGTGGTCGCAGAGTATTTGTCGATTTTGAGGGCGTAATGACGGCATCAACCGCGTGGCTGAACGGCGTGCGCCTGGGTGAATATAAAGGCGGCTTCACTCCCTTTTCATTCGAGCTGACCGACCACATCGATTGGGACGGCGACAACGTGCTTGCCGTCGAGGTGGACTCGACCGAGCGCGCCGATATTCCTCCCTTTGGCTACGAGATCGATTACCTCACATTCGGCGGCATCTATCGCGAAGTTCAACTGCGGCTGGTTTCGCCTGCTTATATTGGAAATTTCTTCGCTCAGACCAGAGACGTACTGTCAGGCAAGCCGACGCTCGATGTCCAATGCAAACTCGTCAGCGAAATGAAATCAATGGACAACGGTTGGACGCTCGAGGCTGTTCTATTCGATGGCGAGCGACAGGTGGCAAAGGCTTCGCAGCCCGTTCCGGCCGGAGAAGAAGCATGGAAGTCGCCTGTCACTGTCCATTTGGATAACCTTGGCGCAATCGACCTGTGGGATTTGAAATCGCCGAAGCTTTACCGCGTCGAAGTAACGCTACGAAACGGCGATCATGTCGTGGACGGCGATACGCGACGAATTGGTTTTCGCGAAGCCCGGTTCACGCCGCAGGGTTTTTCGCTTAATGGCAAGATCGTCAAGCTGCGCGGACTCGATCGCCACCAGACCTTTCCGTGGGTAGGCCAGGCGATGCCGGGACGTGTGCAACGGCAGGATGCGCTCATTCTGCGCAAAAATTTGAAATGCAATATCGTCCGCACCTCTCATTATCCGCAATCGCGGCACTTCCTTGACGCGTGCGACGAGATAGGCTTGCTGGTTCTCGAGGAGATTCCCGGGTGGCAGCACATCGGCGATCAGGCCTGGCAGGATATCTCGGTGGATAACGTCGACCGCATGATCACGCGCGACTGGAACCATCCATCGATCATTCTATGGGGCGTGCGCATTAACGAGTCGCAGGACAACCACAACTTCTACGTCCGCACGAATGCGCTTGCTCACACGCTCGATCCGACGCGGCAAACGGGTGGCATTCGATACTTGTATGACTCGGAGTTGCTTGAAGACGTGTTCACCATGAACGACTTCGGTTTCCCGCTGCGTCCGCCGAATCATCCGCTGTACCTGAATACCGAGTTTGTCGGCCATACTTATCCGACGAAGACAATTGACAACATAGAACGGCTGCGCGAGCACACCATTCGCCACGCGCGCGTGCACGATCAGCTAGCCAGCAATCCTCAGTACGCGGGTGGCATCGGCTGGTGCGCCTTCGACTACAACACGCACAGCAACTTCGGATCGGGCGATCGCATCTGCTACCACGGCGTGACCGATATATGGCGCGAGCCGAAACCAGCCGCGGGATTTTATCGCTCGCAATGCGATCCGGAAGAGGAGATAGTGCTGGTTCCGGCATTCCACTGGGCGCGCGGAGATGAAAATGTTGGCTTTACGAATGCGCTGGTTTCTTCAAACTGCGAACACCTTAAGTTCTACGTCAATGACAAGCATGTGGCCGAGGCCGATCCGGACCGCAAACAGTTTCCGCACCTGAAATACGCGCCATTCTCGGCGGATCTGGCGAATTCCTTGAAGGATTGGGGCGATCTGCGGATTGACGGCTACATCGGCGGCAAGCAAGTCATTTCGCGCAGCTTTTCAGGCCGCGGGGCAGATCGGAAATTCGTTCTGGCACCCGACGACACCACGCTTGTAGGAGATGGCGCCGATTCAACCCGTGTGGTTCTGCGTGTCACGGACGAGTTCGGCGCGATTCGGCCGTTTGCGGCGGATGCTATTCGCCTGCAGATTTCAGGACCGGCGGAGATCGTTGGCGACAATCCGTTCTCACTGGTCGGCGGCCAGGGAGCGGTCTGGATTCGCGCGCTGGAGGTAGCCGGCAAAGCGAAGCTCATCGCTGTGCACCCAACTCTCGGAGTGCAACAGGTGGAGTTCGATATCACGCAGGCTGAACCGGAGATCGTGTAGCTTGAAACGAGCATCGAGGCCGTTGCTCTACAACGGTTACGCGAAAATTTGCTCCAGCGCATTTCGCATGATCTCTGGGTCCGGAGTTTTGCCCGTCCAGTATTCGACACCAATCACACCCTGGCCAACCAGCATGCTGAGGCCGTCGATTACGCGGCAACCTTTCGCACGGGCCTCATGGATCAGGCGAGTTGTTGGCGGGTTGGGAATCACGTCGGCAACAATCGTTTCGACGGATAGAGATTCCATTGCCACTGGAACGCGCGCGTCGACGTCTGGATAGAGCCCTATTGAAGTCGCGTTAACCAATATGTTCGTGCCATCCGGTACTCGGAAATTGCCTTGCCAAGGCACATACGTTATTGCGAGATCCCGTCCTTGCGTCTTCACTGCGTCACGCAGCCTACCCCGGAACAGGGTCTCAAGCTCACGGCCGCGCTTTTCATCACGATTCACAAGCGTGATCTGCGTGCAGCCCGCAAGAGCCATTTCCACCCCGATGGCCCGCGCCGCGCCTCCTGCACCGAGAAGGACAAGGGATTTTCCACTGGGATCGGCAAGTTTACGAAAGCTCGAAACGAACCCCTTGCCGTCAGTGTTTTCGCCGATGAACTTCCCGTTGCGATTGACGACGCAATTCACCGCTCCCATTAACGAGGCCGAATCGCCAAGGCCATCGAGGAACTGGATGACCGCAACCTTGTGAGGAATGGTGCAGTTGAATCCGCGAAAACCGAAGGCTCTGGCGCCAGCGACTGCAGCACCGAGGTTCTCGGGGCGGACTTCAAGCGTGAGATAACGCCAGTCCAAACCCATGGAGCGAAATGCCGGTTCCACCATCGCCTGGGTAGGGTTTTCTGAAACCGGATAGCCGAAGCAACCGGTTAGTTCCTGTTTGAAATTCAGTTCTTGGGGCATGCTAGAGATCCAGTCACGTTGCGATATAACTACGATATTCATGTTATCGGACCGGAACTGACTGGCCGGCATTGGGGCTGGTGCCGAATAAAGGTCTGAGTAAATACGGGAGAATAGAATGTCTTCGCGGGAATGGCGCTATGCAGGCGCAGTCTTCATCGGAGTGTTTTTCGATGCGGTCTTCTTCTGGAAGTTCCGTCCATACTCGTTGCGCGAACACGGACCAGACCTGCTGCCCTGGTATTTTCTGCCTATCCTCGCATTTCTAGGAGGGCTGTTGCTCACCGTTGCGGTTGACGGAAGAAAGCGCTGGATACCGGTGGCGATGCTTGCCGGATTTTGCACGGCAAACGCGGCCCTTATCATTGCGGACTGTTCAGCCGATCCGACTAATCACAATCTGTGGCCACTTGAGTTCGTGATGATTGCCCTGGCAACCGCGCCTGCATTCCTCGGCGCCGGAATGAGCGCGCTGATCGATCGTGCTCGCAAACAGCAAAGTTGAACCAGAATCTTAGTGAAGTGGCATCTCCGAAGTTCTCGCCGCGTAGGATGCGGGCTGCCAGGCAATGGAGTCACCCTCGAGCACATCGCTCTGCACGCCTTCTGGCTGAGTGGCGAACACGAATGGCTGTGACGTCGGAACTTCGATTCTCCAGCGCTTCATCCACAACATCAGGGTTGTCAATCCCCAAAGATGATATCCCCAGTTTGCTTTGCGATCGAGATGCTCATTGATGAGCCTTTGCACATGAGGCCAGTAAAACAATCCGCTATCGGTCACGGTCTGCTCGTTAAGCGTGTCGAGCAATAAAGGCCGCAGTACGCCACGGAACCACTGGTGAATCGGAATATCGAAGCCGACCTTTGGACGCTGCAGAACATCGGGCGGCAATGCATTGCGCATGAGGTGACGCAGCACAACCTTCGTTTCAAGACCGCTGATTTTGTACTTCTCAGGCAGAGCTGCGGCCAGCGCGACAATCCGATCGTCAAGGAAAGGCGGCCGAACCTCTACCCCGTGGGCCATACTCATGCGGTCAACTTTGTAGAGAATGGCGTCCGGCAACGAGTAGCGCTGATCGAAGTTGAGAAAGCGTTCGAGAAAAGAGCTGTGCAGGTTCGGCGGATGCATCTCGGCGAGAATTCCTGCAAGGGGTCCAGCGCTTGCGAACCGCAGGAATTGGCGCTTTTCAAGTTCAGTGAACGTGCCGTTCCAGAAGACGTGTGCCGCCTCAGGGGACAGGAGCGAGCCCTCGATGAAACGTTTAATCTTGTAGTCGAGGCCGATCTTCTCATCGGATGCGGGGATGTGGCGCACGAGGCTGAGCGCGGCGCTTCGCAATGTTCGCGGCAGGAGCGAAAAGTAACGGTTGTAGCGGTCGGCTTTGTAAGTGAGATAACCGCCAAAAAGTTCGTCGGCGCCCTCACCGCTGAGCACTACCGTTACGTCTTTGCGGGTCAACTTCGAAAGATACCATGCGGGTACTGCACCGGCGTCAGCGCTCGGCTCGTCGGAGTAGTAGGCTAGTTCGCCGATCA
>Ga0207657_10005348_pt1 | contig 13449 bp, 8 predicted proteins | sample KBSC33metaG_FD_184316 | JGI IMG/M metagenome (GOLD analysis project Ga0207657, IMG submission 184316) | Corn rhizosphere microbial communities from Kellogg Biological Station, Michigan, USA - KBS C3-3 metaG (SPAdes) (version 2) | ecosystem: Host-associated > Plants > Roots > Rhizosphere > Soil ... | reverse complement strand
CGCGCGAATACTGGAGCATCGAAGCCGATTGCGCGCACCCGGACCAGCGCTTCAGTGCGCGCCTGACGCGTCTGCGCGGCAAGAAGTTTGAACAATTCGACCTGACCAACGAGGCCGACGCACACGCCGCACGCGACTTCCTGCGCAAGTCCGCGCAAGGCCGCCTCGTCGTTGCCGAGGTGCAGTCCAAGGAACGCAAGCGGCGCCCGGCGCCCCCGTTCACGACCTCGACGCTGCAACAGGAAGCGGCGCGCAAACTCGGTTTCTCGACCAGCCGCACGATGCGCATCGCGCAAGGTTTGTACGAAGGCGTGGCGATTGGCGACGAAGGCACGGTCGGCCTGATCTCTTACATGCGTACCGACTCGGTCAATCTGGCCAACGACGCAATCGCCGAAATCCGCAAGGTGATCGAGCGTGACTACGGTGCGCGTGCGTTGCCGGAAAGCCCGAATCTGTACCGCAGCAAGTCGAAGAATGCACAAGAGGCGCATGAGGCGATCCGCCCGACGTCGGCTCTGCACACGCCGGCCAGCATCGGCGCGTACCTCAACGACGACCAGCGCAAGCTCTATGACCTGATCTGGAAGCGTGCGGTCGCCTCGCAAATGCAACACGCCACGCTGAATACCGTGTCGGTCGATTTCGACGCCGGCGGCGATTCCACATTCCGCGCGAGCGGTACGACCGTGGTCGATCCGGGATTTCTTGCCGTCTACGAGGAAGGCCGCGATCAGAAAACGTCGGAGGACGAAGACGAGAACCGCAAGCTGCCGGCGATGAAAATCGGCGAAGCGGTGCCACTGGCCGACGTGCTCGCCGATCAGCATTTCACCGAACCGCCGCCGCGCTACTCCGAAGCGAGCCTGGTCAAGGCACTCGAGGAATACGGCATCGGCCGCCCGTCGACTTACGCGAGCATCATCCAGACGCTGCTCAATCGCGAATACGTGCTGCTCGACTCGCGCCGCTTCCGGCCGACCGACGTCGGCCGCGCCGTGGCGAAATTCCTCTCCGGACACTTCACCCAATACGTCGACTACGACTTCACCGCGAAGCTCGAAGACGAGCTCGATGCGGTCAGCCGCGGCGAAGAGGATTGGGTGCCGTTGATGCGCAAGTTCTGGACGCCGTTCAAGAGCCTGGTCACCGAAAAAACCGAGACGGTCGATCGCGCCGAGGCCAGCGGCTCGCGCGAGCTCGGCAGCGATCCCGCGTCGGGCAAGCCGCTCAGCGTGCGCCTGGGCCGTTATGGCCCGATGGCGCAGATCGGCACCAAGGACGACGAGGAGAAACCGCGCTTCGCTTCCCTGCGGCCGGGGCAGAGCATCCACACGATCACGCTCGAAGACGCATTGCAGCTGTTCAAGCTGCCGCGCGACCTGGGCACTGGCGAGGACGGCGAGACGATCAGCGTCGGCGTCGGCCGGTTCGGACCTTTCGTCAAGCACGGCAAGGTTTACGCGTCGATCAAGCCGCCGGACGACCCGTACACGATTGAACTGGCGCGTGCCAGGGAAGTGCTGCACGAGAAAGCCGAGGCGATTCGCAACCGCGTGATTGCAAGCTTCCAGGACGGTGCGATCCAGGTGTTGCGCGGCCAGTATGGCCCGTACATCACCGACGGCAAGAAGAACGCGCGCATTCCGAAAGACCGCGAGCCGACGACGCTCACGGAAACCGAATGCGCCGAGCTCCTCGCCGCAGCGCCGGAGAAGCGCGGCCGTTTCGGCAAGGGCAAATTCGCGGCGAAGGCGCCGGCCAAGGAAACGGCCGCGGCGAAAAAAGCGCCGGTGAAGAAGGCCGCTGCCAGGAAAACTCCGGCCAAGAAAGCTCCGGCGAAGAAAGCCGCAGCGAAAAAGAAAACCGCGGCCAAGAAGGCTGTCGCAAAGACCTGAACATGGACGGTCCGATTGCTGCAGCCGTTTCCGCGCTGCGCGCCGGCGGCGTGATCGCGTATCCGACCGAAGCGGTGTACGGCTTGGGTTGCGATCCGCAGGATGAAGCCGCGGTAGCGCGCCTGTTCGCGCTCAAGCAACGCCCGCTTACGCAAGGCGTGCTGCTGATCGCGGCGGATTTTGCACAAGTGGAAAAATACCTCGACCGCGCACGCGTGCCCGCGGACGCGCTCGCGCGCGTGCGTGCGAGCTGGCCCGGACCGCACACCTGGGTGTTTCCGCGTGCGGCAGCAACGCCGTCGTGGCTGGCCGGCGCGCATGCCGGCATCGCCTTGCGCGTAACCGCGCACGCGCAGGCGGCGCAACTGTGTCGCGCGTTCGGCGACGCCATCGTCTCCACCAGCGCCAACCGCCATGGCGAAGCGCCGGCGCGCACCGCCAGCGAAGTACGCGCGGCATTTGGCGATGATCTTCGCTATATTCTGGACGGAGCGACAGGGGGATTGCAGCGGCCGACGCCGATTCGCGACGCGATCACCGGCGAACAACTGAGGGCTTAGGGGACTGGGATGTTTGCGGCTGTACAACGAGAAGGCGCACCGATTTCCGGGCGTTTGCCGTCGCTGCTCGCGGATGCCGATACGCAGCGCACGTTCGCGTGGCGCAACGGCGCGCCGATCAGTGCCGGCGCGTTCATCGGTGAGGTGCATGCGTTGGCCCAGCTGCTGCCGACGGCACAGTACGCGGTCAATCTGTGCGAGGATCGCTACCGATTCATCGTTGCGTTCTGCGCCGTTGCGCTCGCTGGTCAAACCAACCTGCTGCCTTCTTCGCGCGCGCCGCAGGCGATCGCCGAAACGCTGCACGCATATTCCGGCAGTTATGCGCTGAGTGAACGCGCGCTGCAGCCGGCAGCGACGCGTGAATTCGTGCTTCCGCAAGAATTTGCAGCATCGCCCGGTGTATCCATGCCGCTGATTGGCGCAGACCACGTGGTGGCGATTGCCTTTACTTCCGGCAGTACCGGTCAGCCGAAAGCCAACGTCAAAACCTGGGGCGCGTTCTGCGCTAGCAGCGCGCTCAACGCGCGCGTGCTGTGCGCGGATTCCGCGCCAGGCATCATAGCCACGGTGCCGCCGCAACACATGTACGGGCTCGAATTGTCGGTACTGCTGCCGCTGCGCAGCCGCGCAACGATTTATACCGGCCAGCCGTTTTTTCCCGCCGATATCGCGCGCGCTTTGCACGAAGTTGCCGCGCCACGCCTGCTCGTGACCACGCCCGTGCACCTGCGCGCGCTGCTGCGCGCGGCGCCGGACCTGCCGCCGCTCGACGCGATCGTCAGTGCGACCGCGCCGCTCGACGCGGCGCTCGCCGAGGCAGCCGAACGCCGCTATGCAACGCGTGTGATCGAATTGTTCGGCTCGACCGAGACCTGTGTCATCGCGCATCGACGCACAGCACTCGACGAGCCGTGGCAGCTGTATCCGGACATCGCATTGCATCCGCAGCCGGACGGCACGATGGTACAGGCGCCTTATTTCACAGCGCCGACGCTGCTGCAGGACGTCGTGGAATTATTGCCGGAGCGGCGCTTCCGACTTTGTGGCCGCAACAGCGACCTGCTCGAAATCGCCGGCAAGCGTGCGTCGCTCGGCGACCTGACGCGCAGACTGCTGATGATTTCCGGCGTGGAAGACGGCGTGGTGTTCTGTCTGGACGGCGAAGCCGGCACAGTCAATCGGCTCGCGGCTCTCGTCGTCGCCCCGGGCTTGCGCGAAGCCGACGTGCTGGCCGCGCTGCGCGCATCGATCGATCCCGTGTTCCTGCCGCGGCCGTTGCGTTGCGTGGACAAACTGCCACGCAACGCCACCGGGAAATTGCCGCGCGCAGCGTTGCTGGCCGCACTCGGCAGCTAGCGCTTACTTCCATTCACCGAGTTTGAAATACACCGGCTGCACGACACCCGACGGGCCCGACAGCTGCTGCATGATGTTGGCCGGAATCGCGGAACGATCGTCGACGTAGAGCCGCGTCGGCCCTTGATTCGACAGCACGCGCACGAAATACAGCTTGCCGCGCTTGCGGTATTCCTCGACTGTTTCGCTGCCCTGCTGGCGCACCGTCACGACCGGCAACTCGGCAGATTCCGCGGCGGCCTGCACGTCGGCGGGCAAGCCGGGGCTTTCTGGAAGCGTTGCGGCAGCGGCAGCGTCCGGCGCCGCACTCGGTGCATTGCTCGGAACGGAACTGCGCAGCGGCGTGGTACCCGGATCGTTGATCGTCGGCGGCGCCTGCACCGGCGGCAATGCGTCGTCAGCGCGATTCTGCGCGAGGGCGCAAGCGCAACAGCCGTACATGGCGATCGATAACAAGACAGTTTTCATCGCATTCTCCTTTTCGCCTGAGCTTAACACGCCGCTTTCACTCCTTTTGACTCTCGCGGCGCTTTCAACGTTGCAAAAAACGGCCCGCTGTCCCAAGCTCGCGCACTTCGCGTTTTGCCCGTGTTTATGTCGCGTCCCACACTTATCCTGATCGACGGCTCCGGTTATCTGTACCGGGCGTTCCACGCGCTGCCGCCGCTGACGAACCGCACCGGCGAGCCGACCGGCGCGTTGTTCGGCGTGTTCAACATGGTGCGGCTCGCGCTCAAGCAGAAACCGGACTACATCGCCTTCGTCGTCGATGCGCCGGGCAAGACCTTTCGCGATGACATGTATGCGGAGTACAAGGCGCATCGGGCGCCGATGCCCGACGATCTCGTCCGCCAAAGCGCGCCGATGCTGGAAATGATCGAAGCGCTCGGCCTGCCGATCCTGCGCGTCGAGGGCGTGGAAGCCGACGATGTCATCGGCACGCTCGCCGTGCAGGCGCAGGCACAGGGCATGGACGTGACCGTGTCGACCGGCGACAAGGATCTGGCGCAGCTGGTCACTCCGCACATCCGGCTCATCAACACGATGACGAACACGACGCTCGACGAAGCCGGCGTCGTCGCGAAATTCGGTGTGCGCGCCGACCAGATCGTCGATTACCTCGCATTGATGGGCGACAGCGTCGACAACGTACCGGGCGTGGAGAAATGCGGCCCGAAAACCGCGGCGAAGTGGCTCGCCGAACACGGCACACTCGATGGCGTGATCGCCAACGCCGACAAGATCACCGGCAAGATCGGCGAAAACCTGCGCGCGGCGCTGAAGCAATTGCCGCTGTCGCGCGAGCTGACGCGCGTGAAACTCGACGTGCCATTGCATCTGAAGCCGCAAGAACTGCAGCAACGCGCACCGGATACCGACAAGCTGCGTGCGTTCTACCAGCGTTACGAGTTCAAGGCGGCGCTGAAGGAGTTGGAAGAGTCGGAAATTGGAAACCGGAAACCGGAAACCGGAAAAGCCGAGCAAGCCACAGCTCCGGATCTGCCGGTTCCCGGTTCCCGGTTCCCGGTTCCCGAAAAGTCCTACGAACTCATCCTCACTCAGGCACAGCTTGATGCCTGGCTCGTACAGCTGCGCGCCGCCGACCTGATCGCTTTCGACACCGAAACGACGAGCCTCGATCCGATGCGCGCTGAAATCGTCGGCGTCTCGTTCGCGGTGGAGCCCGGCCGCGCGGCGTACGTGCCGGTCGCGCATGCGTATGCGGGCGCGCCCGCGCAGCTCGCACGCGAGGCCGTGCTCGCCGCGCTCAAGCCGCTGCTCGAAGACCCGAACAAAAACAAAGTGGGCCAGCACCTGAAATACGACATGAACGTACTGTCGACGCAAGGTATCAATGTGCGCGGAGTACGTTACGACACGATGCTGGAATCCTACGTATTCAATTCCAGCGGCAACCGCCACGATCTGGATACGCTGGCGAAGAAATATCTCGACGTCGACACGATCGCGTACGAACAGGTGACCGGCAAGGGCGCCAGGCAGATCCCGTTCGCGCAAGTCGACGTGCAGCGCGCAGGCGACTATGCAGCGGAAGATGCCGACGTCACGCTACGCCTGCATCAGGCGCTGTGGCCGCAACTCGAGGCAGCGCCACAGCTCAAGTCGGTGTTCGAGGACATCGAGATGCCGCTCGTGCCCGTGCTCGCGCGCATGGAGCAGACCGGAGTGCTGATCGACGTCGACAAACTCCGGACGCAATCCGGCGAGCTCGGCCGGCGCATGCTCGAACTGCAGCAACGCGCGTTCGGCATGGCCGGGCGGCACTTCAGCCTCGACTCGCCGAAACAGTTGCAGCAATTGTTGTACGACGAGCTGAAACTGCCGGCCCTGTTCAAGACGCCGAGCGGCCAGCCGTCGACGAACGAGGAAGCACTCGAAGCGCTCGCCGATCAACACGAGCTGCCACGCCTGATCCTCGACTATCGTTCGCTGGCCAAGCTGCGTTCGACCTATACCGACAAGCTTTCCGAGCACATCAACCCGCGCAGCGGCCGCGTGCACACGAGCTATCACCAGGCGGTCGCGGCGACCGGGCGGCTGTCGTCGAACGATCCGAACCTGCAGAACATCCCGATCCGCACCGAGGAAGGCCGGCGCATTCGCCAGGCGTTCATCGCGCCGCGCGGTTACAAGATCCTGGCCGCAGATTATTCGCAGATCGAGTTGCGCATCATGGCGCACCTTTCGGGCGACGCGGGCTTGCTTGCCGCGTTCCACGGCAATCAGGATGTGCATCGCGCCACCGCCGCCGAAGTGTTCGGCGTCGCGCCCGAGCAGGTCGACGCGAACCAGCGCCGCGCCGCGAAGGCGATCAATTTCGGTTTGATGTACGGCATGAGCGCGTTTGGCCTCGCGCGCCAGCTCGGCATCGACCGCGGCGAAGCCGGTGGCTACATGAAGCGCTACTTCGAGCGCTACCCCGGCGTGCAGGAGTTCATGAACGCCACGCGTGAGCGGGCGCACCGCGACGGCTTCGTCGAAACCCTGTTCGGCCGTCGCTTGTATTTGTATGAAATCAATTCACGCAATCAAGGCTTGCGCGCCGGCGCCGAACGCGCGGCCATCAACGCGCCGATGCAGGGCACCGCGGCCGACATCATCAAGCGCGCGATGATCGCGGTGGATCTCTGGCTGCAAACGCTCGGCGACAGCGCACGCATGATCATGCAGGTGCACGACGAACTCGTGTTCGAGGTGAAGGACAGCGAAGTAGCGAAAATCGAAACCGGAGTGCGCGATCGCATGGCGGCTGCGGCAGAACTCGCCGTGCCGCTCGTGGTCGATGTGGGTGTCGGCGAAAACTGGGACGAAGCGCACTGAGTTTTCCCGCTCGCGAGACCCTGCCAAAAGTCATGTGCCGCGAACCGCGCGCTGCAAGCGCTTGATTGCAAAGCGCATGAACGAAAACTGTCTGTATTTTGTGGCTTGAAATCAGACTTGAACTTTTTCCCGAGCGCCCTATCTAATCACTCAGGCGCGCGCAACGGCGCCTGGTCTGCTCACCTCCCTGAGTAGACCGACGAGGACCGATCCCTCCCCAGGTTGGTCTTCGACCCCGCCCCGAGAGTCCCCCCTAACTCTCGGGGCATTTTTTTTCTGCGGTTTGCGCATGGAACCTTCCATGGTGCGGCAACCAGCCCGGCCTTCCTTGGCCGGTCGCTCGGCGTCGCGCGCGATGCGCGTTAACGCATCGCGCAAGCGCTCCGCCTCGCCCCCTAACTCTCGGGCATTTTTTTTCTGCGATTGCCGCATCAGGAACCATCCCTGGTGCGGCATCGGCCGTTGGATGATCAGGCCAGGTATCCGCCATCCACTGCAAAACTCGCCCCTGTGATGTAACTCGCCGCCGGCGAGCACAGGAAAACGATCATCGGCGCGATTTCATCGGGCTCAGCGACGCGGCCAAGAGGGATCATGCGCAGCATCGTTTTCAGGATGTCCGGATTCTGCGTCAGCGCGCTCGCGAACTTGGTGTCGGTGAGTCCCGGCAACACCGCGTTGACGCGAATCTTGTGCGCGGCGAGTTCCTTGGCGAAGCCTTCGGTCAGCGAAAGGATAGCGGCCTTGGTCATCGAATACACGCCCTGCCCCGGTGCGGCGCGGCGGCCATTCACGGAAGCGACATTGACGATCGCGCCACCGCGCTCGCGCATCGTCAGCGCAGCCGTGCGTGAAGTGTAAAAATATCCGCGGATGTTGACCTCGACGGTCTTGTCGAACGCGGCCAGATCCATGTCCAGCATGGGTCCGAAGTATGGATTCGTCGCCGCGTTGTTGACCAGGATGTCGATGCTGAGTCCGTGACCGGCAATCTGCGCGAACAGCGCATCGATCGAGGCGACGTCGCCCATGTGCGCGGCAATCGCCATGGCCTTGCCACCCTCGGCGCGAATCTGCTCCACGGCCGCCGCGCAGGCGTCCTGGCGTCGGCTCGATACGATTACCTGGGCGCCGCAGCGCGCAAGCAACTGCGCGGTAGCCAGGCCGATGCCGCGGCTCGCGCCGGTCACGAGTGCGACCCTGCCGTGCAGATCCAGCAGCGGATTCACATCCATCGCTTCGTTCCTCTTGAGCTAAGATGCCCCATCATAAACAAGGGGACGTCACGTGGATCAGCGGCGCGTGCTCATCACCGGTGCCGGCAGCGGCTTGGGCCGCGCGCTCGCGTTTCGTTTCGCCGAGAACGGCTGGCGCGTGGCCTGCGCCGATATCCGTCTCGACGCTGCGAAAGACACCGTGCGACTGATCACCGGGTTCGGCGTCGGCGCGATGGCTTTGCATGTTGATGTCGGCGATGACGATTCCGTCGAAGAGCTGCGCGACGAGGTGCTCGCGGCATGGGACGGTGTCGACGTGGTCATCAACAACGCCGGCGTGGCAAGCGCCGGAAGCGTCAGCGAAACCAGCGTCGAAGACTGGCGCTGGACGCTCAACATCAACCTCATCGGCGTCGTGCGCGGCTGCAAGGCGTTTGTGCCCGTGCTGCTCGAACAAGGCCACGGCCATATCGTCAACATCGCCTCGTTCGCCGGCATCGCACACGCGCCGCGCATGGGCGCGTATTCGGCGAGCAAGGCCGGCGTCATCTCGCTGTCGGAAACTCTGCGCGGGGAGCTCGCTGTCGCCGGCAGCGCGGTAAAAGTGTCCGTCGTGTGCCCGGCATTCTTCCCGACCAACCTGATGGAAGGCTCACGCGCGCCGGTTCAGGACAAGCAGATCGCACAGAAGCTCATGAACACTTCCGGCGACGATGCCGATTCCGTTGCGGCAAGGATTTATCGCAGCGTGCAGCGCGGCGAATTCCTGATTCTGCCGACCAAACACGAACGCATGCGCTGGCGCATCAAGCGCTTCCTGCCCGAAATGTTTTTCCGCAAACTCGTCGCAACCGTGCGCGGCGGAGGACGCTCATGAGCAAGCTGCTGATCTATGGCGCGAACGGCTACACCGGCAGACTGATCGCGCGCGAAGCGGTCAAGCGTGGGCTGAAACCGCTGCTCGCCGGGCGCAATCGCGATGAAGTCGATGCGCTCGCGCAGCAGCTCGGGCTGACCCGTCGCGTCTTTGAGCTGAACAATCCGGCCGAAATCGCGCGCAATCTCGACGGCGTCGCCGTCGTGCTGCATTGCGCCGGCCCGTTCTCGCGCACCAGCGCGCCGATGCTCGCGGCGTGCCTGGCCGTGAACGTGCATTATCTGGACATCACCGGCGAAGTCGATGTGTTCGAAGCCTGTCATCGCGAGCACGAACGCGCGAAAGCACAAGGCGTGGTCGTGTTGCCGGGCTCCGGTTTCGACGTGGTGCCGACCGATTGCGTGGCCGCGCAACTCAAGCGCCGCTTGCCCGATGCCACTCATCTCGTTCTGGCGTTCGAAGCCGGCGGCGGCCCGAGTCCGGGCACGGCCAAGACCAGCGTGGAAGGCATGGGTCGCGGCGGTCGTGCGCGCATCAACGGCGAACTGACGACGGTGCCGCTGGCGTGGAAGCGCCGCGAGTTTCTGCGCGACGGCAAACCGCGCAGCGCCATGACGATTCCCTGGGGCGACGTGTTCACCGCTTATGTTTCCACCGGCATCCCGAACATCGAGACGTACATGACGCTGCCGCCGAAGACGATTGCACGCATGCAGTGGATGCGCCACCTGCGCCCGTTGCTCGGTCTGCAAATCGTGCAGAATTACCTGAAGCGCAAGATCGAACGCACCAATCCGGGGCCATCCGATGCGCGCCGCGAGAAAACCGATACGTACGTCTGGGGCGAAGTACGCAACGCTGCCGGGCGCGAAGAAAAACTCGCGCTGATCACGCCGAACGGCTACGACCTCACGGTAACCGCGTCGCTCGGTATCGCCGAGCATCTGCTGCAGAATCTGGGTCGTCTCGCCGGCGGCTATTTCACGCCGTCCTTGCTGATGGGCGCAGACTACGTGCTCAAGCTACCGGGTGTGCGAGTGGTCGGATGATGGCGGCGCCATGATCGCGTCGCGCCAGCGCGCATCGCGTGCGTGCGCGTCGAAACCCAGACGCGAACCCTGATCGCGAATGCCCAGCTCCGCGTATAACTTGCGCCAGTCCGGAAACTGCTTCATCGCGGCGAACTCGCGATAGCGCGACGAGAACGTCTGCACGCCGAGCAATGCATCGAGCTTGGCGACGAAATCCTCGGGCCGCCAATCGGCGTACGCCGGCAGACAGCAATCGCGAAAGCGCGACAACGCCAGCTCCATGCTGAGCTGCCCATTGCTGTCGCGACGCAAGTCGCGGTCCACGGTCAACCAATATGCGGCGCCGGCCCAATACACGCGCCGGAACGCGTGCGATGCGTGCATGTTCGCCGCGGCCTGCTCGAGGGTTTCGTCGCCGTCCGGTTTCGACGCGGCATCGGTGAAGCCTTCGTGCAGGCGATCCCACGCTTGCGCGGGCGTGAGCAGCCCCGAGCGCGCGCGCAACACGTTCTGGTAATACGTCGCCAGGCCTTCGGCAAGCCAACTGCCGCGGTCGCCGAGGTACGGATGCATCAGATGGCTGAGCTCATGCGCCGCGACCCACGCCTTGTCGAATTCCGCGGCCGGCCGCGACGGGTCGACCAGCAGGTGCAACGCATTGCCCTGGCCACGCACCGATTGGCCGAACACGATCGCCTCTCCGTGGTGCGAGGTAACCGGAATCATCAGCACCTGCACGTCGGGCAGCGGCAAGCGCCCATAAGCGCTGAGCACGGCGCGCGATACGCGGGCGAGCCACACGCGCAGCTTTTCGCGCGCATCCGCGTCAATGCCATGCAGCGCGACGAAACGCAATTGGCCGCCCGGCAAAGCAATGCGTTCCTCGTCGAAATGGCCGAAGGCGACGGCCGCGGCCCAGTCCGGCGGCGTGTGCGGGATGTGAAAACGTATACTTTTGCCGTCGTGCCCGGTTTCGCGCCACGGCGCCGAAATCGACCAGCCCGGCGGCAGTTCGACGCCGATATCGGCGCCGTCCGCAGCGTCGCCATCAACGCGCAGCAGAAACAATTGCGGCGCGGCGACGAGATCGTCACCGAGTTTCCAGCCGATATCCTGTTTGTGCTGCGCGGCGATCGCGCCGATGTCGGCGCGATACGTCAAACACTCGCCGGCGCCCCAGTTGCTCGCGTCCCAGCCTTCGCCACTCTGGCCCAGACGCCGGTCGCCGCCGCGGTGCGCATCGCTCACGAAACGCATCGCCCATTCGGAATCGGCAACAAATCGCACGCGATCGTGCGTCTCGTCCAGGCACAACTGCACGTTCAGGCGTTCTTTTTGCGCATCGAATACGACCGCGTAGCGCGGCATTTCCGCGCGCAACGGTAGCGCCACAAGCAACAAACACAGGGAGAGAAGTCGTCTCATCCTTGACCTCGCAACGTCCACCATCCAACAGATTCCACACGCGCCGCGAAAGTTTCAACCTAGCACGTTCTACAATTGTCCGATGGATGTTTCATATCTGCTCAACGATCTCAATCCCGCCCAGCGCGAAGCGGTCAGCGCCCCGCTTGGCCATTATCTCGTGCTGGCCGGTGCCGGATCGGGCAAAACGCGCGTGCTCACACATCGTATCGGCTGGCTGCTCGAAGTCGAACATGCGTCGCCATGGTCGATCCTCGCGGTCACGTTCACCAACAAGGCCGCCGGCGAGATGCGCGCGCGCTGCGACAGCTTGATCGCGCAAGGCACGCGCGGGCTCACGGTCGGCACATTTCACGGCATCGCGCACCGCCTGCTGCGCCAGCATTGGCGCGAGGCGAAGTTGCCGGAAACGTTCCAGATCCTCGACAGCGACGACCAACAGCGCCTGATCAAGCGCACGATCGGCGCGCTTGGGTTGGACGAATCGCGTTTTCCGCCGCGCCAGGCGGCGTGGTTCATCAACACGGCGAAGGATGAAGGCAAGCGGCCCGATGCATTCGCCGCCCAAGGCGACCCGCTCACGCGCACGCTGCTCGACATCTATCGCGCTTACGAGGAAGCGTGTCAGCGTTCCGGGCTCGTCGATTTCGCCGAACTGCTGCTGCGTTCACATGAGCTGTGGCTGACCGACGCCGCGCTGCTCGAGCACTATCGCAATCGCTACCGGCATCTGCTGATCGACGAATTCCAGGACACCAACACGATCCAGTACGCGTGGATTCGCGTACTCGCCGGCACGAGCGGTCAAGTATTCGTCGTCGGCGATGACGACCAGGCGATCTACGGCTGGCGCGGCGCGCGCGTGGAAAACGTGCAGCATTTCCTGCGTGATTTCCCGGACGCAAAAACCATTCGCCTCGAACAGAACTACCGCTCGACCGGCAACATCCTGCAAGCCGCGAACGCGATCATCGCCAATAATCCGCATCGTTTGGGCAAACAGTTGTGGACGTCGGGCCAGCCCGGCACGCCGATCGCACTGTACGCGGCCTACAACGAACAGGACGAGGCGCGCTTCGTCATCGAGCGCATTCGCGAGCACATCCAACACGGCGGCAACGCGAGTGCGTGCGCGGTGCTGTATCGCTCGAACGCGCAGTCGCGCAATTTCGAAGAACAGCTGATCCAGCATGACATCCGCTATCGCGTCTATGGCGGCCTGCGCTTCTTCGATCGTGCCGAAATCAAGGATGCACTCGCCTACCTGCGCCTTGTCGCCAATCGTCACGACGATGCTGCGTTCGAACGTACCGTCAACACGCCACCGCGCGGCATCGGCGAACGCACACTCGACACGCTGCGTCAGCGGGCTCGCCGCGAGAACATTTCGCTGTGGGATACGGCATTGCGCGAGCAGTCCGCCGGCGAACTTGCCGGTCGCGCGAAGAACGCGCTGAAAGCGTTCCTCGTGCTGATCGAGGAGCTGGCCGAAGTCTGCGCGGGCGCAAGCGATGGTGCTTCTCGTCATCCCGGCGCAAGCCGGGATCCAGCGCCTTCTGCTTTTGCCGACGAAGAGACAAAGACACTGGATTCCGGCTTTCGCCGGAATGACGAGCAAGAGCTAAGCGAGCCGCTCGCTCTGGCCGAGCAGATCGACCATGCGATTCAGCGCTCGGGCCTGCGCGACTACTACGAAGCCGACTCGCGCGGCAGCGCCGAATCGCGCGTGGAGAACCTCGA
>Ga0207657_10005347_pt1 | contig 13449 bp, 9 predicted proteins | sample KBSC33metaG_FD_184316 | JGI IMG/M metagenome (GOLD analysis project Ga0207657, IMG submission 184316) | Corn rhizosphere microbial communities from Kellogg Biological Station, Michigan, USA - KBS C3-3 metaG (SPAdes) (version 2) | ecosystem: Host-associated > Plants > Roots > Rhizosphere > Soil ... | reverse complement strand
CGACGACGACCTCGACCAGCTTCATCACCGGGACCGGGCTGAAAAAGTGAAGCCCGCAGACGAGGGCGGCCCTGTCGGTCGCGCCGGCGAGCTCGGCGATCGGGATCGACGAGGTGTTGGAGGCGATCACGACCTCGTCGCCGACCCGCTCGGCGATCGCCACGAAGACCTCACGCTTGAGGTCGGCGACCTCGGGGACCGCCTCGACGACGAACTCGGCGCCCTCGAGGGCATCGAGGCCGGCCGCGAAGTCGATCCGCCCGAGCACCGGGGCGGCGTCGTCGAGCTTGCCGCGCTCGACGGCCCTCGCGAGCGAGGTCGCGATCCGCTCGCGCGAGCGATCGAGCGCCGCCTCGTCGACGTCGATCAGGGCGACGCCGATCCCGGCGACCGCCGCGGACTCTGCGATCCCGCTTCCCATGAAGCCGCCGCCGACGATCCCGATCCGGCCGATCGCTTCGTTCTGGACCGTCTCGGCGCTGCTCATCCCAGGCGATTATCGCCGTCGCGTTGCCGCCGCGTCGGTCCGGGCGGCGGGAACCGCCCCTGGATCGACCACGGTTTGGCATACTCGGCCGCCTCGTGGGTTGATGGTGCGTGTGGGCAGCACGCGTGATTGGGAGGAGACTCAGGTGAGGCGAGTTGGTTCGGTTCTGGTCGTTGCGATCGTCGCGCTGGCGGCCGCGATCGTCCCCGCCGTCGCGACGGCGGCCGGCAAGGGCAAGGAGGACACGGCCCGCTACATCCTCCCGCCGGGCAACTATGGCGGGCTGCCGTTCAGCGAGAACTCGACCGACCAGCTCCCGCTCTACAGCGGCCTCACCCCGCTTCGCGACAACGTCACGAAGTCGGACATCAACGACCTCTTCCTGCCCGAGGACTTCGCGCCGATCGGCGACGCCCACGAGGAGGACACCGGCGAGCCCGGCTTGAAGCTGATCTACGACGCCTACGGGATCCCTCACGTCTACGGCAAGACCCGCTACGACGTCGCCTTCGGCGCCGGCTGGTCGACCGCCCGCGACCGCCAGCTCCTGCTCACCCTCGGTCGTGGGCCGGCCCGCGCCGCAGTCGCCGACGTCCCCAACCTCGACGCCTTCTCCCTGGTCACGAGCGGCCAGAGCTTCGTCCCCAGCGACGAGGCGGAGGCGCTGGTCACCAAGCAGCGCCATCTGCTCGTCAAGAAGTACGGCAAGAAGGGCAAGCAGATCGTCAGCGATGCCTCCGCCTACGCCGACGGAATCAACGCCTACATGGAGGCGAACGGCATCGACCAGCCCCCTGCGAACGCCAACGACGTGATCGCGGTGACCGCGTTCATCGGCTCGATCTTCGGTGCCGGCGGCGGCGGCGAGGCCGCCAACGCCGACCTGCTCGCCAATCTCCAGCAGGAGCTCGGGCAACAGCAGGGCTATGACGCCTGGGACGACGTGATGCTCGCCGACGATCCGGAGGCGCCGACGACCCTGAAGCGCCGCTTCGACTACGGGCCGCTGACCGGCGGCAAGGTCAAGGGCTCGGTCGTCGTCGATCCCGGCTCGATCGAGAGCGAGGATCCGACCGTCCCCGACAGCGTCGCCGGAGCCGCTCCGGCCCGGCGGCAGGCCTCGAACTGGCTGCTCGCCTCCCGGCAGCGGTCCGCGTCGAACAACGCGCTCGCCGTGATGGGGCCGCAGCTCGGCTACTACTACCCGGAGATCGTCCAGCAGATCGATCTGCACGGCCCGGGCATCAAGGCCCAGGGCGCAGCGGTCCCGGGCCTGGCGATGTACATCCTGATCGGGCGCACGCAGAACTACGCATGGAGCCTGACCTCGGCCGGCCACGACGTCCGTGACGTCTTCGCCGAGGAGCTCTGCGAGCCGGGCGGCGGGACGCCGACCCGCGACTCCGAGCACTACCTCTACAAGGGCAAGTGCCGGGCGTTCAAGCCGTTCACCGCCGGTACGTTGAACGGGACGCCGGTGACCTACGACACCTCCGTCCACGGCTCGGTCTTCGCGACCGCGACGATCGACGGCAAGCCCTATGCGCTCTCGCGGGAGCGCTCGACGTTCGGGCGCGACGCCCTCAACCTCGCCGCGCTTCACGACATGACGATGGGGAAGGCCTCGACGCCGAAGCGCTTCTTCAAGACCGCGAACGAGTTCGGCTTCACCTTCAACTGGGGCTACACGTCGCGGAACAAGACCGCCTACTTCAGCTCCGGCCTGCTTCCGGAGCGGTCCCGCGGCCTCGACCGGCGGCTCCCGACGCTCGGCACCGGCGACTACGAGTGGAAGGGCTTCTTGAGCCGCAGCGAGCATCCGCATGGCGTCGGCGGGCCCGGCGGCCTGCTGCTGAACTGGAACAACCGGTCGGCGCCGGGCTTCATGCACGGAGACGACGAGCCCTATGGCTCGGTCCAGCGCGTCGAGATGTTCGACCAGTGGCCGAAGCAGGCGCGGATCACCGACAACGTCGGGATCATGAACCGGGCCGCGACCGAGGACGTGCGCTCGCCCGTCTGGCCGGTGGTCAGCAAGGTCCTGCACGGCGGCCCGGCGCCGAACGCGCGCGCCCAGCAGGTCGTCGATCTGCTCGACGACTGGGTGAGTCGCGACGCTCCGCGCCTCGACGCCGACGAGGACGGCACCTACGACGAGGCCGGTCCGACGATCATGGACACCACCTGGCGACCGATCGCCGAGGCGGTGATGGAGCCGCGCTTCGGCGACCTGCTCGACAACCTCAACGACGTCCGCAACCTCGGCAGCCTCTCCGGCGAGTCCTACGTCGACAAGGACCTGCGGACGCAGCTCGGCGAGAAGGTCAAGGGCAAGTACAACCTGCGCTACTGCGGGGACGGCGACCTCGACGCCTGCCGGGCCTCGCTCTGGGACGCGATCGATGCGAGCGCCGCCGAGCTCGCCGCCGACTTCGGCAGCGACGATCCGGCGAGCTGGCGCGGGCCGGCGAGCACGACCGGCTTCGTGCCGGGCCTGCTGCCGAACCGGTTCCCGACGACGAACCGGCCGACCTTCCAGCAGGTCCTCGAGTTCCAGCACCGCTGAGCCGGGCCGGATCGGGAGCGCCGCGGGACGAGCCGTTCCGCGGCGCCGTCGCGCTGGACGCGTAATCAGCGTCGCCGGCGCCGGGGGGAAGGGCCGTGGGTCTATGTTGTCCTCCGGTGATCGACGGGCAGGAAGGGCGCGAGACCGACCAGGGAACGGACCGGCGCCGCGTGCTGATCGTGATCGGCGCGCTGATGCTGGCGATGCTCCTCGCCGCGCTCGATCAGACGATCGTCTCGACCGCGCTGCCGACGATCGTCGGCGACCTCGGCGGGCTCGAGCACATCTCCTGGGTGGTCACCTCCTACCTGCTCGCGGTCACGATCGTGACGCCGCTCTACGGCAAGCTCGGGGACCTCTACGGCCGCAAGGTGGTCCTCCAGGGCGCCCTCGTCCTGTTCCTGATCGGCTCGGCCCTCTGCGGGCTCGCCCAGGGGATGACCGAGCTGATCGCGTTCCGGGCGATCCAGGGGTTCGGCGGCGGCGGGCTGATGGTCAGCGCCCAGGCGGCGATCGGCGACGTCGTCTCGCCGCGCGAGCGCGGCCGCTACATGGGCCTGTTCGGGGCGGTGTTCGGGTTCGCGAGCGTCGCCGGGCCGTTGATCGGCGGCTTCTTCACGAGCCACGCGAGCTGGCGCTGGATCTTCTACGTGAACCTGCCGCTCGGGCTCGTCGCGCTCGCCGTCATCGCGGTGGCGCTGCCGGCGGTCGCCGAGCGCAAGCGCCACCGCGTCGATTACCTCGGCACGGTGCTGCTCGGCGTCGGGCTCTCGTCGCTCGTCCTGATGACGACGCTCGGCGGCACGTCCTACGACTGGATCTCACCGCAGACGTTCGGCTTCGCTGCGATCGCCATCTGCGCGCTGGCCCTCTTCTGGCGGACCGAGCGGCGCGCCGCCGAGCCGATCCTGCCGCTCGAGCTGTTCGCGAACCCGGTGTTCCGGATCACGAGCGCCGTCGGCCTCGTCGTCGGCTTCGCTCTGTTCGGGTCGCTCACCTACCTGCCGCTGTTCCAGCAGATCGTCCACGGCCTCTCGCCGACCGCATCGGGCCTGCAGCTCCTGCCGCTGATGGCGGGCCTTCTGACCGCGTCGATCCTCTCCGGGCAGCTGATCACCCGCAGCGGCCGCTACAAGGCCTTCCCGATCGTCGGGACGGCCCTGGCAACGGTCGGGATGCTGCTCCTGTCCCGGCTCGACGCCGAGACCGGCACCGTCGTGACCGCGTTCTACATGCTCATCCTCGGCGTCGGCCTCGGATGCGTGATGCAGGTCCTGATCCTCGCCGTGCAGAACGCTGTGCCGTACTCGCAGCTCGGGGTCGCGACCTCGTCGGCGACGCTGTTCCGCTCGATCGGCGGCTCGCTGGGGACGGCGATCCTCGGCGCGATCTTCGCGAACCGGCTCAGCGTCGAGCTCGCCGACCGGCTGCCGCCCGGAGCGGGAGGGGCCGGCGCCGTCGAGGGCGGCGGCTTCAACCCCGCCGAGCTGCTCGGCCTGCCGGCGCCGGTCCGGGACGCCTACGTCGCGGCGTTCACCGACTCGCTCTCGACCGTGTTCCTGATCGCCGCCGGCGTCGTCGCCACGGCATTCGTACTCACCTGGTTCCTCGAGGAGCGGCCGCTCCGGAAGACGGTCGAGACCAGCGACCTCGGCGACGCGTTCGCGGCCCCGCGGGCGGCGACCTCGATCGGCGAGATCACCCGCGAGCTGAGCAGGCTCGTCGGCCGCGAGCGGACCCGCCGCTTCATCGGCACGGTCACGGCGCGCGCCGGCGTCGACGTGACGCCTGCGGAGGCGTGGCTCGTCGGCCGCTCCGAGGAGGACGAAATCCCGGCCGCCGCGCTGGAGGGCCGGACCGCCCAGAGCACCGAGTTGCTCGCCAAGGCCGCCGGCCGACTGCGCGAGCGCGGCCTCGTCGAGCCGGAGGGGCTGCGGCTCACCGCGACCGGGCGCGACGTGCGTGCGCGGCTGGTCGACGCTCGCCAGGAGGAGCTCGCCGCGCTCGTCGCCGACTGGGACCCGGAGTCGCCGGAGGTGGACGCGATGATCGCCCGGCTCGCGAGCGAGCTGGCCCGCGGCGAGCCGTCGCCACGTCCGGCGTAGATCATCGTCGCAGCAACCCTATGATCGGCCGATGGCCGCCGCGCAGCGCTCCGCGATCGTCACCGGCGGCGGCAGCGGCATCGGCCGCGCGATCGCCGAGCGGCTCGCCGGCGACGGCTACGGGATCGCCGTCGCCGGGCGTCGCGAGGAAGCATGCCGGGCGACGGCCGCGGCCTGCGAGGCCCGCGGGGTCGCGGCGATCGCTGTCGCCACCGACGTCGGCGATCCGGAGGCGGCGGAGGCACTCGCGGCAGCGGCGATCGAGCGGTTCGGCGGCATCGACGTGCTCGTCAACAATGCCGGCATCGGCGACGGCGCCCCGGTCGGCGAGGAGACGCCGGAAGGGTGGGGGCGGGTGATGCGGACGAACCTGACCGGCGCCTTCCTGGTCGCGCGGGCGGCGCTGCCGTCGCTGATCGAGCGGCGCGGTTCGGTCGTCGGTGTCTCGTCGATCAACGGCGAGCGCGCCGGCCCGGGCTGGGCCGCGTACTCGACCTCGAAGGCGGGCCTGATCATGCTGACCCGCTCGCTCGCCAACGACTACGGACCGCAAGGGGTTCGCGCCAACTGCGTCCTACCGGGCTGGGTGCGGACCCCGATGGGCGACGCCGACATGGACGATGTCGCGCGGTTGCGCGGCATCGACCGCGAGGACGCCTATCGCCTGACCCATCGGCTGAACCCGCTGCGGCGGCCGGCCGAAGCGAGCGAGGTTGCGGCCGTCGTCGCCTTCCTCGCCGGGCCCGACGCCTCCTACGTGAACGGTGCGGCGATCCCGGTCGACGGCGGCACCAGCGTCGTCGATCCGACCGCAGCAGCCGAGTTCAGCTCCGGCGCCGAGTCGTAGGCCGAGATTCGCCCGAGCGGGTTCAATACGGGCATCGAGGCCGGCTCCGACGCCAACATCCTCTACCTGCTCCGGCACGCGAAGTCGAGCTGGGACGACGCCGGCCTCGACGACCACGACCGGCCGCTGGCGCCGCGCGGCGAGCGCGCCGGAGCGACGATCGAGCGCCACGCACGCGAGGCGGGGGTCCGCCCGGGCCTGGTCATCTGCTCGACCGCGGTCCGGGCCCGGCAGACGCTGGCACTGGTCGCAGGCGGGCTCGGCGACGACCCCGGACCGGAGGTCGTCTACGACCGGCGGATCTACGGAGCGAGCGCCACCGATCTGCTCGAGCGGCTCCGTGAGGTGCCCGCCGCCGTCCGGTCGGTGATGCTCGTCGGCCACCAGCCCGGTATCCAGGATCTCGCCCTCGCCCTGGTCGGCCGCGGCGCGGGGCTCGACCGGCTCAGCGGCAAGTTCCCGACCGCGGCGCTGGCGACGATCGCCGCCCCGCCGCCGTGGTCGGGGCTCGAGCGAGGCGACGGAACCGTCGTCGGCATGGTCAAGCCGAAGCAGCTTCCCGGCTGAGGTTCAGCGAGGCGGCGAAGGAATCGAACCTTCCAAGCGGTGGGCTGCACCGCCCTGCCGGCTTTGAAGGCCGGATGGGCCACCAGACCCCTGCCGCCCCACGCCGTTGTCGGCAGGCAGGCTACGCGTTCGGCGCCGATGCCCGGGGGAGATGCTCGTCGCCGCGGCGAACCGTCTGCCCGGTCCGGTCGAGGTGCTCGAGGATGGCCTGCGAGTACTTGCGGCTCGTCCGCAGCCGGTCGCGGAGCCCGGCGAGCCCGACCGACCCGTGCTCGCGGGCGAGCCCGAGGGCGACGTCCTCGAGCTCGGCGAGTCGGCGCGGCGGGTAATAGACCTCGGCGCTGACGCGGACCAGATGGCCGGCGCCGGCGAGGCGATCGAGGCGGTCGACGGCTTCGGAGCGGCCGATGCCGAGCTCGCCGGCGAGCGTCTGCGGCGGGCGGGGCTCGGTGCCGTCGGCGGCGATCATCGCCAGCAGCAGCGCGTCGGTCCGATCCGTCCCGGCGCGCTCGGGTGCCGGCCGCTCTGCCGCGACCTCCGGGATCGCGAGGACCCCGTGCCGATCGGCCAGGCGTCCTGCGGCCAGGAGCTCCTCGACCGCGTCCCGCCACCGGCGGAGCGGAAACCGCGGCAGCGCCCAGGCGAGCGGCGAGTCGGCGTCCCAGGCGGACGCGTCGGCGGCGATCTGCGCTCCGGTGGCGACGGTCGCGGCGACGATCTCGTCGGCGTCGCCCTCGCGGAGCAGCCTGAGGCGCCCGGCGTCGGGACCGGGGCCGTGGCGGCGCGGGTCGGGGTCGAGGACCTCGGCGCCGCCGATCGTTCCCGGCGGCGCGATCGCGCGCAGCACCAGCCGGTCGCGGGCACGGGCGACGAGGGGCGCCTCGAGGCGGAGCTGTGCCATTCCGGCACCGAGCGGGACGACCCGGGCGGCGCTGTCGCGGGTGCCGTGGTGAACCTGTATCCGCCCGCTCGGCGGCCGCTCGGCGGCATCGCCGAGGAGGAGGACGTCGAGCCGGTAGCTCGGCTCCGGGCCCGCCTCGGCGGCGCTGACGACCGAGCCGCGCGGCACTTCCTCGCGGCCGACGCCGGCGAGGTTCAGCGCCGCGCGCCGCCCGCGGCCGACGGCCGCGGCGTCGCGGCCGTGGACCTGGATCGCCCGCAGCCGCGCCCGCCGGTCCGCCGGCAGGATCGCGACTCCCTCGCCGGCTGCGAAGCCGTCGCCGGCGACGGTGCCGGTGACGACGGTCCCGGCGCCGGCGATCGTGAACGAGCGGTCGACGTGGAGGAGCCCGCCGGCGGGTGGCCAACCGGGAGCCTCGGCCCGCTCGGCGGCGACCGCGGTGGCGAGCTCGGCGATCGCCGAGCGAAGCCGTTCGATCCCGTCACCACGCTCGGCGCTGACCTCGATCAGCGCCGTCTCGGGGAGCAGCCCGCGGATCTCGTCGCGGGCGAGCGTCACGGTCCCGGCGTCGACCAAGTCGATCTTGGTGAGGGCGACGAGGCCGCGCTCGACTCCGAGCGCCCGCAGCACCTCGAGATGCTCGACGGTCTGCGGCATGACGCCGTCGTCGGCGGCCACCACGAGCAGGAACACGTCGATCCCGCCGGCCCCGGCGACCATCGTCCGCACGAGCCGCTCGTGCCCCGGCACGTCGACGATGCCGATCGAGCCGTCGCCGGGCAGCTCGAGCTCGGCGAACCCGAGCTCGATCGAGATCCCGCGCCGCCGCTCCTCGGCGAGGCGGTCGGTGTCGGTGCCGGTCAGCGCCGCGACCAGCCGGGTCTTGCCGTGGTCGATGTGGCCGGCGGTGCCGAGCGTCAGCCCCGCCGGCGCCTCGGCGCGTTCAGCCAAGCGCCCGCTTCGCCGCCGCCGCGGCGAGTTCCGCATCCCCGTCGCCGAGCGTTCGCGGATCGAGGATCACCCGCCCGGCGGCGATTCGCGCGACGACCGCGGGCTCGCCGGCGCGGAGCCGGCCGGCGAGGCGGTCGGCGCCGTCCGGGCCGGGGTCGATCGCACAGACCGGGCCGGGGAGCTCCAGGGTCGGCACGGTGCCGCCGCCCACGGCTGCGGACGCGCGCTCGACCTTCGCGGCGGCACCGATCGCCGCGACCATCCGTTCCGCTCGCCGCTGCAGCTCCTCCTCGCCCGCAGCCGCCATCGATGTGGCCGGGATCGCCCCGGGACCGCGGTCGCGGCGGAGGCGCAGCGTCGTCTCGAGCGCCGCGAGCTGCATCTTGTCGAGCCGCGCGGCCCGGGCGAGCGGATGGCGGCGGCAGCGCTCGACGGCGGCGGTGGGACCGGCGAGGACGCCGGCCTGCGGCCCGCCGAGCAGCTTGTCGGCCGAGAAGCAGGTGACGGCGCCGGCTGCAGCCGACTCGGCGACGAGCGGCTCGTCGGCGATCGGCTCGACGGCCCCGGAGCCGAGGTCGTCGATCAGCGGCAGCCCCCGCTCGGCGGCCAGCGCCGCGAGGCCGGCCAGCGGCGCGGACTCGGTGAAGCCGACGGTCCGGAAGTTGGACTGGTGGACGCGTACGAGGGCACCGGTCTGCGGGCCGATCGCGGCCGCGTAGTCCTCGACCCGGGTCCGGTTCGTCGTCCCGACCTCGACGAGGCGCGCGCCGGAGTGCGCGACGATCTCGGGGATCCGGAACGAGCCGCCGATCTCGACGAGCTGATCGCGGCCGACGATCGCCTCGCGGCCGCCGGCGAGAGCGGCGAGCGCCAGCAGCACCGCGGCGGCGTTGTTGTTGACCGCCATCGCCGACTCGGCTCCGGTCAGCTCGCTGAGCAGCGGGCGGAGATGGTCCTGGCGGCTGCCGCGCTCGCCGCTTTCGAGGTCGTATTCGAGGTTCGAGTACGAGCCGGCGACGAGCGCCGCGGCCGCCGCGGCCTCGGGAGCGAGCGGGGCCCGGCCGAGGTTCGTGTGGAGGATCACCCCGGTCGCGTTCAGGAGCGGCCGCAGCGATCCGCGTTCGAGCTCCTCGATCCGGGTCGCGGCGGCGGCGGCCAGCACGGCCTCGTCGACCCCGTCGACGGTGCCGGCGAGGATCGCGAGCCGGAGCGACTCGATCTCGATCCGCGCCGCCGCGGTCGCCAGATGCGCGGGCTCGCCGAGCCGCGCGGCGAGGCGCTCGACCGACGGCAGCTGCCGCAGAGCTTCCCGGCCGGCGGGCGGCGCCGCGGGAGTCCCGGCGGGGTTCGGCTCCATTCCCGCAGGGTATCTTCGGGCGCATGGGGCCTCTCGAAGCGCCGCCGCGGTTGACCTCGCTGTCCCACGGTGCCGGCTGCGCCTGCAAGATCCCCCGCGACCGGCTGCGCGGAATCGTCGACTCGCTTCCCGGCGCCGGTGACCCGGACCTGCTCGTCGGCTCGCTGACCGCCGACGACGCCGCGGTCTACCGGATCGGCCCCGGTCAGGCGCTCGTCCACACCGCCGACTTCTTCACCCCGATCGTCGACGACCCGCGCGACTTCGGCCGGATCGCGGCGGCCAACGCGCTCTCCGACGTCTACGCGATGGGTGGGAAGCCCCTGGTGGCGCTGAACCTCGTCGCATTCCCGCTCGACGACCTCGATGGCGCGATCCTCCGTGAGATTCTCGCCGGCGGCGCCGAGTCGGTAGCGGCGGCCGGAGCGGTCGTCGGCGGCGGCCATTCGATCGACGACCCGGAGCCGAAGTACGGCCTCGCGGTCAGCGGCATCGTCGATCCGGAAGCGATGCTGACCAATGCCGGCGCCGCCCCCGGCGACGTCCTCGTCCTCACCAAGCCGCTCGGCTCCGGGTTGGCGACGACCGCGGCGAAGCGCGACCTCGCCGAACCGGACGTGATCGTGGCGGCGGTCGCGGTGATGTGCCGGCTGAACGACGGCGCCGCCCGGCAGGCCCGCGAAGCGGGTGCGAGCGCCGCGACCGACGTCACCGGCTTCGGCCTGCTCGGGCACCTGCAGGAGGTCTGCCTGGCGAGCGGCGTTGCCGCGACGATCGACGCTGCGGCGGTCCCGGCGATCGAGGGCGTGCTCGATCTCGCCGCCGGCGGTGAGGCGATCGCCGGCGGCAGCCGCCGGAACCGCGAGCAGGCCGAGGCCTTCACGACCTGGTCGGCGTCGGTGCCGGAGGAGCGGCGGGTCCTGCTGACCGATGCGATGACCTCGGGCGGCCTGCTCGTCACCGTTCCGGCGGCGGGCGCGGATCGGATCGACGGCGCCGTGATCGGACGCATCGACGATGGTCCGCCGGGACGGATCGCGGTGGCGTGAGCGCCGCGATCGGGGGAGGGCCGACCCTCGCTCACATGGCGGGTGAGATGCAAATCCGGTCCCTGTCAGGGACCAAATCTGCAGTTCAGGTGGCGAGCGGGCGCGCGGCGCTCAGCGCTCGAGGCGGTCGCGCTGTGGTCCGACCGTGTAGGCGGGGTCGGCCGCCGAGGCGAAGCCGGCCTTGTAGACGGCCCAGCGCTCGCAGGCCGCTCCGGCGAGGAGCAGCGCGGCGCCGATCCGGACCGCGCCACGGCGCCGGCGGCCGATCGCCATCGTCGCTGCGCCGGCGGCGGTCATCGCCTTCGCGGCCTTCGCGAGCCGGCCCGGGGTGCCGCTCTCGTACGGTCCGCCCGCCTCGCCCAGCTTCCGCTCCATCGTCTCCGCGGCGAACAGCTCGGCGATCCCGCCGGCGATCGCCAGACGCCGCGCCGGCCCGGCGGCGGCAGCGGGGGTGAGCAGCGTCGCCGCGGCGCCGGCGCTCGCGGCCGAGCCGGCGGCGAACAGGAACGGCAGCGTCCGCCGCGCCTCGCTCCAGACCGGGATCGCCGAGTTGGCGACGAGGACGGCGGTGTAGGTGGAGAGCCCCGGCCCCGCGAGGGCGGCGAGCGGCGCCGCCGCGGCGAAGATGCGGGGCGCCCGCCGGGTGATCGCCGCCAGAGCTGCAGGTGCGATCAGCGTGCCGTTGGCGGCGAGGATCCAGGTGCCGACGCTCATCGGCGAGGTGATCTTGAAGACCCGGAGCATGTTCAGGAACCGCTCCGGGCGGCCGAGGTCGGAGATCAGCAGCACCGGGCTGACGGCGACGCCGGCCAGCCCAACGCCCCAGGCGCGCTTCGCGAGCCGCTCGTTCCCGGTCGCGCCGGCCGCCCAGGCGAGCGGCGCCGAGGCGCCGGCCATGCCGCCGACGAAGAAGTAGCAGGGGATCTCCCAGGTCCAGACCGGGCGCTTGACGACGGGCTGGTCGTAATAGCTGCGGGGCTTTCCCTTCGGGACCATCCGCTGCTCGCCGCCGCCGCGGTCGCTCATCGCGCGCTCCTGCCGATGAAGGCGGCGGCGACGCCGGCGAGCAGTGCCGCCGAGGCCGCGGCAGCAGCCGCGAACGCCTCCGGCAGATGTCGGGTCGGGACGACCGGGTCGGGAGGTAGCCCGTAGGTCTCGGGCTCGTCGAGGAGCAGGAAGAAGGCTCCGAAGCCGCCGACGCCGTCATCGTCGTCGGCCCCGTAGAGGCGGGCGCTCGCGACGCCGCGCTCATGGAGGTGCTCGACGCGGTCGGCGGCCCGGCGGCGGAGGACCTCGAGCTCGCCGAACTGGATCGAGTCGGTCGGGCAGGCCTGCGCGCAGGCCGGCTCCATGTCGTCCTGGAGCCGGTCGTAGCAGAGGGTGCACTTCCAGACCCGGCCGTCGTCGGAGCGCCGGTCGAGGACGCCGAATGGGCAGGCGGTGACGCAGTATCCGCAGCCGTTGCAGATGTCCTCCTGGACGACGACGGTGCCGTGCTCGGTGCGGAAGATCGAGCCGGTCGGACAGGCGTCGAGACAGCCTGCCTCGGTGCAGTGCTTGCAGACGTCGGAGCTCATCAGCCAGCGGAAGCCGTCGGCACCGTCGTGAATCGGCAGGCCCTGCTCGACGAGCTGCTGCCGCGAGGCCTCCTCGACCCACGAGTCGGGCGCCGACGAGCCGACGCCGCCGACCTCGACCCGCTGCTCGACGAAGGCGACGTGGCGCCAGCGGTTCGCGCCGAGATCGAGGCTGTTGTCGTAGGAGTTGCCGCTCAGCCCGTCGCTCTCGTCGGGAACCCCGTTCCACTCCTTGCAGGCGACCTCGCAGGCCTTGCAGCCGATGCAGACGCTGGTGTCGGTGAAGAAGCCGACCCGCGGCTCGGCTTCCTCGCCCCACGACTCGGGCCAGGCCGGCGCCGGATGGCGGGCAGCGGCCGTCACGGCGACTCCTTCGAACCGGCCCGATCGCGGTAGGAGGCGACGAAGGCGGGCAGGTCGGCGCCGCGCGGCCGCCGTCCGGGGACGACGTCGCAGCTCGCCGCCTTGGCCTCCTGGATGTGGACGTTCGGGTCGAGCGCGATGCTGAACAGGTCGTTTGCGGCGTCGCCCTTCGAGAGGCCGCGGAAACCCCAGTGGTAGGGGAGGCCGACCTGGTGGACGGTCCGGCCCTGGACCGCGAGCGGCTTGATCCGCTCGGTCACCAGCACCCGAGCTTCGATCGCCGCCCGCGAGGTGACGATCGTCGCCCAGCCGTTGTGCTCGAGGCCGCGCTCCGCCGCCAGCTCCGGGCTCACCTCGCAGAACATCTCCGGCTGCAGCTCGCTCAGGTGCGGGACCGTGCGCGACATCGCGCCGGCGGTGTGGTGCTCGGTGAGCCGGTAGCTGGTCACGACGAACGGGAACACGCCGGGATCGCCGTCGCGCGAGTCGGCGCTCGGGTTGTAGGCGTTCTCGGGACGGGCGAACTGCTCCCGCCCCGGGTTCGCCTGCTGCTCGTACAACCCGTTCAGGAACGGCGACTCGTGTGGCTCGTAGTGGGTCGGGAACGGGCCGTCGGTCAGGCCCGACGGCACGAACAGCCAGCCCCGCCCGTCGGCCTGCATAACGAACGGCTCGTCGC
>Ga0207657_10005346_pt1 | contig 13451 bp, 14 predicted proteins | sample KBSC33metaG_FD_184316 | JGI IMG/M metagenome (GOLD analysis project Ga0207657, IMG submission 184316) | Corn rhizosphere microbial communities from Kellogg Biological Station, Michigan, USA - KBS C3-3 metaG (SPAdes) (version 2) | ecosystem: Host-associated > Plants > Roots > Rhizosphere > Soil ... | reverse complement strand
CGGCCTCGCTCCCGACCGTGCTCGCGGGCCTGCGTCTTGGCGGCGCGCTGACCATCATCGGCGTCGTCGTCTCGGAGATGCTGACGTCTGCCAACGGCATCGGCTATCTCGTCACCAAGAACCGCACCACGCTCGATAGCCCGCGCGTGTTCGCGGCCATCATCGTCATCCTCACCCTGTCCGTGGTCTACGACATCGCCGTGCGCTTCATCGAGCGCCGCACGCTGGTGTGGCAGACGGCCGGCCGGCGCGACACGAGTCGTCCGGCGCGCGCGGCGCTGCCGGCGCAAGCCGCGGCCTGACCTTCGTTCTTACCTGGAGGCGACAATGCCCGAGAAGCTTTTCCCCACGACCGTCGTCGGCAGCTATCCGCAGCCGGACTGGCTGGTCGACCGCCAGATGCTGTCCAAGGTCGTGCCGCGCGTGCGCATGAAACAATTGTGGCGCATCCCGGAGCCGTTCCTCGAGCAGGCGCAGGACGACGCCACCATCGTCGCCATTCGCGACATGGAGCGCGCCGGCCTCGACGTCATTACCGACGGCGAGATGCGCCGCGAGAGCTACTCGAACCGCTTTGCGACCGCGCTCGAAGGCATCGACATCGACAACCCCGGCATGGTCAAGGCGCGCTCCGGCGACACGCCGGTGCCGCGGGTCGTCGGCAAGCTCAAGCGCAAAGGTCCCGTCGAGGTGCGCGACATGGAATTCCTGCGCCGCAACACGTCGTTGACGGCGAAGATCACGCTGCCGGGCCCATTCACCATGAGCCAGCAGGCGAAGGACGAGTACTACAAGGACCCCGAGGCGATGGCCATGGACATGGCCGCCGCCGTCAACGAAGAGGTGCACGACCTCGTGCGCGCCGGCGCCGACGTCATCCAGCTCGACGAGCCCTGGGTGCGCAACGATCCGGTGGCCGCGAAGCGCTACGCGATCAAGGCGATCAACCGCGCGCTTCAAGGCGTCAAGGTGCCGACGGTGGTGCACCTCTGTTTCGGCTACGCCGCGGTCGTGCCGGGCGACTCCAAGCCGCAGGCCTACGCCTTCCTCGCCGAGCTCGCCGAGACGGTCGCGTCGACCATCTCGATGGAAAGCGCGCAGCCGAACATCGACCTCGGCGTGCTCAAGGAACTGGCGCCGAAGAACGTCATGCTCGGCGTGCTCGACTTGTCGACGCCGGTTGTCGAGACTCCGGAGATCGTCGCCGCGCGCATCCGCCGCGGCCTTCAATATGTCCCGGCGGACAAGCTCATGCCGGCGCCGGACTGCGGCATGAAATATCTGACGCGCGAGGTCGCCTTCGGCAAGCTGAAGGCGATGGTCGAGGGCGCGGCGATCGTAAGGAAGGAACTGAGCTAGGAAGCGCCGCGCGCCTCGGTGCGGCTGTAATCGCGACCGGCGTAGAGCGTGTGGTAGTGCCGCCATGCGACCGGATGGTCGAAGGCCAACATGCCGGCCGCACTGACGGCATAGACCGCGGATTTGAGGTCGCGGTCTTCGACGGTCAGGTTCTCCGGCCGTCCGGCCGTGGCGTAGCCGACATGATGGACGAGGCGGGCGTCCAGCCCCGCCGTCGCGTCGAGCACCGCCGTGGTGGTGAACCTGTGGTCCGAGTGGTTGCCGGGATTGAGCGCAGGGTCGAGCTCCAGCACGTGCAAGTCCGGCATGAGCCCGTCGCTTTCGCCGAGGATCAGCGCGCGTAGCGTCGCGACGAGATCCCGCCAACCGAAATAGTCGGCGCTGCCGTCGATCGCGGTCATCGTGCCGATCGCGCCATCTGCCAGCCGCTTCAGCGACTGGAAGCTTGTCGCCTCGTAGCCGCTGCCTTCCGGATTGCCATCGGGCAGGCGCGGAAAATAGGCGACGGTGTTCCGATAGCTGGCACGGCGAATGGCATGGCCGGCGAAGACCGGCGCATCGGTCTGCGGCTCGTGCGGCATGAGCCCGTCGGCATCGGCCATGAAGCGGATGGCGGTCTCCGCGCCGTGCTCGCGCGCGAGATAGAGTGGATATCTACGCCCGTCGTTGCCAAGCCCGAACCCGGCGTCGCCGGCGGTCAGGTGTACGAAAACGCAGTGGGTGCCCGCGTCCAGTACATCGCGGAACGCAGCCGGCATCATGAAAAGCTGCCAGTCGTCCTCGTGTGGCGCGAAGTAGAAGGCGACGCGTTTCGGTTTCATGTCGGTCATCGCGCCAACCTCACAGGCACGGCCGGATGTAGGGACGGTTCGCCTGCCACAACTCGTCGAGCAGCTTGACCGCCGCGCTCGCCGAATTGATCACCGGATCGATCAGGAGCGCCTGCAGCGCGATCTCCTTCGACGCGCGCACGGCGGCCTCGACCGCAAGGGCCTGCACGTTGACCTGGATTGCGAGCAGCTTGGCGATGGCGTCGGGCAGGGGGCCGAGCGACACCGGGTGGATGCCGGCGGCATCGGCGATGACAGGTACCTCGACCGCTGCGTCGGCGGCGAGGTTCGGGATGGCGCCGCGGTTCGGCACGATGCCGGATTCGAGCATCCGCTTCTTGTCATGCAGCACGCCGCCGATGGCCGCCGCGCCGCGCTCTTCAGACGGCGTCAGCCAGTCGGCCGGCGGGGCTTCACCGGCGAGCACCTTCGCGATCGTCTCGGCGAACTCGGCGCGGTCGCGCTCGTCGCCGGCGAAGTCGTAGCCGTGTTCGCCGCCTTCCCAGCCATAGGCGAGATATTCGCCGAAATGGTCGTCGCTGCATGTCATCCAGTATCCGAAGGCGCGGAACACAGCCCGCGTCAGCGGCATAAACGCTGGATCAAACGACTTCTCCGTCTCGCGCATTAGCGGGTAGAGGTCCTCGCCGGTTGCGCGATCGCGGATCTGCATCAGGCATTGCGAGTGGTTGATCCCCGCGCCCCAGACCTCGATATCCTCGTAATTGCGGCCGAGCATGTGCGCGACGTCGCCATGGCTCATGAAGATGCCGTGGCAGAGGCCGAGCGCGGCGACGTCGCTGTATTTTCCGAGCGCGTGGGCGATGCGGTTCACCGGATTGGAGAAATTGACGAACAACGCCTTCGGGCAGAGCTCCTGAATGTCGCGCACGATATCGAATACGAGTGGCAGCGTGCGCAGCGTGAACATCAGCCCGCCGGGGCCGGCGTTCTCGCCCAAAGTGTGGCGGATGCCGTATTTGCGCGGCACCTCCCAGTCGAGCTTCCACAGCCGGTTGCGGTCGATGGCCGTGGAATTGATGACGAAGCCGGCGCCGTCGAGCGCGGCGCGGCGGTCGGTCACCTGTTCGATGACGAGGCCGGCGTTCAGCTTCGCATTGAGCAGCCTGGCGAGCCCGGTCATCCGCGACAGTGCCGCCGGATCGATATCGACCAGAACCAGCGTGCTGCCGCGCAACTCGCCGCTGCTGAAAAGGTCGCGCAGCATGCTGAGCCCGAAGGACATGCTGCCCGCCCCGATGAAGACGATCTTGGTGGTTCTCGTCATGCGCGCGCTCCCGCGGCCGCATGAAGCGTGTCGGCGGCGGTGTTGACCCGCGTCATCGCCGCCGTCAGTTCGGCATAGACGCGGTCGTCGATCGTCACCGTGCCGTAGTTGGAATTCTCGCCGTCGAAGCGTCCTTCCGCCGGCTGATCGGCGTGCTCGAACCAGTGCACGCCAACGACGCGCGGATGCTTGAGCGCGATCGTGACGTAGCTGCGATAGGCGGCCGCGCGCTCGCCTTGCGTCGCGACGATGGGGCTGGCGCCCCGCGTGTTCGGCAGGCCGGAGTCCGTCGCGCGGAACGAGAATTCGCTGATCAGGAGCGGCTTGCCGCAGGCTTCGTAGATCGCGAGCGCCTGCGCCGGATCGGCGTCGTAGCAATTGAACGACACGACATCGGCGTGCCGCGCCGCGGCCTCGATGATCGCCGGCGCCGGCGGATGGTCAAAGCGGCTGCCGAGGTTGAGATGGTTCGGATCGGCGTCGCGCAGCGCCTCCGACGTCAGCGCGAAATAGCGCTCGGCCACCAGCGCGGCGAAGTCGTCGCAATCGGCGCAGAAGGTGGGGCGTGCCGGATCGGCAGCGTTAGCGGCGCTCTCAGCCTGCATATCGCGCAGGTAAGGCGGCTCGCGACGCCAGGGCGGCGCGGCGTAGGAAAGCGCGGCGGCCGCACCACGGCGCGCCGTCAGCCAATCGAGCGCCGCGCGGCGTCCAGACGTGTTCGGCGCAAGCTTAAGGAACAGCGTCAGCAGTTCCTCTGGCCCGCGCCAGTCCGGGCCCCAGCGCAGTTCGTTGTCCATGAACCAGCCGAGGATGCGCGTCTCGTCCCGGCGCGCGGCGCAGCGCTCACGCGCACGATGCCTTACGTGCGCGTCGAACGCCGGATCGAATACATCCGGAAATGCCTGCTGCGGCCCGCTGCCGTCCTGTTCGTTTTTCATCCACGCGAACGACATGCCGAGATCGAGGTTCGGCGCGACGGCGAGCGTGGTTCCGGCGTCGGCCACCATCTCGTCCGACCACGAACCCAGCGTGTTGAAGCCCCAGCTGCCGAGCCGCTGCGCCGTGGCGGCGCGCCAGCGGTCGACACCGCCGTATTTGTGCCAGCAGGCTTCGGCGTAGGGGACGCGCTTGGTGCCCTGGATCTCGTCCGGGCTAAAACTGACGTTGTTGACGCCCATCGACAGGAAGCGGCCTCCGTCGGGATCGACAAGCCACGACACCCCGGGCTCCTCGGCGAGCCGGAAGCGGCCGCTCGCGCGGAACCGGCCATCAGCGATTCCGCCCCAGCGTGTTGCCCGGCTGCCCATGGCCGCAAGGTGCCGGAAGCAGGGCGCTGCACCCTTGATTTGTCTCAATGTTTGGACGCCGTATTCCCAAGGCACCATTCGGCTGCTATCGCGCAAGCGAGCGACATCGAGGGCGAGGCAAGGACGAAAATGTCTGATCGCGGCGGCGACAAGCGTGTTCTGTTGGCCGACATCGGCGGCACCAATGCCCGCTTCGCCGTGCTGGACGGCGCGGAACTCGGGCCCGTGGCCCATATCCCGGCGGCCGGACACGCGGCCTTCGCCGACGCGCTTCGCGGCTATCTCGAAACCGCCGGCGGCCGCATCGATGCGGCTGTGCTGGCGGTGGCCGGCGTCGTGTCCGGCGAGCGCTGCGCGCTCACCAACAATCCGTGGGTGGTCGACGGCGCCGAGCTGCGAGCCGCGTTCGGCTTTTCAGGCGTGCGTCTGATCAACGACTTCGAGGCCATCGCCTGGGCGCTGCCGCACTTTCCCGCGCGCGACCTGGTCCGCATTGGCGGCGGCGATCCGGCTCCGGACGCGCCACTCGCCGTGCTCGGCCCTGGCACCGGGCTGGGCGTCGCCGCCTATCTGCCGCAAGGCGGGGGGCGCGTGCTCAACAGCGAAGGCGGGCATGCGACGCTGGCCGGCAGCTCGCCGCGCGAGGACGCGGTGATCGCCCATCTGAGGCAACGCTTCGGACATGCGTCTGCCGAACGCGCACTGTCCGGCCCCGGTCTCGAGAATCTCTATCACGCGATCGCCGCGCTCGACGGCGTCGCCGTGCCCGCGCGCGATGCCGCCGCCATCAGCAAGGCCGCCCGGTCCGGCGAATGTCCGGTCTGCCGCGCCGCGCTCGACATGTTCTGCGCGATGCTCGGCGATGTGGCCGGCAACCTCGCGCTCACGTTCGGGGCGCGCGGCGGCGTCTATATCGCCGGCGGCATCGTGCCCCGGCTGAACGAGGAGCTCGTGCGCTCCGCGTTCCGCACGCGCTTCGACGGCAAGGGCCGCATGCGCGCTTATGTCGAGCCGATCCCGGTCAACGTCGTCATGCACCAGGACCCGGCCTTCGTCGGGCTGAAGGCGCTGGCGCAGGCGATCATCGCCTGACGCCGCGCTCAGGCGGAGGCGCGCCGACGCTGCGCCGGTGCGGCGGCGTTCGCCTCCAGCATGAAGCCCGCGAAGAAGTCCGCGAGCTCGGCATAAGCGTCGAGCGGCAGCACGTGCGCGACGTACTGGTCCGGCCGCACGACGACCATGCAGCCGTGTTTGCGGTCGATGCGGCGCATGTCGAAGATGTCGTTGCCGCTCTTGAGGTCCGGACAGAATATCTTCTCGTAGTCGCGCAAGCCGTAGCGACCCTTCTGCGGCAGCAGCAGCGCCGGCATGGTTTCCACGCGCAGCGTGCGATGGCCCTGCTGGAAAACTGCGCGCACGTCGATCACGGAGTCGATATCCGCTCCGGCGGGCGTGTGCCGGCGCAGCGGCGAGCGCGGCGAGTCGGAGAGGAAGGCGCAGAGCGCGCGGACCGGCGCGGCCGCTTCGGCGGGATCGGCACCATTGGCGAAGGCGAAGAGGCGCCACCGGCCGTCCGCCTTGACCGTATGGCCGAGCTGCATCGGCTTGGCGTCGCCGAGCCGTATGACCGGCGCCGAGTGGAAGCGCATGCCGATAGCGAAGCCCTCGGCAAGGCGTTGGTGGCGCCCCTCGCCGCACAAGAGCGACGGCGTGTAGCGGGCCGCCGTACCGGCGGTGTAGCGGCCGTGTCGGATGAAATAGTCGCGGACCTGCTCCGGATCGGCGCCGCCTTTGTCCGCGTCCGCCGAGGGCTTGCGCGGCGTCGCGAGCATGTTGGCCCATTCGCGGTCGAAGTCGATCAGCTCCTTGGCGATCGCCTGGCGTTCCGCGGAATAGGTATGCAGCAGCGACGCGGGCGAGCGACCTTGCAGGACGGCCGCCAGCTTCCAGCCGAGATTGAAGGCGTCCTGCATCGACACGTTCATGCCCTGTCCGGCCTTCGGGCTGTGCGTATGGCAGGCGTCACCGGCGATGAACACGTGCGGTAGTCGTTTGCCCACGTCAGCCTCGGGCACGTCGTCGAACTTGTCGCACAGCCGCTGGCCGATCTCGTAGACCGACCACCACGCGGTCTCCTTCACCTCGAATTTGTAGGGATGCAGAATCTTCTGCGCCGCGGCGATGAGCTGGTCGAGCGTGATGTTGCGCCCGGCGACGCGTTCGCTTTCATTGAGCTCGTCAAGCTCGACGTAGATGCGAACGAGGTAGCCGCCCTCGCGCGGAATGAGGACAATGTTGCCCTGCTTGTCCGACTGGATCAGCCCCTTCATGCGGATGTCGGGGAAGTCGGTCACCGCCAGCACGTCCATGACGCCCCAGGCGTGATTGGCCGAGTCGCCGTGCAGCGCGCGCCCGAGCGAGCGGCGCACATTGCTGCGCGCGCCATCGCAGCCGACGACGTAGCGCGCCTTGAGGGTCTGGGTCTGCCCCTCGTGGCCGGCGTCGACGCGCTCCAGCGTCACCGTGACCGGGTACTCGGCGGCCGAGGTATCGATCTGGAGGTCGACAAGGCGACGCGAGTAGAACGGCTCGAGCCGATGCGACGAATTCCGCATGACGCCCAGATAGGCGTCGTGCACGCGCGCCTGATTGAGGATGACGTGCGGGAATTCCGACAGCCCGTCCTCGACGTCCTGGATTCGCCCGTGGCGGACGATGCGGTCCGGATGGGCCTCGTCCGGTTTCCAGAACGTCGTCTCGTTGATCCAGTGCGCTTCCTTGAGGATGCGCTCGGCGAAGCCGAAGGCCTCGAACATCTCGACCGTGCGGCAGGCAATGCCGTCGGCCTGGCCGAGCTGAAGCGGGCCGGGCTTCTGATCGATGACGGCGATCTTGATGGCGGGGAACGCCGACAGCTGCGTCGCCAGCGTCAGGCCGGCCGGGCCGCAACCGACGATGAGGACGTCGAGGGCATCGGGCAGGGCCTCACGACCGGAGGACGCCGCCGCCGTAGGCTCGAGAACCTCCGGATCGCCGGGCCTGAAACCGTTCAGATGGAACTGCATGGCATCGTCTCCCTGGGGTCTCGAAGCCTGGCAAGCCTTGCCGCCTGCCGCAATGACGGCTATTGATCCGTATACTGATTAATTAGTCAGTCTACTGACGAATAGCGTCGAGTCAATGCGCGGACGGCATCGCCGATAGGGTAACGATTTTGGGCCCGCCGGGGTGCCATGGTAAAGCACAGCGAATCCCGTCGATCAGCCGGACCTGCCGCCATGCGTGAAGACGACCGACGGCTCTATGAAAAGCCCGGACATCTGATCCGCCGGCTGCAGCAGATTTCGCTGGCCCTGTTCATGGACGAGACGAAGGGCTTCGATGTCACGCCGGTGCAGTATTCGGCGATCCTGGCAATTCGCCTGCATCCCGGGATCGACCAGACCGCGCTCTGCAATATCGTCGCCATCGACCGCTCGACGATCGGCGACGTGGTCGGCCGCCTTGAGCGCAAGAAGCTGATCAAGCGCATGCCCGGCGCCAAGGATCGCCGCACCAAGCTGCTCTCGATCACGGCGGCGGGGCGCAAGCTGCTCGACGACATCGAGCCGCGGGTGCAGGCGACGCAAAAACGCATCCTCGAGCCGCTTGACGCGAAGGAGCGGAAGCTGCTGGTCGAGATGCTGGAGAAGCTCGTGCACCTCAACAACGAGCACAGCCGCGCGCCGTTGAAGATCGAGGCGGAGGCGGCGGACTAGGTTTCCGCCGCTGCCGGCGGCTGTGGGGTCATTTCCTTCGCTTCAAGATCGTCCAGTGCGGCGACCAAAGTCGAGACACGATGCGCGGCCGAGCGCCAGTCCGCCAGCCGCTGGTAGTTGTCGACCAGCCAGTTGAACGCGCTCTGCACGGTGACGAAGGCGGCCGCGGTCTGCGTCAGCTCCCCAAGCGTCATCGCGCCGCTGAGATATTTCGGCACGCACAGGACCCAGGCGACGACCGGCGCCAGCAGCGAGTTGCCGTGCGAGATGAGTGTCGTGCGCATCAACTGCCAGCACAACTCGCGCCACCACAGCAGCGTCGCCTGGAGCTTGAGCGAAAGCTCGGTGCGCTTCTCGCCGTTCGCCGCGTGTCCCGGTTCGGCGGGCGGCTCGCCGCGGAAGGCGTCGGCGGCGCCCCTGAGCTCGGCGTCGGACTGGTTGAGCCGCTCGATCACCGCAGCGAGGTGATGGCCGACGACGGTCATCAAGCCTGACATCAAGGTCGAATACAGGATAACGCCGATCACCAGATAGCCGGGGATGGTCAGCGTCGCGCCGAACAGCGGGACATCGATGCTGCCGCCGACCGTCCACAGTACGCCGAAGAAGGTGAACGCAGTGATCACTGACGAAAAGAACGCGAGCGCGAGATCGACCGGCGCGTCAGTGGAGACGCGGAGGTCGACGGCGATCCGGTATTCGGGGTTCTCGGTGCCGTGTATCAGGCCGTTGAGACGGGCGTAGCGGTTGTTCGCAAGCCATCTGCCGATGATATGTCGCGTTATGGCCTCGCGCCAGCCGCGCTGCGCGGTCATGCGGCCCCACACCGACGTCGCCGCGAGCACGATGCTGCCAGCGGCGAGCGGCACGAACAGCTGGATCTGCACCCAGAGCGAATGCCCATCGCGCCGCTCCAGCGCGTCGAAGAAATTGCGGTTCCACAGGTTGAGCAGCACCTGCACCAGGAGCTGGAGCAGGACGATGCCGATCATGAAGCCGCCGAGCGCGAGTGCTGCCGGCCGGCGCGCGCGCCAGACGGCCAGCGTCGAGGCCCAGAACGGCTCGAGTTCTTGCTGTTGCTGGAAGGTGAGCCCGACCCGCCGGAGAAATCGCATGCGCAGACGCTAGGGGGCGGGCGCCGCTCCAGCTTTGATCTTTGTCATCCCGGCGCGGAAATTGTGGTGGTAGTTCAGCGTGTTAGGGCACAGCCACGACGGTGCAGGAGGTGAGGCTTGTCGGCCTGCGCCTGCAGGCTCTTGCTCAGGTCGCCGTCCCGATCGGCCAGCTTGCGCAGGTCGGCCCCGGTCACGTTGCCGCCGATGGTGACGATGGTCAGCGCCGCGCCCGTCGCACCGGCAAGTTCGGCGGCGGCGTCGAGCGCGCGATTGCTGCCGTCAGAGCCATCGGTCGCGACAAGGATGCGTTTCATGGCGGGCTTCATCGAAGCGCCTTTGACGAGAATCAAGCTTTACGGTCGGTGCTGCCGCTAGAAATTGATCTATGCAGCATTCCGTGGCGGCGAAGTCGATCGAGCGCGACCGCGTGGTTCCGGCGCTTGCCGACAAGGTCGCGTTGCTTCGCCGTGCCGACAGCTACCCGGGCGCACCGGCAGAGATCGTCGCCCGCGAGACACATATGTCGTGGGTGTTCCTCGCCGGCCCCGACGTCTACAAATTGAAGAAGCCGGTGCGTTTTTCCTATCTGGACTTCTCGACGCTCGATCGACGCGAGCAGGCCTGCCGTGCCGAGGTCGCGCTCAACCGGCGGCTTGCGCCGGACGTCTATCTCGGCGTGGTGCCGCTGACTGCTGCGGATGGGCTGGCGCTCGACGGCGCGGGTGAGCCGGTCGACTGGCTTGTGCACATGAAGCGGCTCGACGAGCGCTTCATGCTCGACCGGATGATCGGCGAGGGTCGGCTCGTGCCGAAGGACGTCGACCGCCTCGCCGACGTGCTGGCCGATTTCTATCGCCGGGCCGAGCCGGTGACGCTGTCGCCTGCCGTGTATGTCGCCGAAACGCGGCGCATGCTCGTCCTGAACCGCAGCGTGCTGCTCGACCCGCGCTTCAGCATGCCGGCGGGCCTTGTCCGCCGCGTCGACGCCGTGCTCGATCGCTTCCTCGCGCACTTCGGCGGCCTCATCGCTGCACGGCTCGCCGCACGCCGCGTCGTCGACGGCCATGGCGACCTGCGGCCCGAGCACATCTTCCTCGGCGAGTGCATTCGCATCATCGACTGTCTTGAATTCAATGCGCGGCTGCGCATCGTCGACCCGTTCGACGAGATCGCATATCTCGCGCTCGAATGCGAGCGGCTCGGTGCGGCGTGGGCGGGTGCGCGGCTGCGCCGGCGCATGACTCGATTATTGCGCGACGGGCCGACCGACGCGCTGTTCACCTTCTACCACGCCTATCGCGCGATGTTGCGGGCGCGGCTCGCCATCGCGCATCTCTATGAAGCGCAGCCGCGCACGCCGGAGAAATGGCCGCCGCTCGCGCGCGCCTATCTCGCGCTGGCGGCGAAGAGCGCACGCGCGCTCGAAACCTGGCTCAGAACACGAAGAGGTCGGTCAAGTTCCGGTTTTCGTGCAGGCGGCGGATCGCCTCGGCCAGAAGCGGCGCGCAGGGCAAAGTGACGAGCTTGTTGCTCGGCTTCTTCAGCCGGAACGAGGGCACCGCATCGGTCACGATCACCTGGTCGAGGGCCGGATCGTTCAGCACGTCCTCGGCGCCGGGCATGAACAATCCATGCGTCACCAGCGCCAGTACACGCGTCGCGCCGGCGGCGCGCGCGGATTTCGCTGCGCGCAGCAGCGTGCCGCCGGTGCTGATCAGATCGTCGACGATCAGCGCGGTACGGCCGCCAACATTGCCGACGAACAGATCGCCGGACACGATCCCGGCGCTGCGGTATTTCTCCGCCAATCCCTTGCCGACCGGTTTGCCGATCGCGGCTTCGAGCGCCTCGCGCAGCAGTTCGGCGCGCTTCATGCCGCCGGCGTCGGGCGAGATGACGGCGAGGTCCTCGCCCGCAAGATGGGCTTTCGCATAATCGATGAACAAGGGCGTTGTCGTCAGCGCCACGGCGCGGCAGCGGAACGCGTTCTCGAACGCCGCCGGATTGTGCACCTCGAGCGTGACGACGCAGTCGGCGCCGACGCTCTCCAGCATCTGCGCGACGTAGCGGGTGGTGACCGGATCGTTCGGCTTGGTGCGGCGGTCCTTGCGGGCATAGGCGAGGTACGGGACGACGGCGGTGATGCGCGCGGCGCCCGCGTCCTTCAGGGCGCCGATGAAGAAGGCGAGCCGCATCAGCTTGTCGTTGGCGCTCTCGTACGGTCCGCCATGGGTGCTCTGCACCACGTAGACGTCGTTTCCGGCGACATCGTCGAGCGGCCGCACCTTGTGCTCGCCGTCCTCGAAGCCGCGCTCCTCGTGCGCGGCGATCGGCATCTGCAACGCCTCCGCTACCGCGCGGCCGAGACCGGCCGTGGCGGCGAGCGCGAACAATTGCAGGCGAGGCGCCATGGTGTCAGTGCCGCTTGAAATACTGGACCTGGCGCTCGTGCTGCTCGGCCTCTTTCCGTGTGCGGAAGGTGCCGAGGTTGCGCCGCTTGCCGGTCTTCGGGTTCTTCTTGCGCGAATAGAGGCGATAGCCTCCCTTGGGAAGCTTGCGGATCATTTGACCGCCGCCTTTCTGCGCTTGCGCACCGCGGCCTGCGCCTTCTTGATGTTGGCTGTCTGCGCCTTGCGCATCGCCGGCGTCGGCTTCTCGTCTTCGGGGATGTCACGCCGCGGCTTGGCGCGGAAGCGGTCGCCGTCGACGTGCACCGGCGCTGAGCCGAGGCTCTTGAACAGCTTCTCCGCTTCGAGGCTATCGGCAATCAACTGCCCGTCCTCCACGTGCGCGTGGCTCTTCTCGACCAGCCATTTCGCGGTATCCCACGAGCCGGACGCCCGTTGGCCGGCGACGCGTTCCACGCCGCCGGGCGCGCCTACATCCTGAACGCGGAAGGCGACGAACTGGTTCGACGGCCTGAGCTCGATATGGAAGAACCGGCCGCCGCTGCGGCTGCCGGGCTTGGCGCGCTTGCGCGCGGACGGGGCACGGGGCATGAGGCTGGCTCCAGTTTGCCGGACTGTGAGCCCGCCGCGCCGGTCACATCTTGACTTACCTCAAGCGCGCCGGCGTCTTCGTCCCGCCGCCTCGACCATGCGAGACATCGCCTGCGTCGAGGGCATGGTGCGGTCCGACTGCTCCTCGTCGCGCGCCATGTTCTCGATGATCGCGAGCAGCACGGAGCGCGTCACGGCAATGTGCTCGGCCGGCACGCCCTCGACGGCGATGCGGTTCACGTCCTCGGCGATCGGCACCAGCCGGTCCTTGAGCGCGCGGCCCTTTGCGGTCAGGAAGACGTAGACCTTCTTGCGGTCCTTGCCGACCTGACGTCGCTCGACGAGCCCGAGCCGCTCCATTGCCTTGAGCGCGGTGAAGGTGGTCGGCTCCATGACGCCGGCCTGTTCGCTCAATTCGCGCTGGGTGAGTCCGTCGCCTTCCCACAGGATGCGCAGGAACGACCAGTGGCCGAACGAGACCTTGTGCTCGGCGAGCCGCACGGAGAGCGAGCGCACCAGCGCGCGCGCCGCGTCCTTGATGAGATGGGCGAGACGATCCTCGGGCACTGCTTCGCGCCAGTGCCGGAGAATCGTGCGTGTGTCGGCGCGCTTCGTAGCGGTCATGGGACCGCGACCTGATGCGCAAGCGCGACCTCGCGGCCGTCGCGCGCGGACCGCAGCATTGCCAGGCACACTTCCAGCGTCGCGGTTGCCCAGGCGCCATCGTGCAGCGGCGGCTTGCCATTTACCACCGCGCCATAGAACTCGTCGATCACTTCTGCGCGCGGTACGGCC
>Ga0207657_10005345_pt1 | contig 13452 bp, 20 predicted proteins | sample KBSC33metaG_FD_184316 | JGI IMG/M metagenome (GOLD analysis project Ga0207657, IMG submission 184316) | Corn rhizosphere microbial communities from Kellogg Biological Station, Michigan, USA - KBS C3-3 metaG (SPAdes) (version 2) | ecosystem: Host-associated > Plants > Roots > Rhizosphere > Soil ... | reverse complement strand
CGTCCGCATAGCCACGGTACACGGCGCCGATCGGAGCACGGTCTGACCGGGGGTTGCCCCTGAAACGTCGCCCGCATGAGCCCCCGCGACGCCGGCCGACGCGCCGAGTCGAAACCCTACGCGCCGTTGAACGGAAAAATGGCGAAGTCTTCTTGAGTGCATCCGAAGAGCTTCGCGCCGGTCTTTCCCGTGCGTTGCACGGGACAGGCTTGGCTCCGTGATCCTGCAGTATCAGGGAACGGGGAGGCTTGTACTCTGTTTGTTCTCATTTGTCAAGTGCGATTATATATCTGACAAAGAATGGGCAGTAGAACAATCGGAGAACGACAGGCTGGCGCAACCCAATGAGATTTTACCCGGCGAGATTGCGACGTTCCGCTCTCGCCTTCTGGCCCCGTTTAACCGAGGCCATCATGGGGCGTGTCCGCTCGCTAGGGCCGATTCCTCGCGAGATCATGAAAGTCATGAGCCGCATTCCGACCTCATAGATCAGGGCCGCATCCTCATGCATTTTCTCGATGGAGATCACCTGTAAAGTCATTTGGAGGCTGCCTCTGGCACTCATCCGCATACTCATGGCTTCACCGGTTGTCGGATGCATGCATATTGCGTTGTGGACGACCACGTTACGCAGATCGAATGCGGCTTTAACCTCGTCTAATATCTCGTCCAGATCATCGATCGCATTTACACTGGGCGCGTTTGTGTCGGCCAACGTTCGTATGATTTGATCCTTGAGTGGGATCGCCATGTGTGTCGTCAATGCGGTGCCGTCGATGACATCAAGCCCGAGCATACCGGTGAGCAGGTTTCCCAGAATGCCATCTAATTGCGACGCCGCCGCCGTGACCAAGCCCACAGCTTTGAGAAGCTCGGGCGGCAGGCTATTAGGATTGAAGTCATAGATGACGGAGGGTTCGGCCATGTCGGAAACCAATCAAGCAGATGGCGTGCTTCGCAGGGTGCTAAGCACCCCGCCAAAGCCGCACAAACCGGCGCAAGAGTCGAGTCCGAAACAACCCAAGGCCGCAAAGTCAGAGAGCTAACATTGGCCCAATCTGACGAGACGTTGCGCGCTATGTTCGGCGTGGCGTGCGCATTCCACGAAGCCGCAATTCGCTGCAAGCCTACCGCCACCTTGGAAGGCATGGTGCCCGCGCGCATGGCGGTCAACCTCGCGTTCGCGTGCGAGGTCTATCTGAAATCCCTGCTCTACATGGATAGCCGCAATGTGCGCGGGCATGACCCTTGCGCGCTGTTCATCGCCTTGGCGCACAGCCCACAAGTCGAAATAGCGCGTCGGTATGGAATCTAAGGCCGCAAACACCGACACGCTTGGAGAGGCTCTTCCCAAAATACGTAAGGCGTTTGAGGATTGGCGCTACCTCTACGAGCGCCCGAAATCTGAATTGCCAATCGGCGCGCTTTGGCGCTTCGCTCGAATGCTGTTTCGGTTTGTGGTCGAGCAATGCCCCGATCTGGCATTGCCAGCGGACTGACCAAATCCTGATTGGCTTGCCCGCGTTCTGATTCCGCGCATGATCCCTGCCACGAGTCGGAGGATGCATGGCGGAAATCCGTGATTTTCAGATAGCGGTCGCTGATGCGCTGCGGCTCAATGATTGCTACAATGAATTACGAGAAGCGTTCTCCACGCACCCGCTCGTCGATGGAGACGATGACCTCCTCCGAAAGAGGTTGAAGATCCTGCCTGCCACGACCGAGACCGAAGCTTGGGTTCATCTCGTCAACTGTGGAGAGGTGGCGGAGCGATACATTCGTGCCGGGATCATGAACCGGAATTTCCCGCTTTGGATCCGAACGGCCACCGCGGATGAATTGGTCGACTATTACGCCGCCGCTACCATCGAAAACAGAACTCTGACGACGGGTGTATATCTCTCGTTCAAGGATCCAACACCATATCTGTATGGTCGCCCACTTTGGGTTAAGCGCTCTGATTGGCGCGCGTTTTTTACGCAGACGATGAAGGAACGCTACGGCATCGCCGAACCTACGCGAGCGCCATCCCATAAGACGGGACGTCCACCATCGGACATCGAAGTTCTAGCTAAGGCTGACGAGATGCGTGGCCGTAAAATGACGGCGCGAGACATCGCCAAATTCATGCGACTGGAACTCGGGTTTGAGAATGTAGCGACACGCGACGTGCGCGAGTTGATCCGTGGCAGATACTCGAGAACAGGGCGCGGCGGCATGGGAGAGTAATAGCCCACACTGTGTGGGCTATTACGTGGGCTATTCTCGCACATGGGCTAATTGCCGCCGAACTCAATGCATCGCATCCTCCCACAACGCCGCCGAGTAGGCGCGCGGGGCGAGAAAGGAGGATCGGGAATGCGGTCACGGGATTTGCTCACGCATCAAGCTTGCGGATGCGTGAGGACCAAATGAGAAAGGCCGCAACCCGGTGCGCGGGTGCGGCCTTGCCAGTAAGCCAGGAACGGTAATCCGGGCGGCGGTGTGAATAGCACCGCCGCTCCTGTTTGTGGATTCCTAATGCTACCACTTCGTGCGCCAGCGCTGATTGCGTGGCGACTTCACGGGCTTCGCCTTAGGCGTATTGCTCGCTGGCGAAGGCCTTGCCGAGCAGCTTGTAGAGCCTAGCTGATCTCCTCGGCCATCGGTCTTACCGAGCGCGGCGCAGGGTGAGCCACAGCGCCGAGACGAGGAAATAGAAGGCGCCGAACGCGGCATAAGGGGCGACATCAGTGATGCCGTGGACATTCGCCCCCAGCGATTGTTTGATGAAGAAGCCGCCGGCGAGCGCGGATTGGGCGCCGCTCAGCATCATCGCCCATTGCGCGCCAAACGCTTTCCAGCGGCGCAGGCCGGTGGCGAGCTGGAGCAGGCCGGCGACGATCGCCCAGACACCGAAGATGCCGACCACGGCCTTCGTGTCCTGGAGCGAGGAGAGGATGGCGAGCGCGGCGATGATGCTCACCAGGGCGTTGACTGCTTGGCTGCGGTTGCGGGCGAGGCCGCCGCTGCGCGTGGCGTCGAACAGGTTGGCGAGCGCATCCCACGCCGGATAGGCGACGAGCAATGCGGCGGCGGCGAAAGGCGCGGTCCGTCCGACAGTGAAGGCGGCGGCGACCCAGCCGGCGGCGACGAGACCGCGCGCAAGATAATAGGCCCGTAGACCTGAATCGGCCTGAGCCGGGCGATGGTTCGTGGCTTGAGCAACCATGAGAGACTCCTGTTTTACTACCTATTAGTAGGTAGGTTGAGCGGCGCCTTAAGAGGTTGCGTCGGGCTTGGCAAGCAATTACCTACCTAGTGGAAGGTAGGATTATATGAGCGGATCGACGGCGGAGCGGATCGTGGATGAGGCACGCACGCTCATCATGACGCGCGGATATAATGGCTTCAGCTATGCCGACATCGCCGAGGCGGTGGGCATAAGGAAAGCCAGCATCCATCATCATTTTCCGGCCAAGAGCGATCTGGCGAAGGCGGTGATCGAGGAAACGCGCGCGGTGATCCACGCGCAGACCGAGATGCTGGCCGCGGCGGAGCCCGATGCCGGCGATCAGCTCCGTGGCTATGCCGGCTATTGGGAGCGCTGCATCCTGGACAATAGCGCGCCCTTTTGCGTGGCGGGGATGCTGGCCGCCGAATTGCCGAGCCTGCCGGAAGATCTTGTGGCGTCGGTGCGCGCTTATTTTGCGGACCTTCGCAGCTGGCTGACGCGCCTGCTGGAACTAGGCGCGCGGCAGGGGAGCGTGACGCTTGGCCGTTCGGCGCAAGAGGAAGCCGACGCGTTCCTGTCGGCGGTCTATGGCGCGATGCTTTCGGCGCGGGCCTTTGGCGATCCGGCGCGGTTCGGATCGGTGGTGGAGACGCTGCTTTCGCGCGTGGTTCGCGTTCACTAGCGGCGGTTTATTCCCCAGGGCGCGCGGCTATTAAGTATTATGTCCCCGAATTTACAGAGCCGCTTGCCTCCCGTGGGCGCCGCCGGTACTCACATATAAAGAATCCTTTATATGCCGTGTTCGGTCGGAGAATGACATGCGGGACGAGGTGTGGCTGTTCTCGTACGGGACCCTCCAGCAGGCCGAAGTCCAGCGTGCGCTGTTCGGGCGCGCGCTCCGGAGCGAGGCGGATCGGCTGACGGGATTCGCGCTTGGGACGGTGACGATCCGTGACCCGGAGGTCGTGCGGCTGAGCGGGAGCGATCGGCATCCGATCCTGCGGCGGGCCGCCGCGAACTGCGCGGTGGAGGGCACGGCGCTGGCGCTGACCCCGGCGGAAATCGAAGCGGCGGACCGATATGAAGTCGCGGATTATGTGCGCATCGCGGTGACGCTCGCGTCGGGGCGCCAGGCCTTTGTCTATGTGCACCGGGACGAGGCGGAAGGCCGATGATGGCCGATGGCGTGGCGCTGGTGGATCCCGACGCAGCGCTCGGGCTCCGGCTGCTCCCGGTCGCGCGGCAGATTTTCATCGAGACGTTTGCCGACCGGTTCGACCGCGATGCGCTCGCTGCCTTTTGCGATGCGGCTTACCTCCCCGGCGGGACGATGGCGCGAGATATTGGGGCTGCCGACGTGCATTGGCGTGTGGCGGCGGTCGACGGGGAACCGATCGGCTATGCCAAGCTGACGCCGTTGCGTGCACCCGCAACCGACCCGCGACCGGGATCGATGGAATTGCAGCAAATCTATCTGCGTGGCGAGTGGCACGGCTCCGGGGTGGCGGACAGGCTGATGCAGTGGGCGGTCGATGCGGCGCAATCGCGGGGCGCGCCGGACCTGTATCTGACGGTGTTCGACGATAACGCGCGGGCGAAGCGTTTTTACGGGCGATATGGGTTCGGGGAAGTGGGGCGGTGCAGCTTCGAGATTGGCGGCCGGGCCTATGACGACCGGATTTGGCGGAGGCGGTTGCTGCCGGTTTGACGGGTCGGCGGGGTTAATAAGTATTGTGTCCCCGAATTTCCCCCGCTGCTTGACTTCCTCGCTTTTGTCGCGCACTACTACTTAATGCGTAGTAATCGCGACGTAGTAGAGGTCAGCGGTTTTTCCGATCCGCAATATCTCGTCCTGGCGAGCCTGGCGGCGGGGCCGAAGCATGGCCATGCGATGCTCGACGATATCGAGCATATGACGGGCACGCGCCTGGGCCCGGGGACGCTTTACGGCGCCATCGGCCGACTGGAGGGCCAGGGGCTGATCGAGCGGTTGCCGGAGGAAGAGCGCCGCAAGCCCTACAAACTGACCGATGCCGGCGTGAGCGCCTTTGCCGCCAAGACCGCGACGCTGGAAAGGATCGTCGCAGCGGCGGCGCCGCGGGCGCTGGCCCGATGAAGCGGCCGAGACACTGGCTCGTTCGCCTCTATCCGAAGGCCTGGCGCGAACGGTATGGTGACGAGCTGCAGGATCTGATCGAGACCGAGGGCGCGGGGCCGCGAGCGCATTACGATATCGTCAGGGCCGCGCTGGACGAGCGGTTGTTCGATCGGTCGTCGCTGCGGGCGGGACAGGCGGCGGGCCGTGGCGCGCTTGCGCTGACCCTGCGCACCCCCAGCGCGCTCATTCCGTTGATCATGTCGGCGGTGGCGTTGCTGGTGGTCCTGTTGACCGTGATCGCCGCCGGCATGCCGCACCGGGGTGACGAGGGCGCGGCCGCCCATCTCTTTCAGCTGCTGATCGTCGGCCAGGTCCCCTTTCTCGTCTGGTTCCATATCGGCAAACCTCGCGCGCACCGGGTCGGCACCTTCGCCCTTCACGCGGCGGCGCTGTTCGCCGCCCTCTGCCCTGTCTGGTATTTGGGTCTTTAGAGCGTCATGCCTCAATCCCGGATCGGACCGGATATCCGCGCCTGGCTGAAGCGCCTCGCCTGGCTGATGGCATTGCTGCTGGCTGCCATCCTGGCTTTCATCGCCTGGCTGTGGATCCAAAGCCAACGGCCGTTGCCGCTGCCCGCGCCGTCCGGTCCGTTCGCGGTCGGGCGGCTTCGGTACGAATTGACCGAGCCGCTTGCGTCCGATCCCACCGCGCCCGGCGCGCACAAGCCGCGGCGCCTGGTCCTGTGGATCTGGTATCCGGCGGAGCCCGGCGGCGGACGGAAGGCTTCCTACGTCCCTGAACCGCTTCGCTCGCCGCTCCGTGCGCGAAACGGGGCGATCACCAATCTGATCATACGCGATGTCGATCTGGTGCGGGTACAGGCGCGAACCGGCGCGGCGGTCGCCGGCGGCAAGCGCCGCTTCCCGATCCTTCTGCTCAAATCGGGCATCGGCGCGCTCGCGCTCGATTATACGAGCCTGGCGGAGAGCCTCGCCAGCGCGGGCTATGTGGTGGTCGGCTCGGATGCGCCCAATAGCGCTGTCCTCACCGCCTATGACGACGGATCGGTAGCGGGCCGGACGAAGCTGGGGCACCCCTCTCCCGATCGGCCCGCGGCGTTCGAGCCGCTCGTCCGGATATGGGCCGCCGATACGCGCTACGAATTGGACGCGCTGGCGCGGCTCGATGCGCGGCCGACGGGTATCCTGGCGCACCATCTGGACCTGAGGCATGTGGGCGCCTTCGGCCATTCCTTCGGCGGCGCGACCGCTGCGGAATTCTGCTGGGAGGATCCCCGGTGCAAAGCGGCGGCTGACATTGACGGCCGGCTGTTCGGGCCCGCTGCGCAGGCGGGTTTGTCCAAGCCCTTCCTCTTCCTCATGAGCGATCATGGCCGGGAGCGCGATCCCGATGCGAAGCTGATCATGGCGCAACTCCGCGCCTTCCGGTCGAAACTGGGGCCAGCGGGGCGGGTGACGACGATCACAGGCACGCGCCATTTCAATTTCAGCGACAATGCATTGCGTTGGACGCGATCGATCGGGCGGCTCGCCGGCGCGGTCGGCCCGATCGACCGCCGCCGCGCGCTCACGATCAGCGCGCGCGAACTCGATGCCTTCTTTTCGGCCCCGCTCGGGCGTTCCCGAAAGCCCGAGCCCGCGGACGAAGCCATTCTCCATGATTGGAATTTTCCGGCAGAGTGAGACTGCCGGAACTCACGGTGCCAATATTTCTCCGGGTCGATCCCGCTCGGCACGTTATCGGAAGATCGGGCACCACCCTCCCTAATATTGACTTCTCCCCCGATGACGGAGACTTTGGAGCGGGGATTTAAAGGGGGAGGGCATCATGGCCACGATCGCGGAACGTCCACTTGTGCCGGGAGCGGAGGAAAGATTTTTCCTGCGCGCGGCGATTGCCATGGCGCTGCTCGTCGTAGCGGGATTCTCGCTCGATTTGGTGATGGGCCGATCGACTTTCGCGTCGCCGCCGCTTTTGCATGCGCATGCGATCACCTTCATGGGCTGGGTGGTCATCTATTTGCTGCAGAACGTCTTTGTGGCGAGCGGGCGGGTGGATCTTCATCGCCGCCTGGGCTGGATCGGCGCGGGGTGGATCGTGCTGATGGTCTGTCTCGGCACGGCGGTGACGGTGGCGATGGTGCGCCGGGGCGGGGTGCCGTTTTTCTTCACGCCGCTGCAATTCCTGGTGTTCGATCCGATCACGGTCCTGACGTTCGCGGGATTGACCGGCGCGGCGATCGTGCTGCGGCGGCGGACCGACTGGCACCGCCGCCTGCATTATTGCGGCATGTCGATGCTGATGGGGCCGGCGTTCGGCCGGCTTCTGCCGATGCCGTTGCTCAAGCCATGGGCGTTCGAAAGCGTGTTCGCCGCGATCCTGATTTTTCCGGCGGTGGCGATCTGGTCCGATATCCGCAGGAACGGGCGCGCGCATCCGGCTTGGAGCTGGGGCGTGCTGACCTTGTTCGGGGCGCTGCTGCTGACCGAGGCGATCACCTACAGCCCGGTCGGCGGATCACTCTATGCGGCGGTGACGGCGGGATCGCCCGGGGCCGCGGTGCCGCCGCTGGCGTTCGCGTCGCCGCCGCCGGGGCTGTGATGCGGCATTGAATGGAGTCCATCCGGACCGGCCGCATCGGGATACATGCGCCAATTAAGTATTGTGTCCCCGAATTTCGTGTCCCCGAATTTCCAAAGTATTGTGTCCCCGAATTTCCCAAAAACCGAGCAGAAGAACCGCATCCCTCGGGTGGGGTGTTTACCGCATGGCACAAGGAATCGTTTCACATATGGTGTGGGTCAAGGGAGCCACATCATATGATCCACGCCGCGCGACGTTTCAGCCTTTTCGGTCGCGCCCTGGTGGGCATCAGCGCGGCGGCGCTGATCGGGGTGGCTGCCCCGGCCAAGGTGCCCGAATTCGCGCACTGGATCGATGGAACGACCGAGAGCGAACCCGAGATGCAGGTCCAGGCGATCGACGCGGATACCTTGGTCATCCGCCAATCGGTCAAGACCAATTTCGAAGCGCCGTTTCTCTACCTGATCTTCGGGCATGATCGCGTGATGCTGATCGACAGCGGGGCGGGAGGGCTGAAGATCCGCCCGACGATCGACCGGCTGATCGGCGAATGGCAGGCCAAGCATGGCGGCAGGCCGATCCACCTGATCGTCGCGCATTCGCACGGCCATGGCGACCATCATGCCGGCGACGCGGAATTCGCCGACCGGCCCGATACCGACGTGGTCGGGCTTGCGCCCGAAGCGGTCGCGGCCTTCTTCCACATCGCGGATTGGCCGCACGACATCGTGACGTACGATCTGGGCGGGCGCGTGGTGAATATCATCCCGACGCCCGGCCACCAGCCAGCGCACATGATGGTCTATGATGCGCGCACGCAGCTGCTCTTCTCGGGCGACATGCTGTATCCGGGGCGGCTGTACGTGCCGATCGACCGCTTCCCCGATTTCCGCGCGAGCGCCGAACGGATCGCCACCTTCGCGGCCACGCACCCGATCCGTGCGCTGCTGGGCGCGCATATCGAGATGACGACCACGCCCGGGCAGGATTATGGGATGAAGGCGCCGACGCACCCGTCGGAGCACCCGCTGCCGCTCGATCCTGCGGTGATCGGGGAATTGAAGCAGGCGACGGAGCAGGCGGCGTCGCCGCCGGTGCTCGACCGGCATGGGGATTTCATCGTCTATCCGGTGCCGCCGCGGCCGGCGGGGTAGGTGCGGCATAACGCCACGGATGGGCGCTCGTATCCGGAGCAACCGTGGCCAGAGGATTTTCAGCCGAAAGATTAGAGTCGTTTTCACCAGTGGAGTCGACAGCAAAAGCCCTCTCCCCGCTGGGGAGAGGGAGCTCCGCTTCAACCAAACCGAAAAAGGACTCTTGCCGGCGTAAATCCCAACATTCGATCATAAGATAGGCATAACACTATACCTTGCATAGCAAGTCACTCCGCATTACACGTCAGCTCATGGACCTGAACTCGTGGCAATCCCAACTGCGCAAAGGCGCGGCCGAGCTGGTGGTGTTGGCGGTGCTCGCCCGGCAGGAGGCCTATGGGTTGCAGATCCTCGACCGCGCCAACCAGGCGGGGGAGATCGTCAGCGATGGCGCGCTCTACCCCTTGCTCACGCGGCTGGAGAAAGCGGGCAAAATCGCCGCGCGCTGGGACATGGTCGAGGGCACCAACCCGCGCAAATATTACCGCCTGACGCCCGAGGGCGAGGCGATGCTGGGGGAGATGCGCCGGCTGTGGGGCGGCTTCCGTGGAATGATGGACACTCTCGTATGAAGGAGCGGAACATGACGAAGGACAGCGAGCAGGAAATCGACGCTTATGTCCGGCGGCTGTTATGGGCGCTGCAGGCGCTGCCGCATGACGACCGGCTGAGCATCGCGAGCGAGATCCATAGCCATCTGTCCGATTGCGCGGCGCGCGGGGAGGCGGAACTGGACAAGGCGATGGCGAAGATGGGGGCGGCCGATGCGCTCGCGCGATCCTATGTCGAGGAGTATGAGCTGGCGGGCGCGGTCAACCGCGCGTCGCCCGCGCCCTTGCTGCTCACGGTGCTGAACCGCGCGACGCGCAGCGTGGCGGCGTTCGTCGGGGGGTTCGCGGCGCTGACCTTGTACCTGATCGCGCTCGGATGCGGCGCGGTGGCGATCGGAAAGCTGATCGAGCCGGGCTATGTCGGCGCGTGGAAGACCGGGCATGATCTGTCGATCGGGATCGTCACCAACCCACCGGCGGGGCATGAGATGATGGGCTATGGCATCGTGCCGGCGGCGGCGCTGGTCGGCGCGATCTGCTTCATCGCGGCGCATAAGTTGCTGCGGCTGATCGGGCGCCGGCTGCTCGCCCGGACGAGGCCGGCCTTGTCCGCGAACGCCTGAGCGAGGCGGCCGGCGCGCTGCCGGGAACGAGACGAAAAGCGAAGCATTTGCCACCCAATCCCCCGGCGATTGGGTGAAGGGACGGCGCATGACCGACGAGGCTTATAAGCATGACGCGGAGGGGCCGACAGCGCCCACCGCGCGCCGCATGGCCTGCGCCAGGATCTCGGTCCGGAACAGCGAAACCCATCCCTATGACGACGATGCCGGGCCGGTGCTGGCGGTGCTCAGCCTGGACGAGACATTCTCCGGGGAGTGGGCGGGCGAATCGACGGTGCGGGCGCTGCAGGTGCGGCGCGAGGGCGGATCCGCGACGATGGTCAGCCTGCAACGCTTTCGCGGAACACTGGGCGGGCGGCGGGGGAGCTTCGTGCTCGAGGGGCGGGAGGTGATCCACGACAAGGTGATTTCGGCGACATGGTCGGTGGTCGCGGGGTCGGGCACGGAGGAGCTTGCCGGGCTACGGGGCGAGGGCGGTTTCGAAGGCGAGTTCGGGACGGGGTCGACGGGAATGCTGGAATATTGGTTCGAGGGGTAAAGGCTGGTCGGGCGCGTATTCCGGGCGTCTGGCCCAGCCGCGCTGCCCCACCCCTAGCCAGCGTCGGGGTCGCCCATGCCCCCGGCATGGGCGAGAAACTGCTGGGGGCAGTTTCGACCCCGCCGCTCCTTAAAGGGAAGGGGATTTTACAGCCCTAGCTTGTCGAGGGCGGAGGCGAGTTCGGGGTCCATGTTTTCGGCTTCGCCTTTGGGGGTGAGGCGGTTGAGGATGGTGTGGATGCGTTTCTGCGCGACCTGGAGCGTCTTGTGGCGCACCTCGCGCAACTGATTGGTGCGCCAGACAGGGCTTTCGCCGAGCAAAGCCGCCCATTTGGCCTCCTCCACCGCGAGGATGGCGAGCGCGAGGCGGAGGCCGTCGCGGCGGCCGTGGGCGTAATCATCGGCGCTCATTGGTAGCGCCGGGTCCGGTCGAAGCCGGAATAGTCGCGCGTCATCTTCTGGAGCTTGCGGAGATAGGCGCGGACGTGGCGTTCGAAGCGCGTGTCGTCATAGACGCCGCGCCAGATATAACGATCCCGGTCGAGCAGGCTTTTCAGTTCGGCGGCGAAGGCGGCCTGGGCGCCGGTGGCGTCGTCGCGCGTGAGCGCGGCGCAGACCATTTCCTCGGCGGCGGCCTTGTCGCACTCGTCCTGCTGGCCATAGCCGCCGCGCTCGGCCGAGACCTGATCGGCGCGCGCGGCGACGATGCGGCGTTCGAGCCAGTTGCGGACGATCGCGCCGTCCCATGGTTTCGTCGCTTCGGTCATGCCGTTTCCGTGTCCCCTGTCATTCCGGCGATCATAGCGGGGAAATCCGCCGGGGCCGCAAGGGAGATGAACCTCACGCTACAAGCAGGACACGGTTGGTTCAGCGCGGCCCTGTCAATGCGGGCGCAGCAACGAAAAGGGTGTCTGCGCCATGAGCTATCATGAAATTCCGATCTTGCACCGCGCCTTCGCGCTGGCGCGCAGCGGAGATTATGGCCGGGTCAAGGATCTGGAGAAGGCGCTGGCCGCGGAAGGCTATGCGCGGAGCGATCCGCAGATTCATAGCCCGTCGGTGCGCAGGCAGCTGCGTCGGCTCTGCCGCGAATCCTATGCCGGGGGCGCAAGGCATCCGGAGGTGGCCGAATCGATCGGCGCGTGAGGCGTTTCGGCAAGACGGCGGGTCAGATCGGCGCTGCCTCCGGATTGGGCCACGACGCCTCGATATTGTTGTTGTCGGGATCGAGCACGAACGCGACATAATTGGCGTCGCGGCGGTAACCCTGGTCGCGGAAGCCCGGCGCGCCATTGTCCCGGCCGCCATGCGCGAGCGCGGCGGCGTGGAAGGCATCCACCGCCGCGCGGCTGGGTGCCGCAAAGGCGAGGTGAATGGGGGCGCCGCCGGGGGTGTTGCCCGGCCGCCAATAACTGGGCGTCCCCTTGCGGTCGCCGGCGATGAACAGGAAGCCGCGCTGGGTGGGGTCCTTGAAGAGGGCGGCGTCATATTGGGGCATATCCTGCGCGCGCTCGATCCCGAGCGGCGCGAGGCAGGCGGTGAAGAAAGGGAGGCTGATGCGCGCATCCCGGACCAGAAAGCCGACATGATCGAACATGGGTGGGTGATGGTCCGGAGAGGGCGATTGAGCAAGGGCCCGTGCTGGCAGCTTCACTTGCTCTCGGAAGCATCGAGCCTCCTCGAGCAAACCCCTCTCTCCAACTCTCTCCCGCAAGGGGAGAGAGGGTTAGGCAGGCTAGGCGCGCAGGATCTTTTCCATGGGCCGGCCCTTGGCGAGCTCGTCGATCAGTTTGTCGAGGTAGCGGATTTCGCGCATCGTGGGCTCTTCGACCTCCTCGACGCGGACGCCACAGACGGTTCCGGTGATCAGTGAGCGCGCCGGGTTCATTCCGGGCGCGTGCGCGAAGAAATCCTCGAAGTTCGTCCGCTTCGCCAGTTGATCGTCCAGCGCGGCCTGGTCGTAGCCCGTCAGCCAGCGGATGATCTGATCGACTTCGGCCTGGGTGCGTCCCTTCTTTTCCGCCTTGGCAATGTAATGCGGATAGACGCTGGCGAAACTGACGGAGAAAATGCGGTGGGTCATCATGCGTCCTCGCAAAATGCCGTGGTTCGCCGCCTCTATAGCAAATTCGGGAGGGCCGGCGACGGGCTCGCGTCATTCCCCTTTTCGCCGCGCCCGTGCGCCCCTAACAGGGGAGTCGATGGCCTGGCAGCTTTACCAATTTCCGCTCTGTCCCTTCTCGCGCAAGGTCCGGCTGTTGCTGGGCGAGAAAGGGGAGGGGTGCGAGCTGGTGCGCGAATCCCCGTGGGAGCAGCGCGACGAATATGTCGACATGAACCCGACGGGCGCGACGCCGGTGCTGGTCGATCGCGCGCAGAACCTTGTGCTGATCGATTCGGCGGCGATCTGCGAATATCTGGAAGAGACGGTCGAGAAAGCGACGATGCTGCCCGGCACCGCCGCCAACCGCGCCGAGGTGCGGCGGCTGGTGGCGTGGTTCGACCAGAAATTCCACGACGAGGTCGGGCGGCCCTTGCTGTACGAGCGGATGGAGAAGCGCCTGGTCCACCGCGTCTCGCCCGACGCCAAGGTGCTGCGCGAGGCGATGCGGCTGGCGAACAGCCATCTCGATTATGTCGACTGGCTGCTCGACCATCGGCGCTGGATCGG
>Ga0207657_10005341_pt1 | contig 13458 bp, 7 predicted proteins | sample KBSC33metaG_FD_184316 | JGI IMG/M metagenome (GOLD analysis project Ga0207657, IMG submission 184316) | Corn rhizosphere microbial communities from Kellogg Biological Station, Michigan, USA - KBS C3-3 metaG (SPAdes) (version 2) | ecosystem: Host-associated > Plants > Roots > Rhizosphere > Soil ... | reverse complement strand
CGGGCCGCCCGGACGGCGCGACGATGGACAGCGACGGCTGCTACTGGGTCGCGGGCAACGACGGCGCCAGCCTGCTGCGCTTCACGCCGGCCGGAAAGCTGGACCGCGAACTGGCGCTGCCCGTCGCCAAGCCGTCGATGCCCTGCTTCGGCGGGCCCGATCTCGACACGCTGCTCGTCACGTCGATCGTGCAGCCGGGACGGGAAGATGATCCGCTCGCGGGAGCCGTGCTGCTCGTGCGGCCGGGCGTGCGCGGGGTGCCTGAGGTCCCGTTCGGCGGGTGAGCGGGCCGGTGCGCGTCACTGGGCTTTCAGGATGAGCACCCCGAACCCCTTGTCGCCCGAACGGTTGCGCGACGGCGAGTTCACGGTCACGCTGTACTTGATGGCGAGCCAGCGCGCGTGGTCGCCGAAGAAGGCACCGCCCGCGTCGTAGTATTCCTTCCCAAGGCCTTCGATATCGACCGTCGCACTGTTGGGGATGACGCAATTCTTGATGCCGCCGATGTGCGGCTCCAGACTGCCTTTGCACACCGCCACGTCATCGTCCGACGCGCGCGCCCGCAGGTGCTCGGCCTCGGAATCGGCGCGCAGCGGTATCGCGAGCTTCAGTATGCGTCCGTCGACGGCCAGGTCGAACCGGAGGACGCCCTTGACGACGGGCCGGGTCTGCAATTCGAGGCGCGCGTTGGTCGGCTTCACGGACGGGATATCGCCGTCGCCGCCCAGTCCCCCGCTGAAATCGACCGTCGTCGCCGCATGCTGGGTGTAGACGATGCGCTCCCGCTGGAACAGGATGAACGGCTCGTCGCCCGGCTTGAAGACCATCGGTTGCCGGTTCGCGACGGACATCGCCCGTCGCACGGAATAGTCGCGCATGGCGGACATCTGCGCCGGCGTCAGCGGGAACGACTTCGTCAGGCGCAGATACGATTCCTGGCCCGCGAACACCTGGCGCTTCTTCGTGCGGCCCCACCACAATTCGCCGGTGACGCCGGTGCTTCCGCTTTCCGTCCAGTCGCCGGGCGCGAACACGGGCGAGTTGTCGGGCCTCGCGGCCCAGTCTTTGCCGGGACGGACGGCGACCAGCACGCCGTCCCGGAAAGCGGCCAGATCGTCCGTGACGCGCAGGAACTCGTCGCTGCCCTGTCGCACCCCGACCACGATCTGGTGGCACATGACGGTGGCGCCGGGCACGGACCAGACGGGAGGCGGACCGCCGCCCTCGGCGCACGACAGCAGGCTTTCCGGACCGGCCAGCGCGGGGCCGGCCGCGACGGCGGCGGCGTACAGCGCGACGGCACGCATGAATGGTTTCATCGATCTTCCTCGTTTCAATGGATGGCCAAGGCGAGGCATGATAACGAATCGAACGCCCTGAATTCTCACCAAATCTCCCTGGACGGCAGGGCGTGTTCAGGCCTACGTGATATTCCCGATATGTGGCGACGTAGGCAACATCGGCCGCGATCACGTATGATCGCGTATCGCCGTGCACACGGCGCCCCCGTCCGCGCCCGCGCCAGGAGCGCGCGCACAGCCCCGGCCACCACGCCGTGCGGGCAACGGAGGCGCACCACCACCGCCGCCGACTCGAGCGCGGCGAGTGTGCCGGCACGCCTCCCGCATGGTCCCTGCCGTGCGCCGGAAGGCCGCAAGAATTCACAACATCGTCCGCGCAAAGCGGCAAGGAGAAATCATGAGTACTGAGAGCAGCCTGAACGAGGCTAAAGACACCCAATTGCGCGCAGACGCGCTCGAATACCACCGCAGCCCCGTGCGCGGCAAGATCGAGGTCGTCGCCACGAAGCCCCTGTCGAACCAACGCGACCTGTCGCTGGCCTATTCGCCCGGCGTCGCCTACGCCTGCGAGGAGATCGCCGCCGATCCGTCCACCGCGGCCGACTACACGTCGCGCGGTAACCTGGTCGCCGTCATTTCGAACGGCACCGCCGTCCTCGGCCTGGGCAATATCGGCCCGCTGGCCAGCAAGCCCGTCATGGAAGGCAAGGGCTGCCTGTTCAAGAAATTCGCCGGCGTGGACGTGTTCGACCTGGAACTGGCCGAGAACGATCCCGATAAGCTCATCGACGCGATCGCCATGCTCGAGCCGACCGTCGGCGGCATCAACCTCGAGGACATCAAGGCGCCCGAATGCTTCTACATCGAGAAGAAGCTGTCCGAGCGGATGAACATCCCCGTCTTCCACGACGACCAGCACGGTACCGCCATCATCTCCAGCGCAGCACTCCTCAACGCACTGAAAGTCGTCGGCAAGGACATCGGCTCGGTGAAACTGGTGGCATCCGGCGCCGGCGCCGCGGCCATCGCCTGCCTCGACATGATGGTGAGCCTGGGTGTGAAGCGCGAGAACGTCTACGTCGCCGACTCGAAAGGCGTGATCTGGCAGGGCCGCGAAGCGAACATGGAAGCGAACAAGGCCAGGTACGCGCAAGCGACGGACGCGCGCACCCTGGCCGACATCGTCGCCGGCGCGGACGTGTTCCTCGGCTGCTCGACGGCCGGCGTGCTCACGGGCGACATGGTCAAGACGATGGCCGACCGCCCCGTCATCCTGGCGCTGGCCAATCCGGAACCGGAGATCCGCCCGGAAGTGGCGAAGGCAGCCCGTCCCGATTGCATCATCGCGACCGGCCGCTCGGACTATCCGAACCAGGTCAACAACGTGCTGTGCTTCCCGTACATCTTCCGCGGCGCCCTCGATTGCGGCGCCACGCGCATCACGACGGAGATGAAGCTCGCCTGCGTGAGCGCGATCGCCGACCTGGCCGAGGCGGAAGCCAACGACGCCGTCGCCGCCGCCTACGCCGGCCAGGACCTGAACTTCGGCCCCGACTACATCATCCCGAAACCGTTCGACCCGCGCCTGATGGCCGCCATCGCGCCGGCCGTCGCCAAGGCCGCGGAAGCGTCGGGCGTCGCCACGCGCCCCATCGCCGACATGGACGCCTACCGCGACAAGCTGGGCGAGATGATCTACCACACCGGCTTCTTCATGAAGCCCGTGTTCGCGAAGGCGAAGGCCGCGCCGAAGCGCGTCGCCTACGCGGACGGCAGCGAGCCGCGCGTGCTGCGCGCCGTGCAGACCGTCGTCGACGAGGGCATCGCCAAGCCCGTGCTGATCGGCCGCGCGGCGGACGTCGAGCAGGCCATCAAGCAATCGGGCTTGCGCCTGAAGCGCGACGTCGACTACACGCTCGTGGAAGCGGAAGGCGACACGACGTTGCAGGGCGCGCGCCTGCTGAACGCGGGCGAGGTCGACTCGCTGATCTGCGGCATGCAGGGCCGCTACGACGACCACCTCGCGCACGTGAAGAACGAGATCGGCCTCGCGCCGGGCGCCGACGTGCTGGCCGCAATGAACGCGCTCGTGCTCGACAAGATGACCTTGTTCATCACGGACACCTACGTGAACGACAACCCGTCCGCGCAGGAACTGGCGGCGATCACGAAGCTCGCGGCGACGGAGATGCGCCACTTCGGCCTCGAGCCGAAGGCGGCCCTCGTGTCGCACTCGATCTTCGGCTCGTCCGAGCGCCCGTCCGCGCAACGCATGCGCGACGCGCGCGCGCTGCTCGCGCAATCGGCACCGGAACTGCCGGTGCTGGGCGAAGTCCACGGCGACGCCGCGCTGTCGGAAGACATCCGCCGCATCTATCAGCCGAAGAATGACTTCGGCGGCAGCGCCAACCTGCTCGTGATGCCGTCGCTGGATGCCGCCAACATCCTGTTCAACGTGCTGAAGGTCACGTCGGGCAAAGGCGTGACCGTGGGTCCGATCCTGCTGGGCGCGGCGAAGTCCGTGCACATCCTGAGCCCCAGCGCGACGGTGCGCCGGATCGTCAACATGACGGCACTGGCGGTGGCGGAAGCCCGCTGATCCCCCGGGTGCGCGCCGGCCCGCGGCGCGCACCGCCGATCAAAGGACTGCGATGATTCCCGATCCCACCCTGCGGACAGCGCTCGCCCCGACGGGCGTGCTGCGCGCCGCGATCAATCTCGGCAACCCGATCCTCGCCCATGCGACGGCCGATGGCGCCGCGGGCGTGTCCGTCGACCTCGCGCGCGAACTCGCCCGCCGGCTCGGCGTGGACCTGTCCCTCGTCGTCGTCGACACGGCCGCCAAATCCGTGGACGCCGTCGTGGCCGATGCGGCCGATATCGGCTTCTTCGCCATCGACCCCGCGCGCGGTGCCGACATCGCGTTCACGGCGCCGTACGTGCTGATCGAGGGCAGCTACCTCGTGCGCGGAGACTCCCCCATCCGCACGAACGACGACGTCGACCGGGCCGGCCACCGCGTCGTCGTCGGCAAGGGCAGCGCGTACGACCTGTACCTGACCCGCAACCTGCAGCACGCGGAGATCGTGCGGGCGCCCTCCTCGCCCGCCGTCGTCACCACGTTCCTCGACGCGGACGCCGACGTGGCGGCCGGCGTACGCCAGCAGCTGGAAGCGGATGCACGCACGCGGCCCGGCCTGCGCCTGCTGGACGGCCGCTTCATGGTCATCCGCCAGGCGATGGGCGTGCCCAAGCGCCGTGGCGAGGCGGCCGCCGCGTTCCTCGCCGGCTTCGTGGAAGCGATGAAGGCGGAAGGCGTTGTCGCCGCCGCGCTGGCGCGGCACGGCATCGAAGGCGCATCGGTCGCCCCGGCCGGCTGATTCTTTGCTAAGCTGTCGGTCTGAAACCGATTTCAAACCAACCGACAGCCCATGTCCACACCACGCAAGACTGCCCTCGCGCTGGCCCTGCCCTGCGCCCTGATGGCCGCCGCCCACGCGGCGGCCGACCTTCCCGTCCACACCCTCGACAACGGCAGCGTGCGCGCGACCGTCACCGACGCCATCGGCGGCCGGCTGCTGTCGTTCGCGCTGGCCGGCCGCCCCAACTTCCTGAAAGCGGACACGGCGGCGGGCGATGCGTCCAGCCCCGTCGACGCCACGGCCGACAACGTCGGGTGGCTCGGCCACGAGATCTGGGTCGGACCGCAGAAGGAATGGTGGTCGCACCAGGACGTGAATCCGGCGCGCGCCGGCGCGCCCTGGCCACCCGATCCTTACCTGAGCCTTGCCCGCTACAAGGTCGAGGACAAGAGCGCCGACGCCGTCACGCTCGCGAGCCCGGCCAGCCCCGTGAACGGCCTGCAGCTCGCCAAGCGCTACAGCCTCGTGCCGGGCAAGCCGTACAGCCTGCGCCTGGATGTCGACGCCGCCAACGTCCGCAAGGCGCAGGTCGCGTGGGACATCTGGTTCAACACGCGTGCGCACGCGGCCACGCGCGTGTACGTGCCCGTCGCGCGCCGCGCGGACGTGCGCCAGCAGGCGATCGAGCCGAAGCCCGACATGCGGCCGCTGACGTGGACGCTGGCGGACGGCCTGTTCTCGCTGGACGCCTTTCCGGCCGGCGCGGGCAAGCCGCACCGCAACGGCAAGATCCTGCTGCAGCCGTCGGCCGGCTGGATGGCGGGCTTCCACGACCGCCAGGTGCTCGTGATCCAGTTCGCGCACCAGCCGCGCACGGCGATCCACCCGGACCAGGGCCAGGTCGAGCTGTACAACGATTGGCAGCCGGACGCGCCCGAGAAGGGCCTGATGGAGATGGAGGTGCACGCGCCGTACGAAAAGCTGGCGCCGGGCCGGCACATGCAGGCGTCCGAGCTGTGGACGCTGCTGCCCTACGACGGGCCGGACACGCGCCGCGCGCATGTGGCGTTCCTGCGCGCGCACGCGAAGGAATTGGGGTTGAGCGGTCTGTAACGCAAACGGTCGGTGGGCACGGGGTGCCCACCCTACGGCTTCAACACATTCGTAGGGTGGGCTCCCCGAGCCCACCATTACATCAGAAGCTGTAACGCATCAGCGCCGTATAACGCGGCCCGGACACGAACCACGCGCGGCCCTTGAAGCCGATCCCCTGCTGCATCAGCTGACGGGTCTTGGAGTCCGTCAGGTTCTGCGCTTCCAGCCCGATCGACAGGTTCTCCGTGAAGTTGTACGTGATGGAGCCGTCCAGCTGCCCGTAACCGTCCATCCACACGGGCAGCGCCCACGCCACGTTGTGCTGGCCGACCGTCGCGCTGTCCGGATTCGTGTCGGTGCCGTCCGTACCCTGCGTGCCGTTGACGTTCACGTTCTGCAGGTTCTTCGAGCGCCAGTTCCACGCGAGGCGTGCCGACAGCGGGCCCTTGTCGTACATGAGTGCCAGGTTGTACGCCTGGCGCGACAGGCCGATCAGCGGCAGGTCGCCGAACGTCTTGCCGTCGATGTCGCAGCCGTTCAGGTTCAGGTTGAAGTTGGACGCCGAATTCCCGCCCGAGCAGTACACCGAGTGCACCGGCTGGTGCAGCGACGTCTTGCTGTCGACGTACGTGAAGTTCGCCTGCACGCCGAAGCCCGACAGCCAGCCCGGCAGCTTGTCGAAGTACTGCTGGTACGTGATCTCGGCACCGCGCGCATGGCCGTCGGCGCCGTTCACCGGCCCAGTCACCGTGAACGTGTACGGCTTGCCCGTGGTGTCCGCGATGTTGTAGCCGTACGACTGCTTGATGATGACGTCCTTCAGCTGCTTGTTGAACAGCGCCACGGTGAACGAGCCGGACGGCGCGAAATACCACTCGCCCGTCAAGTCGATCTGGTGCGAACGGACGGGACGCAGGTTCGGGTTGCCCGTGCCGGTGCCCGTGTAGGTGACCTGGCCGGTGGCGTTGTCCACGTTCTGCGACAGCGTCGTGTAGCCCTGCAGGTCGGTGAAGTCCGGGCGCGAGATGCCCGTCGACACGCTGGCGCGGAACTGCAGTTTATCGGTCGCCTTCATGCGCAGGTTCAGGCTGGGCAGCACGTTACCGTAGTCGTTGCTGAAGTCCTGCTTTTGCGAGAACTTGGTGAACACCGGAATGCCCGGGCCCGTCGACGTGCTCGGGTTGAACACCGTGTAGCCGTGCGCCGTCATCTTCGTCTTCACATAGCGCACGCCGATGTTGCCGTCCACGGGATATTGCAGGTCGTCGAAGCCGAAACGCAGCTGCGAGTACAGCGCGCCCGTGCGCTCGGACTGGTCGTTCAGGCCGGCGGGGTCGGTACCGAACGTCGCCGGGTTCCATGACGTGCACTTGTCCGTGCCGTCCGTGCACAGCGCGTTCGGGTACGTATGCAGCAGCTTGTAGCTGTCCGGGTAGCCCGTCGTCAGGCCCACGCCCGGGAACACGAGCGCCGGCACCGACGTGTTGTTGTTGAAGAAGTTGTTGAACGAGTGGATCTGGACCTGGTTGGCGAAACGCGTATCGCCCAGGTACGCGAGGCCCGTCAGCTGGCCGCCCACCTGCCACGGCTGCGTGATGGCGGCCCAGTTATAGCTCGGATTCGAATTCTCGTTGCGCGAATCGCGGTCCGTCAGGCGCACGCCGAAACGGATGTCGCGCAGCACCGGATGGTCGAAGTCGTACTTCGCGTCCGTGCGCCAGGCCCATTCGCCGGCCTTGCTGCGGTCCTGGTGTTCCATCGTGAACGCCCAGTAGTAATTCTTCGGATCGGCGAGGTACGCGCGGTCGGCCTGCGTGAACGACAGGTTCGGCACGTCGCCGCGCAGGTCGATCGTCTCGCTGGGCATCGTGACGCCCGTGGCGACGGTCGAATCGAAGCTGCTCGTCGTGGCCCGGATGCGCTGCAGGTCGGTGTCGAACGTCCAGCGGTCGTTCGCGCGCCAGTGCACGTGCCACGCGATGTCCGTCGTGTCGGACTTGCGGTCGGCCGAACGCGTGTCGCCGCCGAAGTTGATGCCCTTGTCGGCCGGGTCGGTCAAGGTGCCCGTCAGCAGCGCGCCTTTCGAGTCGAACGTCGCGTCCGGGCTGACCTGGATGTTGTAGGGGCTGGACTGGGCGAAGATCGCCTGCTCGTCCCAGTGCATCTTGTAGCGCGACTTGAAGAACGTCAGGCTGGAACTGAGCGACGCATCCTTCTTCCACTGCAGCGCACCGTAGGCGCCTTCGCGCTTGCGGTCGAACTGCAAGGTGCGCCACTGCGAGCCTTTCGGTACCCAGACGGTCTTGCCCGGCACGACGTCCGTGCGCGGATAGTAGGGCTCGACCTGGAAGGCGTCCGTGCGGGTGCCGCTTTCCGAATACGCGAGGTCGACGAGGGCGCCGATCTCGCCGAAGCCCGTCTTCCAGCGGTCCGAGAACATGAAGGAACCGGACGGCGACGTCTTGCCCTTCTTGAGGGTCGAATACGTGTCCTGCAGCGACACGGCCATCTTGCGGCCCTTGAAGTCGAACGGCAGGAACGTGCGCAGGTTCACGAGGCCGCCGACGGCGCCTTCGATCTGCTCCGCCGACGGGTTCTTGTAGACGTCGAGGCCGGCCATCAATTCCGGCGGCACGTCTTCGAAGTTCAGCGCGCGGCCGCCGTTCGCGGAGAACGAATCGCGGCCATTGAGTTCGGAACGCACGTACGACAGGCCGCGCACGTTGACGCTCGAACCTTCGACCGAGTAGTGCTCCGGGTCGCCCTTCGTCATCGTGCGGTCGATGGTGACGCCGACGACACGCTGCAGCACTTCCGTGACGGAGCGGTCGGGCAGCTTGCCGATGTCGTCCGCGACGATCGAGTCGACGATCTCGTCCGAGTTCTGCTTGATCTTCTGCGCGGATTGCAGCGCGGCGCGCTGGCCCGTCACGACGACAACGTTAGCACCGGAGGCGTTTTGAGGCGCCTCCTGGGCCAGTGCCGCGGAGCCCGCGAGGAATGCGATCTGCCCCGCTGCGACGGCGATCGCGGTCCGTTTGAATCGAGTCATAGTTATCTCCTATGCTATGTGCATAATTTGCTCCGCTTCGATGGCGGGGCTTAGTTTCAACTACAGAAAAACGGCCGCCGTGCGACGGCCGTGGACACGCTCGTTATCGATCCAGCGCGTGGTGCGCCGGCAGCGCGACGCTGGGCCGATAACGGGAATGGAATGCGGAAGCGCCGCGGATCGCGGCGATGGGGAATGGCTGAATAAGTATTGGCATACTTGTCTCCACGCTGTAGTTACTGCGTTGGTGTTGTAGTCTTTATTGTTATGTAATCGTTTTCACGAGTGTAGTGAGTGTGCGTGAGTTTTGTCAAACGCGATAACATTTTGTTGTGCGCTAACATCGTATGTATGTTTTATTTGCAAGAAAGTATGCTGAAAATTGATAGCTCAGCAATTTCACGCAAAACGATGCCGCATCGATATGCCGAGCTGGTGCGGAAATCGATCCAGCGGTGCGCCTCCACGCGCGGGGGATGGCTCGAGACAGCGGGCACGTGGCGTGGCAACACGGTTCGGGGGAGATCGTGGCCGTTCGCCGACGTTCGCGACAACACATGAATCCCTACGCCGAATTGGGATGGTAGCGCTATCGACTCGATAATAGGCCACAACCAATTTGCACAGGCAGGAATAGCGGAAGAGAATCGACAGGTTACAGCATTGCGCGCGGTGGTAGCGCAATCATTCGACGCCGACGATAAAATGGGAAACGTTTCCCACGCTGTTTATGCATCCGAAAATTATTGAACGGACGCTTGCCGCTATCCATGAGAGCACGTAAAGTCCAAACTATTTATTTCGATACGCGGTCCCGTTTCGAAAAGGAGACCGCGAGAGACATGGTAGATTTCCAGAATTCCCAATATCGCATGTGCCCTGCCGCGCGCGTCGCGCGTCGCGGAGACGGCGCATGAACATGCCTGTCGAACCGCCGAAGCGGACACGCCGCTCGAAAGGCGGCCTCACGCTCGTCGACGTGGCGCGCGTGGCCGGGGTGGCGCCGATCACCGTGTCGCGCGTGCTGAACTCACCGGAAAAAGTGTCGCCCGACCTCGTGCAGAAAGTGCGTTCGGCGATCGAACGGACGGGTTATGTGCCGAACCTGCTGGCGGGCAGCCTCGCGTCGACGCACAGCCGGATGATCGCGGCGATCCTGCCGACCATCGCCGGCTCCGTCTTCCTCGACACGGTCCAGTCGCTGACGGAGACGCTCGCCGCGGCCGGCTACCAGCTGATCCTCGGCCAGGCGGGCTACGAGAATTCGCGCGAGGACGAGCTGCTGGAAGCGATCATCGGACGGCGCCCGGACGGCATCGTCCTGGCCGGCATCATGCGGTCCGCGCAGGGCCGCCGCCGTCTGCAGGCCAGCGCCATTCCCCTCGTCGAGACGTGGGACCTGACGCCGACCCCGGCCGACATGCTGGTCGGCTTTTCGCATGAAAGCGTAGGCGAGGCGGTGGCGGAATTCCTGTACCAGCGGGGACGCCGGCGCGTCGCCGTGATCAGCGCCTCCGACGAACGGGCGCAGCGCCGCAACCGCGCGTTCGCGCAGGCGGCCGTGCGGCTCGACATGCAGGGTCCGAACGGCGCCATCCCGTTCCACACGACCTCCGCACCGGGCACGGCGGCGGGCGGACGCGCGGGGTTGCGCGCGTTGCTCGCGGCCAGTCCGGACATCGACGCCGTGTTCTGCAGCTCCGACATGGTCGCGCTGGGCGTGCTGACGGAAGCGCAGCGGATGGGCATTGCCGTGCCGGACCGCCTGGCCGTCGTCGGCCTGGGCGACCAGGCGTTCGCGGCGGACACCTACCCTGCCCTCACGACCGTGCACCTGGACGGCCGTGCGATGGGCACCATCGCCGCGAACTTCCTCATCGACCGGATCGCGGGCAAGCACATTCCGGAGGTCGTGCGCGACATCGGCTTCACGATCGTCGAGCGGGACAGTGCGTAGCAAAATTACCTTGATATCGCCGACACCTCAGCGGGAAAGTGGCTTTACTTAATCGCAATTAAGTAGTTTAATTACATCCTTGGCGTACCAACGACAAGGACAACCATGGATGTGCAATTCCGCGCCGACCCCGCCCTGCTGCCCCATGCGCTCGCGGGCGGCGTGCGCTTCGCGTTCGACGCCGCGCTTGACACGCGCAGTGTCGCGCTGGCGGGCACGTTCAACAGCTGGGCAGGCGACGCCTGCGTGCTGGAACGCGTGTCGCCGACACGCTGGCAGACCGTGCTCCCGGTGCCGGCCGGACGCCATCTGTACAAATTCGTCGTCGACGGCGCAGCGTGGATCGTCGACCCGGCAAATCCGTGGGTGTCGGAAGACGGCCAGAACAATTCCTGCCTGACGGTCGACGAGACGGGCGCCGTGCTGGTGCGCCACCCCGGCCTCTCTTCCGCTACGCCCGGGCCTCTCCATGCGCGCCAGGCGCTCGCGAGCCCCGCGTGGCTGCGCGACGGCGTGATCTACCAGTTGTCCGTACCGGCGTTCGGCGGCGACTTCGCCGGCGTGCGCGCGAAGCTGCCCTACCTCGGCGAACTGGGCGTGGACATCGTGTGGATCATGCCCATCCACCCCGTCGGCGCGTCGGGCGATCCGTACGACGTGCTCGATTTCGACGCCATCGAGCCAACCCTGGGCGATGCGGCCTCCCTGCGCGCGCTCGTGGACGCCGCGCACGCGCGCGGCATGCGCGTCGTCCTGGACTGGACCCTGAACCGCAGCAGCATCGACCACCCGTTCACGCGCACGCATCCGCACTGGTACACGCGGCGCGCCGACGGCAGCGTCTACTACGCCGTGCCCGACCGCGAGGCGTTCGCCGGCTTCGACTTCAACGACCGCGCGCTGCGCCGCACGCTCATCGACAGCATGCGCGGCTGGATCGAACGGTTCGCCATCGACGGCCTGCGCTTCGACGACGCCGACATCACGCCCTGCGATTTCCTCGACGAGATCCGCGCGGCGCTGGCCCAGGTGCGACCCGACATCGCCCTGATCTCGCAGTCGTACGACGAATTCCACCACTTGGCCGCATGCGACCTGACGTACGAAGGCGGCACGCGCGAGATGCTGCGGCGTTGTGCGCGCGGCGAAGCGGACGGCGCCGCGTTCGCGCGCTACTGGAACGAATCGACGTACAGCTTCCCGCGCGGCGCGTTGCGCATGCGCTGGCTGGAAGACAAGGAACAGGGCCGCGCGTCGGCGTTCCTGGGCCGCGCCGTCCACCGTCCCGCGGCGGCCGTGCTCATGGCCATGGACGGCGTGCCGCACATCCTGATGGGCCAGGAGTTCGACGAACCGACGTGGACCGGCTGGCAAGTCCTGGCACGCGGCTGGAAGCTCGACTGGAACGCCTGCGATCCCGACTTGTACGAACACTACCGGACGCTGATCGGCCTGCGCCGCGCGCACGCCGCGCTGCGCCACGGCGCGACGACGTTCCTGGACGATGTGCCGCCGGGCGCCGTCGGCTTCCTGCGCAGCGACGAGCAGGAGGACATCGTCGTGCTGGCCAACCTGTCGTCGGCGACGTGTGCGTTCGCTGCCGTCCGGGCGGCCGTCGAGCCGCTGTACGCGTCCGGCTGGCAGCCCGTGGAGGCCACGCTGGCGCCGTACGGCTGGCTGATCGGCGCCATAAAAAAAGGGCGCCACGAGGGCGCCCTGAAGTGATATCGAGAGTAAGTCGAGGCCGTGCTGATGGCCACCACGCCACCGCACGAGCCACCATGTTAATGCGCCACCGCATGCCACGCTTATCACTTATTCGCCATTTGGCATCAGTTTTTGATATAGCCTGCGCGGGCCTGGTCGGCCCGCGCAGCCCGGTGCCGGCACAGGCGCCGGCACGGTGTACAATCGCCTGTTCCAGGACACAGGCGCACCCATCCCGCCCGACCGCGGCGTCGCCGCCCGGCCACAAGCCGGCCCGCAACGTCCGCCGCCGCACGCTGGCCGTCCCGACACACGGGTCTGCAGCGGGTTGCATCCGTCACGCCCTGGCGGACGCTCATCTCAACTCCTACGATCCAGAACAACATGCAGACCCACTCGACTGAAGCAGACAACGGCCTTCCCCTCGACATGATCATCTTCGGCGGCATGGGCGACCTTGCGATGCGCAAGCTGCTGCCGGCCTTGTACATGGCCTTCCTGCACGGGAACCTGGCGCCGACGACGCGCATCCTGTCGACCGGCCGCCAGGACTTCGACCGTGAAGCCTATCTCGCCCACATCGAGGCGAATTCGCGCTCGTTCATCGCCGCCAGCAACTTCAACGAGAAGACCTGGGACGGCTTCCTCAAGCTGCTCGAGTACGTGCGCCTGGACGTGCAGGCCGCGCCCGACTTCTCCGCCCTCGCGCAGGCGTCGCGCGCCGGCGCCCAGCGCGTGTTCTACCTGTCGACGGCACCGTCGCTGTTCACGATGATCTGCGACAAGCTCGCGGCCAGCGGCCTCGTCGACGCCAACGCCCGCGTCGTGCTGGAAAAGCCGCTCGGCACGGACCTGTCGTCCGCGATCGCCATCAACGAAGACGTGGGCCGCCACTTCGCCGAGTCGCAGATCTACCGCATCGACCACTACCTCGGCAAGGAAACCGTGCAGAACCTGATGGTGCTGCGCTTCGGTAACTCGATC
>Ga0207657_10005336_pt1 | contig 13464 bp, 7 predicted proteins | sample KBSC33metaG_FD_184316 | JGI IMG/M metagenome (GOLD analysis project Ga0207657, IMG submission 184316) | Corn rhizosphere microbial communities from Kellogg Biological Station, Michigan, USA - KBS C3-3 metaG (SPAdes) (version 2) | ecosystem: Host-associated > Plants > Roots > Rhizosphere > Soil ... | reverse complement strand
GCCTGCCGGGCAATAGCGCTGCTCGGGACCGGCATAGACCGGCAGGTTGATGGCCGTGGGTATGTCCGCGTCCTTGAGCGTCAGATGAACCGGCTGGTCCTCCTCGTGATTGGTGTTGGAGACGAACACCGAGGAAAGTCGGTCGAAGGTCAGTACACCATCCGCCTTGGGATAGTCGATCGGCGCCGCGGAGTCCTTGCGTTTCAGCCGCGTGTGGTCGGGCTTGTGCTTAAGCGTCCAGGGAACCCCGATCCGCAGGTAATTCAGCCACATGTCGAACCCGGCATAGAGTGTTCCAGCAACACCGCCCCAATGCGCTACTGCGGGCTGGGCGTTGCGGACCATCCTGAGGTCGCGCTCGATGCGGCTGTTCCGCACCGCCGCCGGATAGGCCTCGAGGAGGTCGCTTGAGCGGTCGTTCGAAAGCGCGTCGAATGCCGCTTCCGCAGCGAGCATCCCAGATTTCATCGCGTTATGCGTACCCTTGATGCGGGGCACGTTCACGAACCCCGCCGAGCAGCCGATCAGCGCGCCGCCAGGGAAAACCAGCTTGGGAATCGCCTGGTATCCACCCTCGTTGATCGCGCGGGCTCCATAGGACACACGCCGACCGCCCTCGATCTCGGCGCGGATCGCCGGATGCATCTTCCACCGCTGCAGCTCCTCGAACGGCGAAAGATACGGGTTCGAATAATCGAGGCTGACGATGAACCCGAGGGCGACCTGGTTGTTCTCCTGGTGGTAGAGGAATCCGCCGCCCCACGCGTCCTTGAGCGGCCAGCCTTGCGTGTGGATGACCCGCCCAGGCTTATGCTTCTCGGCAGGAATATCCCATAATTCCTTGATCCCGATGCCGAAAACTTGCGGTCCGCTCTCCTCGCGGAGGCCGAACAACTCAGTCAGGCGCTTGGTCAGGTGGCCCCGGGCGCCTTCGGCGAAGAAAGTATATCTCGCATGCAGCTCCATCCCCGGCTGGTAATCGGGCCGACGGCTGCCGTCCCGGGCGATTCCCACGTCTCCGGTCGCGACGCCCTTAACCGACCCATCGTCGTTGAACAGGATCTCGGCCGCGGGAAAGCCGGGGAAGATCTCGACGCCGAGCTCTTCGGCCTGGCTCGCGAGCCAGCGGCACAGATTGCCGAGGCTCAACGTGTACATGCCCTTGTTGTGCATGAACGGTGGCATTGCAAACTCGGGGATGCCGAACTTCCCCTTCTTCGACAGCACCCAGTGATGATTCTCGCTGACCGGTACGCCGATCGGCGCGCCGCGATCCTTCCAGTCCGGAATCAGTTCATCCAGGGATACGGGATCGACCACCGCGCCGGAGAGAATGTGCGCGCCGATCTCGCTTCCCTTCTCAAGGATGCAGACGCTGACGTCACGACCTGACTCGGCAGCGAGCTGCTTCAGGCGAATGCCCGCGCTGAGGCCCGCCGGGCCTCCGCCGACGATCACCACGTCATACGCCATGGATTCGCGTTCGCTCATCCGCTGCCCTTCATTTCCTCTGAACAGACCGCTCCAAGCGCGTCTCGTCGCGGCGGCAACACAATTCGACTCGATTGCCCTGCCAATTCCTTGACGCCTCCGTCAATGGCAGGCGAGGAATGTGACGTGGGCGGGGAAATGGATGTGATCGGCATCGCCGAGGCGCGCAGCGCATTGACCTGGTGGCTCGACGCCGGGGTCGACGTTGCTGTCCAGGAGGAACCGCGCAACTGGCTGCAGCCCTCGAACCCCGTATCGCGCACGCAAGAGCCTGCTCCTGCGCCCAATGTCGTTGAGCCGAGCCATGAGACTCTGGCCGAGCTCACTGAATGGCTGGCGAGCAGCACGCATTTGCCGCTCGCCTCGGCGACCGCACGCCGGATCATGCCGCACGGCCCTGAGAATCCGGCGATCATGCTGCTCAGCGACGGTCTCACGCTTGAGGACTCCATGGCGGCGCAGCCGATCGGCGGCGAATCGTGGGAGCTTGCGAAGCGCATGCTCGCTGCGATCAGGATTCCCGCTGACCAGGCTTACAGCGCCTCGCTGTCATGCTTCTATACGCCGGGATCGCGTATGACCGCGGAAGATCGCGAAGCCTGCGCCGAGATCGCGCGCCGCCACATTCGACTGGTAAAGCCAAAGCTGTTGCTTCTATTCGGTGGAGGCGCCGCTCAAGCGCTGCTTGGAAAGCCGCTCCCGCAGGCGCGCGGCCACGTCCACAAGGTGGAGGGCGTGCGCACCGTCGCAACCTTCCATCCCCGTGACCTGATTAATCAACCCTCAAACAAGTCCTTGGCATGGAAGGACTTATTGCTGCTCACGGAGGAAGATTCTTGAAATCCGGCTTGCTCGCGTTTGGAGCCTTGATCTGGGCCGCTCCGGTGTTTGCGCAGGCGACGCCGGACCCCTTGGCTCCATTGCCGGTCAGCCCAAAGGCTCAGGCGCCGGCGACGGCCTCGTCCGCCTCATCAAGCTCGGCCGATCAGACAAGCGCCCCCGCTTCGGTGCAATCGCAGCAGCCGATCGTCGTCAGCCATTCCGCGTCTGTCGCGGCTCCGAAAGATTGGCGCGGCGTGTTCGATGCGATCGACGCCGGAAACTGGGCATCCGCGCGCGCCGGCATCGCCGCGCTTCCCCCGAACGTTCTCACGCCCGTCGCGAAGGCCGAGCTCTACACCGCCAAGGGCTCACCGGTCGTCGACCTCGCGTCGCTCCAGGCGCTCATCGCCGAAGCACCCGAGCTGCCCGAGGCCGACCAGCTCGCCGCGCTTGCGGTAAAGCGCGGCGCGACCGCCCAGCTGCAGACGATTGCCGAGAAGCCGACCTACGTCATCGGCTCTGCGCCGATCCGCTACCGCGCTCACCCGGTCCAGGGCGAACCCTATGCGGACCAGCTGCGCTCGATCCTCGATCCGCTGATCAAGAGCGATGATGCTGCTGGGGCCGAGGCCCAGCTGATCAGCTACGCTCCGCAGCTCTCGTACGAAGCCCGCGCCGAGGCAGGGCAACGAGTGGCCTTCGCTTATTACGTCATCGGCGACGACGCGAATGCGCGGCGCGTCGCCGACACTTGGCGGCAGGGTGCATCCGGCGAATGGGCCAGCCAGGCGGCTTGGGTGTCGGGCCTCGCCTCATGGCGAATGGGCGATTTCAACGCCGCCTCCGCCGCCTTCCAGCAGGTGGCGCAGCTCGCCGACCAGCGCGAGCTTCGCGCAGCCGGCAATTATTGGACCGCCCGCTCCGAGCAGGCTGCCGGCCGGCCGGGGAATGTTCAGCGGTTCCTGAAAGCGGCGGCGACCACGACCGAGTCCACCGAAAGCTTCTACGGCCTCCTCGCCCGCGAGACGCTCGGAATGCCGACCAAACTCGCCGCCGATCCATTCGTCGGCTTCGATCCTCCAGTCGACAATATCCCCAACGTCCAGCGTGCGGTCGAGCTCACGAAGATCGGTGAGCCAGCCTTGGCCGAGCAGATGCTCCGTCACCAGGCGCTGATCGGCGCGCCCTCGGAGCACCATGCGTTGATCAGAATCGCGGAGAAGCTCGATCTTCCTGCCGCGCAATTGTGGCTCGCCGATCACGGCCAGTGGGGCGCGCGATCCGACTCGGACGACCGCTACCCCAACCCGCGCTGGATCCCCGTCGGCGGCTGGCGCGTCGATCCCGCCCTCGCCTTTGGTCACATCAAGCAGGAATCAGCATTCCGCCGGACTGCTGTCAGCACTGCAGGCGCCGTTGGCCTGATGCAGGTTCTGCCGATCACCGCCCAACAAGAAGCAACCAGCCGCGGTCTCGCTTACACGCGCGCAAGCCTCACCGACCCGAAATTCAATCTCGAATTCGGGCAGAGCTTCATCGAGCGCATGCGCGGTGATTCCGCGACCGCTGGGCAGCTTCCGCGGGTCATCGCATCCTATAACGCCGGCCCCCTGCCCGTCGCGCGCTGGGCATCGATCAACGACAAGGGCGATCCGCTGCTTTGGATCGAATCGCTCCCCTATTGGGAGACGCGCTATTATGTGCCGTCGGTGATGCGGAACATGTGGGTCTATCAGGGCTTGGACGGTGAGCCGACGGTCAGCCTCGTGACGATGGCCGAGCACCACTGGCCGTCCCTCCCGGTGAACACCGCGAGCGCCGACCATTAGAGACTCGTTCTTGTTTTGTTCTGATGCCTGACCTAGACTGGCGCAATGCCCGTCGAGTCGAGCCACGGACGCGGGGCGACCCGCAATCCCATCCCCACGCGCTTCAACCTCAAGGAGCGGGTCGCCGAGGGCGAGTGGCTCGACCAGGTTGAGGCCCTCGATGGCGTTCCGAAGCGCCGGACGACGGTCACGATCGAGCGGCCGAAATCGATCCTCACCCGCAACAGCTCGCCCGACATCGGCTTCGACCGTTCGATCAATGCCTATCGCGGGTGCGAGCACGGCTGCATCTACTGCTTCGCCCGGCCGACGCACGCCTACCACGACCTTTCGCCTGGCGTGGATTTCGAGTCGCGCCTGTTCGTGAAGCCCAATGCCGCGCAGTTGCTCCACGCGGCACTGTCGCGCCCCGGCTACGAATGCCGCCCTATCGCGATGGGGACCAACACCGATCCTTATCAGCCGATCGAGGAGCGTTGGCGCGTAACGCGGTCCGTTGTCGAGCTGCTGCTCGAAACGCGCCACCCGTTCACGATTACAACCAAGTCCGATCGGGTGCTTCGCGATCTCGACCTCTTGAAGCAGGCCGCCGACCTCCGGATCGCTTCGGTCGCGCTATCGGTGACATCGCTCGATCCGAAGATCGCCCGGACGCTCGAGCCGCGCGCCCCGCAGCCACGGAAGCGGCTCGCCGCCATGAAGTCGCTGAACGAGGCGGGCGTGCCTTGCTACGTCGCGATAGCGCCGGTCGTCCCCCAGATCACCGACCATGAGCTCGAGCATATCGTCGAGGCGGCGGTCGAGGCCGGCGCCCCGGGCGGTTTCTACCTGCCCGTACGCTTGCCTCACGAAGTCGCGCCGCTGTTCCGTGCCTGGCTCAAGGAGCATTTCCCCGACCGCGCGGCCAAGGTCATGGCGACCATCCGTTCGCTTCGGGGGGGCCGCGACAACGACCCCAATTTCTTCAGCCGGATGCGCGGGCAAGGCCCCTGGGCCGAGCTTCTCAAGACGCGGTTCGAGATCGCGGCGAAGAAATATGGCTTGAGGCAGGCGAAGTTCCCGCTGCGCACCGATTTGTTCCGCCCGCCGGAAGGCGACCAGATGCGGCTGCTTTAATCGATCAGCCGTAAGATTTTATCGATTGCGGCGGGTGACTTGGCGCCCATCGCTGCTACGCGTTCAGCCATGACCCGAACGCTCCTCGCCGCTCTCTTCCTCGCCTCCGCAACTCCCGCTTTGGCCCAGCAGTCCGTCGCTTCGCTCCCGCCGCCGGTGTTCGCCGACCTGCAGGCCACGGCGCTGCGCGACGATGCGCTCAATCACGATCACTGGGCCTGGGACATCACGGAGGGCCTGACAACGGAGGTCGGTCAGCGATTGGCTGCTACGGAGGCCGAGGCTCGGGCGCGGCAGTGGGCAGTCAGACAGCTGACGAGCATGGGCTTCTCGAACGTCCACATTGAGCCGTTCACCATGCCCGTGTGGACGCGCGGCGCGGAGAGCGCGGAGATCGTTTCGCCTTTCCCGCAGAAGCTCGCGGTGACGGCACTCGGCTACAGCGCGTCGACGGGCGCAGCCGGAATCACCGGCGAAATCGCTTATTTCGACGGCATCGATGCGCTCCGCGCCGCCCCCGACAGCGCGGTCAGAGGGAAGATCGTGTTCATCGACCACCACATGATGCCGACGCAGGACGGCTCGGGCTATGGACAATTCGGCGCTCCCCGGCGGCAGGGGCCGACGATTGCCTCGTTGAAGGGAGCGATCGGGATCGTCGTCCGCTCGATCGGCACCGACCACCACCGCAACCCGCACACCGGAGTTCAATATTTCACCGATGGGGCGAAACCGATCCCGGCTGGCGCGCTTTCGGTCCCGGATTCCGAGCAGCTGGTCCGTATCCTCAATCGCGGCAAGCCCGTCGTCATGCACCTGACTTTGGTCAGCGAGCGCCGCGAAGACGGCCAGTCGGGCAATGTCGTCGCCGAGGTTCCCGGGCGCGACCCCAAAGCCCCGATCCTCCTCGTCGGGGGTCATCTCGACAGCTGGGATCTCGGCACCGGTGCCATCGACGACGCTTCGGGCGTGGCGATCGTCACCGCCGCGGCGAAGCACATCATGGATGCGGGCCGGCCGCTCCGCACGATCCGGATCGTATGGTTCGGCGCGGAGGAACCGGGCGGCCTCGGCGGCACCGCGCTGGCGAAGGCCCACGCGAATGACCGCTACGCGATTGCAGGCGAAAGTGATCTCGGCGCGGATCGCATCTGGCGCTTCAGCTCGCAGCTCAAGGACACCGATCCCAAGGCCTACGCGCAGATCACCGCCGCGCTCGCGCCGCTCGGCATCGTCAAGAATGACAAGGGCGAGGCCGACGGGACCGACATCGAGGCAACCATCGCCGCCGGAGCGCCTTGGATATCGCTGAACCAGGACGCGACGCGCTACTTCGACTGGCATCACACGCCCGACGACACGCTCGACAAGATCGACCCTGCTCAACTGCGGCAGAACGTCGCCGCGTGGACGGCCGTGCTCGCCATTTTGGCAGGCGGAATTGAATCGGGACCGAAACAGCAAAAGCGGCGTTGACCCTCCCGAAAACTTGGGAGGACCCGAAATGCGCATCCTGATCGCGATTCCAGCGCTCCTGATTCTGGGCGCCTGCAACGTCAGCAAGGAGGGCAACGCCGTCACCATCCAGTACGACCAGAATAAGGCGGAAAACACCGCCGCCGACATCGGGAATACGGCTCAGAATATCGGCAACGATATCGGCAACGACGTGAAAAAGACCGGCGAGAAGATCCAGAATACGGATATCAACGTGAATGTCGGCTCGGACGTACATACGAACACCACGACCACGGAGAGGAAGTCGAAGTAGCCGCCCTATTTCGCTCCTCCGGAATTTCGAAGGGCATCCTGCATAGCTCGAGCCACCGAGCGACGCAGGATGGTCGGGGAGACAGGATTCGAACCTGCGACCCTCTGCTCCCAAAGCAGATGCGCTACCAGACTGCGCTACTCCCCGATAACCCCGCAGGTAGGGCGGATTGCCATGCTCGCCAATCCCCCGGATTGGCTGCGCGTGGCAATGGTGGGCCCGGCAGGATTCGAACCTGCAACCTAGCCGTTATGAGCGGCCGGCTCTACCGTTGAGCTACAGGCCCTCCCCGGCCTCGTCGAGATAGACTGGCCGCCCGTGCCCGCCAAGAGCCTCAGGAGCGCGGGAAGACGAGCGAAAAGGCATCGCGGCCGCTCGACAACTCGCCACCGGCAATCCGCGCCAACCCACGTGCAAGCCTGAGCGTAAAGCCCCCTTCGACCCCGTCGCGGCCGATCGTCGGCTCGAACAATTCGGCGTCGGACAAACCACGCAGAGCCGCCGGGCGGGTGATGGATACGCGCGCTCCTTCGGCCGCCTGCTCGACCGACAAGATCAGCCGCTCGCCCTCCTCGGTCCGGTCGGCCAGCGCGCAGAACAAGCGAAACAGCAGGCGATCGGCAAGCTCGGGCTGCACCGCCGCCGCGACTTCCCCGCGCGGACGCATGACCTCTGCGCTCGCACCACGCTTGGCGGCGATCTCGCGAAGCTCCCCCGCTGCGCGCTCGACCATCGCGCCCAGGTCCACGCGCTCACGGGTCTCGCCTCCGGCGCTATGCACCTTGGCTGCGAAGTCGAGATCGTCGATCGCGGTCAGCAGGAGCCGTGCCTGGCGCACGATCTCTGCCGCGCGGTCACGATAGCCGCGATCCGCGGGCCCGAGATATTGCCCCTCGATGATCTCGGCAAAGCCGATGATCGCATTCAGCGGTGTCTTGATCTCATGAACCAGTTCGCGCAGCGAATCGGGGTCGGCTAGAACGTCGGGAACGCTTTGGGCTCGGGCTGTTGGAGCCGCGGCCGGAGGAGCTTCCCGCAGAGCGACTCCGCGATATCCGGCGAAGCGGCCGTCGGCCGGCTCGAATGCGGGCACACCGCTGATCTTCCATTCTCCGGCGGCCGTGCCGGCACCGGAGACCGTAAGCAGCGCATCACGGAACGGCGCGCGCATCGCAAACGCGCGAACGACTTCCGGATCGACCTGGTCGCCATCACCATCGAACGTCCTTGCGATCGACCTTCCGATCAACGCTCCGCGCGGTGCGCCCTCGACCCAGGCGATCTCGCCGCCCGGCCCGCACTCCCAGCGGAAGAGGGCTGCCGATCCGGTGGCCTGCGTTGAGGTCTCGGCCGAAACCCCAGAGCCTGCACGGAGTCTCCGCCGCCGCTCGATCCGCTCGACCACGTCATGAAGTGACGGGGAGCCCGAGAGCGGCTCGGACGCGACCGTCGATGGAGGCGCTGCTTCGGCGACGGCGGCCTCAACACGGGAGGGCGCTTCGACTCTTGCCTCAGCTTTCAGATCCGGGCGGAGCGTCTCGATAAAGCCCCGCGTCTCCGCGTCTGCGGCATCATGGAGCGCAGTCCACTGCCGCTGGTCGAGAGTCGCCGCGGCGAGGACCGGGGCGGAGACGGATAGCGCGTCGGTCGCGAAATATTCGAGGAGGCCGAGCGGCAATGGGAGTGCCGCGACGGCCCGTGCGGCGGCTGCGCGGAGATTCTCCTCGACCTGGACCGCTTCGCTTCGGATCGCATCGAGCGCCTCGGCGACGACCGGGCTTGCGCTGTTCGGGCCGGCGCGCGCAACCAGGTCCACCAGCTGACGCCACCGGACCGCCGCATCGTGACGGTCTTCGGCCGGCTGGTTGAGGACGGTCAGCAGACGATCGTCAAAGCGCACTTGCCTGTCGTTTCCTTCGAACGCACCTTCCTCATGCTCTATGCGAGCATTTACAATGCGCTAAGTGCCGACAAGATAACTATCCCGTAACGGGACAGGTCCCAACGGTTCGCGGCTGCCCAAAAGAAAGGGGCGCCGGCAACTGCCGACGCCCCACTCACCCTCGATTTCAGCTTCGCTCAGGCCTTCTGGTTGACATAGGCCAGCCAGAACTTGGCAACGTCCGACCGCGGACCGGTCACGCCACTGAAAGCGGCGGTTGCACCGGCCTTGTCCCCCTGCCGGGCGAGCGCCATGCCCATGTGCAGCTTGGCGATGTTCGGATCGACGTCGGACTTGCCCTGCGCCATGCGGTAGAGCTCGATCGCCTTCGCATAGTCGCCCATTGCGTAATAGCGATCGCCAATGTGGAGCAGTGCCATTCCCGTCTGCGCGCTCTTCGTCGCCGAGACGAGATCCTCCGCCGTCGCCTTCGGCCGTGCCTTCATTCCCGAAACGATCGCGCGGAATTGCGCTCCAGCCGGATCGATCACCTTGGCGGCGATCCCTGCATCCAGGACCGCCTGCGCCTCGTTGTAATTGCTCTGCTCAGCGGCGTCGGCGATATAGATTTCGTAGTCGCTCGGCTCCTTGAGCGCGCCGGCGGCCTGGAGAAGCCGCATCAGGTCCAGCGTGCTCTCGACGTCCGGCTGGTTGAGTCCACGATAGACCGCGACGGAGTTCCGCCAGCTATCGGGGCTCGGATAGGCGGTGAGCCACTGCCGGGCGAGTTCGTTCGCGGCCGGCGAACGGGCATCGAACGCCGCCTGCACCGCGATCTTGTATAGGTCCTCGCTTGGCTTCTGGCCGGAGGCAGCCGCCACCGCGATCGCCTTCTGCAGCGGCGCGACTGCCGCAGCCTTCTGCCCTGCCTCGAACAGCGAAACGCCGAGCAGCCTCTGGGTGTCGGCATTGCTTGGGTTGAGCGTGGCCGCTTTCTGGTAAGCCGCGGCCGCCTGAGCATATTGTTGGCCGTTCAGGAGCGTCCCACCCAGCCCCGAATAAAGTTCGGCTGTCTTGGCCGAATCGACGATCCCCGAGGCAGCAATCGCATCGAGCGCCGAGCTCATGCCCGCCGTGTCCTTGTTTGCGAGCGCAGCGCTGAGTTGCAGCCTGGCAATCAGATAGCGGTCCTCGCTGGTGCTCGCGACAGCCTGCGCTGCCGCGACCTTCGCCGGGACGTTCGCGAAGTCCTTGTTGTTGACGGCCGTCTGGAGGTCGATGATCGCCTTTGCGGCCTTGCTCGACGGCTTGACCGCAGCTGCTGGCTGTTGAGCCGTGGACTGCCCGCTGGTCGGTTGCGTCGAGGGCTGCTGCTGGCGCGGCTGCGAGTAGGAGTTCTGGTATTCCTGCGCGGCGGCGGGCGTCGCGAAGGCCGCGACGACGACGGCCAGCGCGGTCGTGGTGATCAGCTTCATTGTTCGGCGTCTCCTGTTGCGGCTGAGCGCTCGGCCGCGAAATGACGGCGGCGCCTTAGACCCGTAAATGTGGAAGGCCAAGATATTTGCCCGAAACGCTCTGAACCTGCTTTGAACCATCTGAATTCAGGGGAGAATTGGCCGGGAGTGAAGGTTCGGGCGGTTTTTCCCTCGCGCGCGCGTGCGCGCGGGGTGGCAATCCCGGCCAAATGCACTAGGTAGGAGTGAGGGGGTGGCGCTCGTGCGCGCGACCCTCGCGTGCATCTCTAATCGACAGGATTCTTCTTGGCTACCGTACCGCCGGTCGACGACCGTAACGATGAAGTCCCGCCCTCCGGCGGCGACCACGACATCGCGCCCATCTCCATCGTCGAGGAGATGAAGACCAGCTACCTCGATTACGCGATGAGCGTGATCGTCAGCCGCGCGCTGCCCGACGTGCGCGACGGTCTGAAGCCGGTCCATCGCCGAATTCTCTTCGCCTGCCAGGAGGCGGGCTATGTCGCCGGTCGGCCGTATCGCAAGTCGAGCCGCATCGTCGGCGACGTCATGGGTAAGTATCACCCGCACGGCGATGCCGCGATCTACGATGCGCTCGCGCGCATGACCCAAAGCTGGTCGATGCGCGTGCCGCTGGTTGACGGCCAGGGCAATTTCGGGTCGATGGACCCCGATCCGCCCGCGGCCATGCGCTATACCGAGGCGCGGCTGGCGAAGGTCGCCAACTTCCTCCTCGGTGACATCGATCGCGATACGGTCGACTTCCAGCCCAATTATGACGCATCGGAGCGCGAGCCGCAGGTCTTGCCGGCGCGCTTCCCCAACCTCCTGGTCAACGGCGCCGGCGGAATCGCGGTCGGCATGGCGACCAACATCCCGCCGCACAATCTCGGCGAAGTGCTCGCCGCTTGCCGCGCCTACATGGACGACCCGGCAATCACGTCCGAAGGGCTGATGGAGCATGTGAAGGGGCCGGACTTCCCGACCGGCGCGCTGATCCTCGGCCAGAGCGGAATCCGCAGCGCCTATACCACGGGGCGCGGCTCGATCCTGATGCGCTCGCGCGCGCACGTCGAGGAAGGCCGCGGCGACCGCCGTTCGATCGTGCTCACCGAGATTCCCTACCAGGTCGGCAAGGCCGGCCTGGTCGAGAAGATCGCCGAAGCCGCCAAGGACAAAAGAATCGAGGGCGTCTCCGACATTCGCGATGAATCCAACCGCGCTGGCGTCCGCATCGTCATCGACTTGAAGCGCGATGCCACGCCGGATGTCGTGCTCAATCAGCTGTGGCGGCACACGCCGGCGCAGTCGAGCTTCCCCGCCAACATGCTCGCGATCCGCGGCGGCCGTCCGGAAACGCTGACTCTGCGCGACTTCATCGAAGCGTTCATCCGCTTCCGGGAAGAGGTCATCACCCGCCGCTCGAAGTTCGAGCTGTTCAAGGCCCGGGAGCGCGCCCACATCCTGCTCGGCCTCGTCGTCGCGGTCACCAACCTCGATGAAGTGGTCAAGCTGATCCGCGGTTCGGCGTCGCCGGCGGTTGCGCGCGAGAAGCTCCTCGAACGCGATTGGCCGATGGAGGAGATCCGTCCGTATATTGCGCTCGTCGAGGCGGTCGAACCGCAAAAGCGCGACAAGAGCTACCGCCTGAGCGATACCCAGGTGAAGGCGATCCTCGAGCTTCGCCTGCATCGCCTGACCGCGCTCGGGCGCGACGAGATCGGCAATGAGCTCGAAGGCCTCGCGAAGAGCATCGGGGAGTTGCTCGAGATCCTCGCCAACCGGGCCCGACTCTACGAAGTGATGCGCGAGGAGTTTGACGAGGTCGAAGCCGAGTTCGTGACTCCGCGGGCAACCGAGCTCGCGCCGGCTGCCGACGGGATCGAGGACGAGGACCTGATCGAACGCGAGGACATGGTCGTGACGGTGACCATGGAGGGCTACATCAAGCGCACCCCCCTCGCCGTTTTCCGCGAGCAGAAGCGCGGCGGCAAGGGGCGCGCCGGAATGGCAACCAAGGAAGAGGATGCGGTCACCACCCTCTTCGTCACCTCCACCCACAACCCCGTGCTGTTCTTCTCGAACCTTGGTCGAGTCTACCGGATGAAGGTTTGGCGGCTGCCGGAGGGTGGTCCCAACACGCGCGGCCGCCCGATGGTCAACCTTCTGCCGCTGGCCGAGGGCGAGACGATTTCGACCGTGCTCCCGCTGCCGGAGGACGAGACCGAATGGGGCAAGCTCCACATCATGTTCGCGACGGCAAACGGGACGGTCCGGCGAAACAGCATGGCTGCGTTCACGAATATCCCGACGGCCGGCAAGATCGCGATGCGCTTCGGCACGGCCGCGACCGAGGATTCGGAGAACGGCGATGACAGTGACGAGCAAAATGATCCGACCGACCGGCTGATCGGCGTCGAGCTGCTGACGGAGGGCGACGATGTCCTCCTCGCCACGCGCAACGGCAAGGCGATCCGCTTCATGGCTACTGACGTTCGCGAGTTCCAGTCGCGGACCTCGACCGGTGTGCGCGGAATTCGCCTGCTCCCGGGCGACCAGGTGATCTCGATGTCGATCCTGCACCGCGGCGCGATGCGCAGTCAGGAAGAACGCGAGGGTTATCTCCGCTTCGCTCCCTGGAAAGGCGAGAAGGAGGGCGAATGCACGCTCTCGCAGGAGCGGATCGCCGAACTGGCCGAGAAGGAGCAGTTCATCCTGACCGTCACTGAGAACGGATATGGGAAGCGCTCGTCGGCCTATGAATACCGCCGTACCAACCGCGGCGGCCAGGGCATTACCAATATCAACCTGAAGGATGAGTTCGCTGCCCGCAATGGATCGGTCGTTGCGAGCTTCCCCGCGAAGATGGGCGAGCAGATCATGCTCGTCACCGACCAGGCCAAGCTCATTCGGATGAGCGCCGGTGACATCTCGGTCATTGGCCGCGGAAGCGCAGGCTCGCGCCTGTTCCGGGTTGCCGACGACGAGCGCGTCGTCAGCGTCGCCAAGATCGAGGAAGCCGAGGAGGAAGAGATCGAGCTCGAGGCTGGCGACGAACTCGCGCCCGAGGAGGGAGCG
>Ga0207657_10005332_pt1 | contig 13467 bp, 6 predicted proteins | sample KBSC33metaG_FD_184316 | JGI IMG/M metagenome (GOLD analysis project Ga0207657, IMG submission 184316) | Corn rhizosphere microbial communities from Kellogg Biological Station, Michigan, USA - KBS C3-3 metaG (SPAdes) (version 2) | ecosystem: Host-associated > Plants > Roots > Rhizosphere > Soil ... | reverse complement strand
TCCACGCATCGACCCCCGTCGCTCCCGTTTTAGACGTGCCTGCAAACAACCAGCGGCGGTTGTCTGGATGTGCAACGACCTCGGCTACCGTTTGCTGCCCTACCGCTGCCCGGGCGGCGTTCCGGGCCCGGATGGCCAAGTGTCCTCCACCTCGTTTGGGGGTCTGGGCGTCTCAGGAACGGTGGCCTAGACTCCGCCGATGACAACCTGCGCGAGCTGCGGCAAGGAGCTGCAGGAGACATTTCCCTTCTGCCCTTTCTGCCGGGCGCCGCTCGCGGAGGAGCCGGCCGGCCGTGCGCGCGAGGAGCGGAAGGTGGTCACCGTCGTGTTCGCGGACCTGGTCGGGTTCACCGCGCGAGCCGAGCAGCTGGATCCCGAGGACGTCCGCTCGCTTCTTGCCGGCTACCACGCGGCCCTTCGCGCCGCTCTCGAGCGGTTCGGCGGCACAGTCGAGAAGTTCATCGGCGACGCCGTCATGGCCGTGTTCGGCGCGCCGGTGGCGCACGAGGACGATCCGGAGCGGGCCGTCCGGGCGGCGCTTGCGATCCGCGAGTGGGCGACCGACCAGGGTGAGGAGATCCAGGTTCGTGTCGCGGTGAACACGGGTGAGGCGCTGGTCACGCTTGACGCCCGGCCGAGCGAGGGCGACGCGATGGTGGCGGGAGACGTCGTCAATGCCGCCGCGCGGCTCCAATCGGCGGCGCCGCTGAATGGGGTGCTCGTCGGCGCCCAGACACATCGCGCGACCGCCGACGTCTTCGACTACCGCGAGGTCGAGCCGTTCGTGGTGAAGGGTAAGCGCGAACCGGTGCTCGCCTGGGAGGCGGTGCAGGCACGCGCCCGCTTCGGCGTCGATCTCACCCGCCGCGCGACGACCCGCCTCGTGGGACGCACGCGCGAGCTCGACTTCCTCGTGTCGGCGCTGGCTCGTGTTCGCGAGGAGCGGTCGGCACAGCTCGTCACGCTCGTCGGCGTCCCCGGCATCGGCAAGAGCCGGCTCGTCTTCGAGCTCTTCCGCGCGGTAGACGAGAGCACCGACCTCGTCACCTGGCGGCAGGGCCGCTCGCTCCCCTACGGCGACGGCGTCACCTTCTGGGCCCTCGCCGAGATCGTCAAGGCGCAGGCCGGGATCCTCGAGAGCGATCGCCCTGAGCAGGCCGAGGAGAAGGTGCGGCACGCGGCTGCGGCAGTCGCCGTCGACGAGGCGGAGGCTGCCTGGCTCGAGCGGCACCTCCGCCCGCTCGCCGGCGTCGGCGAGCAGGGAACATCCGGCCCGGAGGAGGCGGCGGCCGCCTGGCGCCGCTACCTGGAGGCACTCGCCGACGAGCGGCCACTCGTGCTCGTCTTCGAAGACCTGCACTGGGCGGACGACGCGCTGCTCGACTTCGTCGATGCGCTCGTCGACCGCGTCGCCCAAGTGCCCCTGCTTGTCGTCGGCACCGCACGCCCCGAGCTGCTCCAGCGCCGGCCGGCCTGGGGCGGCGGCAAGTCGAACGCGTCCACGGTCTCGCTCTCGCCGCTCGCCGACGAGGAGGCGGCGCTTCTGGTCGCCGACGTGCTGGGCAGCCCGGTGCTCGAGGCGGACGTGCAGCAAGCGCTCCTCGCCCGGGCAGGTGGGAACCCGCTCTACGCGGAGCAGTACGCACGGGCTCTGGCCGAGGGCAGCGACCTCGACAGGCTGCCCGAGACCGTGCAGGGGATCATCGCCGCGCGCCTCGACGCGCTCCCCGAGGAGGAGAAACGGCTGCTCCAGGACGCCGCCGTGGTCGGAAAGGTCTTCTGGCTCGGTTCGGTCGAGGCGGTCGGGAGTGTCAGCCGCTTGGAGGCGGAGGAGCTCTTGCACCGGCTCGAACGCAAGGAGTTCGTCCAACGCTCGCGCACGGCGTCGGTCGCAAACGAGGCGGAGTACGCCTTCCGCCACGTGCTGATCAGGGACGTCGCCTACGCCCAGATCCCGCGCGCGACGCGGGTCGAGCAGCACCGGCAGACGGCGAGCTGGATCGAGTCGCTCGGTCGCCAGGACGACCAGGCCGAGCTGCTCGCGCACCACTACCTGCAGGCGCTCGACCTCGCGAAGGCCGCCAGGCTCGACGCGTCCGAGCTGGCAGAGCCGGCGCGGCTCGCGCTACGGAACGCCGGCGATCGCGCCGCGTCCCTCTACGCGATCGCGGCGGCCGAGCGGTTCTACGACGCCGCTCTGCGCCTCTGGCCGGACGAAGACCCGGAGCGCGCGCAGCTCCTCTTTCGCCGCGCCGCCCCCGCATACACCCAGGAAGGGGGAGATCCGGCGCTCCTCACGGAGGCCGGCCTGGCGCTGGAGGCCGCCGGCGACCGGCGCCGTGCAGCCGTGGCGGCAGTCCTGCTCGCGAAGAATGTCTGGAACCGCGGCCGACTCGAGCTCAGAGCCGAGCACATGGAACGCGCCGAAAGGCTCCTGGCGGACGAGCCCCCCTGCCGCGAGCAGGTCTTCGCCCTGGCCAGCCGCGCATCGTACGCGGGTCTCGAGGGCGACAACACAAGAGAGCTCGAACTTGCGAAGCAGGCGTACGACCTCGCCGAGCGGTTCGGCTGGCGCGCCGAGATGATCATGGCGCTGACGCAAGTCGGATCGGCCCGGACGACCCTCGGAGACGCGGGCGGTCTCGACGACCTCTCGCGCGCAGCCGAGCTCGCAGAGGCGGCTGGGCTGCTCGGGCTCGTTTCCCGGGCCCTCAACAACCTCGCGGTCGCGAAGGAGATCCTCGGCGACGTCCGCGGGTCAACCGAGTCGCGACTGGCCGCCGGTGCCGTCGCCGAGCGAATCGGCTCGGAGGGGGAGCGGCGCTGGTCGCGCGGTGTCCTCACGGACCACCGCTACCGCTCGGGGCACTGGGATGAGGCGCTGCAGCTGTGCGACGACTTCCTCGCCGGGCCGCCGCACTACCTGAACGGCCAGGCCTGGATGGTGCGTGGCGCGATCCGCTCCGCGCGCGGAGACGCCGCCGGCGCGCTCGCCGACACCGAAGAGGCTCTCGCCTACGCCCGGCGGATCGGGCAACCACAGGTGCTCCACTACATGCTCTCGTTCGGCTCCTCTGTCTTCGCCGGCGCCGGGGCGTCGGAGCGCGCGGAGCCGCTCGCCCGGGAGTATCTCGACATCCTGGCGAGCGGCCGGGAGCTGCAGTTCGGCGTGATCGCGATCGGGGCGTTCGCGGCCGCGGCACGCCTACTCGGTTTCGACGCCGAGCTCGAGCAGGCGCTCGCGGGCCGGGCGCTCTCGCCCTGGATCGACGCGGCGCGCTCCTACGCCCGTGGGGAATACGTCGAGGCCGCCGCCGGGCTCGACCGGATCGGCACGCTCCCGGAAGAGGCCGAGGCGCGTCTTCGTGCAGGGGAGCAGCTCGAGGCGGAGGGCCGAGCGGGCGAGGCGGAGGAGCAGCTCCAACGCGCGCGGACGTTCTACGAAAGCGTCGGCGCGAAGGTGCATCTGCGCTCCGCCGAGCGACCATTGCCGAGTGATCAGAGCCCATCTGTCGCTACCTCGCAAGGCGAGCTCCGCACCTGACCACGCAGCTACGGCGCAACGCGGCAGCAATAGGGCGCCAGGCGAGTGAGCCTCGCCCGACCACCGTCGCTCCTTTCAAGCGTGCCCCCGCGATCCTGTCGCGGCTACCGCACCCTTGCTCGGAGCATGTCCGATGCGAGCTCGTCCAGTGCGAGGCCGGCAGCCGCCTGACGCGCCGCCGCCAGCTCTTCGGGATCGAGCCTTTCCCGTAGCTCGTCGAGGGTCGGCTGCGCCACGAGTCTGTACGTAGCGGGCATTGCCTCGTGCTCGAGGGTGAACATCAACATCGCCGCCGCACGTGCCTCCGCGCCTTCACGACACAGAAGGACGCCGATGCCGCTCAGCGCGTGCAGCAGAAGCGACGTCGCCTGCATCTCCTGCGCGAGCTCGAGCGCGCGGCGCAAATGCTCGCGAGCCTCGTCGAAGTGTCCCAGCGCGCCGGCCGCGAATCCAAGCCGACAGAGCGCAGCCGCCATCCCCCAGCGGTGGTTCGCGTGCTCGAATCCGTCGTAACCCGCGAGCGCGTGCGCCATCGCCTGCCTGTAGTCGCCCGTGCAATAGGCGCTCATGCTGGCGCGGCTCTGCGTGTAACCCGCCCCAGCCTCGTCACCGGCTCTCGCGAAGAGCTCGCGCGCCTCGAGGTGCAGACCGATGGCCTTCGCGTAGTCACCCTCCGCATCCGCCAACAGCCCGAGTTTGCTAATCGCGAAGCCGAGCATCAAGGGCCCGCCGAGCTCTGCCGAGACGTCGCGGCACTCGTCGAACGCCTCTCGAGCGCCGGCGAGGTCGTCGACGAGAAGACGGACGAAACCGAGCCACGAGAGCGAAGCAGCGACGATGAGGCGATCGCCGGCCGACCGAGCGACATCGACTGCCTCTTCGAGCCTGACGGCCGACTCCGCGTAGATGTCGCGATAACAGTCGTTCGTGCCGAGAGCCAGCAGGCAGACGCCGAGCTCTCTCGGCAGTCGTCGCTCGCGCAGCACCGGCAGGCACGCCCTCGCGATCGTGTCCAGCCGCTCGTCATAGCCGAGCGCGCTGCCCAGATAGGTCTGATACGCAAGAGCGCAGAGCAACACGTTGCTCGCGTTCCCGGCATCGATGGGGCGACCGGGCGAGGGCTCGAGAAGCTCGACCAACCGCGCGTACGTCTGCGATCCCTCGTACCAGTCGTGCGCCCAGAAGAACGCCTGTAGGGACGAGAGAACGGCTCGCGCGTCGTCCTCACTCCAGTGTACGACGGCCCACTCGGCGGCGGCCCGCAGGTTGTCGATCTCCACGCGAAGCTCGTCGCGCGCGTCCATCATGTGATCGCCGAGCAGCGCGTCGGCCCGCTCGGCAAGCATCCCGACGTAGAAGCGCGCGTGGCTCTCCCGCGCGTCCGCGAGCTCCGCCTGCTCGTCCGTCAGCCGCTCGGCGGCGTATTGGCGAAGTAGCTCGTGCAACTCGAAGCGGCCAACGCCGGTTCGACGCACGAGTGACTTGCCTACCAGCGAGTGGAGCTCAGCCAGACCTGCTTCGGCCACGGCTGCCGCGGCATCTCTCGCGAACGTGCCATGGAAGACGGCAAGGCGCGAGAACACACGCCGCTCGTCGTCCGAGAGGAGTCGCCACGACTGATCGAACGCGGCGCGGAGGCTGCGATGCCGTTCCGGAACGTCGTGCATCGACGTCTCGAGGAAGCCGAGGTTCCGCTCGATCTCGTCTGCGATCTCGCTGCACGGAAGGGTCGACGCCCACGCCGCGGCGAGCTCGATGCCGAGCGGCATCCCATTTACGAGCCGGCACACACGTTCCACGTGCGGGCGCTCGCTGTCGGTGAGTGTGTACCCGCTGTCGACCTGACGCGCGCGATCGACGAACAAGCGCACCGCGGCGCTTTCGCCCGCGTTCCCATTCCCCCTCCCGTTCGCGAGCCCATCCAGATCGAGCACCCACTCGCTCTGCACCTGGAGGCGCTCCCGCGAGGTCGTCAGGAGCTCTACCTGCGGAGCCTGCTCGATCACCTGGGTGACCAGGTCCCGCGCATCGAGCAAGTGCTCGAAGTTGTCCAGCACCAGCAGCGTGGCCCGTTCGCGCAGAAAGTCGACCAGTTGGTCGCGGGCAGGGATTGCGCTGTGCGCGTTGTCCACCTGGAACTGCAGGCTCTCGGCAACGGCGGGCGCGAGCAGATCGGGCATTGGGACACCGACGAGCGGCACGAAGTGGACACCGTGCTGATAGCGATCGATCCTACGAGCGGCTGCCTCGAGCGCGAGTCTCGTCTTGCCGACACCGCCGGGACCGACCAACGTCAACAGCCGGCAGTCGGGCTCGTCCAGCATGCGCTCGATCGAGGCAAGCTCGTCGGCCCGACCAACGAACGAGGTGCGCGGAGCCGGGAGATTCCGTATTCCCGCTTCGAGCGTCTTGAGCGGCGCGAACTCGGAGGGGAGCCCGTCGATCTCGAGTTGGTAGATGCGCTCCGGGACACTCAAGTCCTTGAGGCGGTGAGGGCCCAGGTCGCGCACCTCGGCCTCGACGAGCGCCCGGGTGGCCTGTGACAGGAGCACCTGCCCGCCGTGACCGACGGCCGCAATCCGGGCTCCCTTGTGGACGTCGAGGCCGACATACCCTTCGTCGGTCAGCCGGGGCTCGCCCGTGTGCAGCCCCATCCGCACCCTGATCGGGCCGCGCGCAAGGGCCACCTGCGCATCAGCGGCTGCACTAACCGCATCGGATGCACGGGCGAATGCGACGAAGAAGGCGTCGCCCTGGGTGTCAACCTCGGCGCCCTTGTGCGCCGCGAACGTCTCCCTCAGCAGGCGCCGATGCTCGTGGAGAGCGTCCGCGTACGCGTCTCCCAGTTCGTGGAGAAGCTTCGTCGACCCCTCGATGTCCGTGAAGAGAAACGTGACGACGCCGGTCGGAAGCGTGGACGACACGCAGCCATGATCACGATGCAGACCGCGCGTGTCTACCGGCGGCGAACTCGGGATGTACTCGACTCGAGTACCAGACCGCCTCGGCTCCCAGTCGCTGATCCCTCGAAATCGACTAGCCGTCCGGGCAGCAAGCGGGCAGCAAACGTTCGGAATCGTGCCGCTCAACCAGGCGGAGCGGGTCTGTGACGCCGGAGGTCGCGGTTTCGAGTCCCGTCGCTCCCGCTCTTCACAGCACGCTCTTTACGCGTTACCGCCCTGCGGCGCGCGCGTGAGCCTCGTCTCCGTCGGAGCGTCTAGTGGCCGTGCAGCTCGTGGACGACGGCGTGGCCGCGGCCGCGGGCGATCAGCCAGCGGTTGACCGGGAACGCGGCGACGAAGGCGACCGCGAGCGAGACGCCGAGGCTCCACCAGAAGAGCGCGTCGCCGAGCCCGGCCGCGATGGCGCCCGGAACGAAGAGGATGAACGCGTTGTCGACGACTTCCATCGTCGTGATCGAGAGCGTGTCGGACGCAAACGCGAGCCCGGCCGCCCGGCGGAACGGCACGTTCGCGCGCAGAACGGGACCGAGCGTGAGCGAGTAGCCGAAGACGAAGGCGAGCGCGACCGAGATCGCGACCGAGGCGGTGTTGCCCCAGCCGAGCGCGGTCGCCACGACCATGCCGAGCACCTCGCCGATCGCGCACCCGGTCAGGCAGTGCGTCGTCGCCTGAAACGCAGACCGATTCAGGGACGTCTGGCCGTGAGCGTGATCGGCGGTACTCGCGGGGTGATCGTGTTCCGGCACGGCTCGCTCATCTTCGCGAAAGCAGCTGCGCGAACCGATTTCCGGCGGCAATCGTAAGGACCGGTATCCGGCAATCGATGCACTCGACGAAGGGGGCACGATGAAGAAGCTGATGACGCTCGCAGCGATTCTGGCGGCGCTCGCGGTGCCGGCCGGCGCCTCGGCGTTCCATCACACCGGGCTGCCGTCTACGGCGTGCGCAAACGCGAACGCCGGCAGTCCGTCGAACGACAACGGGCAGGCGAAGGAAGCGATCACCGCGCACAATCCGGCGCAGGACCTCCCGCTCCCGCCCGTCGGCACGCCCGGCAACGGCCAGGGCGACGGCGGCGAGCACTGCGCAGGCGCAACAGGCTAGGTAGCCCGGCCTCCCACCGCCCGGATCGGAGGGGCCGACCGGCGCCTCCGGTCTGGGCGGCAAGCGGAACCGCGAGCACTCGATTCGTAGTCCGATCGGAAGGGACCGCCGGCCCGCGCGATCACTAGGCACGGCGCCGACCGCGTCGTATCCTCGCACCGAGTGCGTTCGCCCGTGTCTCCCGGCACGACGATCGCCGGCTACCGCGTGCTCTCCGCGGTGGGCGAGGGCGCGATGGGCGCCGTCCTTCTCGCAGAGCACGAGGTCTCCGGTGAACGCGTCGCGCTGAAGCTGCTCGACCCGGAGCTTGCCCGTGACGACCGGTTCCGCGCGCGCTTCCTGCGCGAGTCGCAAGTCGCAGCCGGCCTCGATCACCCGAACATCATCCAGGTCTTCGAGTCCGGAGAAGCCGACGGGTTCCTCTACCTCGCGATGGCGTACGTCGAGGGCACCGACCTTCGGGAGCTGCTGCGGCACGACGTCCGTTTGGAGCCGGAGCGCGCGATCGACCTCGTCGGAGACGTCGCAGCAGCGCTCGACGCGGCACACGCCGCAGGACTCATCCATCGCGACGTCAAGCCGGCGAACATCCTGGTCGCACGTGACGGCGAGCATGAGCGGGCCGTCGTGTGCGACTTCGGCCTCGCGCGACACCTGTCGTCGGCGGCGAGCCTGACGAGCGACCGTACGTTCGTCGGGACGATCGACTACGTCCCGCCGGAGCAGATCGAGGGCGGCACGATCGACGGGCGCGCCGACGTGTACTCGCTCGGGTGCGTCCTCTACGAGTGCCTGTCGGGCGAGCGGCCGTACGAGCGGGAGAGCGAGCTGTCGGTCGTCTTCGCCCACCTCAACGAGCCTCCGCCTGCGCTCTCTGCGGTGCGGCTCGAGCTCGCCTCGTTCGACTGGGTGTTCGCAACCGCGCTCGCGAAGGCTCCCGACGAGCGGTTCGATACCTGCGGCGAGCTCGTCGAGGCGGGGCGCGCGGCGCTTCGCGGGGAGACACCCGGCCGCCGCCGACGCTCCCGCAGCCGAGCGCTCCTGATCGGCGCGGCCGCCGCGGTCGTCGCCCTCGCCGGCCTCGCGGCATTCCTCTTCACGGGCGGCGGCGGGAAGCCCGCCGCCGGCGCGTCGCGCATTCCGCTGCAGGGGAACAGGTTGAACCTGCTCGACACCGCGAGCAAGAGGGTGCTCGCAACAGTGCGCCTTCCCGGAGGAGTCTCCCTCGCGAACGGCGGTATCGACGTCACCGCGGCCGGCCGCTCGGCGTGGGTCCTGCTCGTCGGCAAGCAGGAGCTGCTCCGCGTCGGGCTCGGCACGCACCGTATCGAGGGAACCACGCGCCTGCCCTGGATTCCCGCCGGCAGGATTGTCGCCGGCGGCGGTCTCGTGTGGGCGAGCCAGGACGGCGGGCCCGGCGTCGTTGGAATCGACATGCGCACCGGACGCATTGCCCGCCGCTTCTCGATCGACGGCGGCAACGCCGTCGGGATCGCCTTCGGGGCCGGCTCGCTGTGGCTCGCCCAGGGAACCGATGTCGCCCGGATGGACCCGCGCGACGGGAATGTCATCGCGCGGATCGCGCAGCGGCCCGGACAGGTGGGCGAGATCGAGTGGCTCGTCTTCTCGCGCGGCTACCTCTGGGGGGCCGGGCCGAACGGCTACGTCCGCAAGTACGACCCCGGCGCGAATCAGATCGTCGCGCAGACGCACCTCAGCGGCTGGATCGGCGACCTCGCCGTCGGCCGTGACGTCTGGGTCTCGAGCACGCTCGAGGGCGTCGTCTACGACCTGAACCTGGACGACCTGAGCCCCTCGGGCACCGCCCCCGCCGGCATCGGGCCGGAGCGCCTCTCGCTCGGAGGCGGCCGCGTCTGGGTGGCGAGCCCCGGGGACCTCACGCTGTCGACGATCGACGTCCCGACCGGCCGCCTGCACCGGCTGCCCTCAGCCGCGCGGGCCGAGACGGCCTTCTACTCGAACGGCCTCCTCCTCACGGCCGCCGAGGCGACGCCGCCGCCGCTCCCGCCCGTCAGCGGCCAGGAGATCCGGATCTCGATCCCGCAGTCGCCGCTGCACTTCGACCCCGCCACGCCGCAGACCGGTCTCGATGCCGCGCTTCGCTATGCGACCTGCGCGAACCTGCTCACGTACCCGGACGAGAAGGGTCCGGCCGGCGGAGCGCTCCGGCCCGAGGTCGCGGCCGCCCTGCCCATCGTCTCGGCCGACGGCCTCACGTACACGTTCCGCATCAGGCGCGGCTTTCGTTTCTCCCCGCCCTCGAACGAGCCCGTCACGGCGGCCACGTTCAAGTTCTCGATCGAGCGGGCCCTCTCGCCCCGGCTGCGCGGCTTCGGCGGGAGCAGTGTCTGGTACATCGCCGGCCAGGCGGCATACGAGAGCCGTCGGGCCAAGCACATCTCGGGGATCGTGGCCCGCGGAGACACGCTGCGGATCACCCTCGCCCGCGCGGAAGGGGCGTTCCCGACCGGGCTCTCGACGCCCCAGTTCTGTCCCGTCCCGATCGGAACGCCGATCCGGCCGAACGCAGTCACCCGGCCGCTGCCGTCGGACGGGCCCTACTACGTGTCGTCGGACGCGACCACGCGGACGGTCCTCCTGCGAAACCCGAACTACGCCGGCACCCGTCTCCACCGGGCGCAACGGATCGTCTTCTCGTACGGTCAACCGACACAGCAGGCGCTCGCGCTTGCCAACGAGGGCGACGTCGACTACCTGCCGCCGGGATTCGGCGCCTCGGGGCTCGTCGACCTGCACGGGCCGCTCGACCGGACGTACGGTCCGGGAAGTGCCGCGGCGCGTGCCGGCGACGCGCGCTTCATCCACTCGCCCGAGCCGGGCGTCGACGAGCTCGTCCTCAACGCCTCACGCCCACTCTTCCACTCGGTTCGCATGCGGCGGGCAGTCGCCTACGCGCTCGACCGCAGGGCGCTCGCGAATGCATTCAACGACGTACCCGCCGACGGGATCGTGCCGGCCGCCGTTCCCGGCTTCGGCACCGCTCACATGTATCCACTCGAACGCCCCGATCTAGCAGCGGCGCGCCGGCTGGCCGGCGGCGGGCGGCACCACGCCGTCCTCTACTTCTGCACGAACGGCGTCTTCGGCGGCACGAACCAGCGAGCAGTGGCCGTTCTCATCCGCGCACAGCTGGCACGCATCGGCGTCGACGTGGCAGTCACCTCACCTCCCTGCGGGCCGGAGCAGGCCTACGATGCGAACGCGAAGCACGCCGATCTGATCATGGTGTCGCAGTACAACACGCTCCGCGACCCCGAGCAGTACCTCGAGCAGGTGCTCCGCCCGCGCCTGAACGGCGGCGCCCTCGGCAGGGGGATCTGGAGCCGGCCGGACTTCCGGTCGCGCGTCCTCCACGCGCGCCGCCTCGGCGGTTCGGCTCGCAGACGCGCGTATCTGCGGATCGAGCAGGACATCCTGCACGCCGCACCGATCGTTCCCTACGGCAGCTTCTACAGCGGCGAGTACTTCGCCCGTGGCGTCGGGTGCAAGGTCGTCCCACCGGGTATCGGCGTGATCGATCTCGCGGCGCTCTGCAAACGGCCCTGATTGCCTACGTGCCGTTGCGGCTCGCGACCGCCGCGGTCAGCTCGACGTGACCGGTCTCTCCCGACAGGTCGATCGTGCCGGTGCGGGCATCGAAGGGCAGCGCATGGCCGGCCGTCGCGACTCCTCGCAGCCGTTCCCGCCGCGGCAGCCGAAGCCGCAAGCGCACGTGCGCCGGAGACGGTGAGGCAGGAAGGTCGACCGCCGCCTGCACCAGCGGCCCGCGGCGCGAAATCGAGAACGCGACGGGCCCGAAGCTCGTCGGCGCGTCGTGGACGACCGTCGACTTGCCGTCGGCGAGCCACCCTCTCGGCGTCGCGTAAGCGAGCTCGAGCCCGCTGGGACGGCCGTCGGCGGAACGGGTCTCGTGCACGAGCGCGAGGCGCAGTGTCTCGAGGAACGCCGCTGCGCCGGCGGCATTCGGCGGCAAGTACATCGCGCGATACCGGCTGCCGCGGAGCGGCGAGAGGGAGGCGGCCTCGCCGCTCACGTAGGTGCCCGGCGTGAGCGCAGCGGCGAGCGTGCCGTAGAGGCTCAGCACGAGCTGGTCGGGATCGTCGCGATCCGCGAGGAAGCGCGAGACGTTGACGCCGTAGACCTGATCGGTCCCCGAGAGCGATGACCCCGCGGCCTGCAAGCGGTACGCGCCCGCGCGCACCAGCCCGAGCAAACGCGAGCCGTGCAGCAGCAGGTAGCGCTCGATCGCCGCTGCCCCGGCGCCGCGCGCGCCGAAGAAACCCGAGGCGAACGCATACGGAGCGACGAGGTTCCAGTACGTGCCGCCGATCGAGCTCGTCAACCGGCGAAACGGCGCAGCGGGGTCGAAGAGCGACACGGGCACGAAGAGCGAGCCGTCGGGGAGCCGGCGCGCCGACATCTCGACGGCTCGTCGCAGGCCGTGCCCGAGACGCGTGGCGAGTGCTCCACAGCGACGCGCGAACCCCGCATGACCGGTGATCGCCCACACGCGGCCCATGTCGCGGAGTCCCTCCCAGACGAGCGTCTGGCCCTGCAGGCTGTAGATCCGCGTCGCGATGTCCGACGAGTACCGCTCGCGCGGCAGGAGGCCCGTCTCGCTCGAGGCGAGCTCGTGCGCGAGGCGCTCGACGATGCGGGCGAGCGCAGGCGTCTCCTCCGCGACGTAGTCGCCGTCGCGCGAGAGGCGGAAGTACTGCGCGCCCGCGACGAGTCGCTCGCCCGCGCGCCAGTTCGTGAAGCGCCCAGGCAGCTGCCTCGCCGCGAAGCGGAGGATCTGACGTGCGACGTCGCCGTAGCCGTACGCGGCCATCACCTGCGCGACGTCGAGCGCCTCTGCGTACGAGAGCTCCTCGTACGTGTTGCCGACGCTGTAGCGCCACGTCATCTCGAGCTCCTGGACGATCGACGCGCGTTCGGCGTCGAGCACCGAGGGCTCCGGCACGACGAAGCTCGCCCGCCCGTCCAGCCAGCGCGCCCAGCTCGCGACGACCGCCGACCGCGCCGCCGCGTAGCGATCGGGTCCGATCCGGGCGAGGCGCGGCCCGGCGTGGACGAAGGCAGCGTCGAGCTCCGCCGTCTCGCCACGCTGCACGGTCCTCCGGAGCATGGCGCCGGCGGACGTTCGCAGCCGCACGGTCGTGCTGCGCGCTGCCGTGCTTGCGTCGGCCACGACGCGGATGAAGCTCACGAGCGAGCGCCCACGCGGAAGACGGCCGACGAACGACTCCTCCCGGTAGCGCACTCCGGCCCGGTCGCGATACGCGACCTGAAGGATCGGCAGGTACCCGTCGGCGAGCGCCGGAGTCGAGAGACGCGCCAGACACGTGCCGAACCGTTCGTCTCCTCGTGCCCCCACCTCCACCGACAGCGCGGGGCCGCCGACGCGCCGCACGATGATCTCGCTGCCGTCGGCGACGTGGAGCCCGAAGCCGCGGTCTCCGCCGACGCTCAGCGGCAGTGTGAACGGGAGGTAGTACACGCCCGACGTCGTCAGCCGACTGCCGCCGGGGCCGGTCGCGTAGAGAAGCGGCGCCAGGAAGCGCCGTGCCGCGGCGAGCGTGGGACCATCGGGCGCCGCAAGCAGCCGCTCTCCCCAGACGTCGCGTCCCGCGCCGAGCACGCGCGCGAGCCGGCGCGGAGAAGCTCCGCCGGAGGGTGCCGCCGGGCAGCCGGCCACCGCGGCCGCCGGCACGCCCGCCGCGTTCGAGGGTGCGCCGAGCGCCACGGGCAGCGCTGCCGCGAGGAGCAGAAGGAGCACGCGTCTCACGGCGCGGCAGCCTCCGCCCCGCCGCT
>Ga0207657_10005330_pt1 | contig 13469 bp, 9 predicted proteins | sample KBSC33metaG_FD_184316 | JGI IMG/M metagenome (GOLD analysis project Ga0207657, IMG submission 184316) | Corn rhizosphere microbial communities from Kellogg Biological Station, Michigan, USA - KBS C3-3 metaG (SPAdes) (version 2) | ecosystem: Host-associated > Plants > Roots > Rhizosphere > Soil ... | reverse complement strand
ATTGCTTTTCTCATACTTGCCGATACTCCTTCTGCTGAGCCAACAGGAATGTTCGGTTCCATCCCACCTTGCCATAAAGCAAAATTGCCATTGATATCAGGTGTATTTACTGCCCGCCTTACACGATCTTCATAGTTGCGCATATACCCATAAGTCATTACGATAGCTTCAATATTAGGATGAATGAATGTTTGATCCCACGCCATTGCATCTGCAACACTGTTAATGTAGTCCCAACGACCTGTGTTGTAACCAACAAAATGTTTTCCGAGGGCAGCACGAATTTCCATCAACTGGTATGTGGCCTCAAGTTGTTCTACAAGAACATAAACTTTTATAGTGCCCTCATTCAATTGCAAATGATTTTCGAGAGCATTCAACATTTCATTCCATACAGCGGCTTCTTCAGCAGTTTGAATTTTTGGTAAGTATAATACAATTGAAGAACCGTCATTCAGTAACTGTTTATAATTATTAACAACGTAAGTAGTCACGTCAACAATTGAGGCGGACATAGCAATACCATCCGCATTCCGAATGTGACGATCATCAAGATGAAGCCCGCGGGTACGAAATATCTTTGTTGTAAATTTTAATTGTTCTTGCCAATCATTAATAATGTTACGTCCTAAAAAAACAGCAGACCAATTGTTCATTTCATTTGCTACTTGTTCTGCAACTTTTAAAAATATGGGATCTTTATGGATAGCCAGTTTAAGGTTACGCTGATTATCGAGTGACATAGTCGAAATTTGTCCAAGTGCATCTTCTCCATCAAACATCCAGCCGTCCGCGCCAGAAAGCAATGCGTAAGCAATATTGCGGATGCTTTTTTCTAAAGGCGCATTTGGTTTTGCTGCAGGACCGGTGCCCTGTATCCATTGCCTCTGTAAATCTTTAGGAATAATTGAACCTTCGAATTTTCCATTACGTGCATCCTGAACTTTTAAATTTGTTCGCAATATGTAACTTTCGGGATCAAGAAATGTTATTCTTTTTTTATGTTGAAAACGCTCCGCCCTTCGATTAATCCTTGTCGCCATCACCTCTTTAATGATCTTATTGAAATGCGAAAGAGCGGAAAGAACAGAGAGAACTTCGGGAGTTAGAACATCAGCATAAACTTCTTTAAGATTACCACGAATCTCGATGTTGTCATAAATCATACTTAATGAGAGGTCTTGGTGTGAATTATTTAATTATGAATACAGTCATTGTTATAGGCCCGTGTGCACCCATAACAAGTGCCTGTTCAATATCTGCGGTCTTTGAGGGCCCGCCAATAAAAGCTCCGAAGCCATATTCATCTTCACCTATCCGTGCATATGCATCGTGCATAGTAGAGACAATACTTGTCGCAGATACAATTACAGCGAGATGTTGACAGATATAAGGCAGTATGCGATGGCCCATGACCGGTTCAGTTAACCAAACAGCTCCGTTTTCAGCAACCGAAAAATGAGCATTAATTATTGCCAGTTCAACATCCTGGAAACTGTGTGGATCTGCCGTCGGTGAATAAAGCTCGGCAACATCAGTTAACTCAGGTAAAGTAGTCACGATGCGTTTTGTAATATCAAAATTCTCAGGTATCAAAATTTTAACTGCATCGATACTTTCCACTGAAAATATTTTGCCACCAATACCGATAAATGTATCAATGTATTTTTGAACGATATCCTGGTTATGCACTTTGAAAATGCTTATATCAGGCAATGGAGTTAATTGTGGTTGGTTGTGTAAAACCGTTGCCAGTATTTTTTCTCTGCTGCTCATTAAGATTAGTGAATTAAAATTTAGAAATTGATACTTTGATTAACGACTTTAGCTTTTGTCCTTGTTTTTGGCATACCATTCATCAAATGATTCTTTTGGAGCTTGGGGCATATCGCGCTGTTTATACCATGGATTAATTTTATTGTTTAATACAAAAGGCAAATGCTTTAAAACAAACCGCCCTACCTTGCCTGTCGTTTTATAGGTGCCGGGTGAAGATAAAGTCCACGACATAATTTTAATGCCTAATGATTTTTTATTAGTAGCATATCCCTGTTTCACTATTTCCTGCCGCCATTTATATAGCTGTTCATGAATGTTGATCTTTACCGGACAAACATTTGAACATGATCCACAAAGGGTAGAGGCAAAGGGAAGATCTGCATGCTCTTTCATATCAAGATTGGGTGCGAGGATGGCACCTATCGGACCTGTGATAGTATTATGGTAACTAAGACCTCCACCTTTTCTGTATACGGGACAAGTATTCATACATCCGCCGCATTTAATACATTTTAAAGAATCACGAAAATCAACAAGACCTAATTGCCGGCTTCTTCCTGCATCCACCAATATAAGATGCATTTCTTGTTTCGGTCGTGGTTTTCTAAAATGACTTGAGTAAATTGTTATAGGCTGTCCAGTGGCACTCCTCGCAAGTAATCTTAAAAATACACCAAGATGTTTTTTTTGAGGAATAAGTTTTTCAATTCCCATTGAAGCGATTTGCACTTCAGATAAATGAGCGCCCATGTCTGCATTTCCTTCATTGGTGCACACGATGTATTCACCTGTTTCTGCTACTCCGAAATTAACTCCGGTAAGTGCTGCACGTCTTGTTAGAAACACATTACGTAAATGTTTACGCGCTGCTCTTGTTAGCAAAGTAGGATCTGATAATCCCTTTTCTGTTCCCAGGTATTCATGAAATAATTCACCAATTTCCTCTTTTCTTTTATGTATACATGGCAATACAATATGGCTTGGCGGTTCCTTGTCCAGTTGCTGAATATACTCGCCCAAATCAGAATTGATCACATCAATTCCCCGTTCTTCGAGATATTCGTTCAGATGGCATTGCTCTGTGAGCATTGATTTGCTCTTCCCCATCTGAGTTATATTTTTTTCTTTCAGGATCGAATATACAATTTCATTATGCTCTGCCGCATCTTCAGCCCAGTGCACCTTAATCCCGTTCTTTTGAAGATTTGATTCAAACTGTAAAAGATAATCATGCAGGTTAGAAAGCACATTGCTTTTAATAGCAGATGCTGCTTCGCGCAATTCTTCCCATTGAGGAGTTTGATTTGCTATTTTGTCCCGTTTCTGTCTTATCCACCATAGTGATCCATCATGCCAGTTCACTCTCTCTTCATCTTTATTAAAATTTTCGGCAAGTGTTGCATGCTCCTTTGTGTTCATTATAGTGTAGAATTTAGAATTTCTGCAATGTGGATAATCTTAACTGCACTTTTATTCCTGTGCAGAATACCTTCAAGATGCATGAGACATGATAAGTCTGAAGATGTAATATATTCCGCTCCGTTTTTTATATGATCGTTCACCCTGTCTTTCCCCATCTTTACCGATACCGCCTCTTCTGTAACGCAAAAAGTTCCGCCAAATCCGCAACACTCATCCTGCCTATCTAAAGTAATTAATTCTAATCCCTGCACCATATTTAAAAGATATTGCGGTTTTGAAAATTCTGGTGCAACAAGTTCACTCATTTGCGATAAATGCAGTCCGCGCAGCCCGTGACAGCTATGGTGTATCCCTACTTTATGCGGAAAGCAGGCCTCCAATTTTTCGACCTTTAGTATGTCTGTCAAAAACTCGACAAGTTCATATATTTTAGCTCGAAGCAGTGTAGCCTGTTCATTATTTTTTTGTGAATGAAGATGATCTTTAATATGCAGCACACAGCTTGCTGACGGTGCAACAACATAATCGAACGCAGAAAAATTTTCTATGAACAAATCATTACAATCTTCTGTAAGATATTCAAAACCGGAATTCGCCATTGGCTGTCCGCAACAAGTTTGTTTCGGCGGATATACAACATCAACACCTGTTTTTTGCAGCAACTGTAATGTAGCTATTGCGGCATGCGGATAAAATTGATTAACGTAACAAGGTATAAAAAGTCCGACTGTCATGTGGTAAATGTTATATTGATAACCAACTTTTATTTATACTAATATATTTTTTCTTCTGTTTATAATAACTACTGTTAATCCAAATAATAAAAGCAGAATTGCAAGACCTGATAAATAAACAAAACCTATCGATACGTTTGAAGCTTCAATAGTTTTTACGGCACCGGACATTTTATAAGAAGGAATTATCCAGGTAATGACGTACGCCTGTAAAATTGTAATTATACAAATTAAGGACAGCATAACAAAACTATGTTTTACAGTAAAGCGGAAAAGGTCGGCTTCTTTGCCTATAAGACCTACCGCAGCGGTACCTATAGCTATCGACTGTGGTGAAATCATTTTACCTGTAACGCCACCGCTCGCATTTGCAGCTACCGTTACTACAGGATCTACTCCTATTGCATTTGCAGAAGCGTGTTGCATTTTACAAAAAAAAGCATTTGACGATGTGTCTGAACCGGTAAGAAATACACCTAACCAACCCAGAATGGGTGAAAAGAAAGGAAAAAGAATTCCTGTACTGGCCAATGCCATAGCGATGCTTGTAGACATTCCGGAATTATTGGCGACAAAAGCAAAGCCAACAACGGAGGCAATCGTAATTATTGGAAATCTTAACTGTTTTATTGTTGTAAAATAGATTGCGAAACCTTTTCTATAACTCATTCCAATTATGGGTAGTGAAATTATTCCCGACAGCAATAATGCAGTTCCTGCGTTGGATAAATAATTAAAATCAAAGGGCTTGAGAATAAGGGGTGTCCCGTCGGCTTTTACTATTGCATTTTGCAATCCGCTAATATTAAATTTTGTACTGCCCAGAGAGTTCAAAGCATCTTTAACCGGTTGAAGTCCCCATGCAATAATCATAATGGTCATTATGATAAAAGGCGACCATGCTCTTATAACCTCACTTCGGGAATATTTTAGTTCTGTTTCGATCGTTTGTTTTGATTCCCCGCTGAAATGCCATGTGGATTTAGGTTTCCAATATTTTAAAAGCAACATCATGCATAAAATGGAGGCAAGACCAGCGATAACATCCGGGAGCATCGGTCCGAAATAGTTTGAACAGAACCATTGGAAGAAAGCAAAAGATATTCCCGAGACTAAAATTGCCGGCAATACTTCAGTTGCTTTTTTAAAGCCTGCCATCAATATTATAAGGTATAAAGGAACCAGTAGCGATAACATGGGAAGGGTTCTGCCTACCATTTGAGAGATTGCCATTTCAGGAATATCAGACACTTGTGAAGCAACAATGATAGGGGTTCCAACCGCCCCGAAAGCAACAGGGGCAGTGTTGGCAATGAGGCAAATTCCAGCAGCATAAAGAGGATTAAACCCCAAACCCACGAGCATTGCAGCAGTAATTGCAACGGGTGCTCCAAAACCGGAAGTCCCTTCAAGAAAAGCTCCAAAAGAAAATGCAATTAAAATTGCCTGTAATCGCCGGTCAGGAGTGATAGAAGCCATAAAATTTTTAATTATGTCGAACTGACCGCTTTTAACTGTTATGTTGTATAGAAACACTGCGTTTAGTATGATCCAGCAAATCGGAAATACACCATACAGTGCACCCTGAAAAGTTGATAATAAAACAAGTTTTGCAGGCATACCATACACAAATAATGCAATTGCAATAGCAATTACCATTGTTAAAAAACTTGCCCCATAACCTTTCATTTTTTTTATTGTCAATGCCCAAAAAATAAAAAGAATAGGAATTGCCGCAACCAAAGCCGATAAGGCAATATTGTTAAGCGGATTTATAATTTGGGTGTAGTTCATGATAACTCTCTCTTATATTTTGTACGGTTCTTCAAATCATTTTAAAGATAAATCGTAGACTTAGTGTTATCGAAAATATGTTGTTTTATTTTTAGAGAGACATGAAAGATTCCAGACTTCAACGTGAAAAAGGCGATAATCGGATGGGAAGTAACTGCTTCCTATTTTTTATTGTATTGGAACACCGGCTATAAAAATATCGCTCTACTCGCGAAATTGCATAAATCACAAGGGCAAACCATAAAATTTTCAGTCTTCCCTGTTTACTAAATAAACGCTGCATTTTTTACTCCGGCGAATCCTATAGCCATTTGCGGCAACGCCGGCGAAATAGTAATTACAGACATTATTGTTAGGCTGCCAACCAGCAAAAATGCAAGTTTTACTTGCCATGTTTTGGTTTCCATTATTTGTAATGTTTTACAATAAATAATCTTGTTAATAGTGCAATCAGCGATTAATTATCTTTAAAGCATGTTAGGCACAGGTAATAAACTTAATTATTTATTTACGAAGAAAAATTATCTTATTATAATTGTTTTTTGCTGTTTATTTTTTTCGTGGCAAAAAAATGCACCTCAAAAAAAACCCAACATTGTTTTAATTCTTGCTGATGATCTTGGCTATTCAGATCTTGGTTGTTTTGGAAGTGAAATTGCTACACCCAACATTGATTCGTTGGCAAAACACGGACAAATATTTACAAACTTTTATACGGCGGCTGCATGCTCTCCCTCACGAGCCATGTTGCTTTCGGGAACAGATAACCATATTGCAGGATTAGGAGATATGGCGGAACATGTTCCCGGTGTGCCGGAAGAAATTGGTAAACCCGGGTACGAAGGTTTTTTAAATGATAAAGTAATTTGTGTAGCGCAATTATTAAAGGATGCAGGTTATCATACTTATATCTCCGGCAAATGGCATTTAGGACTTGAACCTGAACAAAGTCCTACTGCAAATGGATTTGAAAGATCATTCGCTTTGCTGGATGCTTATGCTAATCATTTTATTCCTGATAATCGTGAAAGTTCTTTTTGGCAGGATGGCAAGTATGTTGATTATCCAGACGGAAAATATTCAACTGATCTTTACACCGATAAAGCAATCGGCTTTATAGAAAATAATCGCCAAGACAACAAACCTTTTTTTTTGTATGCTGCTTATACTTCGCCGCACTGGCCTTTGCAGGCACCATTAAATTTTATTGAGAAATATCATGGTATTTATGATATGGGCTACGATAGTTTGAGAACGAATCGCTTCAATGCTTTAAAGAAAAAAAGCTTAGTTGCAAAAGATGTTGTGTTGCCGCCGCTTCCATCCGTAAAAGGTGACTTGTATAATATTTCGCATATTCCATTATTGCATTGGACATCGCTTGATAAAAATCAGCAAAAAATTGAAGCAAGAAAAATGGAAATTTATGCTGGCATGATTGATAATCTTGATTATAATATCGGCAGGTTAATTCAATATTTAAAAGAGATTGGCGAATACGATAATACCTTATTTGTTTTCTTCTCTGATAATGGACCGTCTTCCGCTGATGCAAATGCAACACCGGATAAAGCCAACCCTTATCCATACATGGGCACTGCGAATTCATTTGTTGCGTACGGCTCACAATGGGCGCATGCTTCCAGCGCTGTAAATAGTTTTTATAAAGGATATAGTGCTGAAGGTGGTATTCATTCACCCATGATTATTAAAATGCCATACCAGGAAAAGGGTAACGGTATTGATACGGCATTTTGCACCATCATGGATTTGGCTCCAACTCTTCTTGATGTTGCGAACGCAAAATATCCTTCCGTTAAAAATGGCAAATCCTTAATGCCATATAAAGGAGCATCATTACTTCCTTTACTAACTAAAGAAAAAAACAAAATTCATAACGATGATTATGTAATGGGCTGGGAACTTTTTGGTAGATGTGCACTGAGAAAAGGCAAATGGAAAATCACTAAAATTGAACCGCCATTTGGTAAAGGTGTTTTTGAACTATTTAATATAAAAGATGATCCAACAGAATCGCACGATTTATCCAAACAATATCCCGATAAATATAATGAGCTATTGAATGAATGGAAAAATTATGTGAAAGATAATGGCGTGATTTTATCAAGTGAATTATCAAAACAAAAAAATGAATGATACAAATGAAACGTCATCAATCTTTCTCCTGATATAAATGATTGATGGCGTTCATTGATAAATATTACTACTGATTAGCAACAGTGGTCGCCGGCAAAACAAATGGAGCTGGTTGCGGAACAATAGGCTCCAATTTCCTGTTTGCTAACGCAGGACTGTCTGCCGCAATAAAATTACCTCTAAATTCAAAGAATGGCATTGGCATTACAGGTACAGGATCTCCATTTGGCTGCGTAATATTTCCATGATATGGATTTAAGTATTCCCAAACCATTTTACCATCTGGCGTTACCTCAAAGAAGCGCCCATCCGAGCCTTCATCAATAAAAGTATTCCCGTTTTGCATTCTTTGAACGCCGGAAATAAAACTACTGTAAAAAGAGAGTGTGTCAGGAGCCCTATAGAACCACACAGGTTTCTCCGGGCCGTAGGGCTTATTTTTTTCTATAATATAATTTCCATTCTTATCAACGGGAGGAGCGAATTCATAAGCCATCGAATAATTATTGCCTATGGTACCCATATTGCTCCAATCAATGTCGCTTGGAGGATGATTGTTGAATACTGTAAAGTTGCCGGCACCAGGATTTCCTTTTTCTATCCATCGAATATCATGTTGACCAAATAATTCCCGGTTTGTAGAATCACCTCTTTTATAGTTTTGCGGATTACCCCACCGGTAAAGAAAATCGCCGCCTTTGCCCGATTTGCCACCTTTATGACTTGCGGCTTGCTGTGTAGTGGTGCTGTGATCAATAATAAATATTTCACTGAGGTTAGGCGAACTAAAAACAATCTGGTCAAGGTCAGCATTATATTTAATAGCATTGAAATGAAAGATATCTGAACCCCGGTTATCTACAGTTGTATTTCTATGCATTATTCCTTTAGCCTTCAATGAATCTAAAGCTTCTTCGGTAATTGGTGGCGGTAATGGTGCGCCAAGATTAAAATCTAATAATTCAGGATGATCGGAAACCTTTCCATAGTTAGCTTTTTTGGGGTCAGCATCCTGTATTAAGTGGTCTGACAAATGCCATTCCCACACAATCTTACCACCTGTTGGGCCTTCAGGTTCTATCTCTATAATTTCTTCAGACCATGGACCTGATTTTGGCGTTAATTGCGGCTTTCTTCCTAACGCTATAGCCTTGTCATAAGGCATAGCTTCATAGGCTATCGCAAGCACATGCCCATTAGGCATTACAGTAAAATCATGATGTATGATATGTTGCTCATTAGCGTATTCATAATCCCATAACATCTTACCGTCCCAACTAACTTTTTGTATGCGTCCAAAGGGACCGCAGCAACCAAACACCGGAAAATCCGGATCCATTGCACTTTGCATAACAGACCCGTCGTCCATTAAGTAAGCATGCATAACCGCATAATTACCTTTCCATTGATGTACTACTTCTCCTTTTCTATTAATGAGATAAATGTAGGGCGAGTTAGGCACTGCAAACATTATGTAACCATCGGCAAGACCCTCAGAATTCATGATTAAGCCACGCTGTACACCAATGCCAAACATATTCCTTTTTTTAGGACCTGCAGACTTGTTACCGGAAGTGTCTTTAACCTGACATAAGGAGCTTATTGAAATACTTATTAAAAGTACCAACAGCACAACAATCTTCTTCATATTGATTTGTTTAAAATTATTTTCGTTTGTACAATTTAGTTAAAGTGATTTTCCTTAATGATTGACGTTCATCGGTGGTGGTGGTAATATAAATGGCGATGGTTGCGGAACAATCGGCTCCAGTTTTTTATTTGCCAATCCAGGATGATCTGCTGCAATAAAATTTGCCCTGAATGCGAAGTATGTCATCGGCATTAATGGTGTTGGATCTCCATTAGTTTCTGTAATATTTCCACGATATGGATTTAAATATTCCCACATAATTTTACCATCTGGAGTTACTTCAAAAAAACGGGCTTTAGGACCTTCATTAATAAAAGTATTTCCGCTTTTTAAACGTTCAGCGCCAGAAATAAAACTGCCATGAAAAGAAATGGTATCAGGCGACATATAAGTCCACACCGGTTTTTCCGGTCCGAAAGTTTTGTTTGCTTCCAAATAATAATTGCCTTTACTGTCTGTCGGAGGTTTTATTTCAAATATCATGGAATAATTCATACTGTCACCCATGTAAGGAATATCATTATTATAAACAGTAAGATCACTTTCACCAGGGTAGCCTTTTGGTATCCATCGCACATCATGTTGCCCAAACAATTGTTCATTGGTTGAATCACCTCTTTGATAGTTTTTAGGATTTCCCCAGCGATAAAGAAAGTCTCCGCCTTTGCCCCAGCGACCACCTTTATGTGTTGCCGCCTGTTGTGTTGTGGTACTGTGATCAATAATAAATATTTCACTCAAATTAGGTGAACTAAAAGCAATCTGGTCTAAATCGGCATTATACTTAATTGCATTAAAATGAAAGATATCCGCACCAAGATTTCCTGCAGTAGCATTTGGTCCTTCCATTCCCTTTGCCTGCAAAGTTTCTACACTATCCTGCGATATAGCCGGCGGTAATTTTGGTCCCATATTCATGTCTAATAATTCAGGATGTTCTGCAGGTTTACCATAGTTGGATTTTTTTGAATCAAAGTCCTGTATCAAATGATCCTTCAAATGCCATTCCCATACAATTTTTCCTCCCTTTTTACCTTCAGGAACAATCTCAATAATTTTTTCTAACCATGGCCCATCCTTGGGAGTTTTCTCCGGCTTTCTTCCCATTGCAATTGCCTGGTCATAAGATTTAGCTTCGTAAGCAATAGCGAGTATGTGACCATTAGGCATTACATTAAAATCATGATGTATGATTTCTGTATCATTTGCTAATTCAAAATTCCATAGTATTTTGTTGTCCCAGCTAATTTTTTGCAGCCGTCCATAAGGTCCGCCGAAACCAAATGTTGGAAAATCAGGATCAAATTCACCTAACATAATTGACCCATCATTTTGCAGGTAAGCGTTGAACGCACCGTAAGCGCCCTTCCACTCGTGTACTACCTCACCTCTTCGGTTAAGGAGATATACATAAGGCGAATTAGGCACAGCAAAAATTATATATCCCTCGGCAATTCCGGGAGTATTAATTTTTAAACCTCTTGGAATATGAAGACCAAACATGTTCCTGTCTTTTGGCGGAGTTGCTTTATTATTCGCAGAATCTTTATTACTGTTTTGGCTGAATGATAATATTGATGTACATAAAAACAAGTAGAGAAACAGGTAAATCTTTTTCATAAGGGATAAGTTAGTTTGGTAAATAATTCGGAAAAATCTTCGATAGTTATTGAAACAATGCTTAGGCTTAAAGATAGCGTTAAATATTTTTTTAAAAATTAATAATTAACTAATCTAAATTAAGTATAACTTGAATGCTTATCCGTACATCACCAAAACATCTTCATATATCAATAAAATTTATCGGAGCAGGGTTTCCGAGAACGGGTACAAATACCCTGAGAGAATCACTCGAAGTGCTTGGTTTGAGAAAAACGTACCACATGAAGCAATTGCTTGTAAATCCTGAAAATCTCCATTATTGGTTAACAAATTAACAGGACCAACAGATTGGGCAAAGCTGTATAATGGTTACGAGGCTACAGTGGATTTCCCCTGCTACCCTTGGTATAAGGAGCATATGAAATAATACTCTGGTGCAAAAATTATTCTAACTCTAAGACCTTTTGAAAAATGGTATGAAAGTTTTTACAGTACCATCTGGATGGCGCAAAATTCCCCGGAATCTAAAGAGAGGCAATGGCTCAAAGAGTAGCGTCCGATCCACGATTGCAATCTTCAATGAAAGTTATGGGATTCGCGAAACAAACTATTGTTGAAGAGCATTTCCAGGGGAAATTTTTAGATAAAGAATTCATGGAAAAAATCTTTAACGAGCATAATGAGGAAGTGAAAAACTATGTGCCTGCAAAGAAATTACTCGTTTATGATGTATGTGAAGGTAGGGAATCACTTTGTGAATTTTTAGATATAAAAGTGCTGGTTGAACCACTTTCAGAGATTGAAGCTTTCTCTTGTTTGGAATCCCTCGTAAACGAAACGAAACAACCGCTTCTCAATCGAAAAGAGATTGCGAGTATTCTAAACATTTCTTTAGTAACGCTAACAGAGTGGATGAAAAAAGGATTACCTTATCATAAACCTAATCGTCGTGTTTATTTTTTAAAAGATGAAGTTATAGACTATATCAAAAGTCAAAAAAATCACAGCAGCGGTTGGTAGTTTATTTTTTGTCCCGTTTTTTAAAGACCTGAGCTTGTAACGCGTTCAGGTCTTTTTTATTTATTAGAATGAAAAGGATTAGCAATAGTTGGTTTGGCTAAAATAGCAATCGCATGTAACTTTGTATTTTCTAAAAAGTTCTTTATATCCCTGACAAACTTGCCTTTTTAGATTTACTGGCAAATTTAAAAAGGTCGCTTCAGCGACCTTTTACAAAACGATTGATAATCAAAGTGCCCAGAACAGGAATCGAACCTGCACATCCTTGCGGACACCAGATTTTGAGTCTGACGCGTCTACCAATTCCGCCATCTGGGCTTGCGGGCTGCAAATATAAGGGCATCAATAAACCTGTCAAAATAGTTGAAATGTTTTTCTGCTGTTTACTTGCAACAACTCTTTTTGGGAAGGAAAATGTTGCGAATGATTTTTAAGATTTTTTTAAACACAATTTATAAGATCAATGATTTGAATTTTTTATTTGCGTGCGTTCATGGTACAAGAGCGTTCTGAACGATGAACTGTTCCGAAAGCTTTCGGAAGCAACAGGCGACCCTGTACCCACGATAGTCGTGTATGCCATATCAATCTGCAGCCCGTAACATAATAATAATACTTTTACTTTGCCTCGCAAATTAATGAATATGCTTTCGCTTGGTCTTATTAAAGAAGGAAAAGTTCCGCATGATAACAGGGTAGCTCTTACACCGGCTCAATGCAAATGGGTGCTAAAAAATATGCATGGTTATACTATAAAAGTGCAGCATTCTGAAACACGCTGTTTTAGTGATGCGGAATATAAACACGCAGGCATTGAAGTAACAGATGATTTGAGCGACTGCAATATTCTTCTCGGTATTAAAGAGGTGCCTGTTGAAATGCTGATACCTCGTAAAGCCTATTTATTTTTTTCACACACAAAAAAGAAACAACCGTATAATCAAAAACTGATGCAGGCAATGGTTGATAAAGAAATTACCTTAATTGATTATGAATGTTTGGAGCATGAAGATGGACAACGCATCATTGGCTTTGGTTTTTTTGCGGGTGTGGTAGGTGCGCACAACGGGATGATGGCTTATGGTAACAGAACAAAACAATTTAGCTTGGGGCGTGTGTATAAACATCGTGATTACCGTGAACTGATACATACTTATTTTGGATTGAAACTGCCGAATATAAAAATTGCTGTAACAGGCAGCGGACGTGTTGCTCATGGCATTTTGGAAATTATGAACCTGATGGGCGTTACTGAAGTGGAACCTGATGAATATCTCGAAAGAAAATTTAATTATCCTGTGTATGTACAA
>Ga0207657_10005329_pt1 | contig 13471 bp, 15 predicted proteins | sample KBSC33metaG_FD_184316 | JGI IMG/M metagenome (GOLD analysis project Ga0207657, IMG submission 184316) | Corn rhizosphere microbial communities from Kellogg Biological Station, Michigan, USA - KBS C3-3 metaG (SPAdes) (version 2) | ecosystem: Host-associated > Plants > Roots > Rhizosphere > Soil ... | reverse complement strand
GCAAGGGATCGTCCACAACTCGAACTACTTCATCTGGTTCGAGGTGGCGCGCGTCGAGTACCTCGAGCGCTACGCCGGCGGCTACCAGCGGCTGCGCGATCTCGGCCTCGAGGCGCTCGTCCTCGAGACGCATGTGCGCTATCTCCAGCCGGCGAAGTTCGACGACCGGCTCGTCGTCCATGCGCGCTGCCTCGACGTGCGCGGTGCGAGGTTCCGGTACGAGTACGCGATCGAGCGCGGCGGGGAGCTCATCGCCGACGGCTGGACGGCGCACGCGACGGTCGACTCGGCGACGATGCGGCCGACCCGCGTCCCGCCGTGGTTGATCGACGCGATAACTAGTGCGGAGGCTCAGGCGTCGTAGCCGCCGCAGGCGGCTTCTTCGGCTTCGCCTTCTTCGGACCGACGCGGACGATCTTCGGCTCGGCGCGATAGCTCGAGTACCACGTCGCGTCGGACAGAAGCTTGCCGTCGGGGGAGTACACCTTGCGCTCGACCGAGGTTGACTGCGCGGGGACGCCCGGATCGTCCACGACGACTTGGCCCGGCTTCAACGTTGCGTCGACGGTCTTCTGCACGGGCGGCGCCGCGACGTAGCGCAACGGCTGGGCGATCGACTCGACGCGCCGGTGCACCGGCGTCCCGTACAGCGTCACGACGAGCGAGGACGAGCCGACGAACGTGCGCAGGAGCAGCCAGTGCCCGGTGTTGTTGACGAACTTGAGGTCGACGTCCGGGTAGTTCACCGTCGCGTCGCGGCCGAGCGGGTAATGCGAGATGTAGAGCGCGTGGTTCGTTCGGGCCGTGATCGGCAGCCCTGCCTCGAACGCGGCGTTGAACACGGTCGTCGAGACCTGGCAGACACCACCGCCGAGACCGGTCTGGAGCTCGCCGTTCACGATCACCGGAGCCTCGAGGAACCCCTTGTCGGCGCTCCGCTCGCCGGTCGTGCCGTTGAACGAGAACGTCGTGCCGGGCGCGATCAGCTTGTTGTCGACGAGGTGGGCGACGAGCTGCACGTTGTGGATGCGGTTTGGGTCGCCTCCGTAGATCGTCTCGTAGGTGCCGACGACGCCGGTGATCCCCATCGCCTGCGCAGCGGCAGTCGAGCGCTTCGGCTGAGCGACGGCGAGCGGCAGCCTGACGACGCGGTTGGTGGGCCGGGCCGCAGCGGCGAGGACGGCGGCGGCCGCGCGGGGCACGTCGAGCCCGAGCCCGGGCTCGGCCGGCACGACGGTGATCTTGTTGCTCACGACCGCGAAGCCGGCATCCTTCGGCGCGCGGTCGACCTGCTTCTCGAGCCGCGCGAAGTAGCGGTCCGCGGCCGGCCCGGAGAAGCGCACCGTGTCGAGGTCGAGGATCGTGGCGAGACGCCAGCGCGGGATGCGCAGCGTCGTGTCGCCGACGATCACCCGGACCGGCGCGGAGATGACGAGCGATGCCCTCCGCTGCGCGGCGGTCAGCGACGCGATCGTCGCGTGAGGCGTCGCGACGGAGACCGGGAGCGAGACCGGCGCGCGTGAGAACGATGCGAGGGCGCCGATGATCTCGGTGCGTGCGAGCCCGCGGTCGAGCGTCCGGCCGGATGCGCCTTCGGCGATCGTGATGTGAAGGCCGCGGCGAACGAGCTTCGCATCGCGCGCGGAGGCGTTGACCTTCTGCGTCAGCAGCTGAAGCTCGTAGTCGAGCCCTGCATCGTAGGCACGGGTCGGCGGCGCAAGGTCCTTCGGGAAGAGCTCGAGCGACAGCCGGCGGTAGCCGCGGACGATCCCGATCCCACCGCCGTTCCGCATCGCGCTGTCGACCGCCGCGCCCCAGTCGGCGACCACACCGAGCTGCTTCGCTGTCAGGCGGAACTTCTGCCCGCCGGCGCTGAACGTGACGGGGACGGTCGCGAGCCGGGCCGCCTGGCCCGCGAGCTGCGCCTTCGCCTGGGCGGCGGTGAGGCCGCCGACGTCGATCCCGCCGATCCGCGTGCCTTCAGCGAGCCGGTTCTTGGAGCCGGCGAAGAAGAGCGGCAGAACGAGGACGAGCGCGAGTGCCGCGACGGCGACTAGGCCGAGACGGGTCCACGCCTTGGACCGCGCGGGCGCGCGGCGGCGAACGGCCGGGGACGAAGCGGCCACGACAGCAGAGTAGCCGGACTAGAACACGAAGAGCTCGACGCCGCCCGAGACGTTGAGCTCAATGCCGGTGATGTATGCGGCGAGGTCGGAACAGAGGAAGGCGATCGCGTTCGCGATGTCCTGAGGCTCACCCGGGCGCTTGAAGACGGTCCGGTTGGCGATCCGCTCGTTCATCGCCGGGTTCGCGAAGTGGAACGCTTCGGTGCCGATGATCCCCGGCACGATCGCGTTCGCCGTGATCCCGTGGCGCCCGCCCTCCATGGCGAGCGTCTTCGTGAGGCCGAGGAGCCCGGCCTTCGTCGTCGAGTACGACGCCTGGCCGAAGCCGCCGAGCGTCCCCGCGACCGACGCCATGTTGACGATCCGCCCCCACTTGCGTTCCCTCATGTGCGGCCACACCGCCTGCGCACAGGTGAACGCGCCGGTCAGGTTGACGCGCAGGTCCCGCTCCCAGAGCGAGGGGCTCTGATCGTGGAACTGGCCGACATGGTCGAGGGTGCCCGCGTTGTTGACGAGGATGTCGACCGAACCGAGCTCTTCGACGGCTCGCGCCACCGCCGCTGCGACTTGGTCGGCGTCCGTGACGTCGCATTTCACGGCGAACGCGCGGCGACCCATCGCGCGGATCTCCTCGGCGGCCGATTCCGTGCCGACGAGCCCCTGCGCCCGCGCGACCGTCGCGAGCGGGCCGTACTCGTCGGTCTCCTCGGAGAGGTCCGACTCGACGAGGAGGTCGGCGATGACGACGTCTGCGCCGGCGCGCGCGAGGGTAAGCGCGTCCATGCGCCCGAGCCCGCGCGACCCGCCGGTAACGAGCGCGACGCGCCCGCTGAGATCGATCTCGATCGCCATCAGTCGCGCGGGAGGAAGATTTCCTTCGCGATCACGAGCCGCTGGATCTGGGACGTCCCTTCGTAGATCTGGAAGAGCTTCGCGTCACGCATCAGCTTCTCGACCGGATATTCCTTCATGTAGCCGTACCCGCCGAACACCTGAACGGCGTCGGTCGTGACCTTCATCGCGGTGTCGGCGGCGAACCGCTTCGCGAAGGACGAGTAGAGCGTCGCACGCTCGCCCTGGTCGAGCATCCAGGCAGCCTGCCAGGTGAGGAGGCGCGCCGCTTCGATCTCGGTCGCCATGTCGGCGATCATGAAGTTGACGCCCTGGTGCATGGCGATCGGGACGTCGAACGTGACCCGCTCCTTGGCGTAGTCGACTGCCAGCTCGTAGGCAGCCTGCGCGACTCCGACAGCACCGATCGCGGTACCGGGCCGCGTGAAGTCGAGCGTCTGCATGGCGATCTTGAAGCCCTGCCCCTCCTCGCCGAGCCGGTTCGCGGCCGGGACGACGACGTCCTGGAGCGCGAACGCGGACGTGTCGGTCGCGCGCTGCCCCATCTTGTCGAGGTGCTGCTCGATCGTGACGCCCGGCGTGTCCATCGGGACGATGAAGGCCGAGATCCCGCGATGGCCGTTCCCTGGATCGGTCTTCGCGAAGACGACGGTCCAGTCGGCGTAGCCGGCGTTCGTGATGAACGTCTTCGACCCGTTGAGGACGTACTCGCCGCCGGTACGAATCGCGGCCGTCTTCATCCGCGCGACGTCGGAGCCGGCGTCCGGCTCCGACAGGCCGAAGGAGCAGAGAATCGGCGCGTCGAGGAGCGGCGGCAGCCACTCCGCCTTCTGCTCGTCGGTGCCCGCGATGATCACCGGGCCGGCGCCGAGCCCGTTCGCACCGAGCGAGGTGCCGATGCCGGAGCAGCCCCAGTTGAGCTCCTCGCCGACGAGCATCCCGTCGAACGCGTTCAGGCCGAGGCCGCCGTACTCCACGGGAACGTGCACGTTTGTCAGGCCGAGCTCGTGCGCCTTGGCGATCAGCTCGACCGGATGGCGCATCGCGACGTCGTGCTCGGCCGCCACCGGCCGGATCTCGTTGGCCGCGAACTCCCGCGCGAGGGCGCGGAGCTCCTTCTGCTCGTCGGCGAGGGCGAACGAGACGCCGCCCAGCCGCTCCGTGGTTGACTGACTAGTCAATCAAAGGAGCGTAGCGGCGCCGGCCGCCTCTCGGCAAGCCGGCGCCGCCCTCGTTCTAGGGCAGGAAGTACATCGGGTTCGGGACCTTGAACGTCTGGTCCGCGAACCCACCATTCAGGTCGCTGAACTGGTCGCCGAAGTTGGCGACGATGTCGTACCCGAGCGACTCGATGTGCTGCCGGGTGAGCGACTTGTACTGCGTGGTGGAGCAGGTCGGAGCGCAGGACGAGAGCCACGGCTGGGTCGTCGCGTTCGCGTCCTTGAGGTAGAGGTTCGCGTCGGTGACGTCATAGCCGACCGCCTCGAGGTTCGCGACCGTTCCCGGGCGCTGGTTCGCGCCGGTCGTCGGGTTCTGCGGCCGGCCGGTCAGGAAGAAGATCGTGTAGCCGAGCCCTTCGGCGTACTTCTCCAGCCCGACCATGCCCGGCGTTGCGGGGAACGCACACTGGCTGACCGGGGGCAGGCAGGCGTTCACGAACGCCGCGTTCGTCCCCGGGTTGAAGACGAAGTTGCTGTAAATCTCATAGCTGTAGGTGTTCAACGTCGTGTCGTCGATGTCGAACAAGATCGCCTTCGTGCCGGAGAACTTCTTCCCGTTCCCACTTCCAGGCGGGTTGTTCAGGTACTTCTCGGCATCCGAGACGAGCCCGGCCATCTCGTTGGCGTAGGCGCTCGTCGGCGAGAACTGGTGGAGCTTGACGGTCGCTCCGTCTGTCGTGACCGGGTCGTCCTGGCTGGTCAGCGTGTCGCCGTAGTACCCCTTGATCGCGGTCTTGACCTGATCGATGTTCTGGATCTGATCCGCGCTCGTCGGGTTCGCGGGCGGCGCCGGCACGGAGCCGGACAGCGCGCCGGCGAATCCTGCCGCAACGAGGCCGACGACCACGGCGGCCCCGAGGATCGCTAGCAGTTGACGCATGAAGGACACCTCTCTCCCATCGGTGATGGCCAATTGCGCAGGCGAAAGTACAACATCGGACGACGCCGCCACATGGGTAGTGTGTTGCCGCCCATGGACTTCGATCTCACCGACGAACAGCGCCTGATCCAGGAGACCGTCCGCACCTTCGTGGACGAACGTGTCCTCCCGGTCGCCGTGCAGAACGACATCGATCACAAGCTCGACATGGAGCTGATCGAGGGGATGGCTGAGCTCGGGATCCTCGGCATCGTGATCCCGGAGGAGTACGGCGGCGCCGGGCTGGACTACGTGGCCGAGGCACTGTCGTGCGAGGAGATCGAGCGCGGCGAGGCGGCGTTCCGGACGCTGATCTCGGTGCACGTCGGCCTCAACTCCCTTTCGCTCCTCAAGTACGGCAACGAGGAGCAGAAGCAGCGCTGGCTGACGCCGCAGGCGAAGGGGGAGAAGCTCGCGTGCTTCGGCTTGACCGAGCCGGGCGCCGGGTCGGACGTCGCGTCGATGCGCTCGTCTGCGCGCCGCGAGGGAGACACATATGTGCTGAACGGCCAGAAGAACTGGATCTCGTACGCGTCGGTCGCGGACCACGCGCTCGTCTTCGCCAAGACCGATCCCGCTGCCGGGCACAAGGGGATCAGCGCGTTCGTCCTCGAGAAGGGAATGCGCGGCTTCACCTCCGTAGACACCGAGAACAAGCTCGGCATCTGGGCGGGCTCGACGGGTGAGCTGTTCTTCGAGAACGTCGAGGTGCCCGCCGAGAATCTGATCGGCGAGGAGGGCCAGGGCTTCGAGATCGCGATGCACTCGCTCGACCAGGGGCGGTTCACGGTGGCGGCAGGCGCGTGTGGCGTCGTGCGCGCGTGCCTCGAGCGTTCGGTCGAGTATGCGCGCGAGCGTGAGACATTCGGTCAGCCGATCGGCAAGTACCAGTTCGTGCAGGACATGATCGCGACCATGGTGCTCGGCTACGAGACGTCGAAGCTCCTCGTCATGCAGGCGGCGTGGATGAAGGACCAGGGCAAGCGCAACACGCGCGAGACGTCACTCGCGAAGTGGCATGCGACGGAGTCGGCGTTCGAGGCGGCGCACCTCGCGATCCAGGTGTTCGGTTCCTACGGCTACTCGGCCGAGTACGGCATCGAGCGGTACTTCCGCAACGCGCGCGCGCCGATCATCTACGAAGGAACGACGCAGATCCACAAGATGATGCAGGCCGAGCATGCGCTCGGTTATCGCCGCCTGAACGGCCGCGGCGGCGACGCCTCGCCGATCTGCTCGTGGGCCCCGGCGCTGTCGCCGGTTCACGCCTGAGCTACTACGTGGCCCAGTACTCGGTCGGCGCGCCGAGCTTTGCGCGGTGCTCGAAGCCGGGACCGTGCAGCACGAACGTCTGGGTGTCCGGATAGATCGCGGCGTTCGTCGGCTCGTCGACCGACGGCATTGCGAACCGCGCAGTCGCGTCCGAGTCGTTGCGCACCGCGTGTGCACCAGCAGGCCCTTCCGGGAAGCAGACGAGGTCGCCGGCGCGGAGCGTCCGTTCGCCGTCCGGCGTTCGCAGCGTCACCTGCCCTTCGACCACGAGCAGCCACTCCTCGGAACCGAGCTCGAAGTGGTACGGCCACGTCGATTGCCCGGGGTCGAGCTCGTACAGGCCGAAGCCCGTTCGCTCCGCACCGATATCCCGCGCGAGGCTGCGCGCGGCGAATCGGTGGCCCTCGGGGCCGTCGTCGTACGGCGTCAGGTCGTGATCGCGAAGATTGGTCACGCCGCTAATCCTGCCGGAAGCTCGACCACCTCGACCCGGTCACCGACGCGAACCTCGCCCGGGCGCTCCACCCAGCAGTCGAGCGCGACGCGGCCGTTGAACGCCCGCACCACACGCAGGAGCACCATCGGATCCTGCTCGAGCGTGTCGGGATCGAATGTCGTCATCACGCACCGCGACCTCCGGTTCCGCACACCGATCAGCGCCTCGCCGATCCGGAGCCCGTACCCCGACCAGCGGAGCTCCGCGTCGTCGGGAGCGTCCGCGATCAGCAGGTTGGGACGGAAACGGCGATGGTCGTAGCCGACGGCACGTGCCATCGACTCGGTGAGCACCGTGAGCGGCAGCACGTCGAAGCGCTGGCCGTGGTCGACGCCGTCGAACCGGACGAGCTCGGCGTGCGGCTCCGTCACCGTCCGGACGCGATCGAGCACCGACGGCGCCGACCAGCGAACTCCGTCCACCAGGGGCTCACCGTCCTCGCCCAACGTGCCCGCAAAGCCGAGTAGGCCGGGGCGGAACCGCGAGGTCGCCACGCGGCCCGACGATTCGCGCACGTGCACGATCCGGTCGCCCACGATCCCCTCTTTGCGAATGTCGGCAACGTCCACTCGTTCGCCGCGAAGCGACTTCACGGGGTACCGCCAGAGCTCCGACACGTGCACGTCCCGTGGAACGAGCGGCACGCCCGAACGATTCCGCTAGAGCTCGCCCTCGAAGTAGTCGACGGCGTCGTCCAGCCGGAAGAGCTTTCCGGGCGGCCACGCACCGACCTTGTTCGAATCGGGATAGATCGTCGTGCCCGGGTTCGATCGGTTCGACCAGATGACGATGCGCGCCGGTTCCTCGCCGTGGTTCGTCACCTTGTGCGCACCTGCCTCTCCCGCCGGACAGAAAACACAGTCCCACGGCGCGAGCTCCCGCTCGCCTTCCGGCGTCCGCACCGTCGGCCGTCCGGTCAGGACGACGATCCACTCTTCCTCCGTGTTCTCGTAGTGATACGGGCACACGCTCTGGCCGGGCCCCATCTCGAACACGTTGAACGCGATCCTCTGTCCGCCGAGCTCCGGCGCAAGACGGCGATACCAGGTGTGGTAACCCTCGGGGTCGCCCTCGTCCTTCTGTAGTTCGATGTCGAAGAGGTTCACGGCTCGCGCTCCCAGTATTCCATCGACACGTCGAGCGGCACGATCTGAAAGAAACCCGGTCCCTCGATGTACACGGTGTTGCTATCCGGGCGGACGGCGACATACGCGCGTCCCTCCGTCCCGGCAGAAGCCATCATGAAGCGCACGGGGGCGTCGGAGTCGTTCCACATCTGGTGCGCACCCTCCGGCCCGACCGGGAAACAGACGATGTCGCCGCGGCGAAGCGTCGAGTTGCCGTCCGGTTGCCGCACGACGAGCTCGCCGTCGATCACGAAGAGCCACTCCTCCTCGGAGAGCTCGTAGTGATACGGCCAGGCCTTCTCCCCCGGCTGGAGCTCGTAGACCGCGAAGCCGGTCCGCGTCGCACCGGCCGGCTCGCCGAGGAAGAGGCGGCGGAACCGATGTCCCTCGTCGTCCCGCTCGGGAAGCTCGACGTCGCGAAGGTTGACCGTCACGCCGCCAATCCTGCCGAAGCAACCGCGACCACCGTCGCAATAGCCCTGTCGACGTCCTCTTCCTCGGACGGCAACTGTCCCAGCACCCACCCGGTGAGGATCTCCTCGAGCGCGCCGTAGACTGCCCAGGCGGCAAGCGTGGCGTCGCAGTCGGCGCGAACCTCGCCGCGCTCGCGCGCCGCATCGACCATGCGCGCGAGCGAGCTGAAGACGCCGCCGATCTCGTCGACGGTCCCACCCACGTTCGGCGACCGCGCGATCTCGCGCACCAGCACGCCGATCAGCTCCGGCGTCGCCAGCCACGAGCCGAGATAGATCCGCGCAAACCGCCGCAGCTGCTCGGGCAGCGGCGTGCCGGACGCCTCGATCCGCTCGGTCTCCACGACGAGGAGCTGCCACGTGTCGCGGAAGATCGTCTCGAGGACCTCGTCCTTCGAGCGGAAGTAGTGGTAGAGCAGCCCGTGCGCGACGCCTGCCTCCTCCGCGATGTCACCCACACGTGCCGCGCGGAACCCCTTGCGCGCGAACACCCGCACCGCCGCGTCGAGAAGCTCCTGCCGCCGGTCGGCCATGGGGCGCGCAGCATAATCCGACCCCAATGCCCGCGCTCGCCGGCACGACAGTCGTCGACTTCACGCGCCAGCTCCCCGGCCCGTTCGCGAGCCGAGAGCTCCTTCGGCGCGGCGCGCGCGTTGTCAAGATCGAGCCGCCCGAAGGCGACTCCACGCCGCCCGGCTGGTACCGGGCGCTGAACGAGGGCAAGCAGATCCTGACCTGGGACGCGCGCAGCGAGCCGCCACCCGACGTCGTCGCAGAGGCGGACGTCGTGCTCGAAGGGTTCAGGCCCGGCGTCTTCGAGCGGCTCGGCGTCGCCCTCCCGGACACCGCGATCCTCTGCTCGATCACCGGCTTCGGCGCGACCGGCCCGCGCGCGAGCGATGCGGGCCACGACCTCAACTACCTGGGCTACGCCGGCGTGCTCCATGACACCGCGCCGGCCGTCCCACCCGTGCAGATCGCCGACCTCGCCGGCGGTGCGCAGACCGCGGTGATCGAGATCCTCGCCGCACTCCTCGAGCGCGAGCACACCGGCCGAGGCGCGCGCATCGTCGTCTCGATGACGCACGAAGCGCACGCCCTCGCGTCGCACCGCCTGGCGGGTGAGCCGCTGCCGCAGCTTCTCACCGGCGGCGCCGCCTGCTACCGCATCTACGAGACGGCCGACGGACGGCATCTCACGGTCGCCGCGCTCGAGCCGCGCTTCTGGCAGAACCTGTGCAAGCTACTCGACCGCCCCGACCTCGTCGACCGCGCGTTCGAGCCCGAGCTGCCGCAGCTCGCCGAGCTCTTCCGCTCGCGGACGCTCGCGGAGTGGCGCGCCGCGCTCGAGGGCAAGGACACGTGCGTGGGACCGGTGCTGACGCTCACCGAAGCGGCGGCGGAGCTATGAGCGGCGTCGCAGCGCTCATGTTCGCGCTCGCCGGCATCCACGTCGGCGCTCACCGCGTGCTTCCGGTCGGCTACGCACCAGCGTGGAGCCCGGACGGCGCACGTATCGCCTACGTCACGAAGGGCGACCTCTGGACGGCGGACGCGGACGGCACGCACGCCGCCCGCATCGTGCGCGACGCCGACCAGCCCGCCTGGTCGCCGAACGGACGGCGGCTGGCGTTCAGGCGCCGCGGCTCGGTCTACACGGTCCGGGTCGACGGCGACGACGAGCGGCGGCTCGCACCCGGCGCGCACCCGGCGTGGTCGCCGAACGGAGAACGGATCGCGCTCGACCGCGACGACACGATCGTCACGCTGCGCTGGGACGGCGGCGGCGTCCGGAACGCCGGTGCGGGAAGCGACCCGGCGTACGCGCCCGACGGTCGCCTCGCCGTCGTTCGCGACGGCCAGATCGTGGCGGGCGGCAGGCTCATCGACGAAGGCACCGAGCCGGCATGGTCGGCCGACGGCAGGCACGTCGCCTACGTCCGCGACGACACGATCTACGTCGACGGCAAGGTGATCCGCAGAGGCGAGCAGCCCGCCTGGCGACCCGCGAAGCGTGTCCAGGAGCTCCTCCCCGACTTCGACCAGCGGCCTCCCGTCGACTTGCAGATCGCGGGCGGCCCCGGCCGCTGGCTGCTCGGCTTCACCTCGCTCGTCGACAACATCGGGCTCGGCCCGAGCATCGTCGAAGGCATCCGCCCGCCCGGCGTCGAGCGGATGACGGGAACGCAGCCCGTGCTACTCGCGAACGGCAAGAGCCGCACCTATCGCGATGTGGCGCAGATCCGCTACACGAACTCACCCCCACACCACCACTGGCACCTGATGCGCTTCGACGCGTTCGAGCTCCGCAGCCTCGACGGACGCACGCTCGTGCGCGACCGCAAGAGCGGTTTTTGCCTCGCAGATCACTGGGGGACTGCGCCCGGGCACTGGCCGAACCGCAAGCCGCACTTCCTCGGCGACTGCGAGCAATACCACCCGGACGCCACGCACGTGCTGATGGGAACGACCCCGGGCTTCACCGACCGCTACCCGGCGTTCTTCCACGGCCAGAACGTCGAGATCACCGGCGTACCGGCCGGCATCTACGACCTCGTCCACCGCGCGAACGAGTCGATGCTTCTCCACGAGCTGCGCTACGACAACGACGCGGCGTCGGTGCGAATCCGGCTCCGGTGGGTGGCCGGAGCTCCGAAGGTCACCGTGCTCCGGAGGTGTACCGCAAGCGCGACCTGCTGACGAACGCACCCTGCGCGTGCCAGGCGCCGAGCGCCAGCACGAACATCGCTCCGGCAGCGATCAGCAGCGCCTGAGCGGCGACGCCGAAGGCGACCGCTTCCTCGGTGCGCACACCGGACGCGACGAGGATCGCTGCGCCTGCACCCGCCTGCATCGCGGCGCCCGCCGGCGCAACCGGGAGCACGGCCGCGGCGGACGACGCGCAGACGAACGCGAGCGCGAGCGCGAAGTTCGTTCCAAACCCGAGTGCCGCCAGCAGGACGAACATCGCGAGCGCGCGCAGCCCCCACGAGACCGCGACACCGAGCCACGCCCAGGCCGCCTCGCGCGGCGGAGTCGCATGCTCGCCGACGAAACCGCCGAGGCGGAAGCGCGCGACGATCGGCAACGCCGCGAGGCGCGGCAGCGCGAACACCGCGGCGGCGGCGAGGAACCCGGCACCGGCGACCACGAAGAAACCCGCGCGAAGCCAGCCGTCGATGTGCGAGACGCCGAGCGCCACCGATGCGAGCGGCGTCATCGCGGCGCTGTCGAGAAGGCCGAGCAGGAAGAGCGAGAGCGCAACCGCACCGATCGAAGCGCGCGGACGCCGGCAGCGCCGGACGACCGCGACGCGGATGACCTCGTCGCACCGGCCGGGCAGAGCGAGACCGCCCACCGACGCGGCGCCGCCGGCTGCGGCGAGCGTCAGCACCGCCGGCCGCTGCTCGCGACGGAAGAGCCTCTGCCAACCCCACGCCTTCGCCGCGTACGCCGCGAGCATGACCACCGCGGCAAGCGCGACCAACCAGAGGTTCGCGTGATGCAGCGGCCAGCCCACAAGGGCAAAGTGGCGGGCGACGAGCGCAGCGACAACCGCCGCAACGCCGACCAGAGAGATGTTGAGGAGCCGCTTCAGCTGTTCCAACTACCGGTACATCGGCACGCGTGCTCTCACGTTGTACCTGGTTTCTCCCCTGACCGAGGGAGCAGGCGCTCCGTCATGCCGCCGAGCGCCTGCGTCAGCTCGCTCGGAATCACCCAGACCTTGTTCGCATCGCCCTGCGCGATCTGAGGCAGCACCTGGAGATACTGGTAGGCAAGCAGTTGCGGGTCGGGGTTCCCATCGTGGATCGCCTTGAACACGGTCTCGATCGCCTTCGACTGCCCTTCCGCCGAGAGGATCGCCGATTGCTTCTGCCCTTCGGCCTTCAGGATCGCGGACTGCTTCTCGCCCTCCGCGGTCAGAATCGCCGCCTGCTTGATGCCCTCCGCCTGCAAGATCGCCGCCCGCTTCTCGCGGTCCGCCCGCATCTGCTTCTCCATCGTGTCTTTGATCGAGGGCGGCGGGTCGACCGACTTCAACTCGACGCGGTGGACGCGAATGCCCCACTTGCCGGTCGCGTCGTCCAGGATGCCGCGCAACTGGTCGTTGATCGTCTCGCGCGATGTGAGCGTCTCCTCGAGCGTCATGCCGCCGATCACGTTCCTCAGCGTGGTGACGGTGAGGAGGTCGATCGCGTTGACGGGGTTGGCGATCTCGTACGTCGCCGACTTCGCGTCCGTGACCTGGAAGTAGATGACGGTGTCGATGCTCACGACGAGGTTGTCCTGCGTGATCACCGGTTGCGGCTCGAAGGTCACGGCCTGCTCGCGCAGATCGAGGAGCGGCTTCACACGGTCGATGAAGGGGATCACGATCGTGAGCCCCGGGGTCAGCGTCCGGGAATAGCGGCCGAGCCGCTCGACGACTCCGGCGCGCGCCTGGGGAATGACGCGCAACGTGCGCGCGAGGAGGATGAACACAAAGAGCACGAGCACTGCCAGCACGATCAGTCCAGCCACTGAGACCTCCTATTCGGCGACCAGAGCGGTCGCGCCTTCGATCTTGACGACGTCGACGGTCGCGCCCTCGGCGTACACGCCGTCCTCGAGGTACGACCGCGCGGACCACTCCTCCCCGCCGATGCGCACGCGCCCGCCCGCGGCGTTTACCTGCTGCGTCACGATCGCTCTGCGGCCGACGAGCGCGTCGGTTCCGGTCCGCATGAGCTGCGGCATGCGGACGTGCCGTCGCGCGATCGGCCGGAGGACGGCGAGCGACAACAGCCCGGCAAGGATGAAGACGATGGTCGAGGCGACGCCGCCCGCGACGAGCGCGACGATCGCCGCAGCGCCTGCTGCGAGTGCCACCGGACCGAGGAAGAACGCCCCAGGCGTCAGCACCTCGCCGATCGCGAGCAGGACAGCAGCCACGATCCAGACGAAGAACACGGATTGACTCTAGATGACGTTCAGCAGCGCGCG
>Ga0207657_10005328_pt1 | contig 13471 bp, 20 predicted proteins | sample KBSC33metaG_FD_184316 | JGI IMG/M metagenome (GOLD analysis project Ga0207657, IMG submission 184316) | Corn rhizosphere microbial communities from Kellogg Biological Station, Michigan, USA - KBS C3-3 metaG (SPAdes) (version 2) | ecosystem: Host-associated > Plants > Roots > Rhizosphere > Soil ... | reverse complement strand
CGCGCCTGGGCCGCCGAACGGCTGAGGGCTTGAGCATGGCCTTCGACGCCGAAACGGTCCGGGCCGAGTTTCCCATCCTGCGGCGGCAGGTGCACGGCAAGCCGCTGGTCTATCTCGACAGCGCGGCCTCGGCCCAGAAGCCGCGGGCGGTGATCGAGGCGATGAGCGGGGCGATGGAGCATTCCTACGCCAACGTCCATCGCGGCCTGCACACGCTCGCCAACGAGACGACGGAAGCCTACGAGGCCGCCCGCAAGTCGGTGGCCCGCTTCATCGGCGCCGAGCCGTCAGAGGTGGTCTTCACCAAGGGCGGCACCGAGGCGATCAACCTGGTGGCCTCGGGCCTCGGCGCCAGCCTCCGGGCCGGCGACGAGATCCTGCTCTCCGAGATGGAGCACCACGCCAATATCGTGCCCTGGCACTTCCTGCGAGAGCGGCTGGGCGCGGTCCTGAAGTTCACGCCGGTCACCGACGACGGCCACCTCGACATCGAAGCGTTCAAAGGCCTGCTCTCCGAGCGCACCCGGGTCGTGGCGCTGACTCATATGTCGAACGTGCTGGGGACCGTGAACCCGGTCGCCGAACTGACGCGGCTCGCTCACGACGCCGGCGCGCTGGTGCTGCTCGACGGCTGTCAAGCCATCGTCCACCAGCCGGTCGACGTGAAGGCGCTCGACGTCGACTTCTACGTCTTCTCCGGCCACAAGCTCTACGGCCCCACTGGCATCGGCGCGCTCTATGGCAAGGCCGAACGCCTGGCCGACCTGCCGCCGTACCAGGGCGGCGGTGAGATGATCGGGACCGTCACGCTCGAGACAATCAGCTACGCCGACCCGCCGCACCGCTTCGAGGCCGGCACGCCGCCGATCCTGGAGGCGATCGGCCTGGGGGCTGCGATCGAATGGCTGTCGGGCTTCGACCGCGGGGCCGTCGCCGAGCACGAGCACGCCCTTTACGCCCATGTGCGTGAGCGGCTGAACGGCGCCAACTGGCTGCGCGTGCTGGGCGAGGCGCCGGGAAAAGGCGCGATCCTGTCGTTCACGGTGGCGGGCGCTCACGCCCACGATGTGGCGCAGATTCTCGACCGCTATGGGGTGGCCGTGCGGGCCGGGACCCACTGCGCCGAGCCGCTGATGCGGCGTTTCGGCGTGACGTCGAGCGCGCGGGCGTCCTTCGCCCTATATAACACTCGCGCGGAGGCGGACGCCTTCGTGGATGCGTTGACCAAGACTCAGGCCTTTTTTGCGTAAGCTATGACCCCGATGGACGACGCCGCATCCCTTGACGCCCAGACGACCACGCCGCTCTCGCAGGGCGAGCTGGACGTCCTGACCGACAAGCTGATCGATCAGCTCAAGACCGTGTTCGATCCGGAGATCCCGGTCGACATCTACGAGCTCGGCCTGATCTACAAGGTCGACGTTTCCGACGACAAGGACGTGGTCATCGACATGACGCTGACGGCCCCCGGTTGCCCGGTGGCCGGCGACATGCCGGGCTGGGTCGAGGACGCCGTGAAAGAAATCCCCGAGATCCGGTCCTGCAAGGTCGAGCTGGTGTTCGATCCGCCCTGGGACCCCTCGCGGATGTCCGACGAGGCCAAGCTGCAACTGAACATGTTCTGATGGACAACCTCAGCATCACACCCCCGCCGCGTGTGCGGCGCGAACGGCCCAAGGTGGTCAGGCTCTCCGACGCCGCGGCCGAGCGCGTGCGCGAGATCATGGCCAGGGCCGAGAAGCCCTATGCAGGCCTTCGGGTCGGCGTGAAGAACGGCGGCTGCGCCGGCCAGGAATATACGTTGGAGTACGCTGAGGCCGCCAACCCGCTTGACGAGGTGGTCGAGGACAAGGGCGTCACGATCCTGGTTGAGCCCAAGGCCGTGCTGTTCCTGGTCGGCACCGAGATCGACTATGACGTGAACCGGCTGGCCGCCAAGTTCGTGTTCCGCAATCCCAACGAGACGGACGCCTGCGGCTGCGGCGAGAGCGTCACCATAGAGCCGGCTGCGCCTGCGCCGGATTAGGCCCTGCGGCGCGTCCGCAGCATATCGGCGGCCAGCACCAGCGCGGCCAGCATGAGGGGCAGCAGGTAGTAGGCCAGGCGGTAGCCGAGGAAGGCTGCGGCGAGCGCGGCGGGGGCGACGCCTGGCAACAGGGCGGCCATGGCGCTCTCGAACACGCCCGCACCGCCCGGCACCGACGAAACCAGCCCCACGATGCAGGCCACGGCGTAGGCGCCGACGAAAGCCACATAGCTTGGTCCGCCGGCGGGCAGTAGGATCCACAGGATCGCCGCGGCGACGCCGTTGTCGACCACGCCCAGGACGACCTGGGCCGTGGCGACGCGGCCGCTGGGCAGAGTCAGGCTTCGCCCGAACGCGGTGATCGGTCGGCGGCGCAGCGCACAGAGGGCCACGTAGCCGGCGGACGCCGCCAGCAGGACCCAGCCCAGGGCGCGCGCGACCGTCGGCGGAATTGCCGTCCGGGCGAGTTCGTCGTGCGAGGCCAGCACGAGCCCGCCGCCCGACAGGGCCGCCAGACCGACGCCGAACGAGGCTGCGGCGAAGATCGTCGCGCCCGCCACCTGGGTCAGGGTCACGCCATAGCGGTCATAGAAGCGCGCGCGTATGGCGCCGGAGATCAGCAGATTGGCGCCGATGGCATGTGCGATGGCGTTGGCCAGGAATGAGCCTACCTGGGTTGCGGCGACGGAGACGCGCGCGCCCGCCCAGCGTAGCCCGACCCATTCGATGGCGCCCATCAGCGCGAAGCTCAGCACGCAGAGGCCAAGCGCCATGGCGATCGCCTGCGGCCCCCAGCCGGCGATGGCCGCGCTGACCGCTTCCCAGCTCAGGTGATGGAACTCGCGCCAAAGCACCCAGGCGGCCACGCCGAGCAGGACGAAGGGGATGACGCGCAGCGCCACGTGAACGACCCGCGCCAGCCGGTGAAGCGGCGGCGGCAGCAGGCTTTGCGCCAACTCCGCCTCGACGGGCTCAGGTGCGGGCGGGCGGGGCGCTTCGGGTGCGTTCACGGCAGGCTAGGTGTCCGGTGAGTCGGGCGGGCGAGTCAGGCCGCAACGGGCGGTCGGGTTCCGACATATGGGAACCGATGGTCACGGCGCAGGTTCTTCGCGGGTACACCGAAACTCAAGGGAGACGCGCCATGGCCCGTGAAGATTGGCAGGATCGCGAGGAGGAACGCCGCAGGGCCGCCCCGCGCGACCGCGACGACTATGGCCTCGTCGATTATTCCCAGGACTACGGCTACGACGGCCGCCGGCGAGCAGGCTACCGGATCGACGAGGAGAGGCGCGCCCGGGAAGAAGACTACGGCCAGGCGGACTATTCCGCGGACTACGCCTACGACCCCGAGAGCCGAAGCGCCTATCGCCGCTATTCGGCGGACGACCGCGAATACGTCCGCCGGATGAACGATGGCGACGGCCGCCGCGCCGAGCAGCCGCGGTCCTGGACCGATCGGGCCGACACGCGGGCCAGGCGTCGGCGCGGCCCGTCCGACCGCGTCCTCTGGGCGGTGATCACCGAACGACTGGAGGATGCGCGCGGGCTCGACCTGCGCGACGTGGATGTGGTGGTTGAGGACGCGGAGGTGACCCTGAACGGCACGGTCCGGCACAAGGCCGACAAGCGCCGCATCGAGGATATCGCCGACATCGACGGCATTCGCCACGTGCAGAACAACCTGCGGGTCCACGAACGCCACTGGACGTTCTTCTGACCGCGCCCATGAGCCAGCCGATCAGCGTGAGCATTCCCCATCAGCTGGGCCGCGCCGAGGCGCGCCGGCGGATCGACGGCGGTTTCGCTGACCTCTCGCGCCACCTTGGCGGATCGTCAGGCGCGCTCGACAAGCGCTGGGAGGGCGATCGGCTGGACTTTTCCCTGACCTCGCTCGGCCAGTCGATCACCGGATACGTCGTGGTCGCCGAGACCCTGGTGACGGTCGAGGTGCTGCTGCCGGGCTTCCTGGCGATGATCGCCGGCAAGGTGAAGGGAACGCTGCAAAAGGAAGGGCAACTGCTGCTCACCAGGAAATAGGGCAACCCAAGCCTGACCTTGCGGGTTTTATCGGCGACGCAGCGAGAGGATAGGCCAATGCCCCGCAAGCAGACCGACGAAGAGGCGAAGCGCGCCTTCAGCCACGGCTCAGGCGGCGCCAACGCCGACGCTGTCGAGGCCGCCCCGCTTCACGAGGACCGGCATGTCGACGTCCCGCATGCCCGGGACGTCAGGCCTCTGAAGGAGGGCGAAAAACACGATCACATGGCCGCCAAGGAAAGGAAGGCCGAGGACCGTCAGGAAGCCCTTCTGGACGAAGCCCTGGAAGAGACCTTCCCGAGCAGCGATCCGATCAGCCCCAAGCACATCACCTGATCAGCCGTCGGCGGTGAGCGCCTCATAGGCCTCCTGGGCCGTCAACCACTCCGCTTCGGCGGCCTCGACGTCCGCCTGGGCTGCGTCACGCCGCCGGCCGAGGTCGCCGGCCTTGGCGGGATCCTTCGCGAACACCGCGGGATCCGTCAGCTTGGCGTCGATCTCGGCCAGAGTCGCGGTCGCGCGGGCGAGAGCGGCCTCGGCCGCCTCGGCGCGGCGCCGCGCCGTTCCGGTAGGGACCTTGGCGCGCGGCGCGGGCGCCGGCGGCGGCGCGACCTTGACCGGCTCGGCGACCTGGGTCGGCGCGCGGGCGGCCACCCGAGCCCGGTCGAGGACGAACTTCGCGTAGTCCTCCATGTCCCCATCGAACGGCTCGATCCCGCCATCGGCGGCCAGCCAGAGGCGGTCGGCCACCAGTTCCATAAGCGAACGGTCGTGGGTGATCAGGATCACCGCCCCTTCGTAGTCATTGAGCGCGTCCAGCAGGGCGCGGCGGCTGTCGATGTCCAGGTGGTTGGTCGGCTCGTCGAGGATCAGCAGGTGCGGCGCTTCCATCGCCACCATGTTAAGCAGCAGGCGCGCGCGCTCGCCGCCAGAAAGATTGGCGACCGTCGTCTCCACCTTCTCGAAGCCCAGGCCGAACTGGGCGAGCCGGGACCGGCGCTGCGATTCCGACGCCTGGGGCAGGGCGCGACGGATGATCTCCAGCGGGGTGTCGGTGGGGTCCATCGCCTCGATCTGGTGCTGGTGAAACCAGCCGACCTTGAGCCGCGAAGACCGCAGAAGCGTGCCCGCCTCGACGTCGAGGGCGCCTGCGACCAGCTTGGCGAAGGTCGACTTGCCCGCGCCGTTGACGCCCAGCAGGCCGATGCGGTCGTCGATGTCGAGCCGCAGGTTCAGCCGCTTCAGGATAGGCGGGCCGCCATAGCCGACGCTGGCGTCCTCCAGCCGGATCAGCGGCGGCGGCAGCGGCCGCTCCGGCGAGGGCAGGGTGAAGGGGGCCACGCGCTCCTCGATCACGTTGGAGATCGGCGGCAGCTTGGCGATCATCTTCAGGCGCGACTGGGCCTGGGTCGCTTTCGAGGCCTTGGCGCGGAAGCGGTCCACGAACGACTGCATGTGGGCGCGCTTGGCCTCGATCTTCACGCGCATGGCTTCCTGCAGGCGCAACCTTTCGGTGACCTGCGTCTCGAAGCTGTCGTAGCCGCCGACGTAGAGGTCGAGCTTGCCGTCCTTCAGATGGAGGATGTGGTCCACCGAGTTGTTCAGCAGCTCGCGGTCGTGGCTGATCACCATAGCGGTGTGCGGGTACTTTTTCAGCCGCGCCTCCAGCCAGAGCGCGCCTTCCAGGTCGAGGTAGTTGGTGGGCTCGTCGAGCAGCAGCAGGTCGGGGGCGGCGAACAGCGAGGCGGCCAGCGCCACGCGCATCCGCCAGCCGCCGGAGAACTCGGCCATCGGCCGCGCCAGGTCGGCGTTGGAAAAGCCCAGGCCAGCCAGGATCTCGGCGGCGCGGCTGGGCGCGCGGTCGGCGTCGATCTCGATCAGGCGGGCGTAGATCTCGCCCATGTGCTCCGGTTCGGCGGTGTCCAGCGAGGCCAGCAGGCTCGCGCGCTCCACGTCGGCGGCGAGCACGGTCTCGAGCAGCGGCACGGGCGTGGCCGGGTGCTCCTGGTCCACAGAGCCGATGCGCGCGGCGCGCGGCAGGCCGATCTCTCCCGAGCCCAGCACGAGCTGGCCCAGGATCAGCTTGAACAGCGTCGACTTGCCGACCCCGTTGCGGCCGACGAGGCCCACCTTGGCGTCCTTCGGAAGGGTGACGGTCGCCTGGTCGAAGAACCGGCGGCCCCAGGCGTCGAATACGAGGTCTTTGATCTGCAGCATGGACGATATCGCGAACAAGGGCGCGGACCAGCGCTCGCCGGGCCTGCGGAAAAGGGGTGAGGTCAGGGAATGAGAGCCGCGCCGCCGCCTGACCGGGCGGGTGCATAGCAGACCGGCGCGCGCCCGTCATGCCGATCTGTCCGGCAGTGTTGCAGCGCAGCGCCTTGGCGAGAACGGACGAGGCGGCTATAGAGCGCGCCCACCCTGCGTGCGCCGCGGGGCCCTATCCCATTCGCAAGAGACGCAAAGAGCCACATGACCGAACGCACCTTCTCGATCATCAAGCCGGACGCCACCAGGCGGAACCTGACCGGCAAGATCAACGCGGTGATCGAGGACGCCGGCCTGCGCATCGTGGCCCAGCGCCGCATCCGCATGAGCGACGCCCAGGCCAGGAAGTTCTACGAAGTCCACGCCGCGCGTCCGTTCTACGGCGAACTGGTCGAGTTCATGACCTCCGCGCCGGTCGTGGTGCAGGTGCTGGAAGGCCCCAACGCGGTCGCCAAGTACCGGGAAGTCATGGGCGCGACCAATCCGGCCGACGCCGCCCCCGGCACGATCCGCAAGCTGTTCGCCGAAAGCGTCGGCGAAAATTCGGTGCACGGGTCTGACAGCCCCGAGAACGCCGCTATCGAGATCGCTCAATTCTTTGACGAAAGCGACATTGTCGGCTGACGCGGGCAACCCATATTCGATCGGCGGGGTTTCCTCGCCAGACACCAATCCCTTTTTGAAAGTCATGATGAGAGAGTCCAAGATCGGGGGCTTCAACGAACGTTTGAGCTCCCAGGCCGAAGCCCGCAAAGCCCTGCTCGAGAAGTTCAAGCCGAAGCCCACGGTGAAGCCCGAGGTCTTCGAGACGCGCGCGCAGCGCAAGGCTCGTGAGATCGAGGAAGTCCGCGCCAAGCGGGCCGCCGACAAGGAAGCCGCTCGCCTCAAGGCCGAGGCCGAGGCGGAAGCCAAGCGGCTGGCGCTCGCCAACAACGAGGAGGCGCAGCTTGAGCTGAAGCGCCAGGAGCGTAAGGATCGCAAGGCTCAGGCCAAGGCGGAAGCGCGCGCCAAGCGCGAAGCCAAATCGGCGCAGCGCCGGGGCTAGTCTTCCGTGCCGCCCGAGAGCTTTCGGGCCACCTCGCCGTAATAGCCCTGGATCAGGAGTTCGACGGTTTCGCCCCGCTCCTCGGCGTCGAACGCCATGTCCTTGGCCATCTGGATCGCGCCCGATCGGCTGAGGCCATGTTCGATCGCCTCGCCGTTTATGAAGACGGTCCAGTCGCCGTCCTTCAGCGTCACCGCGTATTGAACCATTTCGTCCGTAGTTCCTTCGCTCGAGCTTGAGCGCGGGACTATGGTAAAGGTTCCGCCGACAGCTCCACCGGACGGCCGTGCGGCGTGCGCCGGTAGGCGTCTTCCCAGGCATTCCTGCGGGCGGCCAGCTCCGCGGGCTCCGCCAGCCGCCTGGCGGTGACCAGGCTCTCCAGGGCCGCCAGCCAGTGCTCGTAATAGCGCGAGCCTTCGTCGTCCGGCCCTGCCGCCTTCAGCCGTTCCGAAAGCGCCTGCGCCCACTCCGGCCAAGTGAAGGCGCCCTGAGCGTGCAGCTGAAGCGCGAGCGCGAAGGCCTGCGCCTGCCACGGTTCGGCGAACACCGGGCCGCTGTCGTCGCGCGGCAGACGGGGCAGCGTCAGCGGATCAGCCGCGTTCAAGATAGGGCTCCCAGAGATCGAGGCTGACGCTGTCGTGCGGGTTGGCCGCCGCGCCCCAAAGCTCCCGGGCCGTGAAGCGCACCGTATAGAGCGGCCGTGGGTCCTCGCCCCTGCCATGGGCGTTGGAGTCCGGAAACACGTGGGCTCCGTTCATCCGCAGGATCACGCCCGAGCGGCCACGCACGTAGCGGGGCAGGCGGGTGTGGCCCTCGGGGTGGATGTTGCGGGCGCGCACGGCGTCGCCCGGCTTGAACTGCGCGGGCGCCGCGGTCTCGCGCACATAGGAGCCGCGGCGGTTCAGCGCCGGCTCGACGTCAGCCGCCAGCAGGCGCGGCGTGGCCTTGGGCGCGCCCGTCTGCAGCGCCCCTCCTGCGAGTTCCGCCGGGGTGACGAGGCCCTGCTCGACCAGCCGGTCGCTCAGCGAGCGGAACCACTTCTCGTAATAGCTCATCCCCAGGTATTCCGGCCCGGGGATGAGCTCGCGCTGGTGGCGGCCGGCGTCGATGTTGGACCGGGTCGGGGAGGCCAGGCTCATCGCGTGGACGCGGCCCTCCCAAACGGCGTGGAAGGCGTGGCCTTCCGGCTCCGGCTCTATGCGGCCCAGGCCCTGCATGCCGCCCATGTCATGGACGCCGTTCATAGCCTCGCCGTGCCGATCATGCCGTCCCGGGTGACGAGGGCGGCGAGGGCGTCTTCGCCCATCCCTTCGGTCCCGGCCGGGCGCTCCGGCAACACGAGGTAGCGAATCTCGGCGGTGGAATCCCACACCCGGACCTCGATATCTTCGGTCAGTTCGGTCCCGAACTCCGCGATGACGCCGCGCGGATCGATCACCGCGCGCGAGCGGTAAGGGGAGGATTTGTACCAGACCGGCGGCAGGCCCAGCACCGGCCAGGGGTAGCAGGAGCAAAGGGTGCAGACGACGAGGTTGTGCACCTGCGGCGTGTTCTCGACGACCACCATATGCTCGCCCTGACCGCCGGAATACCCCAACTCGGCGATGGCGGAGGTGGCGTCCTGCATCAGGCGCGCCTTGTAGGCCGGGTCGGTCCAGGCGCGGGCGACCACGCGCGCGCCGTTGCGCGGCCCGACCTTGTGTTCGAAGTGGTCTACGATGGCGTCGAGGGCTGCCGGATCGACCAGCCCCTTTTCGACCAGCAGCGATTCGAGCGCCTTCACCCGCAGCGCCGTGTCCGAGGGCGGCTCCTGCCCATCGCCGTGACCGTGATGGTGATCGTGATCGTCGTGATCGTGCGGCATGCCCCGAAACTGACCGAGATGCGCGCAAAGGTGAAGCGCCGATAGGTGACCGCGCGGCGATCACCTGCGATGCTCGGGCCACAGGAGGTCTCCTGCCGTGACGACGCCCCACCTGATCTATTTCTCCGACCCGATGTGCTCCTGGTGCTACGGCTTCTCGCCGACCATCGAGGCCATCCGCCAGGCCTTCGGCCGCGCCTTGCCGATCCGCGTGGTCATGGGAGGCCTCCGCCCCGGCGCCGAAGGGGCGATGACCGAGGAGGCCAAGCTGGAGATCGCCGATCACTGGACCCACGTCCACGAGGCGACCGGCCTGCCGTTCGACGGCTCGGGCATGTCTCGCCCGGGCTTCGTCTACGACACCGACCCGGCCGCCCGCGCGGTGGTGGTCGCCCGCCGTGAGGGCGAGGAGATGGCGAGCGCCTTTTTGCTGCGGGCGCAAAGGGCCTTCTACGCCGAGGGGCGCGACGTCACGACGGCCGCCGTACTGGGCGACATCGCCGAGGAAATGGGGCTGGATCGCGAACCGTTCCTGGCCGCCTGGGCGACGGAAGAGGCGAAGCAGGAGACCTGGCGCGATTACGCCATCTCCCAGCGCGCCGGGGTGACCGGCTTTCCGACCCTGGTCGCCGGCCCCAACGCCGAGGGCGTCTACGGCGTCGTCACCCGCGGCTTCGCGCCGGGCGAGCAGGTGGTGGCGATCCTCAAGGAGTGGCTCGACCGGATCGCGGCCTGACCTCGCGTAGGGACTACTTCAGCCGCGGCGGCGGCGCGTGACCCAATTCCTGGATCAGCTTGGTCAGCAGGTAGAGCCGCGGCGTCACCGTGCCCAGCACCAGATACTCGCTGTCGGAGTGGAACCCGCCCGCGGCGGGACCGAGGCCATCCAGCGCGGGGACGCCGGCCTCGACGGCCAGCGCCGACTCCGATGCGCCGCCGTTGCCGCCGCGGGTGATCTTCAGGCCAAGGCCTGCGTAGATGGCCTCGGCGCGCGCCGCGAGCGCGTCCGTGCCGGCGTTGTTCGCCAGCGGCGGATAGGCGGGGTCGCGGGTGACCGTGACCTTGGTGTCCGGAATCGCGGTGGTCTCCGCGTTTCTGGTCAGCACGGCGCCGACCTTTTCGAAGTCCGCATTGTCGCGCACGCGGACATTGATCTGAGCCTCCGCCGCGTCCGGGATGATGTTGTTGCGCGTGCCGGCGCTCATCACCGTGAGATTGGCGGTGATCCCGTCGCCGCTCTTGGGGAAGACCTCGTCGGCCTTGATCTGGTGGATCAGCTCATCGGCGGCGTTGCGGCCCTCCTGCGGCGCGATGCCCGCGTGGGCGGCGCGCCCTGTCACCTTGATGTGGAAGGTCGCGCTGCCCTTGCGCCAGACGGTCATGACGTCGGGGGTGTCGCCGGGCTCGAGGTTGAGCTCCACGTCGGCGTCCGCCAGCAGCCGGCCGATCAGCGCCTTCGTGCCGGGCGATCCGCGCTCTTCGGAGGTCTCGATCAGGAAGGCGATCTGCTTGAAGTCCTTGAAGCCCAGGTCGTGCAGGATCTGCAGCGCGTAGACGCCCTCGACCACGCCGCCCTTCTCGTCGGAGACGCCGGGGCCATAGGCCTTCTCTGCATCCATGCGGAAGGGACGCCGGGCGACCGTGCCCGGCCCGAAGACGGTGTCGATGTGGCCGATCAGCAGGATGCGGCCTTTGCCGGTCCCGTTGAGCGTCGCCACGGTGTTCTCAGGAAGGCCCTCGGCTTCCGCCTTCACGCTCTCGACCGAGAAGCCCAGCGCCTTCAGCCGCTCGGCAAGGATCGCGGCGACCTTGCGTCCGCCCTCGACGTCCCCGGTCCCCGAATCGATGTTCACCACCTGCTCAAGCAGCTTGAGCTGTGCCGGCCTCGCCGCCTCAGCCGCGGCCCAGACCTTGGCGTCCCTGGCCACCGGTTTGGACGCGGCCAGCGCAGGCAGGCCCAAAAGCGCCATGGCGCTGGCGACGGCGATAAACCCGACCTTCATCCAAATCTCCCCACAAGCGATCTCCACCATGGTCCGGCCGCCGCCGGGATCAAGCCGAATGACCGGCGCGGCCGCAGGTCACCTTGCGCCTGGCGTTGAGGCACGCGATATCCATGCCCTGCGAGCCGTCGGCAGGCTCGCCAAGATTCCAAGAAGGACTTCTCCCTATGCGTGACCCCGTCACCACCGCGCTGGGCCTCGTGCCGATGGTCGTCGAGCAGACGAGCCGTGGCGAGCGCGCCTACGACATCTTTTCCCGTCTCCTGAAGGACCGGATCATCTTCCTGGCGGGGCCCGTCGAGGACGGCATGGCGGCGCTGATCTGCGCCCAGTTGCTGCACCTGGAGGCGGAGAACCCCAAGAAGGAAATCCAGATGTACATCAACTCGCCGGGCGGCGTGGTGACCTCCGGTCTCGCGATCTACGACACCATGCAGTACATCCGCAGCCCGGTGATCACGCTCTGCCTCGGCATGGCCGCCTCGATGGGCTCCTTCCTGCTGATGGCCGGCGAGAAGGGCCAGCGCATCGCGCTGCCGAACTCGCGCATCATGGTGCACCAGCCGTCGGGCGGCTTCTCCGGCAAGGCCTCGGACATCGAACGCCACGCCGAGGACATCATCAAGACCAAGCAGCGGCTGAACGAACTCTACGCCAAGCACACCGGGCAGTCGGTGGAGACGGTGGAAACCGTCCTCGACCGCGACAGCTTCATGACCGCCGAGGAAGCCAAGGACTGGGGCATCGTCGACCACGTCTGGGAAAAGCGCGAAAGCGAGAGCTAAACCGCAAGCCGTCGGCGGGCTTCGGCGAGCAGCCGCGCCCGGCCGGCGGCGTCCGTCACGTCGATACGCTGGTCGACGCCGTTCGGCCCGCCGCCGATGTCGGCGAACAGGCCCTTCGGGTCCTGGTGGAAATGCAGGAAGCTGCGCGATTTCCGATAGAAGACGCCGCGCGTCTTCTCGACCAGCCCGGGCAGAGCGCGCAGGTCGGCCAGCAGGTCTTCCAGCCGGTCCAGATCGGCGTCCCTGGCGTGCCTCATGGCTCGTCCTGCGGATATTGCTGCGGCCTGGCGAGATAGTAGGCGACGCCGGGGCTCGCTTCATCCCCTTCCACGGCGGCGTTGTGCACCCGATCGTCGAAGCCGCCGCGCTCGGCGCGTTTTGCGGTCCGCCGGGCCTCCACGTCGGTTTCCGGAATGCCGGCGGCCGCGGCCAGCGCCAGCATCACCTCGCGCAGGTCCGCCAGTTCGTCGGTGAGCTCCGCCTGGGAGGCCGCCGAACGCGCCTCCGCCGCCTCCTCGACCAGCTTGTCCTTCAGCCGGGCCACGAACTCGGCGTCGTCCAGGCGGCGGGTGAACACCGTCAACCCCTGCGCCTGCATCATCGCCGGCAGCTTGTCGCGGATCAGCTTGTCGACCCGAAAGCGCAACCTCATGGGCGTCCCCCGAACACGCGGTAGCCCTGGATCTCCGCCATCGCCAGCATCTCACGGTCGCCGCCGGTGTCGCCATAGGCCGCCTTCAGAACCAGATGATCGCCGAACGCCGCCTTCAGGCGGACGACCTTCTCGGGCCCGCGGCAGTTGGGGGTGGCGAAACCTCCGGCGGCGCGGCCCTGGCCGTCGAAGGCCAGCCGGGTGCCGATGAGCTCGTCGGCGCCTAGCGCCTGGGCGAACGGCGCCACCACCAGGTCCGGCGAGGCGGTGACGATGACGAGCCGCGCGTTGTCGGCGCGCCAGCCCCGCCAGGCCTCGAGCGCGTCGGGCCGCAAGAGGCCATCGAAGCAGGCTTCGGCGAACGCGCGCGCCTCGGCCTCGAGCCGCTCGCGCGGGACCCCCCTCAGGAACTCGCGGGCCGCCGCGGCCTTGATCCGCCCGCGGTCGTGGTGAACCAGATAGGCCAGCGCCGCCGGCGCCAGCCTGAGCAGGCCCAGGGCGTAGCGCGCCGGCCTCGCCCGCCACCGCAGGAACGCCGTGAAGCTGTCGCGGGTCGTCAGGGTCCCGTCGAAGTCGAACGCGACGAGGGGCGGTGCGACAGAGTCGTCCGCACCGGGCTGCTCGGCGGGCCGGTCTTGTGTCATTTCGGCCCAAATCCCATCTTAGGGCACGGTTCGTCCGGGATTCGGACCGAACGCCGCCAATTGTCGCGACCTCGCGGCAAGGCTTGTGATCCCGGGCGGGATCGAGGAATGTCAAGACTTAGACAACCCGCGGCGCGTATTCTGCAT
>Ga0207657_10005325_pt1 | contig 13480 bp, 12 predicted proteins | sample KBSC33metaG_FD_184316 | JGI IMG/M metagenome (GOLD analysis project Ga0207657, IMG submission 184316) | Corn rhizosphere microbial communities from Kellogg Biological Station, Michigan, USA - KBS C3-3 metaG (SPAdes) (version 2) | ecosystem: Host-associated > Plants > Roots > Rhizosphere > Soil ... | reverse complement strand
GCAGCAGCGCGAGCGCCGCGATCAGGATCGTGGCGTAGTGGTCCCGGACGATGTCGAGATCGGGCAGCTCGGGCGTGGGCAGGCCGCGCGGAACGTCACCCACCAGCGCGACACCGTGGGAGCCCAGGTCGAACAATCCGGACGCGATCAGCCCGGCGGCCACCAGCACGAGTGCTCCGGGGATTTTCGGTGCCGTGAAGCGCAGCGCGAGGATCAGCCCGAGCCCACCCAGGCCGACGAGCAGCGTGGTGCCGTGGATGTCGCCCAGCCCGGAGACCCAGGTGCCGAACTCGCGCCAGGCGTTGTCTCCCTCCGACGAGGTGCCGGTGAGCTTGGGCAGCTCGCCGATCACGACGTCGATCGCCGCGCCCGCGAGGAACCCGGTCACCACGGCCTTCGACAGGAAGTGCGCGATCCAGCCGAGCTTGAAGATCGCGAGCAGCAGGAACAGCAGGCCCGTGACGAGCGTGATGGCGGCGACGAGCTGCGCCGCGTCGGTACCTCTGACGTTGGTGGCGAGCACCGCGCCGCCGGCGACCGCCGCGAGCGACGAGCTCGGCCCCGTGGAGATCTGTCGCGACGTGCAGAAGAGGGCGTAGACGATCCCACCGGCAGCCGCCGCGTAGAGGCCGTTCTGCAGCGGCACGCCCGCGATTCCCGCGTAGCCCAGGTTCTTCGGCACGATGAGCGCGGTGACCGCGATGCCCGCCGCCAGGTCGCCGCGAATCAGCCGCCGGTCGTACCGCGGCAGCCACTGCAGCACTGGAAGGAACCTCGTCAACACTCCCCGCGCGAGTCTCGATGCTGAGCGGCGCGCTCGCCCTCACCCCAACGGGATGAGAAGCGGAAGCTGCTCAGCCCGAACCGGAAGATGAAGCCGAGCCCGCGGGCGCACGTGCCTTCGGTGCGATAGCCAGGCCCACGAGGCCGAACGGCAGCGGCAGCCAATAGGAGAAAAGGCGGTAGGCGAACGTGGCGAGCACGGCATCGCCGGGGTGGACGCCCGCCAGCGCGAGCAGCGCGGTGAGGCCGGCCTCCACGAAGCCCAGGCCGCCCGGCGTGATGGGGATGTTGGCCAGCGCCCGCGCGCCGCAGTACGCGAGCAGCACAAGGCTCGGGCGCGGGTGAGAGCCGATCGCCGCGAGCGCGGCGAGCAGCGTCATGTAGTCGAGCACCCAGCGCCCCACGGCGTCGAGCAGCGCGTGCTTCCAGCGCGGGCCGAGGGTCTTGAGGATGCGGTCGCGCTCACGCAGCAGGCGCTCGGGCAAGGTGGTGACCGGCTTGCGCTTGCGACGCAGCCGGTTGCGCACACGCTGCACCACGCGGCCTATCCAGGCGAGTGGGCGGTTGGTCGTGAGGAACAGCGCGCCCAGCCCGGCGAGCACCGCGAACGCGACGATCGCGATGATGCCCGCCTCGAGCAGGCTGCGGTTCACGCCGTTCTTGACCAGGCCGGGTAGCGCGAGCACCGGCAATGCGAGCACGACCGCGAACACGAGAACGTTGACCGCGGTGAGTGCGGCCGCGGTCTGCGGCCCGGGGAGCCCGGACTGCACGAGCATGCGGTACTGAAGGGCGGCGCCCACGGGGCCGCCCCCGGGCGCGACGTTCGACAGCGCGTTGCTCGCCAACTGGGAGGCGATCACGGGGCGCCAGCGCGGCGCCCTCAGCGCCACGCGCTGGAGGTCCCAAAGGCAGGCGTTCGTGCCCACCTGAAGCAGCAGCATCACGCCGAGCCAGCCGAGCGAGAAGCGCGTGATCTGCTTCCAGGAGCTGAACACGTCGACGATCTCCGGGAACACGACGTACAGCGACACGGCCGTGATGCCGAGCCAGATGATGTTGCGTTTCAGCCGGCGCGGCTTGGGCGTCTCGCGCTCGCCGCGTGCGATCTCACCCGCGACGTCGGCATGACGCTCGATCGCGCGCTCGACGCGATCCCCGACCGTCTCTGGCGGTGCGCCGGTCATGCAGCCCAGTGTCTCAGGCCAGGCGGGCGCGCCCGCTGTGTGCCGAGCCGCACTCACCGCCGTCCATCCGGCGGGTTACGGTCAGCACGTCATGGATCGACGCCTCTCGCTTCTCGTCGCGGTCTTCGCCGCGCTGGCTCTGAGCGTCTCCCTCACGGTGGCGGACGCCGGGGCCAAGGCCCACTCCTGCAAGCCCGTAACGGTGCGTGTCGACGGCAACGACTTCAGCTATCCCGTGAAGGTGCTCAAGGGCAACGTGACCTGCAAGGTGGCGCGCTCCACGCTCAAGCACTTCATCGCGGGGAGCAGCTCGCCGCGCGGCTGGGCCTGCTTCCGCGGCCACAGCGCCGACAGGTTCGCCGCCAAGTGCGCGAGCACGGGCCGGTCGCACAAGACGATCCAGGCCTCCAACCCGATCGCCGGCTGAGCTAGGCGTCGCGCTGCGCGGTGATCAGGCGCGCGCCGCGCCCGCGCGTGAAGAAGCTGATCGACCAGCGAATGAACACGAGCATCCGGTTCTGGAAGCCGACCAGGTACCAGAGGTGGACGGTGAGCCAGGTGATCCACGCGAGGAAGCCGCTGAGCCGGAGGAAGTGAAGGTCGGCTACCGCGCTCGCCCGGCCGATCGTGGCGAGGTTGCCCTTGTCGCGGTAGTGGAACGGGCCGATGGTCTTGTTGTCCAGGCGCGCGCGCACGAGCTTGGCGGCGTAGCGGCCCTGCTGCATCGCGACCGGCGCCACGCCTGGCAGCGTCTCCACCTCGCCGTTCTCGCGGCGCACGCGCACCATGTCGCCGAGCGCCAGCACCTCGGGGTGGCCGGGCAGCGTCAGGTCGGGCTCGACGGTCAGACGGCCGGCGCGATCCACCTCGGCGCCGGTCAGCTCGCCGAGCTGCCGCGCGAGGGGTGACGCGTTCACGCCCGCGGCCCAGATGACGGTGCGGGCCGGGATCGTCTCGCTGTCGCCATCCTGCGCGGAGACCGTCACGCTTTCGCCGTCGATCCCCACCACCGTGTGCTGGAGCAGCGGGGTCACGCCGATGCGCTGCAGCGAGCGCGCCGCCCTGCGCGACAGCGAGGGCGGGAAGGCTGTGAGCACGCGGTCGGCGGTCTCCACCAGCAGTACGCGCGCCTCGCGCGGATCGATCTTGCGGAAGTCGCTTGCCACCGTGTCGCGCGCGAGCTCGGCGATCTGCCCCGCCATCTCCACGCCGGTGGGGCCCGCTCCCACGATGACGAAGGTGAGAAGGGCGCGGCGCGCGTCGGCGTCCTGCTCCGTCTCCGCGTGCTCGAACGCGGTGAGGATCCGGCCGCGCATGGCGAGCGCGGATTCGAGCGACTTGATCTCGGGCGCAAGCTGGCGCCAGTCGTCATGGCCGAAGTACGAGTAGCTCGACCCGCCGCCGACTATCAGCGTGTCGTACGGCAGCGGCGGCTCGGACTCGAGCAGGACCTGGCGGCTGTCCAGTTCGAACCCATTGACCTCCGCCATCAGCACCTCGACGTTGCGGCGGCGCTTGAAGATCGCGCGCAGGGGATAGGCAACCTCGCCCGGCGAGAGCGCGCCGGTGGCCACCTGGTAGGTCAGCGGCTGGAAGAGGTGAAAGTTGCGCCGGTCGACGAGCGTGATGTCGACGTCAGCGCTCTTCAGGTGTGTGGCTGCCTGGAGGCCGCCGAAGCCGCCGCCGACGATCACCACTTTGGGACGTGAGCTCATACATCGAGCCTAGAGCTCCCGCGCCAGCAGCCGGTTGCCCCTCTCGAGCTGCTCCCGCGTGGCCGCGCCGACGCTGGCGGCGCCGGTGGCGCGGTTGATGCGCGCGTGCACCGCCGAGTGCGGCTCGCCGGTCTTGCGGGAGACCAACTTGGCGAGATGAGCGCGCTCGCCGCGCAGCCGCTTGCGCGCGGCGGATGCGGTCTCCACCTCGGGTTCCCCAGCGTTCGCCACAACCGGCTGCGGCCGCCGGGCCGGCGGAGGGTCCTCCGTGGGGAAGAGCTGCATCGTTGTCTCGCTGAAGATCGCCCCGGCCAGCTCCGCGCCGGTGGAGCTGAGCGCCTCGAAGCGCTCGCCCGGATCGCCGCGCTCGGGCGGCGGCTCGGGCGCCTCGCCGTCCTCGTCCGCGCCGAGCTCGACCGCGTGCCGGCGCTCCTCCTCGATCTGCACGGCCAGCCGGCGCAGGCGCTCGTCGGCCGGGAGCAGCAGGTAGCTCATCTGGCGGGCGGGCGCCGGTGTGCGGCGCACGAAGCGCCCCACCACCTGACGGAAGAACAGCTCGGTGCGGGCCGCCGTGGCGTACACGCCCACGCGCAGGCGCGGAATGTCGACGCCCTCCGACACCATCAGGACCGACACGAGCCAGCGCCGGGACGACGCTGAGAACGCCGCGATGCGGGCGCTCGCCTCCGGCTCGTCGCTCATCACGATCTCCGGCACCTCACCGGCCACGCGCTCTAGCCGCGCCGCGATCGCGCGCGCGTGTTCCTGGTCCGATGCCACGACCAATCCGCCGGCATCACGGTGCCCGTCAGCCCGCACGCGCGACAGCGTGGCGTCGGCCTCGCGCAGCACCTCGCCCATCCAGTCGCCGTCCGGGTGGAGTGCCGTGCGCAGCCGGCGCGCGGCCTCGCCGCGCGGCAGCACGTGCTCGAACGTGGCGCGACGCAAGCGCCCGTCCGACCGCCACTCCATCTCGCCGTCGTACGGGTGGAACGCGATCGGGCGGCACACGCCGTCGAGCAGCGCGCGCGAGTAGCCGTAGCTGAAGTCGGCGATGCTGACGCCCTCGTCGTCATAGGTCACCCACGGGATCGGCGAGCTGTCGGAGCGGAAGGGCGTGCCGGACAGCAGCAGCCGGAAGGTGGCGCCGCCGAAGGCCTCGCGTGCTCGAGTGCCCCAGGCCGCGTGGTCGCCCATGTGGTGCGGCTCGTCGGCGATCAGGAGCGTGGGGCGGCGCGCCGCCCGTGCGTGACGGCGCGGGCCAGCCGCGATGGTTTGGTAGGTGACGGCCACGCCGTGGCGGTCGCGCGGCTCGGGGCCCTCCGCGTTGGGGCGGTTGGGCTCGAGGTCGAGCCCGTAGCGGGCGGCGTCAGCGGACCACTGCCGGCAGATGTGAGTGGTGGGCGCCGCCACCACCACGCGCTCAACCCGCCCGCTCGCCACCATCTCGTACGCCACCCGCAGCCCAAAGGTCGTCTTGCCCGCCGCGGGGGTGGCGGAGGCGAGAAAGCTGTCGCCTGGATGGACCGCCAGCGCCTCGATCGCCTCCCGCTGCCAGGCGCGCAGGGAGCGCTCGGCGGGCCAGGGCGGGAGGGTGCGCCGGCGCGCGGCGGGTGTGGCCATGCTCGTCACGGAGCGGGCAAGGTAGGGGCGAGCTCGGTCGGAAGGAGCTTGAGCCGAGTCCTACAAACCGCCGGGTTTCCAGCCGCCGCTCGTCACGCCGGGTTTCTTCCGATCGTCAATTCGCTGTCTGGGTCGGACGTGACCGGAAGTCCCGACGCCGCGAGGCCCGCCCGGAGGGACTTCATGATCCGGTCGGGGATGCGCATGGCGGGCGCGCGCAGCGGCCCGCCGTTGTATCCGGCGAGCCACTCTTGGTATTCCAGTGCGTTCGACCGAGCACGCCGGTTCCTCCCGCGTAGCTCTGCGCGGCCTGCGGCGCCCATCCCTCAGTGCGTCGCGTCAGCCGCAAAGCGGGGGACCAGCGCCCCGATGTTGGCGCTGTCGAGCGCCGCCCGCTCCTTCGCATCCAGGAAGCCGAGGCCGGGCGCTGGATCGCCCGGGTCCTCGGGCATGGCGAGGTACGGCCAGTCGGTGCCGAACACGATGTGGTCGGCCGGGGCGACCATCGCGGCGCTGCGATAGGGAAGCTCCTGGTTCGCGAGCCCCGTGTCGTAGTAGAGGCGCGAGAGGTAGTGGACCGCCCCCGCGGGCGCCGCCTCGGCCTTGTCGGGCTCGCGCGCGGCCAGCGATGCGATGCGCTCCGCCAGCACGCTGGTGGCGCCGCCCAGGTGCGCGACCTGCCAGCGGATGTTCGGATAGCGCTCGAAGGTGCCGGTGTAGATCAGGTTCGTCAGCGCGCGGGTGGTGTCGAACGGGAACTCGTACAGCCAGCCGGGGTGGGGGAGCGGCGCTCCGTTCGCGGGCACCGTGGGATGAAGGAACACGTACGCGCCGCGACGATCGAGCTCGGCGTACAGCGGCTCCCACAGCGGGTCGCCCAGGTAGGTGCCCGCAACGTGGCTCAGCAGGAGGACGCCGTCGAATCCCATCTCGTCGAGCGCGTGCGCCAGCTCCGCGAGCGCCGCGTCCGGGTCGGGCAGCGGAAGCATCGCCAGCCCGGCGAACCGGCTGGGGGTGTCGTGCACCGTTGCCGCGATCAGCTCGTTCGCCAGCCGGGCGATCTCGTTTGCCCTTGCCTGGTCACCGAAGAACGCGCCCGGCGGGCCGGTCGAGATGACTGCCGCATCGATCGCGTAGCGGTCCATCATCGCGAGCAGGGCCTCGGCACCGACCGCCGGCGGCTTGGGCAGGTTGCCCCCCGGCGCGGGGACGGCGTCGACGTACGCCTGGGGGGTCACGTGGGCGTGTGCGTCGATGCGCTTCATGGCGCCACGCACCTGTTGCGCTGGACACCGAGACCCGTGATCTCACCCTCCATCACATCGCCGGGCACGAGCCAACGGCCGCCGTGATGCGCGGCGTTTCCCGCCGGGGAACCCGTGAGCAGAAGGTCGCCGGCACGGAGCCCGACCAACCGCGACGCATACGACACGAGCTGCTCGACGCCGTAGATGATGTCGTCGATCCCCTCGTCCTGCATCCGCTCGCCGTTCACATCCAGCGTGATGCGCAGCGCGCGGTAGTCGGGCACGAACTCAGCGGGAACGATGTACGGGCCGCTGGGGAAGAACGTGGGTCGCATCTTGGTAGTGAGGAAGTCGGTCATCGGGAAGCCCGGGCGGAACATCACGTCGCGCGTGCTCACGTCGTTGCACATCGTGTAGCCCGCCACGTGCGATATCGCCTCATCCTGGGGGATGGCGCGCCCGCCGCGCCCAAGCACCACCGCCAGCTCGAGCTCCCAGTCGTGCTCCTTGCCCGGGCCCCAGAGCACCACGTCGTCGCGTGCGCCACACAGCGCGCTCGGCAGCCCGGCGAAGATGAACGGGTCCTCCTCGCGCGAGCGCCTGGCGGCCACCTCGACCGCCTCGGCGCGCAGCTCCTCGTCCGAACGGGCGTCGCCCTCGCGGCGGAGGTGGGCGAAGACCATCTGGTGCAGGTGCTTGTAATAGTTGGCGCCGGCGCAGAGCACCTGCCCGGACGGGTGGACCGGGGGCAGCGGCCGCAGGTCGTCCAGCGACGCGCCGTCGCCGGCGGGCGAGTCCGCCAGCTCGTGCAGACGCTCGAGGGACGCGTCCCAGTCCTGCAGCATCGACAGCGTGCAGGTGAACTCGGGCCGCAGGTCGTGCACCCGATCGCCGATCACAAGGCCGGGAAACGGCTCGCCATCCGCGCCGGCGAAGGTGCCGAGGGCGAACCTGGTCACGCGCGGGCGCGGCTGCGTGCGGGCGGCAGCGCCGGCAGGTCGGGCTGGAGCTCGCCCACCGTGTTGGTGAGCGTGCCGATCCCCTCGACCTCCAGCCGAACCTCATCGCCCGGCTTGAGCGGAGGCGGCTCCTGAGCCTGGTTGCGTCCCCACAGCTCGAACAGGCAGCCGCCGCCACAGGTGCCGCTGCCGATCACGTCGCCGGGCGCGATCCACGCGCCGCGGGCGGCGAAATGCACCAGCTCCGGAAAGCTCCACGCCATGCTGGCCAGCGTGTCGCCGCCGATCTCGACGCCGTTCACGTAGGCCGTCATCCGCAGGTTGAGCCGATCGCCCTCGCGGTAGCGCTCGAGCTCGTCCGGCGTGACGATCCAGGGGCCGAAGGTGTTGGCGAAGTCCTTCGCCTTGTGGAAGCCGAACGGCAAGCGCACCTCCTGCCCCGCGATCGCGCGCTCCGACCAGTCGTTGAAGATCGTGTACCCGGCGATGCAGGCCTCGGCCTCCTCGACCGAGACGTTCCTGGCGCGCCGCCCGATCACGACCCCCACCTCGAGCTCGAGGTCGAGCCCGGTGGAGGCCGCTGGAGGGTCGATCGCGTCGCCGGGGCCGGTGGTGGCGTGCGGGTTCGAGAAGTAGAACGCGGGCCGCTCGTACCAGGCGTCCTGCACCTTGGCATCGGGTCCGCCCAGCGCCATGCTGGCTCCTTCGCCGTGCTGCTCGAACACCGAGAAGTCGCGCACCGAAGCGGGCTCGATCGGGGAGAGAAGGCGCACGTCGCCGAGCGGGATGGGCTCGCTTGGGTTCCCCGCGGCCCCTGTGAGCAGATCGAGCACTCCTGCGCCGGGCACGGGCCGGACCGTGTCCTCCTCGACGATGGCGGCCACCGGCGAGCCGTCGAGCTCAATTCTGGCGATGCGCATGCGGGACTCCTCCTCTCCGAGTAGCGAAATGAAACACGAATTTGCGTTCGAAGTCCAGTTCTAGTTCAATGCGCCGAACGGGCTGAGGAGGAGCTGGGATTGAGGATCATCGACCTGTCGCACTGGATCGAGCCGTCGCCGGAGGGCACTCCGGACTTCCTGCGCACCGACGTGTCGTATGCCACCCATGAGGAGGGCGCGGGCGAGTTCGAACAGCTGCTTGGCGTCCCGCGCCGGCTGCTGCGGAACGAGGAGGGCCCGTCGGGCGAGCGGCTGTCGATCGGCACACACGCCACCACCCATGTCGACGCTCCCTGGCACTACAACTCGGAGGTCGGCGGCTCGCGCGCCGAGACGATCGACGAGCTGCCGCTCGACTGGTTCTACGGCCCTGGCGTGGTGGTGGACGCCACCCAGCGCGAGGACGGCGACGCTCTCACCCCGCATGACATGGAGCGCGGCATCGCGGACGCCGGTCACGAGCTCTCTCCCGGCGACATCGTGCTCGTGCGCTCCGGCCGCGACGCCTTCTACTACGAGCCCGACTTCATGTGGCGCGGCCCGGGCGTGACCGCCGAGGCCACGCACTGGCTCTTCGACAAGGGCGTGCGCGTGATGGGCATCGACGCGTGGAGCTGGGATGCGCCGCTCGACAGGCAGGCGAAGGAGGCGCTGGCGCGCGACGAGAAGGGGATCCTCTGGGCCGCCCACCAGTGCGACCTGCCCTACTCGCAGATCGAGCGGCTCACGAACCTCGGCGCCCTGCCGCCGACGGGCTTCACGGTGGCCTGCTTCCCGCTGAAGATCAAGGGCGCGAGCGCGGCGCCGGCTCGTGTGGTGGCGCTCGTCGACACGGCGTGACCGCCGGCAAAGCCGACGCTCGTGGCCGGCGTGGCCCGCGAGGTCTGGGTTAAGGAGAGGGCATTGACGGACGTTCAGAAGATCCTCGTTGTGGGAGGCGGCATCGGCGGCCTCTGCACCACCATCGCGTTGCGGAACGCCGGCTTCGCGGTGGACATGGTCGAGAAGAACCCGGCGTGGGACGTGTACGGAGTCGGGATCATCCAGCCGGGCAACGCCCTGCGGGCCCTCGACCAGCTGGGCCTGGCGCGAGAGGCCGTGGCTCAGGGTCACCAGATCGTCGGCGATCGCACCTGGCTCGCCGACGGGCAGACCCAGCTGGCCGACAACGACTGGCCGCCGCTCGTGGAGGGGCTGCCGCCCGGCAACGGGATCACGCGCACGCGGCTCCACCACATCCTCCAGTCGCACACGCTCGACTCGGGCGCGGACGTCCGCACCGGCGTGACCTTCACCACCCTCGACGACCACGGCGACGGCGTGAGCGTGAAGTTCACCGACGGCGACACCCGCGAGTACGAGCTCGTGGTCGGCGCCGACGGCCTCTACTCGCAGGTTCGCGAGACCGTGTTTCCGGACGCGCCGGCCGCCAAGTTCACCGGGCAGGTCTGCTGGCGCTACAACCTCCCGCGCATCGACGGGCTCGAGAAGATCTGGGTGTACATCGGCGCCACCGGCACCGCGGGCTTCGTGCCGCTGGCTGACGACCTGATGTACATGCTCACGATCGAGAAGCCGCCGGAGGGCCAGCCGCTCAAGCTGCCCACCGGAGGGATCGCGGCGGTGTACCGCGAGCGTCTCGAGCAGTTCGGCGGGCAGGTGGCCGAGCAGCGCGAGCTCGTGGTCGACGACGAGGCGGTGGTGTACCGGCCCGTGGAGAACGTGCTCGTGCCGCCACCGTGGTACCGCGGGCGCGTGGTGCTGATCGGTGACGCGGCGCATGCCACCTCGCCGCACTGCGGACAGGGCGCCGCGCAGGCGATCGAGGACGGCATCGTGCTCTCGCAGGAGCTCACCGGGGATCAGTCGCTGGACGCGGCACTCGAGACATACATGGACCGCCGCTACGAGCGCTGCAAGATGATCGTGGAGGGCTCTGAGACGATCGGCCGCTGGGAGCTCGACCACTCGCTGCCCGTCAACCCCACCGAGCTGCGCACAGAGGTGACGATGGCCGCGATGGCGCCGATTTGAGCACGGTCCCGCGCAGGGTCGTGACCGGACACGACGCCGAGGGGCGTTCGCTGATCCTGTCCGATGGCCCGGTGCCGAAGAGCCTGAAGCGAACCGACGCCGTGTTCCACGAGGTCTGGAGCACCGCGGCGACACCGGCGCCGCTCTTCGCTGAGGAGGTCGATCCGACCAGCCGCCCGCTGCGAACGCCGCCGGACCCGAACGGCACGGTCATCCGGATCGTGGAGATCCAGCCGCACGCGGGCTCGCCGATGCACCGCACCGAGTCGCTGGACTACGGCATCGTGCTCGACGGCGAGATACACCTCGTGCTCGATGACGGGTCGGACACGCGGCTGGGGCCCGGCGACGTGGTCGTGCAGCGCGGCACCGACCACGCCTGGATGAACCGAACCGATTCCGTCACACGGATCGCCTTCATCCTGATCGACGCGACGTTCACCCACGAGTTGCGCGAGCTCCTACCCGCCGACGCGCTCGAGCGCCTCTTCTCGCAGCAGCTCGACTAGATCGGCTCGGCGAGCTTGGCCATGGCTGCGCCTATGAGCTGGGGCGCCTTGGGATTCGGCGGTCCGCCCTCCTGCTCCCAGCGCGAGAGCTGGAGCGAGCCCTCCACCACCAGGCGGCATCGCTCGAAGCGTCGCGCGGTCAGCCGCTCGCCGAGCTCGTCGGCCGGAACTCCCTCACTCACGAGCTCGCCGAGCACCACGGCGTCCTCGATCGCGATCCCGGCGCCAAAGGCCATGTGTGGCGTGGTGGTGTGAACGGCGTCCCCGATCAGCACGATCTGGCCGTGGTGCCAGGGCGGCGGCACGAGCAGCCAGTGGAGCGCGCGGAAGTCGAGCTGATCGGGGTCCGTGGCCTGCTCGGCGACGGCGGGAGCGAAGCCACCGTAGGACGCCATCCGCTCCTGGAAGAGGTCTAGCAGCCGCTCGCGCGGTGGGCGCTCCGGCGGCAGTGTGCTGTCGAGCATCCAGAGGTAGAGGTCGTCGCTCGGCAGCGGGACGAGGCCGATCCGGTGCGGTCCGGCGATCATCATCGTGTAGCGGCTGAGGCCGTCCGGGCAGCGCGCGCCCAGCCGCCAGATCACCTGGCCGGCGTATTCGGGCTCCGGTGCATCGGGCAGAGCGAGCTCGCGCACTCGCGAGTGGAGGCCGTCCGCTCCCACCACCAGGTCGTACTCCTCCACCGTCCCGTCGCTCAGGGTGACCTGCGCGCCGTCGAACGCGTCGACGGTCATGCCCAGGCGCACCGGCACGCCATGCCGCTCGGCTGCGCTGGCGAGCAGCTCGTGAAGGGCGATCCGGCTCATGTTCACGAAGGGCGGGTCGCCGGGGTCGTTCACGTTCACCTGCGGCATCTCGGCCACCTGCTCGCCGTCGGCGCGCGCTATGACGACCTCGGGCTGCGCGCGGCCGATCTGCACGATCTCGTCGAAGAGGCCGAGCGCCTTGGTGGCCCGCAGCGGCGGGCTCTGAAGGCCGATGCCCACGCCCGCCGGGCGCCAATCGGTGGTCAGCTCGACGATGTTGCAGTCCACGCCCGCCTGGGATAGCGCGATCGCCGCAGTGAGTCCCGCCGGCCCGCCGCCGACGATGAGCGCGCGCTCGATCTGCGAGCGGGCCACGAGCTAGCCCCGCAGAGCTGCCGCGCAGTCGCGGTGCACGGCCAGGATGTGGGGCAGCTCGGCCGGGTCCACGCGGCCGTAACCGCAGACGGAGCCGATGCCGAAGCGCTCGCGGTACCGCCGCGCCATCTCCATCCGCTCGGCGAACCCATCGACGCCGTCGGTGTGGTGGACGATGCCGAGGTACACGTCCACGTCCTCGCCGTCCAGCTCGGTGAGCGGCGCGAAGAACTCCGGCCCGGGATGCTTGAGCGCCGGCATGTGAACGTAGTCCACCCGGCGCTTCACGCGGTCGATCGCCTCGCGCGTCATGCGCACGCAGAGCCCTAGATCGGCCATGTCCTTCATGGGCCAGCCACCCCAGGTGCCGTAGCACCAGTGGAAGCCCAGGCGCGCCTCGTCGGGCACCGCGCTCGTCATGTCAGGCAGGGTGGCGGCGTGGCGCTGGATCTTCTCCTCGAGGGTCGCGTCCGGCCAGTCTGCGATCCCCTTCGCGTCTCCCGACGCCATGTCCACGAACTCCTGAGCCAGGTCGAACTGGAACTGCAGCTCCGACGCCGGCACGTGCTCGAGGATCAGCTCGATGTCGCGCCGGATGGCGTCGTGATAGGCGGCGTGCGCCGCGGGCCAATCCTTTTCCCGGAAGAAGTAGGAGATCGCGCTGCCGGTGCCCGGGAAGGTCACCTGGAAGCGCATGCCCTCCGGGACCACGCCCTGCTCGCGCAGCCGCTTGAACACCTCGTAGGACTCGACCGCGATCGGCCCGTAGTTCGTGGTCTCGAAGCGCAGCTCTTGGCCCGGCTTGATACCGAACAGGAACGCCGCCTCGTAGACCTCGGAGTGGTGCGGCTTCGGAACGCCGCCCTCGGGAGCGCGCAGCGTGTCGAGCGCCGGGTGCTTCGAGTAGATCGTCATCGGGAGGAAGCCGATCCAGAGCTTGCGCAGGCCAACCTCGCCGTCACCGATGGCGGGCAGGTGGTCGCCGAGGTGCTCCGCGGCGGCGCTGATCGCCTCGTCGGGCGTGTCGAACGGGAGGCTGCCGACGAGAAGCACGTCTCCGCGGTTCGACCCGATCATGCGCGCATTGAAGCCGAACTGGACTTCGAACGCAAATTCGTGTTTCATTTCTCAAACCGGACCGGAGAGAGGAAGCCCATGCCCCAGCGCCTGCTGTCCCAGCTCGTTCACGTCGAACTGCTCACGCCGACGCTCGCGGAGTCGGTGGACTTCGCGGTCGACATCCTCGGCCTCGACGTGGTGGAGGAGGCAGGGGATTCGGTGTACCTGCGCTCGTGGGGTGATTACTACGCCCACAGCCTCATCCTCACCGCGTCCGATCAGCCGGGCATCGCTCACGCCGCCTG
>Ga0207657_10005324_pt1 | contig 13481 bp, 11 predicted proteins | sample KBSC33metaG_FD_184316 | JGI IMG/M metagenome (GOLD analysis project Ga0207657, IMG submission 184316) | Corn rhizosphere microbial communities from Kellogg Biological Station, Michigan, USA - KBS C3-3 metaG (SPAdes) (version 2) | ecosystem: Host-associated > Plants > Roots > Rhizosphere > Soil ... | reverse complement strand
CTTGAAATTGCCCTCGCCGAAGCCCTCGTTGCCCTTGCGCTGGATGATCTCGAAGAAGATCGGGCCGATCACGTTCTGGGTGAAGATCTGCAGCAGCAGCCCCTGCCCTTCGGTCGGTGCACCGTCCATGAGGATTCGCCGCTTCTCGAGCTCGGGGATGCTTTCCTGGTGGCCTTTGATGCGTTCGGGAAGCAGCTCGTAATAAGTGTCCGGAGTGTCCTGGAAGGGGATGCCCCGCGCGGCGATGATGTCGACCGCCGTGTAGATGTCCGACGTGCCGAGCGCGATGTGCTGGATGCCCTCGCCCTTGTACTCGCGCAGGAACTCCTCGATCTGGCTCTTGTCGTCCTGGCTCTCGTTGAGCGGGATTCGGATCTTGCCACAGGGCGAAGTCATCGCCTTTGAGAAGAGGCCGGTCTGCTTGCCCTCGATGTCGAAATAGCGGATCTCGCGGAAGTTGAAGAGCCGCTCGTAGAAGTCGGCCCAGACGCTCATCCGGCCGCGGTTCACGTTGTGGGTCAGATGGTCGATATAGGTGAGCTTCGAATCCGCCGCGGCCATCCGCTGCTGCCAGTCGGGATGGAAGTCGAAGTCGACGTCGTAGATCGAGCCATTGTCGCCGTAGCGGTCGACGAAGAACAGGCGCGAACCGCCAATGCCCTCGATCGCCGGGATGTCGAGTTCGCCGGCGCCCTTCTTCACCTCGACGTTGGTGGCGCCGAGCCTGAGCGCGCGCTCATGCGCCGCTTTGGCGTCCTTCACCCGGAATGCCATGGCGCAGGCGCTAGGGCCATGGTCCCTCGCATATTCCTCGGCGTAGCTGCCAGGCTCGGCGTTGATGATGAAATTGCAGTCGGCCTGCTTGTGCAGGGTGACGTTCTTGCTCTTGTGCCGCGCAACCTCCGGGAAGCCCATTTTCGTGAACAACGAGCGCAAAAGCTCGGTGTCCGGCGCGGTATATTCGACGAACTCGAACCCGTCCGTCCCCATCGGGTTCTCGAGGCCCAGAGGACCCTTGGCCGTCGTCCTTTCAGCGGCCTCAGTGGCCATCAGCTATCTCCTTCGCCGCCCAACTGCGCTTGGCGCCGGGGCATTTCAAGAAGGCGAAACGTCCCAAAGGTCACAGGCCAACGCGTGCGCGCGTTTCGCGCGCGCGAGGCATGATGGTCGACGCCGTTGCCGAAGGCTGGATTCTCGCCATCGGCAGGCGCTTAGTCGAACAATCGGTTTGTAGGACAGGAGAATCGCCATGGACGTTCCGGAAGGATGGTCATTGGACGAAGGCGGCAAAGCGCTAGCACGAACCATCCAGTTCAAGGATTTCACCGAGGCGTTCGGCTTCCTGACCCGGGTCGCACTGCACGCCGAGAAGGTGGATCACCACCCGGAGTTCACGAACGTGTGGAACCGCGTGGACTTCCGCCTGACCAGCCACGACGCGGGCGGAGTGACCCAACGTGATGTCGCGCTTGCCGAAGCAATCAACCACCTGCTTCCAGGCGGCTGACCGGCTCGGTCAGGCGGCGAGGCCCATCACTTTGGCCCAACGCCCCTCACGCTTGATGTGCGCGACCATCGCCGGCGAGAGCGGCTCTTCAAACGTCAGACCGCATTCCGCGCGCGTCGCCCAGGCAACGTTCGCGAACACGTCCGCATCGCCGACGAGCAGCAGGACCTCCGCGTCGAGCGTGTTCAGTTCCCGGCCCTCGAGCTTGACGCCCCGCGGCGACACGTCGGTGACGACCACTGGACGCGAGGCCCTGAGGCTTTGCGCCGACCCCGCAAGGACGACATCTTCTCTCATCGAACGGCGACGGCCAGTCGGTCCATCAATTCGTCTTCCAAAAGGCATCTCGGGCTCCCACTCATTACGCCTGATGCCACGCCAAGGCTGGATTCACCGACTGGCGGTTAAGGGCTGCTTGCCGAACATGGTGAAGGAGATGTTGACGGGCGCGGCTGTGCCGGCGCGAGACAAGAGCTTCCGCGCTGGAACATCTTTCCGCATTCGCGCGTGCGGCGTCGAGCCGCGGCACGAGTCAGTAGAAAGCGAGCGCGAAACCGGCGCCGACGACCGCCGCGGTCAGAACGAGCCCGATCGCAAGATTGCGAAGGCTGCCTCCGATTGTCTGGTCGAACATAATCCCTCCCCTTGTCCGATACGCGGATCATATCGGCGATGCCGAATCCTGCCGAGGTGAAATGCTGGCGCTTCAAACGCTTAGCAGCAGTAACGTTAGAGATCCTCGGGACCCCGCGCGTTAACCATTGCTCGCAAGCATTTGGCAGGCGTCCAGAGAGGAGAACAGCGCACTGCAGCCCGACTTGGCGCCGCAGATGTTAACCACGGAGTGGGCGATGCGCGGGTTAATGAAACTTCTCCGCTGCGAGAAAGGCGCCAATGCGATCGAATATGCGCTGGTCGCAACCCTGATCTCGATCGCGGCGATCAGCGCCTTCCACAATCTCGGCAACAAGATCGACACGATGTACAACAATGTCGGGAATGCCATGTGACGCATCCTTTGGCGGCCATTGATCGTTCAGCCTTCACGTGGAATAAGCCCATCGCAATGACCCGTTCGTTCGCCTCTTCTGCTTCGACCAACGCCGCCGCGGCTGCGTGGGCGAGCTATTATTATCGCTGCGAGGCTGGAACGAGCTGACACGCATCTCAAGCGACAGATCACCAGCCTCACCCGCCAGCGCCAAGCTCGGCGGGTTTTTTATTGCGCGAAGCCAAAGGAACTTAAAATGCTCCAGGAGACGATCACCAAGGACCAGCCGGCGAGAAGCTGGGAATCCTATGTCGTGCCGCAGCGCTGGGAATCGTTTACCGCGGACGATCATGCGGTCTGGGACCTGCTGTTCGCCCGGCAGGTCGATCTGCTCGGCTCCCGTGTCGTCTCCGCATTCCTCGACGGAATCGACCTGCTGAAGCTATCGCACCCGGGCGTTCCGGACGTCGACGGCCTGAACGCCATCCTCGAGCCACGGACCGGCTGGCGAACCGTCGCGGTGCCCGGTCTCGTTCCGGACGAAATCTTCTTTGCGATGCTCTCGGAGCGCGTCTTTCCAGTCGGAAATTTCATCCGCACGCGCGAGCAGCTCGACTATCTCGAGGCGCCGGACTGCTTCCACGACATGTTCGGGCACATCCCACTGCTGGCGCACCACGATTATGCCGACATGACCCGGCACATCGGAGAGCTTGGAAGCGCGGCCATAGCCGCGGGCGAGGGGCATCGCGCGGCTCGCCTCTACTGGCACAGCGTCGAATTCGGTCTCGTGAAGGAGCAGGACGAGCTCAAGATCCTCGGCGCCGGCCTCGCCTCGAGCTTCGGCGAATCGCACTTCAGCCTGGAAAGCGACGCGGTCGAGCGCCTGCCCTTCTCGGTCAGCCAAGCGGTGCACACGCCGTACAAACATGACGCTTTCCAGCCGCGCTATCTCGTGTCGGAATCGCTCGAGAGGACCGTAGCCGAGGTGATGGCGCTCTCGCCCGAGGAGTTGCTGGCGCTCTAGTCGTCGGGCGTTATAGGCGGAGCATGGCCGACCAGCCCGACAGGCAGGAATATCGCAGCGGGCATGATCCACGGACCTTGCGCGATGCGCTCGGCTGCTTTGCCACCGGTGTGACGGTGGTCACCTGCCTCAGCGACGGCGTACCCGCCGGCCTCACGGTCAACAGCTTCACCTCGGTGTCGCTCGACCCGCCACTGCTTCTGGTGTGCATCCACAAGGGCGCCGCGAGCGCGGGCGCCCTCGTCTCCGCTCCCTGTTTCGCGATCAACGTGCTCCAGACCGGGCAGCAGCCCGCCTCGATCACCTTTTCGACGCGCGTCGAGGACCGGTTCGGCAACACTCCCTGGTCCTGCGGGGAGGGGGGCGCCCCCATCCTCGCCGATTCGCTCTGCGTGTTCGAATGCGAGCCTTACGCGGCCTATGAGGGCGGCGACCACCACATCCTGGTCGGCCAGGTGGTCAAGGCGAGCTTCGACGCGAGCCTCGACCCCTTGCTGTTCTTCCGCGGCCGCTACCGCCGCTTGCACTTCGATTGACGCAATAGCGCTCGCAAACGTTGGCGACGATCCGGTCTATCCAGGCTTCGTCGATTCCCTGGGCCGAAATCAAGGTTCTGAAATAAAGCGGGCCGGCGGCGAAAGCGAACAGCTCATCGGGCTTCACATCCGGCTCGAGCTCGCCGCGCGCGATCGCGGCCTGGAACATCGGCGCCAGCTGCTCCATCCGGTTTTCCCAGAAGCGGCGGATGTGGGATTCGCGGTTCGAGCCGCGAAGCGCCGCGGCGAGCGCCAGCACGACCTCCCCGAACGGGCCGCTCAGAGTCTCCGCCCCGATCGTCAGTATGGCCTTCAAATCGCTCGCGAATGAGCCGCTCGAATCCGAGATGATGCTGGCCGCGCTGGCGATGGTCGCGTCCATGATCATGATCCATCGGTCTTCGTATCGCCGGTACAAGGTCGACCGTTCGACCCCCGCACGATCGGCGACATGCGCGAATGTGCACGCGCCAAGGCCGCCTTCGTCGAGAAGCTGGAGCACCGCCTCGTTGACCCGCCGAGTGACGTCCGCGGTGCGGCCTCCGGGCCTTCGTGTCGGCTCACCGACACTGAAAGTTGACTCCACTTTCAACTCCTACTAATGCAACATCTGTAGCGTTTATCGAGGTAAACGCAAATCAATCAACCATGACAATGCGGGGTGCGCTGGGGAGAGCGCCGGAACGCGGCGCCTGTAAAAAATAGGGACTTGTGAATGGCTGACATCTTGCCGCGGGCGTTCGGCGGCCGGCTCCTCGCCTTATTCTCCCAACGCGACGAGCAGAATCGAAGCGCTTTCAATCCGCAATGGCCGGAACTGCTTGCGCACGACCTGGCGCCACCCGGGGTCGAACCTTCGTCGCGGCGCGGCGCATCGAATTCTCCGGTCATTGCGCTGCTGTGGCTCGCGCTGTTTGGCGCGGCGCAACTCTTGTTCACTCAGCCCGAGCTGATGCCGCTGGTGCCGGGGACCGATCTTCGCCTGATCTCTGTCCCGATGGCGTTATTCGCGCTCGGCCTCATGTTGCGCCCCGCGAGCGAAGCGCCGCTCTATTGCCTCGTCTACGTAGTCGCGAGCGTGAGGCCGGAGCTAGGCTCTCCCGACTTTGACTTCGTGCTCGCCCGGGTCGCCGTGGAGACCTTCCAGACGGTGGCGATCGTGTGCATCACGGTGCGGTTCTTCTGGTCGCGCCTTGGCGAGCCGCTGGCGGTTGCGATGTGGGCGACCATGGCTCTCGCGATCACCGCGGCCGGCGCCGGGCTGATGGTCGCGCTCGGCTCGGCGATACCGCTCAGCCCGACTGCGTTCGCGCGCGAATGGGGCGGCAGCGACGCGATGGCGTGGCGGACCTGGTGGCTCGGGAACGCCTGCAGCTATCTGACGATCGGCGCGCCGGCCGCAGCGCTGGTCACTCTCCGCCATCGACTGAAGCGCGTGCTCCTGGCGCGAGGTTGGGAACGGCGGCGGTTCATCGGCCTGGTTGCGGCGATCCTCGTCGTCACTCTGTTCGCGTTCCCGATCGGCGACATGTCGTGGCTTGGCCTACCGCCCGACGTGATGCTGGCCAAGCGACTGCTGCCGATGCCCTTCGTCCTGGCGCTCGCGGCGAGGTTTCGTGCCTATGGTTCGGCGATCGGCGTGCTGATCTTTTCCATCGTCGCGGTGCTGTCGCTGACCGGGCCGCACGCGCAGGTGAACTGGACGGGTATGACTCCGCCGACCACGCCGATGCACATGCTGCTGCTGGTCACCGCGGCAACCAGCATGGTGATCGCCGCAACCTCTCGCCAGCTCAAGCTTGCGCTCAACGAGGCGCTCGAGGCGAGCCAGATGAAGTCGCGCTTCATCGCCATGCTCAACCACGAGCTGAGAACTCCGCTGAACGCGATCCTCGGCTTTTCCGAACTGATGCGGATGCGGCAACTGAGGCAGCTCGACGACGCGATCGGCCCGCTCGCCAACATCCATGCGAGTGGCCAGCGGCTCCTGGCGATGATCGAAGGGCTGCTCAATTCCGCCGATCACGGAGCGAGCGCGTTCGAGCTCGACAAGCATCCGGTCGAGATCTGCGGCGCGCTTGCGGCCGCGGTCGACGACATGTCGGGCGAATTCGCCGAAGCCGGAGTCGCCGTTTCGATCATCACCCGCGAGCAATTGTGGATCGACGCCGATCCGCGCGCGATGAAGCAGATGCTCTCGGTGCTGCTGACTTACCCGCTGCGCTTCACCGGGTTGGAGACCCACATCGAACTTTCGGCCGAGCACGCCGGCACGGACACGATCGTCGAGATCAGCTCGCGCGGGCTGATCAACGCGGCCGCGGACGATCGCGACAAGATCGAGACTCAGCTGGTTGCCGCCCTGGCGCTGGCACACGGAGCGCGCCTGACGATCCGCGAATCGGACCGGTCGCGTCGAATTGCGCGGCTGACCTTCTTCGCGACGAGGGCGGCGAGCTAGCCGCGCTTGCGCTGAGACGGCTGGCTGCTAGCAAGCGCGGCGATGCTGGCACTGGATTTCGTCAAGGCGAACCGCGAGACGGTCGAACGCGCGATCCGCGACAAGGGCGTGGATCTCGACCTCGACGCATTGCTGATGCTCGATTCCGAGGTCCGGGCAGCGAAGACCGAGATCGATCGGCTGAGGGCCGAGCGCAATGCCGTCAGCGCGAAGTTCAAGGACGCAACGCCGGAAGAAAAGGCGGAGCTCGGACGGCAGGCGAAGGAGGCCGGCGCTCGTGCGTCGGCACTCGAAGGCGAGCTCGCCGACAAGGAAGCCGAGCTGAAAGCGCTGATGCTGAAGCTTCCGGGCATTCCTTACGAAGGCGCTCCGGTCGGGCCGGACGAGAGCTTCAACACCGTCATCCGCACCGTCGGCGAGCCACCGAAGTTCGACTTCGAGCCGCTCGATCATGTCGCCCTCATCGAAAGGAATGATTGGGGCGACCTGAGCCGAGTGACTCAGGTTTCGGGCAGCCGTACCTACTGCCTCAAGGGGCGACTTGCGCTGCTCGAGACCAAGCTGATGGGCTGGGCGCTGGAGAAGATCGCGAACGCAGGTTTCACGCCGATCACCGTGCCCGCGATCGCGCGCGAGCAGGCCTTCCTCAACCAGGGACAGTTCCCCGGCCACCGCGAAGAAACCTACGAGCTCCCGAACGACGATCTTTGGCTCGCCGGCACTGCGGAGGTCGTGCTCACCTCGCTCCACTCGGGCGAGATCGTCGAGAACGAAAAGCTTCCGATCCTCTACGCGGGCTTTTCACCCTGCTTCCGCCGTGAGGCAGGCAGCGCGGGCAAGGACGTGCGCGGGCTGCTTCGCGTCCACCAGTTCGTGAAAGTCGAACAATATGTCATTTGCGAAGCGGACGACAGGCAATCGGCGAAATGGCACGCAACCCTGCTCCAGCTCGCCGAAGAGCTGCTCCAGGCGCTCGAGATCCCCTATCAGGTGATCGAGACGTCGACGGGGGACATGGGGCTCGGCAAGTACCGCATGAACGACATCGAGAGCTGGGTGCCGTCGCTCAAAAAGTATCGCGAGACCCACAGCTGCTCGACTCTGCACGACTGGCAGGCACGTCGCGCGAACATCCGTTACCGCGGCAGCGACGGGAAGGTGCGGTTCGCGCACACGCTGAACAACACCGCGCTGGCGAGCCCCCGAATCCTCGTTCCGCTGCTCGAAAACCACCAGACGGCGGATGGGCGGGTGAAGCTGCCCAAGGCGATGCAAGACCTGATGGGGAGAGAATTTCTCTAGTGCGTCATTGCGAGGAGCCGAAGGCGACGCGGCAATCCAGCAGCCGCCGCTGGATTGCTTCCCCCAGACTAAATCGCGGGGTCGCAATGACCAAGTACAATTTCACCGGCGACGATCGTCCGCCGCCGGGATGGAGGCGGCTCGCCGAGGGCGCATGGCTGCTCCCGCGGCTGATGCGCGGATTTGCCGACGTCGGGGTGGTCGGGCCGAAGGACGGTCCACCGGCTTATGTCATCCCCGGTTTCTTCGCATCGGACCGCACCTGCAGCGAGCTCCGCCAGGCAATCGGACAGGCCGGCTGGCGGACATTCCCGTGGGACCTGGGGCTCAACCGCGGCGCACAGGCCGACACGCTTCGCCACATCCGCCAGCGGCTGGAGGTCATCCATGACGGCAGGCCAATCCTGCTCGTCGGCTGGAGCCTTGGCGGAGTTTATGCGCGCGAGGTGGCGCGCGAAGTGCCGGAGCTGGTTCGCGCGGTGGTGACCCTGGGCTCACCTTTCTCGGGCGACCCGCACATGAACAACGTCTGGCGGCTGTACGAGTGGGTCGCGGGGCACAAGGTCGACGAGCCGCCGGTGGGGCATCTGCCCGACAAGCCACCGGTCCCGACTCTCGCGATCTGGTCGGCGAAGGACGGAATCGTCGCCAAGCGCGCCGCGCGCGGCCTCGAGGGCGAGCGCGACAAGCAGGTCGAGATCGGCTGCAGCCACATGGCGTTCGGCGTCTCGCGGCAAGCGAGCCGGCGGGTTGCGCGTGAGATCGCGCTGTTCCTGAGGGAAATCGAGGATCCCGAGTCGCAGGATTGACTCTCAACGCCGACTCACAGGATAAGAACAAAAATAGAACAGAAGCGTTGTGAGTCGTGTGGCTGCGAACCTATCCCTGGTCGCGGGCGACGGAGGTCGTCCTGGCGAAAAGCGCGCCAACTTCAGTGAGTTGGGCGGCAGCTGGACTCTACCCGCGCCACCCAATCCCACCCTTTCCGAGCTGTTCGCCGCGCAGCCCCGCGACGGCGGCTGGGCCGGTTTCCTGCTGGCGCAGCTCGACACTTCAAAGCCGCTGCTGTGGGTTCAGGAGCGCATGGCGATCCTCGAGGCTGGGAGGGTCCATCCGCCGGGATTGCCAATCCAAAGCCTCATCCATGTCGAAGCACGCGACGCGAAGGATGCGCTGTGGGCGATGGAGGAAGGGCTAAGATGCTCCTGCCTCTCGGCCGTGATCGGCGAGATCTGGGGCGACCCGCGCGTCCTCGACTTCACCGCGACGCGGCGGCTGGCGGTTGCCTCGGAGCGCAGCGGAACGCCGTGTTGGCTGGCCCGGCTCGGCGGGACGGCGAACTTGAGCGGTGCGCGGATGCGCTGGCAGCTCGCGAGCGCGCCTTCGCTGCTCAACGATCTCGATCCGAAAGCGCCGGGATTGCCGGCATGGGATGCCGAGCTGTTCCGCGCGCGGGGAATGCCGCCGGGCCGCTGGACCGTCGCGCATGAAGCGGGTCGCTTCCATCTGGCTGCCGGCCATCGCGATCGAGCGCTGGGCGAAGAGCAGCGGCGGTCCGCCTGACTCGAATGCAGCGCTCACCCTGAGCCCGTCGAAGGGCGAGCGCTCGCGTTTCGACAAGCTCAACGTGAGTGCGAAACCTGCGATCGTCCTCACCGTCGAAGGGACGCACGGGCCGGTCATCCATGCGGTGACGAAAGCCGCCGCGATACGCGGCGCGAGGGCCGGCGCCAGGCTGACTGATGCCCGCGCGCTCGACCCTGCGCTGGTTGCGGTTCCGGCCGACCCGGCAAGCGATGCAGCGCTCGTGCAGCGGCTCGCGAAATGGGCCGGGCGCTGGTCCCCGCTGGTCGAGGTGGACGGGCCTGACGGGCTGCGCATGGATGTGACCGGCGTTGCCCATCTCTTCGGCGGCGAGCGCAGCTTGGTACGTGATATGCAGCGGCGTTTCGCTGCGCTTGGGCTGACCACGCAAATCGCAATTGCGCCGACTGCGGCGGCCGCGTGGGCGTTAAGCCACTTCGGCTCGTCCGACCTGATCGTCACCCCAGCGAAGGCTGGGGTCCATGTCGATGCAAATTCTCGACGATCACAGCTCCCCGCTGACATGGATGCCAGCCTTCGCTGGCATGACGAGCTAAAAGGGCTGCATGTCTCGGCGCTGCGCCTAGAGGCAGACACGGTGCGCACGCTCGAGCGGCTGGGGCTGAAGACCCTCGGGGCGCTGATGGACGTGCCACGGCTCGCGCTGGCGCGGCGGTTCAGGGGTGCGGAAGATGTCGTGGATGCGCTCGACAGGCTGGTCGGACGCAAACCCGAGCCGCTGACCGCCGCGCCGGCCGACCCGCCGCCGCGCGCACTGCTGAAGCTTGAGGAGCCCGCGACCCACCCCGAAGTCGGCTCCCAGGCGCTCGAACGCCTGATTCCGGATCTGGTCCGACAGCTGCAGGGGCGGCACCTCGGCGCACGGCGGCTGTCGCTCATCGGTTATCGAGTCGATGGCAGCGGCGCGGTCGCGAGCGTCGCCACGGCGATTGCAAGCCGCGAGCCGAAGCATCTCCAGCGGTTGCTCGCCGACAAGGCTGCCGCACTCAATCCCGAGTTCGGCTTCGATGCGTTTGTGCTGACTGCAGAGTGGACCGAGGATCTGAGCGCGGCGCAGGAGAGTTTGGTCGAGAAATCCTCGGGCAGCCAAGAGCTCGCGCGGCTGGTCGATCGGCTGACGGTGAAGCTCGGGCCCAGGCGCGTGCGGCGTCCGGAGCCGCAAGAGAGCCACCTGCCCGAACGGGCGAGCGGGTGGGTGAGTGCTATTCGCTCCTCCCTATCGCACAGCGATGGGGAGGGGGACCGCTCGACAAAGTCGAGTGGTGGAGGGGTTTGGCGCCGACCCCTCCACCATGCCGCTTCGCGCCATGGTCCCCCTCCCCGAGCAAAGCTCAGGGAGGAACTAAAGCGTCCCCAACGCCTGCTCGATCGCCCGGAAGCGATCGACGTCATCTATGCGACACCCGAAGGCATGCCGCGGCGCTTCGTGTGGCGCCGCGCGGTGCATGACATTGCCCGCGCCGAAGGGCCCGAACGGATCGCGCCCGAATGGTGGCGGCAGCCATCGTCCGCGCGGCTGCGCGACTATTACCGCGTCGAGGATTCCGACGGCCGCCGCTACTGGATCTATCGCGAGGGCCTGATCGGCGACGGCCGCGGCGGCCTGCCGAACTGGTTCATCCATGGGCTCTTCGGCTGATGCCCGAGAAGGTCGGATTCTCGCGGCTAAAGCTGGTGCGGCGGAAGGACATGCCGCCACCTCCAGTCGAATGCTCGCATTATGTCGAGCTTGGCGTCACTTCGCCATTCTCGTTTTTGCGCGGCGCCTCGGACGCGATCGAGCTGGTGCTGGCGGCATTGAGCCAAGGCTATGATGCCATCGGCATTGCCGACCGCAATACGCTTGCGGGCGTGGTGCGGATGCATAGCGCCTGCACCGGTGCTGGGTTGAGGCCGCTGATCGGCTGCCGGCTGGATTTGACCGACGCGCCGAGCCTCCTGGCATATCCGATCGACCGCGACGGCTATGGCCGCCTTTCGCGCCTGCTCAGCCTCGGCAAGATGCGGGCGGAGAAAGGCGCGTGCGAGCTCAGCCTCGCGGACGTCGCGGCGGATGCCGAGGGCATTGCCTTCATCGCCTGGCCCAGCGGCGATCTCGATGATTTTGAACGGGAATTGCCGCGGCTGTGCGAGGTCTTGACGTCATTGCGTCATGTCGCGGCGAGCTGGCTCTACCGCGGCGACGACAATGCGCGGATCGAACGCATGGACCGGCTCGCGCGCGCAAACGGCTGCACGATCCTCGCCACCAACGACGTCCATTATCACGCGCCTGATCGCCGGCCGCTGCAGGACGTCGTCACCTGCATCCGGGAGAAAGTGACGATCGCCACCGCCGGCTATTTGCTCAACCCGAACGCCGAGCGGCATTTGAAATCGCCCGCGGAGATGATCCGCCTGTTCGAGCACTGGCCGCACGCCATTTCAGCGACGCGCGAATTCGCGGATTCGCTCCACTTCAGCCTCGACGAGCTTCGCTACGAATATCCCAAGGAGACGGTGCCGGAGGGTCGGACTCCGCAGCAATATCTCGAAGTCCTGACCTGGACCGGCGCGGCGCAGCGCTGGCCCAATGGAATTCCCGCGAAGGTGCTGAAGCAGCTCAAATATGAGCTCGCGCTGATCGAGAAGCTCGACTTCGCGCGCTATTTCCTGACCGTCCACGACATCGTCGATTATGCACGTTCGCTGAGGCCCCCGATCCTGTGCCAAGGGCGCGGATCGGCGGCGAACAGCGCGGTCTGCTATTGTCTTGGCATCACCGCGGTCGACCCGGCGACCAGCGATCTCCTGTTCGAGCGCTTCATCTCCGAGGAGCGGCGCGAGCCGCCCGACATCGACGTCGATTTCGAGCATGAGCGGCGCGAGGAGGTGATCCAGCACATTTACGAGAAATACGGCCGGGATCGCGCCGGGATCGCCGCGACCGTGATCCACTATCGCCCGCGCTCGGCGATCCGCGAAGTCGGCAAGGTGATGGGGCTTTCCGAAGACGTGTGCGGCGCCCTCGCCTCGACCATCTGGGGGCATATGGACGCCGAGCTGGAGGAGGAGCGCGCGAACGACGCCGGCCTCGACCTCTCCGATCCGCATTTGAAGCGCACGATCAAGCTCGCCGAGCAGCTGGTCGGGATGCCGCGCCACCTGTCGCAGCATGTCGGCGGCTTCATCCTGACAGAGCGGCCGCTGACCGAAACGGTGCCGATCGGCAATGGCGCGATGGACGACCGCACCTTCATCGAATGGGACAAGGACGATATCGACGATCTTGGCATCCTCAAGATCGACGTGCTCGCATTGGGCATGCTGACCTGCATCCGCAAATGCTTCGATCTCGTCCGGCAGCACCATGGCGAAGACTGGAGCCTCGCGACCATCCCGCAGGAAGTGCCGGAGGTCTACGACATGCTCTGCCGCGGGGATTCATTGGGCGTGTTCCAGGTCGAGAGCCGGGCGCAGATGAACATGCTGCCGAGGCTGAGGCCGCGCTGCTTCTACGACCTTGTGATCGAGGTCGCGATCGTTCGGCCCGGACCGATCCAGGGCGACATGGTCCACCCCTATTTAAAGCGCCGCTCGGGCAAGGAGCCGGTGACCTTCCCCTGCCCCGATCCCGAGCATGGGCCGCCCGACGAACTCGAGAAGATCCTCGGCCGCACGCTCGGAGTGCCGATCTTCCAGGAGCAGGCGATGAAGATCGCGCTCGATGCGGCGAAATTCTCTTCGGAGGAGGCAAACCAGCTGAGGAAGGCGATGGCGACCTTCCGCTCAAAGGGGAAGATCGAACCGCTCGAGGAGAAAATGGTCGGGCGCATGGTCGCTCGCGGCTACGATGTCGCGTTCGCGCAGCGCTGCTTCGACCAGATCAAGGGCTTCGGCGAATATGGCTTTCCCGAGAGCCATGCCGCGAGCTTCGCGCACCTCGTTTACGTATCGAGCTGGCTGAAGTGGCGGTACCCGGCGGCGTTCGCCTGCGCCCTGCTCAACTCGCAGCCGATGGGCTTCTACGCGCCCGCCCAGATCGTCCGCGATGCCCGCGAGCACGGCGTCGA
>Ga0207657_10005323_pt1 | contig 13486 bp, 10 predicted proteins | sample KBSC33metaG_FD_184316 | JGI IMG/M metagenome (GOLD analysis project Ga0207657, IMG submission 184316) | Corn rhizosphere microbial communities from Kellogg Biological Station, Michigan, USA - KBS C3-3 metaG (SPAdes) (version 2) | ecosystem: Host-associated > Plants > Roots > Rhizosphere > Soil ... | reverse complement strand
GCTGAAATGAAATAAGTTGTGTTGTCGCAGCCAGGTCCGGCTGCGCGGCCTGGCTCAGAACGGGCTGATGAGCGGCCACTACCGGGGCTCGCTCGTGCTGAGCGCCGGGCCGGAGGGCGTGACCGCAGTGAACCGGCTGGACCTCGAGCAGTACCTGTACGGGGTGGTGCCCGCGGAGATGCCGGCATCGTGGCCCGCCCAGGCGCTGAGGTCTCAAGCGGTCGCTGCCCGCTCGTACGCGATCCGCAGCCTGGCGCCCGGCGCGCCATTCGACGTATATGCCGACACCCGCTCGCAGGTCTATCGCGGGCGCGACGGCGAGCGCACGGCCACCACGGCCGCGGTCCGCGCAACGTCTGCCCAGGCGCTCTTCTACCGCGGCGCGGTGGCCGCCACCTACTTCTCGTCGTCGTCTGGCGGCCGTACCGCGGCGATCGACGAGGAATGGGGCGGGCCCGCCATCCCGTACCTGCGCTCGGTGAGCGACCCGTACGACGGCCTCTCCCCCTGGCACAACTGGACGGTCACGCTGGCCGGCGCCGACGTGGAGCGCCGCCTGGGGTCGCTGCTGCTCGGCCGGCTCGAGAACATCAGGGTGAGCGCGCGCAACTCGTCGGGCCGCGCCGCAACCGTGGAGATCACCGGAACCGGCGGGGTGACCGAGGCCGCCGGCACCCAGATCCGCGCGGTGCTCGGGCTGCGCAGCACCTGGTTCACGCTGCGCTACCAGGCGCCGGCGGTCAGCCGGTCCGGGCGCGCAGCGCGTTGAGGATCACCGCCAGGTCGATCCCCTCCTGAAGCAACGCGCCCGCCACCGGAGCCAGGTAGCCGGCCGCGGCCACTCCCATGGCGGCGATGCTCAGGCCCATGCCCACCAGCACGCTCTGGCGCGCGATGTGCAGCGCCCGCCGTCCGATGTGGACGGCGTCGGCCACCCGGTCCACGCGGTCCACCGTGATCACGGCGTCCGCCGTCTCGGAGGACACGGTCGCGCCCGCCGCGCCCATCGCGATGCCCAGGTCGGCGAGCGCGAGCGCCGGCGCGTCATTCACCCCGTCCCCCACCATCACGAGCGGGAGAAAGCGCCCGCCGGCACGCAGCTGCTCGATCACTTCGAGCTTGCCCTCCGGTGAGAGCTCCGAGTACACGCGGTCCACGCCCAGCTCCCCGCCGATCCGCTCCGCCACCGAGCGGCGATCGCCCGACACCATCGCCACGTGGCTGATGCCCTCGCCGCGGAGGCGCTCCACGATCCGGTGCGCGTCCGGGCGCAGCTCGTCCGCCATCACGATCGCGCCGGCGAGCTTGCCGTCGATCCCCACCAGCACGCGCGCCTCGCCGGACTGGCGGTCGCCCAGCAGGCCGGCGCCCGCCACCTCCTCCGCCGGGTAGCCGCTGGCGCGGAGGAAGTGGCCGCTGCCCACCGCGACTCGATGGCCGTCGACGTCGGCCGCGATGCCCTGTCCCGGATCCTCGGACACGCTCGAGGTGTCCAGCAGCGTGAGTTGGGCCTCCTCGGCGGCGGATACCAGCGCCTCGCCGAGCACGTGCGCCGACATGCGATCGACCGATGCCGCAAGCCGTAGAAGCTCCGAGGGATCGACGTCCGCCGTGGTCAGGATCTCCCGGACCTCGGGTGTGCCGACGGTCAGCGTGCCGGTCTTGTCGAAGAGCACGGTGCGGGCCTCGCCCAGCGTCTCGATCGGGCCCGTGCCCTTCACGATCACGCCGGCCCTCGCCGCGGACGACACACCGGACACGAGCGCGATCGGCGCCGCGAGGATCAGAGGGCAGGGCGTAGCCACCACGAGCACGGCCAGAGCCCGGACCGGGTCGCCGCTCACGCCCCACGCCACGCCCGCCAGCACCAGCGTGGCGGGCAGGAAGTAGCCCGCGTAGCGGTCGGCCATGCGCACCATCGGCGCGCGCTGGCTCTGCGCCTGCTCCACCAGCCGGACGAGGGCGGAATACGCACTCTCGGCGGCCGGACGGTCGGCGCGAACGTCGAAGGGCGCACCGGCGTTGGCCGTGCCGCTCAGCACCGGCATGCCCGCCCGCAGCGACACGGGCAGCGGCTCGCCGGTGAGCGTGCTCGTGTCCACCACCGCCTCCTGGCTCACCACCGTGCCGTCCACCGGGATCACCTCACCCGCGCGCACGGCCACCACGTCCCCGGCCTGCACCGTCTCCACCGGCACCTCGCGCAGCGCCGAGCCCTCGCGCAGCTGCGCAACCTTCGGCGCTCTCTGAACGAGCGCCGTCAGCTCCCGCCGCGCGCGTGCCGAAGCCGTGGCCTCGAGCGCCGCGCCTCCGCTGAACATCAGGCCGATCACGGCACCGGCCAAGAGCTCGCCGAGCGCCAGCGCCCCCACCATCGCCACCAGCGCGATCGTGTCGACCCCCAGGTGGTGGTCCACGATCACGGTGCGGCCGACCTCGTAGGTCAGGTCCGCGGCAAGCAGAGCCACAGCGGCCCGCCACACCGTGTCGCCGGCGGAGCCCGCTCCCGCCAGGTGCAGCACGCCGCCCGCGACGATCGCCAGGGCGGCGATCGCCGCGAGGACTCCGGCCCGGTTGCGGACCAGCTCGCGCAGCCGACGGCCCGCTAGACCGACGCGTGAGCGGGCACCATCACCCGCTCCGCCACGTCGAGCAGGCGGTTGGAGTAGCCCCATTCGTTGTCGTACCACGCGACCACCTTCACGCTCGTTCCGTCGATCACGCTAGTGAGGCCCGAATCGAAGATCGCCGAGTAGGGCGACTTGACGATGTCCGTGGACACGAGAGCGTCGTCGCTGTAGGCCAGGATGCCGCTCAGGGAGCCGTCCGCCGCCGCGTCACGGAAGAGCTGGTTGATCTCCTCGGCGCTCGTGGCGTGCTCGGTCTCGACGGTCAGGTCCACCACGGAGCCGGTGGTCACCGGCACGCGCAGCGCGTAGCCGTGCAGCTTGCCGTCGAGCTCCGGGATCACCAGCCCGAGGGCCTTGGCCGCGCCGGTGGAGGTGGGCACGATGTTCACGGCGGCCGCACGCGCGCGTCGCGCGTCCTTGTGGGGACCGTCCAGAAGCTGCTGGTCGCCCGTGTAGGCGTGAACGGTCGTCATCAGGCCGTGGCGGATGCCAACGGAATCGTTCAGCACCTTGGCCACCGGGGCAAGGCAGTTGGTCGTGCACGAGGCATTCGAGATCACCAGGTGACGCTCGGGGTGGTACGCCTCGTCGAAGTTCACTCCCAGCACGACGGTCGTGTCCGGGTTCTTGGCGGGCGCCGAGATGATCACCTTGGTCGCCCCGCCGTCGAGATGATGGGCGGCCTCGCTGCGCTCGCGGAAGCGCCCGGTCGACTCGATCACCACCTCCGCCCCGGCGTCACGCCACGGGATCTCGCTCGGATGCGAGCGATCGAAGAAGGGCACCTCGACGTCTCCGGCGCGCAATACGCCGTCCCGCGCTTCCACGCCGCCGGGGAACGGCCCGAAGGTGGAGTCGTGGCCCAGCAGGGCGGCCGCCATCTCCACGCCCATCAGGTCGTTGATGCCGGCCCACTCGATGTTCGCGCCGCGCTCGATCGCTGCCCGGAATGCCGCGCGCCCGGTGCGACCGAAACCGTTGATCCCGACTCGTACAGCCATCTCGCTACTCCTTTTCTGGTGTGTGAGCAAAGTTGCGGGCGCCGGCGCGGCCGAATGCCGGCCGTCGCAGCCCGCGGGGGACGATCAAGAGCGGCACCGGCGATGACTCGACCAGCTCGGACGAGACGCTGCCGATCAGCACGCTGCCGAGCGGGCCAAAGCTGCGCGAGCCGAGCACGAGGAGATCCACGCCCTCGGCGACCTCGCCGAGCAGCGTCCGCGTCACGGGGCCGCTGCGCAGGCGCGCTTCGCAGTCGAGGTCGGGCGGGACGATCTCCAGGACCGCGTCGAGGCGCTCGCCCAGCTCCTCGCGGATCGCATGAATCACGCGCACGCGCTCCGGGCCCAGGTACGCATGCCCGAAGGTGTCAACCACCGCGACGATCCGAAGCATCGCGCCGGCGGCGAGCGCCAGCGCCGCCGCGGCTTCGACCGCTTCCACCGCCCCCTCGCTGCCGTCGAAGCCCACCGTGACCGCTCGGATCCGGCGAGGTTCTGAGGCGAACCCGCGTGGCGCGATCGCCACCGGGCACGGCGCGCCGTCCAGCAACCTGCGCCCCACGCTGCCCGGGAGGATCCGCCCGACCGGGCCTCGATGCGAGGAACCGACCACGAGCAGCTCCGCATCGTGCGCGACCGCCAGCTCCTCCAGCCCGGACGCGGCGGGCGAGCCCGCGACCGTGACCACTTCGGGCGTGGCGCCCAGCACCTCGGCCAGCAGCTCGCCCAGGGCAACGGCGTCGACCGCCTGGTCACTGCCGTCGTAGCCGACGACGATGCTCGGTTCTCGGTCTTGGGTCACTCAAGCGATCCAATCAGCGAGGGCCGCGTGTCCACATCCGTTCGGGACACCTAGGCCGATCCGGGATAGCTACGGATGTGCCCTCCCACTCGCGCGCGTACGTTCGGCCCATGCCTCACCCGCTCGCGCCGAGCGACCAGTCGACCGACGCCGCCGCGCGCGGGCCCGACCCCACAGAACCCGCCGACATCCTTCTGCGGCACCTGCACACCTCTCGCGGCGGGCTGAGCTCGCGCGAGGCCGAGCGGAGGCTGGTGAGCTATGGGCCCAACGTGCTCACCCGGCGCGGCGGCAGGCGCTGGCCGCGCGAGCTGGCCGCCCAGTTCACCCACCCGCTGGCCCTGCTCTTGTGGGCGGCTGCGCTGCTGGCGGCGCTGGCCGGCATCCACCCGGTGGCGATCGCCATCGTGGTGGTGATCTTCCTCAACGCGATCTTCGCGTTCGCGCAGGAGATGCAGGCGGAGCGCGCGGTGGAGGCGTTGCAGGCGTTTCTGCCCGCGCGCGCCACCGTGCAGCGAGACGGGCGGCGGCAGCTGATCGACGCGAGCCAGCTCGTGCCGGGCGACGTGCTCGAGCTCGAGGAGGGCGAGGGCATCTCGGCGGACGCGCGGCTCCTGTCCGGCGCGCTCGACGTGGACATGTCGGCGCTCACGGGCGAGTCTGTGCCGGTGCTCCGCTCAGCCGACGAGGTGGTGAGCGGCGGGCCGCTGCTCGAGGCGGGCGACCTGGTCTTCAGCGGCACGGTGTGCACGGGCGGAGAGGCCACCGCGCTCGTGTTCGCCACCGGGATGGCCACCGAGCTGGGTCGCATCGCCGCGCTGTCTCAGCGGGTCGAGCGCGACGAGAGCCCGCTCGAGCATCAGGTCCGCCGCGTGGCATGGCTGATCGCGCTGATCGCCGTCCTGACCGGCATCGCGTTCGTGCCGATCGGGATCTTCGGGGCGGGCCTTTCGTTCGCCAACTCGGTGGTGTTCGCGGTCGGCCTGCTGGTGGGAAACGTGCCAGAGGGCTTGCTGCCCGTGATCACCCTGGCGCTGGCCGTGGGGGTGCGGGAGCTCGTGCGCCGCGGCGCCGTCGTGAAGCGCTTGAGCGCGGTCGAGACGCTGGGCTCCACCACCGTGATCTGCACGGACAAGACCGGCACCCTCACCGAGAACCGGATGACGGTCAGCGCCGTGTGGACCGACGGCGGGGAGTTGCTGGGGCCGGCGATACAGGCCGCCGCCTCGCCCACCCTCACCGCGCTCGCGCAGGCAGCGGCGGCGTGCAACAACGCCCGGCTCGACGGCGGGGAAGCGGGCGATCCGACTGAGCTGGCGTTGCTGCGGCTGGCCGGCGATCTCGGCGCGCACACCGACGACCAGCGCCGGGAGGCGGAGCGCCGCCGCGAGTTCCACTTCGACCCCTCGCTCAAGCTGATGTCCACGGTGAGCGAGCACGACGGCCGCCTGTGGGTCGAGACGAAGGGCGCGCCCGAGGCGCTGCTGCCCCACTGCACGCGGCTGCTGGCCGCGGATGGCTCCGAGCGCGCGCTCGCGGCGACCGAGCGCGGCCGGATCGAGCACCAGATGAACGCCTACGCCAAGCAGGGCCTGCGCGTGCTCGGCGTGGCGCGGCGGCCCGTGCAGGTCGCTCCCGAGCAGCGACAGGGTGCCGAGGCGGATCTGTGTCTGCTCGGCCTGGTGGCGATGCTCGATCCGCCGCGGCCCGAGGTGGCCGACGCGGTCGCGAGTTGTCATGCGGCGGGCATCCGCATCATCGTGGTGACGGGCGACAACGGGCTGACGGCGGCGGCCATCGCCCGGCGCGTGGGGATCGCCGCCGGCGACGGCGAGCCCACCGTGGTCACCGGCCCGGAGCTCGACGCCATGAGCGAGCCGCAGCTCGACGAGCTGCTGCGCCGTGACGAGGAGCTGATCTTCGCCCGCAGCTCGCCCGAGGCCAAGCTGAGGATCGCCGACGCTTTGCGTGAGAACGGCGAGGTGGTGGCCATGACGGGTGACGGCGTGAACGACGCGCCGGCGCTGCGCCGCGCGGACATCGGCGTGGCGATGGGGCGCTCCGGCACGGACGTGGCGCGCGAGGCGTCCACGATGGTGCTGACCGACGACAACTTCGCGACGATCGTGGTGGCGGTCGAGGCCGGGCGGCGCGTCTACGACAACGTCCGCAAGTTCATCCTCTACATCTTCGCCCACGCAACCCCCGAGGTCGTGCCCTTCCTGGTCTTCGCCGCCAGCGGCGGGCTCGTGCCGCTGCCGCTCACGGTGCTGCAGCTGCTGGCTTTCGACGTCGGCACCGAGACGCTGCCCGCGCTTGCGCTGGGCCGCGAGCCGGCCGAGCCGGGCCTCATGGCGCGCCGCCCGCGCGCCCGCAGCGAGAGCGTCGTGACGAAGGAGATGCTGCTGCGAGCCTGGCTCTTCTTGGGTGTGATCTCCGCGACGCTAGCGATGGCCGGGTTCTTCTACACGCTGCTCAGCGCCGGCTGGTCACCCGGCGATCCCGTGAGCAAGGGAGATCCGCTTCACCACGCCTACCTCCAGGCCACCACGATGACCTTCCTCGGGATGCTCGCCGGGCAGATCGGCACCGCATTCGCGGCGCGCACCGATCGGGTGTCGCTGCGCTCGATCGGAGTCTTCAGCAACCGCCTGCTGCTCTGGGGCATCGCCTTTGAGCTGGTGCTGGCGGCGTTGCTCGTGTACGTGCCGCCGTTCCAGGAGCTCCTGCACATGGCGCCGCCGTCGGCGGACCAGTTGCTGCTCCTCCTGCCGTTCCCGTTCATCGTGTGGGGCGCGGACGAGCTGCGCCGCTACTTCCTGCGGCGAGCGAATCCGTCCGTGATTACTACGGACCCCGATCCGCAACCCCACCTGATGTAGCCCGCGCCCGCCTGACCTAGCTTCAGGTCATGCCGATCAAAGTGCTGCTGGGGTTCAACGGCTCGGCCGAGTCGAAGGACGGGCTACGGCTGGCCGAACAGCTCGCCGACCTGTTCGACGCCGAGCTGGTGGTTGGGTGCGCGTACGTGCGGCAATTGCCGTTCGGCCGCTCACCGGACAGCGAGTACCAGCGCTATCTCCAGGAGGTGGCCGAGCAGGCCGCGACCGAAGTGCGCGAGCTGCTGGCGAGGCGATCGGGCTCGACAGTCCGCGTCGTGGCCTCCGACTCGCCCGCCCATGCTCTCCACGACCTCGCGGAGGAGGTCGAGGCGCAGATCATCGTGATCGGCTCGAGCCACCGGGCGCAGACAGGCACGATCCTGCCCGGGGGCACAGGGCGGCAACTTCTTCGCGGCACTCCCTGCGCGGTCGCCGTGGCGCAACATGGCTACCGCCTCGAGACACGCCGGCCGTTCGCCACCATCGGCGCGGCCTATGACGGCTCGCCAGAGTCGGCCGACGCCGTGCTGACCGCCGGGAAGATCGCGCGCGCCGCCGGCGCACCGCTCGAGATCGAGCGCGTGGTCTGGTTCCCGCAGCCGGGCGAGGAGCACCTGATCCCGGCGTGGCAGGCCGACATCGACGCCCTGGCCGCGCACGCTGACGAGCAGATGCGCGCGGTGATCGACTCGCTGGGTGAGGGAATCTCGGCCAGCGGGCGCACCGTTCGCGGCGGCGCCACGGCGGAGCTCGTGGAGTGGTCCGACCGGCTCGACCTGCTCGTGCTCGGCTCGCGTTCCTACGGGCCGCTGCGCCAGGTGCTGCTGGGCAGCACCTCTGCGGAGCTGATCCGCTGGGCCCGCTGCCCCGTGATGGTCGTGCCGCGCGGAGTGGAGCGCCTGCTGGACGCGTGGACGGGCTCGCCGGCCGGCGCGGCCCGGCGCTAGCCCGCGCTGCGCGGGACCACAAGCACCGGGCAGGGGGCGATCCGCATCAACTTGGCCGACACACCCCCGAGCAGCACACGGCCCACGGGCCCATAGCCGCGCGAACCCGTCCTCCGAACGGTCGCTGCCGTCGTAGCCGATCACGATGTTCTGGTACATGGTGTCCTCGCTTCGCTCCGGGTACCCCTGAGCCTGTGTACGCCTCAAACTATTTGCGCATGCCGCCTGCCGCATCCGCCCGAAACTCGGATCGGGACACACCCACTACGGAACCCAGCTGCGGAGAAACCCGTGCCGCCGCACCGTGGTCGCCGCGGATTCCCGGAGCCGAAGCGGCGAGTAGGTTGACGCAGGCGCAGGCCAGCGCGGTCCACCCACTGAGCTCATGGCATATGCCACAGTCAGCCAAGTACCGGTAGCCCCGGTTTCGCTGGACCGCCTGCGCACGGTGCTGCTGCCGGCCCAGCAGCGCGAGCTCGACCGGATCATCGAGCTGGCGCACGCGCTGCTCGGCGGGCGGGTGGTGTGGAACGTCAACTCGACGGCATACGGAGGCGGCGTGGCCGAGATGCTCTGGTCGCTCGTGGGCTACGCGCGATCTGCGGAGGTGGACGCGCGCTGGATGGTCGTCGCGGGCGAGCCCGACTTCTTCCGCGTCACCAAGCGGTTGCACAACCGGCTGCATGGCTCGACCGGCGACGGCGGCCCGCTCGGGGATCACGAGCGCCGGATCTACGAGCGCACATCGCAGGCTGCCGCCGCGCAGCTGGGCAAGAAGGTCCGGGCCGGCGACGTCGTGATCCTGCACGACCCTCAGACGGCCGGGTTGACCGCACCACTCATTGACGCCGGGGCGGTGGTGATCTGGCGAACGCACATCGGCGTGGACCGGCCCAACGGCGACACGCGCTACGCGTGGGACTTCCTCCTGCCGTACGTGGTACCGGCGCACGCCTATGTCTTCTCGCGCGCGCTCTATGCCTGGGACGAGCTCGACCCCGGCCGCATCACCGTGATCGCCCCCTCCATCGACCCCTTCTCCCCCAAGAACCAGGAGCTCGAGCCGCAGGCCGTGAGGGCGATCCTCGGGACCGCCGGGTTGCTGCCGGCCGACGACGGCGTGGCGTCATTCCGGCGCGGGGACGGCACCCCGGCGCGCGTGGACTCCGCGTCGCAGGTGATCGAGACGGAACGGCTCGACTCCGCCACGCCGCTCGTCACCCAGGTGTCGCGCTGGGACCGCCTGAAGGATCCGCTCGGCGTGATGGAAGCGTTCGTTCGCCACGTGATCCCGGAGTCGGACGCCCATCTCGTGCTCGCCGGTCCGGACACCGGCGCGGTGGCCGACGATCCCGAGGGCGCGGACGTGCTGCGCGCCTGCGTCGACCGCTGGGAGAGCCTCGCGCCCGAGCCCCGCGGCCGAATCCACTTGGCGCTCTTGGCGATGGATGACGCCGAGGAGAACGCGGCGATAGTGAACGCGCTGCAGCGCTGGTCCGCCGTGGTCGTCCAGAAGAGCCTGGCCGAGGGCTTCGGGCTCACGGTCACAGAGGCGATGTGGAAGGCGCGGCCGGTGGTGGCCTCACGCGTCGGCGGCATCCAGGACCAGATCGTGGACGGCGAGAGCGGCATGCTCGTCGACCCAGCGGATCACCGGTCGTTCGGACAGGCGCTGCTGGGCCTGCTCGGCGACCCCGCCCGCGCCGACCAGATGGGGCGGGCCGCCCAGGAGCGGGTGCGCGAGGAGTTCCTCGGCGTGCGCCACCTCGCCCAGTACGTGGACCTGTTCGAGCGGCTTATTACGGAGCCGGTTCCGCAGATTCGCCGATGAAGGGCCCCGCCCGGTGCCCGTACGGTGCGGCCATCCCCGTACGGAAGGAAGGGCGAAGCGATGAGCGAGACTATGAAGGCCGCCGTCTTCGAGGGTCACGAGCGAATCGTGCTCGAGGAGCGGCCTATGCCGGCCTGTGGGCCGAACGACGCGATCGTGAAGGTCACCCTGACGACGATCTGCGGCACCGACGTCCACATCTGGCGCGAGGAGTACCCCGTGGAGCGCGGGCGCATCGTCGGCCACGAACCAGTTGGAGTGATCCACCAGCTCGGCGACGCGGTGGAGGGCTACAGCGTCGGCGATCGCGTGCTCGTGGGCGCGATCACGCCCTGTGGCAGCTGCTTCTACTGCCAATCGCACTCTGAGTCCCAGTGCGCGGGTCATGACGACCAATGGGAGATGATCGGCGGCTGGCGGCTCGGCAACTCGATCGACGGCGTGCAGGCCGAGTACTTCCGCGTGCCGTATGCGCAGGCCAACCTGGCCACGATTCCGGACGACCTGAGTGACGAGCAGTGTGTGCTGCTCGCGGACATCGCCTCCACCGGCATCTCCGCGGCGGAGACGGCGAACGTGCAGATCGGCCAGTCGGTGGCCGTCTTCGCACAGGGACCGATCGGCCTCTGCGCGACGGCCGGCGCCCGGCTCAAGGGCGCGGCGCTGATCATCGGCGTCGACGCGATCGAGGGCCGCCTGCACCTGTCGAGGGAGATGGGCGCCGACGAGGTGATCGACTACACGCAGGAGGACCCGGTCGCCGCGATCAAGCGGCTCACCGGCGGCCGCGGCGTGGACGTCGCGATCGAGGCGCTCGGCACGCAGCCGACGTTCCAATCCGCGCTCGAGGCCACCCGGCCGGGCGGCATCGTGTCGAGCCTGGGCGTCTACGGCGGCAAGCTCGAGGTGCCGGTCGAGTCGTTCGTGTACGGGATCGGCGACAAGCAGATCCTCACCACGCTCTGCCCGGGCGGCAAGGAGCGGATGCGCAAGCTCATGGAGCTCGTGCGCCACGAGAAGCTCAACCTCGCGCCGCTCATCACGCACCACTTCGCGCTCGACGAGATCGAAGAGGCGTATGACCTGTTCGGCAACCAGCGCGACGGCGTCGTGAAGATCGCGCTGTCGCCCAACGGACACGTCGGGACGAAGGCGGCTGGGCACGCCGAGGCCGCGACCGCCTGACGTTTAGGCTGCGGGTTTCCACGGACTCCCGCCCGGGATCACTGCCGATGCCGGGCGGGGGTTTGTGCCCGACCATCGTTTACGACGAACGACACTCGGAAAGGGCAGCCGCATGAACTCAGGATCTCCTCTCAACGTAGTGGTCGCCGGCGCTGGCGTCGCCGGTCTCGAGGCGCTACTGGCACTGCGCGATCTCGCGGGAGACCGAGTGGACGTGACGTTGCTCGAGCCGTCAGATGAGTTCGTCTTCCGGCCGATGGCGACGGCGGAGACGTTTGGCCGCGGCCACGGTCAGCGCATCCGCACATCCAAGATCGCCAAGGACATCGGCGCCCAGCTCGTGACCGGCGCCCTGGCCGCTGTGGACGACGCTCGCCGCACCGCCACGAGCGACAAGGGCGACGAACTGCGCTACGACGCGCTTGTGATCGCCACGGGAGCCGGCAGCGAGCCGGTCTTCCGCCGGGGGATCACCTGGACGCCCGAAAGCGACCCAGAGGTGTTCGGCGGGCTGCGCCGCGACCTCGAGGAGGGTTACGCGAAGAGCATCGCGTTCGTGATCCCGCCGGGTACGGCCTGGTCGCTGCCGGCCTACGAGCTCGCGCTGATGACGGCGTGGGACGCGGACGGCATGGGACAGGACGACGTGCAGATCAGCATCGTCACGCCCGAGCAGGCCCCGCTCGCGATCTTCGGCACCGCCGGCTCCGCGGCCGTGCAGGCGGACCTCGACGAGGCCGGCGTGACGGTGCGCACCAGTGCTTACGTGGAGGAGACGGCCGACCCCGCCGGCTTCGTTGTCCAGCCCGGCGGCGAGCGGCTCGACGCCGCCCATGTGGTCACGCTCCCGCGAGCGGTCGGACCGAACATCGAGGGCGTCCCCTCCGATGCGCACGGCTTCATCCCTGTGGATCGCCACTGCCACGTCGATGGCGCCGAGCGGCTGTGGGCCGTGGGCGACGCGATCGCGTTCCCCGTCAAGCAGGGAGGGCTGGCCGCCCAGCAGGCGGATGCCGCCGCCCAGGCCATCGCGCGGATGGCCGGCGCGGACGTGGAGGCTCATCCCTTCAAGCCGATCCTGCGCGGGCTTCTGCTCACGGGCCGCGGCCGGCGCTGGATGCGCGCGGAGATCGCCGGCGGTGGCGGCGAGACCGCGGCGGAGCGCCACGCTCTCTGGTGGCCGCCCACCAAGGTGGCGGGCCGCTACCTCGCTCCCTACTTGCAGGAGACGCACGAGACCCGCTTGCGCCCCGGTGAAGGTCCCTCCGGGCTGCCGGTCGAGCTGGACCTCGAGCGTGAACTGGACGAGGCAGCCGAGGCGCTGCGGAACTAAGGGGAACCAACACACATGTTCAAGAACATCCTGGTGGCGGTCGACGGCTCTGAGCACGCGCAGCGCGCGCTCGACGAGGCGGTCGACATCGCGCGCGGTTCGAAAGGCACCCTGACGCTCGTCACGGCCGTGCCCGACCCCACCGCGCTCGCCCTCGGCGGCGGCTTCGCCTACCCGGTCGACTACGAGTCGTTCGACGCCGAGCTGAAGAGCGACTACCGCGAGCTGCTCGACAAGGAGAAGGCCAGGGTGCCCGATGACGTGGAGTCGCGGGCCCTCCTCCTCGAGGGCCGGCCCTCACGCGCGATCGTCGCCCAAGCCAAGGCCGGGCAGCACGACCTGGTTGTCATGGGGTCGCGTGGCCGCGGCCAGCTCCGCTCCATGGTGCTCGGCAGCGCGAGCCACGAGGTGCTGCACTCGAGCCCCGTGCCCGTGCTGGTCGTTCACCTGCCAACCGACGAGCACTCGGATGGCGAGTAGGCCCCGGCCTCACTCGTAGCTGAGCGCCTCGACCGGGCCAGCGCCACGGCGATCGTGGCGGTGACCGGGATGTGGAACTCGCTGTGGCGCGGGAACACCACGCGGTCGCCCCGGGACGCCGCGCGCGGGTCGTGCGTGACCATCACGATGGTGTGGCGCTCGGGACGACCTACGTCTTCCGCCGTGTGGAAACTACGGAGCCGATGAACGCCGCGGGCACCGCCATCCGCACCCAGGGGCTGACCAAGCGCTACGGGCAGACCGTCGCGCTCGACTCACTCGACCTCGAGGTGACCCGGGGCGAGGTCTACGGCTACCTCGGGCCGAACGGCGCGGGCAAGACCACCACGATCCGGTTGCTGCTGGCGGTGCACCGCCCGACGACCGGGCGGGCA
>Ga0207657_10005321_pt1 | contig 13489 bp, 16 predicted proteins | sample KBSC33metaG_FD_184316 | JGI IMG/M metagenome (GOLD analysis project Ga0207657, IMG submission 184316) | Corn rhizosphere microbial communities from Kellogg Biological Station, Michigan, USA - KBS C3-3 metaG (SPAdes) (version 2) | ecosystem: Host-associated > Plants > Roots > Rhizosphere > Soil ... | reverse complement strand
GGACTAGACCTTCCATTCTTTCATCTGCACCTACGGCCGGAACTTCGCTATAGCCACTGGTTTTCCCCGAGCGCCACGCCGGGGATTGGCATACTTCTGGGAAGCCCTTCGTCCATCTTATTCCCGATATTTCGCACTAATGCCAACGAAGCCAGTTTCCTGTTGGGGCTAACCTTCTAGCGAGATAGTGCGGGAAAGAGTCCGGCGGGCCGGTGCGGCCCCTTGACAGATTCCATAATTCTAATATAGTAGAAATATGGAAGCACGGAGCTGCAACACCGCAACCGACCTGGGCCGGACTGCCCACTATGCGGATATGTTCGCCGCTCTGGGGGCCGAGCCCCGCCTTCGGATCCTGCGCTCACTCCTGGCAGCGCACCCGGATGGCATGGTGGTCGGGGAGATTCAAAACGAACTTGGTATCGCGGCTTCGACGCTGTCCCATCACCTGGAAAAGCTCAAGAACGAGGATCTGATCACGGTGCGCCGGGAGAGCACTTTCCTTCGTTACGCCGCCAACACCGCGACCTTGGAGGAACTGCTCGGTTTCCTCTATGCCGAGTGCTGCACCCGCAACAAAGCCATTAAGCCGGGCAAAATCACACAAATATGCAAGTAGGATCAGGGAGAACAACCATGGAACTAAAAGACGCAGTACGCCAGAAATACGGCGAAGCGGCGCTTCGCGTGAATACCGGCGGAAGCTCCTGCTGTGGAGCCGCGTCCGGCGCAGCGGGATGCGTGGATCCGATCACCTCAAATCTTTATGACTCGAGCCAAGCCAGCCAGATTCCGCAGGAGGCGGTCCTCGCGTCACTGGGTTGCGGAAATCCTACCGCCCTAGCCCTGATCAACGCCGGCGAAACGGTTCTCGATTTAGGCTCGGGAGGCGGCATCGACGTGCTTCTCTCGGCCAAGCGTGTCGGTCCCACCGGCAAAGCTTACGGCCTGGATATGACCGATGAAATGCTCGCTCTCGCTCGCGAGAACCAGCGCAAATCCGGCATCGATAACGTTGAATTCCTCATGGGCGAGATCGAGAACATTCCTCTTCCCGACAACTCGGTCGACGTGATCATCTCCAACTGCGTCATCAATCTTTCAGGCGACAAGGACAAAGTTTTGCGGGAAGCTTTCCGCGTACTTAAGCCGGGTGGCCGTTTCGCTGTCTCCGATGTGGTTGTGCGCGGCGACGTTCCCGCCGAAGTGAGACGCAGCATGGAGTTATGGGTGGGTTGCATCGCTGGTGCATTGCGCGATTACGACTATGTGGCCAAGCTCGCCCGAGCCGGGTTCGATTCGATCGACATCGAGCCGACCCGGGTGTATAGCGTCGACCACGCACGCCAATTTCTGGCCGGCGAAGGCATCGACGCCGACGAAATCGCGCCGCAAGTCCAGGACAAATTCATCAGCGCGTTCATTCGTGCCGTGAAGCCAACCACCAAGGACTGCTGTGGCCCGGCGTGCTGTAGCTGAGTTTCTCGGGACTGCATTTCTGCTGGCGGCCGTGATCGGCTCTGGAATCATGGGCGAACGGCTAGCCGGTGGGAACGTCGCCATCGCGCTGCTGGCTAATACCTTCGCCACAGGGGCTATGCTGGTGACGTTGATCCTCACCTTCGGGGCGATTTCAGGAGCGCACTTCAATCCAGCAGTTACCTTGGCCGATGCATCGCAGGGCGGTTTGGCATGGCGCGAAGTGCCGATGTACCTGGCCGCGCAGATCATTGGAGCATTCGCCGGCGTCGCCGCCGCTCACTTGATGTTCGGCCAGCCAGTATTCTCGTCTTCGCAGCACGCTCGCGCGGGAGGCGCCCAGATCTTCAGCGAGTTTGTCGCGACATTCGGGCTCCTCTCGGTCATCTGGGGCTGTGTCCGCCTCCGCTCGGCTGCCGTTCCCTTCGCCGTTGGAGCCTACATCACCAGCGCCTACTGGTTTACTGCATCCACCTCATTCGCTAATCCGGCAGTGACGTTAGCACGCGCCGCCTCGAACACCTTTGCCGGCATTCGCCTGGCCGACACCCCCGGATTCATCTTCGCGCAGCTCGGAGGCGCAGCCGTGGCTACGGCGCTCTTTTACTGGCTGGTGCCTCTTTTGCCGAAAGACGCGGCCCGGTTTGTCGTCCCTCACACTGAGAATGGCGGAGCCTATGGGAAATAAAAAACGGATCCTCATTCTCTGCACCGGAAATTCGGCGCGGAGCCAGATGGCCGAAGGTTTGTTGCGGCACGATGCCGGAGACCGCTTTGAGGTATTCAGTGCGGGAACCAACCCGAGCAGCATCCGGCCCGAAGCCATTGCAGCCATGCTGGAGTTGGGTATCGACATTTCCGGCCATCGCTCCAAGAGCGTGGATGAATTTTCCGGACAGCGATTTGACTATGTGCTGACCGTCTGCGACAACGCCAAGGAAAGCTGTCCCGTCTTCCTTGGGAACACGGCTGCGATCCACCATGGTTTTGCGGACCCGGCCGATGTCCAGGGATCGGATGAAGAAAAACTCGCCGCTTTCCGCTGCGTCCGCAACCAGTTACGGACCTTCTTGGCTGAATTTCCCAACGTCGGGCGTCGATCGGACGCCGAATAGCAAGCTGCACTCCGCATGGGACAATCGGTGTCTCGCAGGAACTGTCAACGAACGAGACGAGAAGTACGTCGAGCAGGGGGGCTTAGCCCAAACTTGGACAGACGCCTCGCGTTCTGCGATAGGGAGCGGCGGATAAAGAAACCGCCGCTGGTTCCAATGGCAGCAAGAACCACAAGCCAGTCGGAGGAAGTGGCTTGGCCCTACACTAGTTGGATGCGCGGAAACCGGAACGGTTGCATGGGCACATAACCGCCCTCCGCGCTATACTTTCACCTTAATCCCACGCCCCAACTTAGCCATGGATTCTTCGCCCAACGAAAGCCCGCAGCGGAACTCGCTCTTGGACCAAAGCATCATCCTTGACATCGGCTGCGGTACCCGCAAAGCCGAGCCGGGCGCGCTCGGCATCGATCGGTCCCCGGGTCCGGCCACCGACATCGTGTGGGACCTCGACCAGTATCCCTGGCCGCTCGCCTCCAGCCGTTTCGAGCGCATCCACCTCTCGCATGTCATCGAGCATGTCCATGACGTGATGACGACCATGGCCGAAGTTCACCGCGTCGCCCAACCCGGCGCCAGTGTGTTCGTCACCACGCCGCACTTCAGCTCGCATAATTCCTACACCGATCCCACGCATGTGCGCCATCTGGCGGCCGCCAGCTTTGAGCACCTCACCGGAAAGAACTTCGAATCCTTCAACGGCGCGCCCTTCCGTTTCGAAATCCAAAGCCTGGAGCTGACCTTCGGCGGGAACTTTGTGCTCGACAACCTGGGCCGTGCGCTCGCCCGCGGCAACCTCAAGTGGTACGAGCGTCATGCCGCCTGGATCTTCCCCGCCCTGGACATTCGCTGCCACCTGCGCGCCGTGAAGTAGCCTGCTCCGCTCCGCATTTGCTAAGATCGCCTACGGGACATGCCGATTTACGATTACGCCTGCCGCACTTGCGGGCAGCAATTCGAGCTAATAGTGCTAAAGACCACAGTCGTGGCTTGCCCCTCTTGTCATGGGCAGGACCTAGAGCAGTTGATCTCTACTTTCGCGGTGAGCTCGCAAAGCATTCGCGACGCCAACATCAAGGCCGCGCGCCGCAAATATGCCGCCAGCAGCGACGTTAAGGATAAACAGGTCGCGGAAGCGGAAGAGATCCGCGAGCACGCCGGAGACTACGGCGTCGAGCCACCGAAGAAGAAGTGATCCCGGCCCCCCGCGAGCTACCCTACCTCGCAAAATCAATATAGCCGCGCCGAGGGTCCGCGCTCACCAGCTTTACTTGCAACTGATCGCCCACGTCGACGCCCTGCTGGCCGTGTATTAGCAATCCCTCCGCGTGAGGGTTCAGCACCCGCACGAAAGTGCCCTTGGGCGTCACGCCGGTCACTACCGCCGCGAAGGTTTCGCCGATCCGGGGCAGCAGCACAACCGCCGCGATGCGCTTATTCATCACCCGCTCCACCTTGCGCGCCGCGTCTTCTTTTAACGTGCAGTTGGTGGCAATCGCATCCAATTGGGAATCGGAATACGGCGGCTGCGCCTTGCCGATGACGGACTTGATCAGCCGCTGCGTCACGGTATCGGCAAAGCGCCGATTAGGAGCCGTCGAGTGCGTGTAATCGTGCGCCGCCAGCGCGAAATGTCCTTGCGAGGTGTCGCCTGCGCGCGAGAGCACATACTCGCCCGGTCCCATTAGTTTCACGACCGCCAGCGAGAGGTCCGCATAATGCACGCCGTCGGCAGCTTTCCTTTTTTGCAGGAACGTGTTGAGCGCGCCTGAATCCGGCTCCGCCGGCAGCGTCTCGCCATAACGGGCCGCCAGTTCCACGATGCGCGGCCACCGCTCTGGCGTCTTGACCACGCGCCGGATCGAACTCACTCCGGCGGCGCTGAGGGTGCGCGCCATCACGCCATTCGCCGCGACCATAAAATTTTCGATGAGATCGGTCGCACGATTCTTCTGGCGCGTCTCGATCCCCTGCACCTGGCCATCGGCAACCACCGCCTCGGTCTCCTCGCGGTCTATGGTGAGAGCGCCCAACTTGTGGCGCGCTGCAAGCAATATCTGTGCAGCTTCATCCTGCAACTTAAGCTGGGCCGCCAAATCAGCCGAGGCCGCTACCTTGGGCGGAGGCGCGCCGCCGTCCAGCCATGTTCCCACACCGTTGTAGGCGAGTTGCGCCTGATTTCGCACCACCGCGCGATAGATTCCGTGCGAGGTAACCGCTCCATCGGCCGCCACCAGCATGTCGATGACAATGGCCAGACGATCCACGCCTTCGTTGAGCGACGTCAGACCGGTCGAAAGCGCCTCCGGCAGCATCGGAAACGTGCGGACTCCCGTATAGACCGATGTTGTCTCGCTCGACGCATGTTGATCGGCGGGCGATCCCATAGGCACATCCGAATCGACATCCGCCACGGCGATCATCACGCGTATCCCGCCGTTGACGCGCTCGGCCACCTCGGCCTGATCCAGATCGCGGGAACTGTCATTATCGATCGACGACCACAGCAGCGACCGCAGATCCCGTGCCTGGCCATTCGCCCCGGCGCTGCCAGCACCGTTCGCGCCGGCGGATTGTGCTTGAAGCGCCTTTACTTGCTGCAACACGGCGGGCGGAAAATCCGGGTGAAATCCCTCTGCGAGCATTTCCTGGTGGGCCATCGCACCCAGATCGAAGTGGTTATCGGACATGAGTACCAAACTAGCATGCAGGTCACCTCAACAAGTCCCGAACCTCTGCATCGCTAGTCTGCTGGAAGTCTTCGTACCATTCGCCCACGGCGCCAAACGGTTCGGGGACGGCCAGGCATAGGCATTCGTCGGCTACCAGGCGAAGGTGTGCGCACGCCTGACGCGACGCTACCGGCACCGCCACAATCACGGAAGAAGATTGCAGGCTTTTCACGCACCGGACCGCAGCCAGCATTGTAGAACCCGTGGCCAGTCCGTCGTCCACTAAAATGACCGTGCGATCACGTAACTCCAACGGCGGGCGGGCCGCACGGTAGAGCCGCTCGCGGCGTTCAGCCTCTAGCTTTTCGCGCGCCGCAATGGCTTCTACGTCTTCCTGCGAAATACGCTCCAACCGGATCAGCTCCTGGTCGAGAACCCGCATTCCGCCGCTGGCAATGGCCCCCATCGCGAGTTCCGGTTGCCATGGAACGCCTAGTTTCCGCACAACGATCACGTCCAGCGGCAACGCCAACCCTCGCGCCACTTCAAATGCAACAGGAACGCCGCCCCGCGGCAAAGCCAGTACGATTGAATCCTTCGGCCAGTCTCGGCCGGCGAGTTTCGCGCCCAGGAGACGGCCCGCCTCTGCACGATCACGAAATGGAAGTTCGAGCATCGCCTGTTGACTGAGCAACTGCGCTGCCGTTACCGAACCCTACGGTCTCGGCGCGGAGCCGCGAATCGATTCGTCCAGCAACTGAATCGTGTGCACTACCCGAGTTTGCTTGCCCTTGTCATTTTGCCGGTCGAGCGCCGCCTGCATCTGTAGAATGCAGCCTACATTCCCCGTCGCTACGGCATCCGGCGCAATCGCCTGGATGAACTTCGCTTTTCGATCACCCAGCGCGTTCGCGGTTTCCGGCTGCACCAGATTGTAAATGCCCGCTGATCCGCAGCATAGCGTGCCCTCCGGCATTTCCGCCAGCGTCAATCCGGGTATCCCGGCCAGCAATTGCCGCGGCTGGGTGCGCACCTTCTGAGCGTGCTGCAAATGGCACGAGTCATGATACGCCACCCGCTTCGCCACTGCATGCCGCTCGGCGCGCGGCCCCAGTTCGACCAGAAACTCGGCGACGTCCTTGATAGTCCCTTTGAACGCCCCCTTTTCTTCGGCCGCGAAATCCTTGAGATGCGACCCGCACCCGCCCGCGTTGGTGATGATCACATCCACGCCCGCCTTCTCAAAAGTCGCGAACATGCGGCGCGCCAGCGCTCGCGCTTCTTCGTCTTTCCCGGAGTGCATCAACAATGCTCCGCAACACGGCTGCTCATCCGGAGCCACCACCTCGCAACCTTCGGCCGCCAGCACCCGAACCGTCGCTGCGTTGATCTCGGGCAGGAACTCGCGCTGGACGCAGCCCAGCATCAATCCGACCCGTGCGCGCTTTACTCCCTGCGCGGGGGTCGTGCGCGCAAGAGCTTCGCGCTTGCCCAGCTTTGGCATCAACTTGGTTGGCGACGGCAGGCCCAGTTTCTGATAGGCGGATAGAAACGCCCGCCCGATCCGCAGCAGTCCAACATTCGGAAATGTATGCAGGATGCCCCACCGCATCAGCCGGTCGCGCAGCGGCCGCTTATAGTTATGCTCGATCTCCGCGCGAGTCTCTTCGATCAGCTTGCCGTAATTTACGCCCGACGGGCACGCCGTCATGCACGAGACGCAGCCCAGGCAGGTATCCATGTGCTGCACAAACTTGGGCGTCATCTCCATCTGACCCTCGGTCAGCATGTTCATCAGATAGATGCGCCCGCGCGGCGAATCCATTTCGTTGCCCCACAGAACATACGTCGGGCAGGCCTGCAGGCAGAAACCGCAATGCACGCATTGCCTGATCAAATCCGGATTTATCAAATGCCCCCCACAAATACGCCGGGATTCAAAATGCCGCGCGGATCGAAGTGCTGCTTGATCGAACGCATCAGTGCCAGCGCCCCGCCGCCATTACTCTGCGCGGTATTGCCCCACGCGTCCATCCCTGGAAACGGACGCATCATCACCAGGGATCCGCCCGCGCGCTCGATCTTTTCACGCAATTCCGCGAGCCGCCCCGCTTGCAGCCAGCCGATCCCTGTCGCTTCCACCACCGCGTAGCCTTCCAGACCTTCGAGCGTCTCCCCGATTTTCGCGGGCAGGACGCTGATTTTGGCGCCGGCATCGAGGCGCGCCCACACCTCGTCATCGCTCTCGACCAACGGCGTCATCCCGCGCAGCCGATCGATTTGGAAGTTGATTCCTTCTTCGGTTCCTTCAAACAGGACGTCGATCTGCGGAGCCCCTGCGCCCACCCGAACCTGCACCGCGGCGGGCACCAGTTGCGCGTCCAGAATTTTGCCGAGAAGTATTTGCATCGCGCCCAGATCCGGAACCGTCGCCGTTACCGTCTGCGTGTATTTCGGCAGAGGATGCAGGCGGAAGGTCGCGCTGATGATAACCCCGAGCGTCCCAAACGCGCCGGTCACAAGTTTCGATAAATCGTATCCGGCAACGTTTTTAACCACTTTGCCGCCGCTCTGCGCCAGCGTCCCGTCAGCCAGAGCCAGCGTCACGCCGATCACCAGATCGCGCAAACCGCCATAACGCAGCCGCAAAACGCCGGTGTCATTGGCCGAAAGCACTCCGCCCACAGTGGCTTTCTCGGGCCACAAGGGATCCACCGCCAGCCGCTGTCCGTGCTGGGCCAATGTACGCTGGAGTTCCGCAATCGTGCACCCGGCTTCGACGGTTACCGTAAGATCTGCCCATGCATGCTCGATCACGCGATTGAGGCGCGCGGTGGAAAGCATCACGTCGGTGCGCGCCGGCGGATTTCCCCAGTCAGACTTCGTGCCGCCACCGCGCGGGATCACCGCCGCGCCGTCTTCATTAGCGCAACGCAAAATCTCCGCTGCTTCTTCCCCTGACTGTGGTTCGACGATCCGCACGGCCTAAAATCTCTCCGCGACGCCCGCCGTCTCCAGCGGATGGGGTTTGTACTCGCCCGGCGTTTCGCCGCACAGGCGCGGCCTAGGGAACACCTTAGTCGGGTTCGCCAACGACAGCGGATCGAAAGCGCAGCGTAGCTTCTGCATGGTAGCGAGGTCAGGCTCGGCGAACATTTTTCCCATCATGTGTTTCTTCTCTTCACCCACTCCATGCTCGCCGGTGATGGATCCGCCCATTTCAATGCACAGCTCCAGAATGCGCTCGGCCAAGCGCTCCGCCGCATGCTCCTGCCCTTCGATGCGGCGATCGTACAACACTAAGGGATGCAGATTGCCGTCCCCTGCGTGAAACACGTTGGCGACCCGCAGCCCCCGTTCGCTTGCCAGCCGCTCCATTTCATTCAGAATTTTCGGTAGCGCCGTGCGCGGGATCACGCCGTCCTGCACGATGTAGTTGGGCGAAATTCGTCCCACCGCCGCAAACGCCGCCTTGCGCCCTTTCCACACCACGGCGCGCTCCTCTTCGGTCTGCGCAACGCGGACTTCACCCGCGCCGTTTTCGCGGCAGATGGCGCTCACTTGCGCGATCAGTGTGTCGACTTCGGCCACTGGTCCATCCAGCTCAACCAGCAACAGTCCGCCGCAGTTGGGATAGTTAGCATGCACCGCCGCTTCGGCCGCTTGAATCGCCAGGTTGTCCATCATCTCGATGGCCGCCGGCAGCATACCCGCCGCGATGATATCGCTTACGGCTGCGCCCGCCTGATTAGTGGTGTCGAACGCCGCCAGCAGCGTTTGCACGCATTCCGGACGCTTCACGATGCGCAGCGTGACCTTAGTGGCGATACCCAGTGTACCTTCCGAGCCCACGAATACGCCCGCCAGATCGTACCCCGGCGCGTCCAGAGTCTTCGAACCGAAATGCGCCAGCGTTCCATCCGGCAGCACCACGTCGATCCCCAGCACGTGCGTCGTGGTGAAGCCGTATTTCAGACAGTGCGCGCCGCCCGCGTTCTCCGCCACGTTGCCCCCGATGCTACAGACCGATTGCGATGACGGATCGGGAGCATAGAAATAACCGTCCGGCGCCACGCGTCCGGTGACGTTCAGATTGATGACGCCGGGCTCCACGACCACGCGCTGATTCGGTAGATCCACTTCGAGGATGTGGTTCATCTTCGCCAGGCTGATGACGATGCCGCCGCTCACCGGAAGCGCGCCTCCGCTCAATCCCGTGCCTGACCCGCGCGCCACAAACGGAATCCGCTCCCGATGGCAGATGCGCAGCACGCCCTGCACCTGTTCGGTGGACGTCGGCAATACCACCGCGACCGGCTTGACGCGGAAATTCGTGAGGCCGTCGCACTCATACGTGCGCACTTCCTCGGACGTTGAAATCAGGCCGTCAGGCCCCAGGATGTTTCGTAGTTCGTCAAGGAATGACATCGGAACAACTATCGTACCTTACGTTTAGAAAAACGCGATGGCGCGTCCCGCCAGGCCCACGCCGAACCACAGCACCACGGAAAGGCACGCCGCGCATCTACTGGCGACCGGCGACGGCGCGTCCGCCTTGGTCAAATGCCGATGGAACGTGAACGTGAACAGCAGCGCGGCGGCGAGCAGCCCCATCTTCACGAAAAACGGCAGGCTGCCGTAACATTTCATGGCTTCCGAAAGAAATAGCAGAATACCGGACGTTATACTCACGGCCATCCCTACGAAGGTCCAAGGCAGTGCGTCGGCCGCGACCGACTTTAGAGGGTACCCTTTCAGTCCCCACCCAAATAGGCGCAGGTTCAATACCGTCAAGGTCCCCAGCAGCAACGTCAGTCCGAATAAGTGGAACACCTCGATCAACGCGAAAGCCCAGGTGGAATCGCGAATCCACATGGCGATCCAGGTATGATCGGCCCAGCGAAAAAATGGCAGCAGTGCGGGACTCATAAGATCACTTCATCCCGTAAGCGGTCCAGCGTCCGAATCCCACTACGCCGAGCCAGCATATCAACGAAAACCAGCCCACCAGCCGCGCACCCGAAGGTGTCACGCCGCTGGACTCCCAGCTTTTCATGGTAGGCACATACTTGATCTCAAAAAACAATGCGTTCAGTCCGGCCAGCGCCAGGAATATCATCTTGATGCGGAAAGTGGGACTCCGATAACACTTTTCCGCTTCCGACCAGAACAGCAACGCCCCGCTGGCGAACATTGCCGTGAAGCCCGCCAGATACCAGCGCTTCAGCTTGTGCATAATGTCGGAAGCAGCGATATCGCGCATCCCCGCGCCCACCAGCCGCAGGTCCAGCATCACCAGGATGCCGACGGAAACCGCCAGCCCCAGCACATGCACCGTCTCAATGATGGGGAAAGTCCAAATCGATTCGCGTATGGAAGTACCGACCGCAGAATCCTGGAGCGCTTGACAGATTGCGTAGAGGCTCATCCGCTTATTCTTGTGTGCCTTGCGAAGCGTAATGAGTTTAACACACTCGCCCCGGCGTTCTACTTGGTGGTCGCCGTTGTATACTGCAACGAGGCAATCATCACAGCGTCAATGAGGAGATTCAGTACATGAGCGAAGTCTTGAGCGGCGCGGAATTCAAGAAACAATTGCGCGCTGGAGTCCCCAAGTTGGGACTGTTTGTGAACTCGCACAGCCCGACCGTCGTCGAACAACTGGCGCACAGCGGCTATGACTGGCTGCTGGTGGATTCGCAGCACGGCCCCATGAGCTACGAGACCTTGTCCACTATGCTGGCGGGCATTTCGAGCGGCGGCGCGAAGTCGCTGGTGCGTGTCGGCGGCTATCAGGATAGGCCGGGCATCCAGCAGTCGCTAGACACCGGCGCCGACGGCATCTTGGTTCCGTACATCAACACCGCGGAAGAGGCTCGCGCCGCCGTGAGTTGCATGCGATATCCCACGGCCGGCACGCGCTCGGTGTATTTTCCGCAGCGCAGCATGAACAAAGCCGGTCTGCTGGGCTATGCCGGCGCGGCCAATGACAACGTGATCAAGGCGCTGCAAGTTGAAACCGCGGATTGCATCAAGAACATCGACGAGATCGCCGCGGTGCCGGGCGTCGACATGCTGTTCCTCGGCCAGAACGATTTGTGCATGTCGATGGGCCTCTATGAAAAATATGAGTTCCCGCACATGTACACGTCGCCCGAGTTGGGCGAAGCTACCAACAAGCTGATCGCGGCGGCCAAAAAGAATAACGTGATCCTGGGGATCTTTCTGTTTGGCACGTCGCGCGTGGGCGAGTTCCTGGAGAAAGGCTTCACGTTTATCAGCGTGGGCAACGATCTGCACCACGTGCTGACGCAGGCCGGCGCTTACGTGAACGACGTGGAAAAGATCGCCAAGGAAAAGGGCAAGTCCTGGACGCGGCGCGACACGGCGCTGTTCTAAATTGACTGCCGTTCCTCAAGATCTCGCGGGAGTAACATGATAACCATGCATCTGGTCGACAAAATGGCCCGTATTGGGGTCGAATCGGCGTTCGACGTCCTCGTGAAGGCGCGCGCTCTCGAAGCTCAAGGCAAGAGCATCATTCACCTTGAAATCGGCGAGCCTGACTTTCCTACACCGCGTAACGTGGTCGAAGCCGGCCAGCGTGCGCTCGGGGAAGGCTGGACCAAATATGGCCCGACGCAGGGCCTGCCGGAATTACGCCAGTCCATCGCCAGCTACATTTCGCGGACGCGCGGGATCAAGGTGGGGCCGCAGAACGTGTGCGTGGTTCCGGGCGGCAAGCCGGTAATGTTCTTCACCATCATCGCGCTGCTCCAGGAAGGCGATGAAGCCATTTTCCCCGACCCCGGCTTCCCCATTTTCGAGTCGATGATCCGGTTCCAGGGTGCGAAACCGGTGCCGATCCCGCTGCGCGAGAGCCGCGGCTTCTCGCTGGACGTCAATGAGCTCCGCGATCTGATCACGGATCGCACCAAGCTCATCATTCTCAACTCGCCGCATAATCCGACCGGCGGCATCATCCCCGCCGGAGACATCAAGCAGATCGCCGACATTCTGCGCGACCGCGACATCATGGTGCTGAGCGATGAAATTTACTCGCGCATTACCTACGACGACCCGCCCGGCTACAAGGGCACGCCCACTTCGATCGCCAGCATGGACGGCATGCTGGAGAAGACCATCATCCTGGACGGCTTCTCCAAAACCTATTCGATGACCGGCTGGCGCCTGGGCTACGGCGTGATGCCGGAGTGGCTCGCCGAGGCGGTGGTGAAGCTGATGGTGAACTCCAATTCCTGTACTGCAAGTTTCACACAGCGTGCAGGTATCGAAGCGCTGGACGGACCGCAGGATTCTGTCGACACCATGGTGGCCGAATTCAAGCGCCGCCGCGATGCGATCGTCAAAGGCTTGAACTCCATCCCCGGCTTCCGCTGCCCCGTGCCGGCGGGTGCGTTTTATGTTTTCCCGAATGTCGAAGGCACCGGCATGGATTCGAAGGCGCTCGCCGACTATCTCTTGTACGAAGGCGGCGTGGCCTGCCTCGACGGCAAATGTTTCGGCGCTCAAGGCGACGGCTACCTGCGCCTCAGCTACGCCAGTTCGTTCGAAAACATCCTGGAAGCGGTGGAGCGCATCCGCAGGGTGTCGTCGAAGTGGACAGCCAAATAGTGTCCGCATTGCTTATTCACAAATCCTGTCACGACGATTGCGGATCAGGGAGGACATTAGGTAATGCGCGCGTGCCACTGTTGTGGTTTCATAACGCTCACTACTGAACACGAAGGTAGCTTCGAAATCTGCCCCATCTGCTTCTGGGAGGATGACCTTGCTCAGTACGAAGATCCGACCTATGAGGGCGGCGCAAATAAACCAAATCTTACACAAGCCCGAGCAAATTTCGCGGAGTTCGGAGCATGCGAAAGGGCGATGTTGCCTCACGTCCGCCCCGCGAGGCCAGAAGAGTTCCCAACACATGGGCACCTGGAGCAACGTACATCTTAGGACACTGCCACCGCGATAGCCTGCCCCTTCCGGCGGTAACCTGTAAGGCATGAGCGAACTTACACGTCGCAGCCTCTTGGGTTCGTTTGGTTATTGGGCGACATCCCGGGCGCTGTCCGCGCAAGCGACTCCGCCGCCGATTCGCGTGCGTTCCCTGAATCACATGACGCTCGCGGTGACCGACATCGCGCAATCGCAACATTTTTACCAAGGCTTGTTCGGCTTACCGGTCCAAGCGCGCCAAGCCGAGACCAC
>Ga0207657_10005320_pt1 | contig 13489 bp, 8 predicted proteins | sample KBSC33metaG_FD_184316 | JGI IMG/M metagenome (GOLD analysis project Ga0207657, IMG submission 184316) | Corn rhizosphere microbial communities from Kellogg Biological Station, Michigan, USA - KBS C3-3 metaG (SPAdes) (version 2) | ecosystem: Host-associated > Plants > Roots > Rhizosphere > Soil ... | reverse complement strand
GAAGCCTTCATCTCCGGCGGAGCCAAGCCAGCAATCCAGACGCAAAAGACCCCAGAGCCCAAGCCCGCTCAGCCCGTCACCGCCGGGCCGGACCAAGAGATCGTCACCCTCACCGGCATGCGGAAGATGATTGCGGACGCGATGGTCCGCAGCGCCGGCGTCCCCGTCGTCTCCACCGTGACCCAAGTCGACGTGACCAGCATGGTCAAGTTCCGCGAGGCAAACAAGGACACGTTCCAGCAGACCTACGGTGTCAAGCTCACCTACACGCCTTTCTTCATCAAAGCGCTTGCCGAGACACTCCAGGAGTTCCCGACGGTCAACGGCTCACTTCAAGGCGACAACCAGCTCGTCCTGAACAAAAAGGTGCACATCGGGGTAGCGGTTGCCCTCGGAGCAAAAGGCGATGAGGGTCTCATCGTGCCGGTGATCCGGCACTGCGAATCGAAAACTTTAATAGAGATCGCCAAGGACCTCGAGAGCATTGCCAAGAAAGCTCGCTCGAATGCCCTCAGCGTCGCTGATGTCCAGGGGGGAACGTTCACCCTTACCAACCCGGGCACGTACGGAGCCCTCTTCGGCACCCCGATGATCAACGCCCCCCAGGGCGGCATCCTCGGCACTTACGCGATCAACAAGGTCCCGGTGATCGTCGACGACATGATCGCCATCCGTTCGATCATGCATCTCGTGCTCACTTACGATCACAGAATCATCGACGGCCTTGTTGCGGGTCGTTTCTTGGCAGGCGTCAGAGATCGTCTGCAGAGCTTCGACTTCTTCAAGTAAGCGCAAGCCATGCTGGTCTTTCTCGCGACTCTTGCGATGAGTCAAGTCGGTGGCGCTGCGACGCTACGCCGCCAGGCGGACAACTCGCTGGCCAAGGAGGACTACTCGCGCGCCAACCTGTACTTCCGGAAAGCCGCAGACGCCTACGAGAAGCTCGGAGACTCAAACGCAGCGAAAGTCCTCCGACAGCAAGCGGAGCGCTACGAAACCGTCGTACAAATCTACGTCGAGCGCCCCCACTCCCCAACCCAGCAAAAGCTCGCCCGACTAGAACCCGAAAATGGCTGCTACATCGGCGCCTTCATCGACCGCGAAGATACTATCGAGCGCACCTTCGGAGCGGACGGCCAGCTCCACCGAGACCCGCAGTATTTCAACGCCGCCATTGGCAAGCCACAGGCGGTCTTCTTCCAATACCTAAGCTACGGTCGCCCGTTCCCCAGCGCATGGGCCAAGGTTCTCAAGCGCAACCACGCAGCGGCCCACATCGCGTGGGAGCCGCACAGCTACTCCGAAGTGCGCGACGACGACTACCTGCGCAAGTTCGCAAGAGCTGCAAAGGACTCCGGCATCCCGGTATTCCTCCGCTTTGCGAGCGAGATGAACGGCGACTGGACTCCCTACCACTCTGACCCGGCGGCATACCGCTCGATGTTCGCAACCGTAGCCCGAGTGATGCACGAAGTAGCCCTGAACGTCGCCATGGTCTGGTGCCCAAACGAAATTCCCGAGGACACTATCCCAAGCTACTATCCAGGTCCCGAGTCCGTCGACTGGGTCGGCGTGAACTTCTACAGCGTCCTCTACAACGACGCGAGCCGCAGTCGCGGAGCTGAGTGGCGCAACCCCGCCGATCAAGTCCGGTGGATCTACAATCGCTACTCGCGCCTGCACCCGATCATGATCGGCGAATGGGCTGCAAGCCACTTGTCGGTTGTGGACAACCAGCCCCGACCTGACTTTGCGGAAACGAAGATTGCGCAGCTGTATGCGTCGCTACCGCGCCTTTACCCACGCCTGAAGTCGGTCCAATGGCTGAGCATGAACACGCTCAAGTACGCGATGCCGGGCCGGCAACTGAACGACTATTCCCTGCTCTCGGTGCCGTCAATAACGCAGACGTACGCTCACGCCACTGAGTCGGCTTACTTCCTCAGCCGAGTTGGCGAGAACTCACCCATCGATTACACGCAGCTTCGCTCTGGGCAGCCTTTGAGGAAAGGCACAAAGGTGTCCGCTTGGGTGAAGAGCTACGTTCAGCGCCCACAGGTCACTTGGCTGATCGACGGCAAGGCCGTTCAAAGCACAACCGCGCCAGGAACTTATGACTTACCGCTCCCCAAAGACCTGGCAAAAAGCAACCGCCTCGAGCTCATCGTCAGGGACGACAGAGGTAGGATCGCCGGCCGAAGCGAGGTAAAGCTGTAACCCTCTGGGAGTGCCCGAGCTTGCTAGCGCTTTTCATGTGATCGGCTTCCCGCCGAGTCTCCAAGCATTCGTCCCGAAGCCGTCCAACCCTCTCGGTACAGGGTATGCACGCAGTTCGCAGGTCAACGGCGACCGCGGCGCTAGGCTGTGGCCATCGGCAATTGCGTAAAGGTCCTGCTCCCTGCAGCAGAAGATTCAGTCGGCACGACCTCGTTATAAAAACTGTCCCGCTCAATCGCGATCCGCCCAACTTCCTCGATCATCTTCACCATGTTGTCTCGAGTCAGGGCTTGCGTCTTGTTCCCGAACTCGCCGTCCTTGTAGGTGATCTCATACTCGTGGACCGTACCGTCGGCATCGTCGGCACCGTACCAGAGCGCCGCCTGCGTTACCGGAACCGTGTTCATGATCCAGAAGCTCTTGATGTGCTCGAAGTTGTCGAGCATCAACCGACAGATGGCGATGTTCCGCAAGTCGTCATCGGCCGTAAGCGGCTTGATGTCCTCTAACTCCGTCCCCTCGGGATGGAACGAAAGTGGTGTCATCGTCAAGAAGTGCCCCGTCTCGTCCTGCAACTCCCGGAGCTGCACCAGATGGTCCACCCGCTCCTCATCCGTCTCGCCGATGCCGTAGAGCATGGTCGCATACTGCCGCATCCCGAGCTTCGCCGCCGCGCGGGCCACGTTCTTCCACTCTTCGCCGTTCAGCTTCTTCCCGAAGAGCTCCGCATGCACTCGGTCGCTCAAAATCTCGATGCCGCCGCCAGGTAAGGAGTCCAACCCAGCCTCGATCAAATCCGCTAGAGCCTGCTCAATGGAGCACTTCCCAACCCGTGCGATCTCAACGATCTCGACTGCGGTGAATGCCTTCACGTGCACACCCGGGCGTACGTCCTTGACGGTTCGCACCAAGTCCAAGTAGTACTGATATGGCAAGCGGGGATTAATTCCGCCGACCATGTGCACTTCGGTGATCGGGACGTCCTTGTGCCACTCCAGCCGCCGACGCACCTCTTCAAGGCTCATCTCATAGGGCTCGGGCCCGCCCTTCTTCGCATAGAAAGAGCAGAACTTACAGAACTTGTTGCAGATGTTCGTGTAGTTGATGTGCTGATTGCGGACGTACCATGTCTTCGCTCCATGCAGCCGCTCCCGCACGAGGTTCGCCATATAGCCTACGGCCGTCAAATTCGGTGTGCGATAAAGCCGCAGTCCATCTTCGCGAGAGAGCCGCTCCCCCGCTTCGACCTTGGTGTAAATGTCCAGCAAATCCGGACCGACGATTCGTTCGGGAGAGAGTGCCATAACGCCTATCTGAGTCTACGTCGAGGATACCTGCCAACTTTCACTTTTCATTGAAACTTCCCGCGCATCCACTGCTCGTCCGGGGGCATGCAAGAAACCGAATATCTCTGGTTGACAAAATTGCGTTTCGAACACGTATAGGTGAAGCGCAATGCTGATCTTCGGAGCGCCCATTCCGCCATTCCGCTATTCCGCTATTCCGCTATTCCGCCCTTCCGCTATTCCGCCCTTCCGCTATGCCGCACCCCCCTCCCCCCTCGTCGGGACGGGACGCCGGGACGAGCGCGCTATCGGAACCGCTTCTGCAGCTTTTCCAACTCGTCGGCACCCGGGCAAAGCCGCTCAAAGGCTTGGTTGTACAGGGGCTCGGCGATGGCGTCGTTCTGCTCGGCCATATCCACGGACTCCGTTGAGATGTACAGTAGGCCAGTCGGCACCTCGCCGGCCGCGCGGATCTCGCTCACATATTGGTAAGCCTTCTGCCGATCCGTGGGGTCGTAGTCCGCCTCGACCTTGTGCAATTTGATCATGCTTCCGTCGTGCATTCGCACTGTCTGCGTCACACCAGGATCAGAAGCCGCCAAGATCTCCTCGCGAGGAATAACGAACCCGCTATCGACCATCTCGATCATATGCTCGCGCGTATACGCGTAGCTCTTGGTCGAGCCCTCGTGATCGTTAAAGGTCACGCACGGGGAAATCACATCGATAAACGCGAAGCCGTTGTGCTTCAAGCCGGCTTGGATCAGCGGCACCAACTGCTCCTTGTCTCCAGAGAAGCTTCGCGCGACGAACGTCGCCCCCAAAGAGAGCGCTAAGAGCACGCTGTCGATCGCCTGCATCTGATTGATTTCGCCCTTCTTGCTAGAGGAACCAATATCAGCCGACGCAGAGAACTGCCCCTTGGTTAGCCCGTAAACGCCGTTGTTCTCCAAGACATACAGTAAGTTCACGTTCCGGCGAATCGCGTGGCAAAGCTGGCCAAGCCCGATCGACAGAGAGTCGCCATCGCCGGAAACTCCGATCATGATCAGTTCTCGGTTCGCCGCGGCCGCGCCCGCCGCAACCGACGGCATGCGGCCATGAACGCTGTTAAACCCGTGCGCTTGCCGCAAGAAGTAGGCCGGCGTCTTCGAAGAGCAGCCGATACCCGACAGCTTCGCCACCTTGTGAGGCTGGATGTCCAGTTCCCAGAAAGCGTGGATGATGGCAGCCGTAATCGAATCGTGCCCACAGCCGGCGCAAAGCGTAGTGATTGCGCCTTCATAGTCGCGCCGGGTTAACCCGATCGCGTTCTTCTTCAAGGACGGATGGTGAACTTTGGGCTTGGCGATATAGCTCATGCGTTCACCAGGTCCTTCGCATTGACGCCATCAACGACATATCTCGCGCTCATCGGGAAACCCTCGTAGTAGCGGATCGATTTCAACTTGCTGGGCGCAATCTCGAGATCAAGAATCAGCAAACTCCGCAACTGCCCATCTCGGTTCTGCTCGACGATGTAGTTCACTTCGTGCTCATCTAAGAAAGCTCGAACGTCATCGCCAAATGGGAAGCCACGAACGCGCATATAGTCGACCGTCGTACCTTCAGCGGCAAGCAAGTCCACCGCCTCGACGCATGCCGCGTGGCATCCGCCGATAGTCACGAGACCGACCTTTGAGCCGTTTCGTTTGATCACCGGCGCAGGTACCGCACCGCGAGCCCCATCGATCTTCCGCTTGATGCGATCCAAAACCTCCTGGTACTCCGCGCCATCTTCCGTGTAAGCACCTTTGGCGTTATGCCCCGAGCCACGCGTGAAGTACGCCCCCCGCGGGTGGGTGCCAGGCAGGGTGCGATACGGAATACCATCGCCGTCCACATCCATGTAGCGGAAGAATTCCTTCCCGGCCTCAAGCTCCTCCGCGGTGATCACCTTGCCACGATTCGGCTTGTAAGACTCGTCCCAAGTCAGCTTCGGCACCATCCAGTCGTTCATGCCGATATCCAGGTCGGTGAGCACGAACACCGGCGTTTGATACAGCTCCGCCAGATCGAACGCCTTCGGCGCGAATTCAAACGCTTCCTTCGGATCCGAAGGATAAAGGCAGATGTGCTTTGTGTCCCCGTGCGAGGCATACGCGCACATCATCAAATCGCCCTGCTGCGTCCGCGTTGGCATTCCCGTCGAGGGTCCGGTGCGCTGCACGTCAAACAGCACCGCAGGCACTTCGGCATAGTAGGCGAGGCCGAGGAATTCGTTCATGAGCGAAATGCCCGGCCCGCTGGTCGGCGTGAATGCCCGGGCACCGGCCCAAGAAGCGCCGATGACCATGCCGATCGCTGCGAGCTCATCCTCTGCCTGCAGGATCATGAAACGGTTCTTGCCGGTCTCCGGGTCCTTCCGATACTTCTTGCAGAACGCAGTAAAGCCTTCCATCAGAGATGTGGAAGGGGTAATCGGATACCAAGCCCCAACGGTTGCACCCGCGTAGACGCAGCCCAAACCAGCCGCGGTGTTTCCGTCGATCAGGATCGAGTCCTTCGTAGCATCCATCCGCTCCAGGCGAATGGGCAGAGGACACTCATAGTTATCCTTCACATAGCGGTAGCCCAGTTCGATGGCCTTGTCGTTGGAGTCCAGTAGCGCCGGCTTCTTGGAAAATTTCTCGCGAGTGAGCTCACGAATGATCTCCGTATCCATCTCCAGCAGCGCGGCCAGAGCGCCTGCGTACGCAATGTTCTTCATCAGAATGCGTTCACGCACTCCCTTGAAAGCGCCTGCGCACAATTCGGCAAGGGGCACGCCGATGTACGTAACGTCCTCCCGACGCAGCCGCTCATCAAGCGGCCAGCTCGAGTCGTAGATCAGCCAGCCGCCGGGGCGGACCTCCTGAAAGTCCTGCTTGTAAGTGGCGGGATTCATCGCCAGCATCAGGTCGAAGATCGGAGTGCGGCCCGTATAGCCGCTCTTGCTCACGCGGATCTCGTACCAAGTCGGCAGACCCTGGATGTTGGACGGAAAAAGGTTCTTTCCCGTCACTGGAATGCCCATCCGGAAGATCGTCTGCATGATCAGCGAGTTAGCGCTCGCCGATCCCGTTCCGTTGGGCGTCGCGATCTTAAAGGCAAAGTCGTTGAGTTGGCCGCTCATACCGTCACCGCCTGCTTGAGGACCAAGCTGGGATCCACTTCCCTGCCTGCATACGGCAGATGCAGAACGAACCGCCGCATATCCCACGCTGCCGTCGGGCATCGCTCTGCGCAGAGTCCGCAATGCACGCAGATGTTCTCGTCCTTAACCATCACCCGTCCTGTCTGTTTCAGCGGACCGGAGACAAACAGCGGTTGCTCCAAATTGTCGGCAGGCGCCGTCAAGCGACCCCGCAGCTCGGCCTCCTCGCCATTGGTGGTCATTGTCAAGCAGTCCACCGGGCAGATGTCGATGCACGCGTCGCACTCGATGCAGGCGGATTCGGTGAATGCCGTCTGGATGTCGCAGTTCAGGCACCGCTCGACCTCGGCTCGCGTCTGCTCGTCATTGAAGCCCTCCTCGACCTCGATGCTCATTGCCGAGAAACGCAGGGGCATGTCGACGTGCTTCATCTTCTGTCGCTGGACACCTGAGTAGTCGTTGCTGTAAGCCCACTCGTGAAGGCCCATCTTGGTGCTGACGAGGGTCTGACCCTTTGGCAGCCGCGCAGTCACGTCCTTTCCTTGGCAGAAGAGATCGATCGAGATTGCCGCCTGATGCCCGTGCTCGACAGCCCAGATGATGTTCTCCGGTCCCCACGCCGCGTCTCCGCCGAAGAACACGCCAGGACGAGTGCTCATGAAGGTCTTCTTGTCGACGATCGGCATGTCCCACTTGGGATCGAACTCCAGGCCGATGTTCCGCTCGATCCAGGGGAAGGAATTGTCTTGGCCGATGGCGAGGATCACCGTGTCACAGGGCAGAATCTCGGTTCCAACTCGCTCCTGAACGAGCCTGCCGTCGATCTCCTTGGACTCGAACACCTCGAACTCCATGCCGACGAGCTTGCCGCCGTCGATCACGAACCGCAGGGGGGAGTGATTTTCGACAATGTTGACCTGCTCCTCCTCAGCGTCCTCGAGCTCCCAAGGTGATGCCTTGAAGTACTTGCGAGTCTTGCGAGCGATCACCTTCACGTCGGAGGCGCCCAGGCGCTTAGCCGAGCGGCAGCAGTCCATGGCGGTGTTGCCGACCCCGATAATCAAGACCTTGTCGCCGACCGTATCGACGTGTCCGAAGTGGATGTTCGCTAGCCACTCGATCCCGATGAAGATCTGATCAGTGTCGTATCGGCCGGGGATCTCCAATTCCTTGCCCTTCGGAGCGCCGCTGCCGACGAAAACAGCATCGAACTCACCGCTGTCAAGCAGCTTGCCTAGGCTCTCGATCCGCGTGTTGTAGCGCATTTCGACGCCCATGTTCGTGATGTAGCCGATCTCCTCGTCCAGCACCTCACCGGGTAAGCGGAAGGACGGAATGTTGATCCGCATCAAACCGCCAGGCTGCGGCCCCTGCTCGAATATCGTGACGTGATAGCCGAACGGCATCAGATCGTTGGCGACGGTCAGAGACGCCGGACCTGCACCGATCAGCGCGACCTTCTTGCCATTCTTCTCCGCAGGAGCTTGCGGCAGGAATTCGCGAATGTCGTCCTTGTGGTCGGCGGCAACTCGCTTAAGCCGGCATATGGCTACAGGCTTTCCGTCGACACGAGTTCGCCGACAGGCAGGTTCACACGGCCGGTCGCATGTGCGACCCAGAATGCCTGGGAAGACGTTCGAGGCACGATTGAGAAGATAGGCTTCGCTATAGCGGCCCTGAGCGATCAGGCGAATATAACCGGGCACATTGGTGTGAGCGGGGCAAGCCCACTGACAATCCACAACCCTATGGAAATAATCTGGATCGCCAACATCCGTCGGCTTCATCTAGGTTCATTATATCGGGCGGCTCCGATGGGGTTCTTGCACCCAAGCTAACGTGCGATCTTAACCGCAAAGAACCTGTACCCGTTAGCTGTGCAACGGTGTTACAGTGCTGATAAGGAGGCCTTTGGAGGTCATGGGCAACGAAGCCAAACGAAAGAGCATGGACGGGAGCGAGTCCTACTTCTCGCGCCCGTTTATCACTGTCACGTTCCAGCACGGGAACCCCGACGAGGTCGGAGTTAACGGGTGCCGGGTCGATGATGTGATCGACGTCCTTGAAGATCGACTCTTGGATTTTCAAGGCCGCGACCTCGCCTGCGACGAGAATGCGGAGGCGCTAGAGCACCTCTACCTAGCAAGAGAGGCTTTGCTCAAACGCCGCAGAAGACGGAACGAGCAAGGCGTCCTAAACTCCGCACTTACCCACGATGCAAAGGACCGATCCGAATCTCGGCTGGGCGATGCGATTGTAGCAGCCGTCGACTTCTAGCGCCTTGCAACCGGATGCCTGCCCCGCCGGTATGTTGTTCTATGGCCCCGACTGACCCATGGGCGCAACATGGCGGTGTCTTCTGGGACGAGCACACCCATGTTCAAGATCTTCACTCCTGCGTGCGCGCAGATGTATTGGACGCCTGGTTTCCACCGGGACCAGAAGTGGTTGCCGTCCTGCGAACATCGGCGACCGAGTTCGCCAACACCACCCCACCGGAAGATTCCACGATTCTCAAGGGAGCAATTTCAGCCGCGCGGGGATTAGATTCTAAGTCCATCCTCTGCCATGCGGGCTCCTCAGCCCTCATCTACAGTTGCTTTCGTGAACTCGTGCAAAGGTCCAGCCGGGTCCTTGTCTTGGATCCGACCTATGGCGAGTATGAGCACGTCGCCACGAAAGCCGGCAGACCCGTCACGAGGATTCCGCTTCCCTATCCCTACTGCGCGGCCAGTCTCCTTAAGTCGATTGAGCGAGAGCTAATGTCGGGCGATCTGTTCGCGCTCGTGAATCCGAATAGTCCCACCGGGACGGTCTTGCCTTCGGAGGCTCTCAAAAGTCTGATGAACACGTTCGATCGAACCACGTTTTGGGTGGACGAGACCTACAGCGAGTATGTCGATCAGCCAAATAGCCTGGAAAGAGTCGCGTCCGCGCATCACAACCTGATCGTGTGCAAGTCGATGTCAAAGGTGTATGCACTTAGTGGACTGCGGGTCGGATACGCGGTCTCGCTCGAGGAGAGAATCGCCGAGTTCCGCGGACTTATTCCCCCGTGGGCGGTCTGCCTACCGGCTCAACTCGCGGGCGAAGCCGCGCTGAGGTCGACTGGCTACTATCGCGAGCGGTATATCGAGACTCACCAGTTGCGATCGCTACTCTGCAGAGCAATCGAGCAACAACTTGGATGGCCCGTGCAGGAAGGGGCCATCAATTGCGTGTTGACCTTCCCAAATCAACGCCCAGACGAAATCGTCGCTACCTTGCGCAAGCGGGGCGTTTACATTCGCTCTGGCTTCCACTACGGCGGAAGAGAAGCGCTAAGAATAGCGGTGCGGAGCGCTCCGGAGAACGCTCGCACCGTCGGAGCCTTGTCGGCAGCAGCCAACGTCAGAACAGGCCGCTGATCTTGCCCTGATCGTCCACGTCAATCACGAACGCTGTCGGGCTCTTGCCGAGGCCCGGCATCAGCATGATCTCGCCGCAGATCGCAACGAGGAAGCCCGCACCTGCGGAGAGACGGATCTCCCGCACATGGAGCGTAAAGCCGTCGGGGGCATTGAGTTTCGCCGGATCGTCACTCAGGCTGTACTGGGTCTTCGCGATGCAGACGGGCAGGTGTCCGAATCCGTGCTTCTCAAGCCACTCCAGGTTCTTGCGGGCTTTGTCCGATAGCTCGATGGCTCCGCCACCATAGACGGTCTTGGCAATCTTCAGAAGCTTTTCTTCCGCGCTATCACCCAGATCGTAGACGTGCTGGAATCTGGACTTCTTCCCGGCCATCTCCGCGACTTCGCGAGCCAGGTTCTCGCAACCGGTGCCGCCTGCGCCCCAAGGGTTGCAGGTCACGGCAGTGACGCCGATCTTCTTGCACATGCCGACCAGCTCTTCGTGGTCGTCGAGGCAGTCCTCCGCTCGGCGGTTGATCGCGACGATGACCGGAGGTCCGTAGCTCTCGAGGTGGTTCAGGTGCTGGCGCAGGTTGCAGAAGCCCGTCGCGAGATCACCGCCGCCCTGGTGCTGCAAGGCGCGGATGGTGGCGACGAGAACGATCACATCCGGGCCGTGGCCCAGGCGGCGGCACACGATGTTTAGGAACTTCTCTGCTCCGAGATCGGCACCGAAGCCCGCTTCCGTGATCGTGTAGTCCGCGAGGCCCAGGGACGCCTGAGTCCCAAGAATTGAGGAGCAGCCGTGAGCGATGTTGCCGAAGGGGCCGCCGTGCACGAAGGCGGGTCCGCCTTCCATGGTCTGCACAATGTTCGGTCGAATCGCAGTCGCCAGCAGAGCGGCCATCGCGCCATGAGCGTGGAGATCGCGAGCGAATACCGGCTCCTTCTTGGTGTTATGCGCAACGACAATGCCGCCGAGCCTGTCTTTCAGGTCCGCAAGAGACGCCGACAAGCAGAGGATCGCCATGATCTCGCTGGCAGGCGTGATGACGAAGCCGTCCTCGCGGACGACGCCGTTGTTGCGGCCGCCTAGGCCGACGATGATCTGCCTCAGCGCACGATCGTTCATGTCGATCGTTCTGGGCCAGAGATCGCCGCGCGTGTCGATCTGGAGCTCATTGCCATGCTGCAGATGCGCATCGAGAAGGGCACTAAGCAGGTTGTGCGCCGCCGTGATCGCCGGAAAGTCGCCGGTGAAGAACAGGTTGATATCCTCCATCGGCAGCACCTGACTGTAACCACCACCGCAGGCCCCGCCCTTAATGCCGAAGATCGGGCCCAACGCTGGTTCACGGATTGCGGGAATCGCGTCTTTGCCGATACGGCGAAGCCCTTGAGCGAGCCCGACTGTTACAGTTGTCTTGCCCTCGCCTGAAGGGGTTGGGCTTACCGCAGTAACAAGAACCAACTTGCCCTTCCGCTTGGTGGTGAGCCGGTTGACGGCATCCTGCATCAGCTTGCCCTTGTAGTGGCCAAGCGGCTCGTAGTCAGTGGTGCTCAGGTGCGCGTCTTTCGCAACGTCGGTGATCTCGCGAAGGGTTGCTTGTTGGGCGATGTCTAGGTTTGTCATGGTTTGCTGATGGCCGGAGCCGCTTGCTCAAGCCGCTCGACTCGAACGGCGGTAACTTTGTACTCAGGAGAGCCGACGACGCGGTCGCGCTGCCCTCCGGTGACTCGATTCGTGAAAACCTTGGGGTCGTGGAAGGTGGCGAAGAGCTCACCCCTTCGGACCTTGTCAGTGAGCTGAACCGGGATTTCCGCCGTACCGTAGCGGCTGGTGATCCGCACCTTTTCGTGGTCGTGGATCTGCAGAAGCATGGCGTCGCATGGGTGCATCTCCAGCAAGTCGGTGGGACGGATGCGCGCGTTGCCCGTGCGCATCGACATGGTTCCAGCGTTGAACTGCGCAAGCGTCCGGCCCGTGTTCAGGATAAATGGATACTCGTCAGTCGTGACCTCGGGCGTGGGCAAGTAGTCGATCTTGGAGAAGTTCGCTCGCACGCCTATGGGGAACTGCTTGGCGTGCAGGATGGTCGTGCCGGGGTGCTCTTCATCGAGGCAAGGCCATTGCAAGCCATTGTGCTCAATGCGCTCATAGCTGATTCCCGCGCCTGCCTTCCAAACCTGCCGCACCTCATTCCAAATCGCCTCGGGCGAGTCGAAGTCGAACGCATCCTTGAAGCCCATCGTTGCGGCAAGCTCCTTCAAGATCACCCAGTCGGATTTCGAATCGCCGACAAGCGGAATACACTGGCGCACTCTCTGGACGCGGCGCTCCGAGTTCATGAACGTGCCGTCTTTCTCGTACGAGGAGCACGCCGGGAGGAAGACGTGGCCGACGGCTTTAGCGGTCTCGTTCAAGAATAGGTCCTGCACGATGACGAGTTCCAGCTTCTCCAGTGCCTTCTTTGTCTCGTCAGAGCGAGGGTTGGAGAAGTACACGTCATAGCCGATGGCATAAAGAGCGCGGAGGCTGCCCTCGCTGGCGGCGTCGAGCATCTTCATCCACGTGAGTCCCTGCTCACGGGGAACCGGGGCTTTCCAAATCTTCTCCACTAGATCCGCGACTTGCGAAATGGGCGTGTAACCGGCCAGGTTTGAGGGCTCGCAGCCCATGTGCGCGGAGCCTTGAACGTTGTTCTGTCCGCGCAGCGGGTTCTCGCCCGAGCCAGGTTTGCCCAGATTGCCGGTAAGAAGCGCCAAGTTCACGAGGCACTGCACACCCTCCGTGCCTTGCGTGTGCTCGGTCATCCCCAGGCCGTGGAAGATCATTGCGGGTTTTACGCTCGCGTAAACCGCCGCCGCTTTCCGGATGTCCTCCGCGGTGACGCCGGCGATCGGAGCGACTCGCTCCGGTGTCCAGTTCCGGATAAAATCTCTGAATCCCTCGAAGTCATCCGTCCGTTCCCGGATGAACTCCTCGTCGACAGCGCCGCTCTCGATGAGGGCATGCGCAATCGCATGGAAGGTGGGGACGTTCGTGCCGGGCCGAATCTGCAGATGGACGTCGGCAAAGCGTGCCAATTCAGTGCGGCGTGGATCGACGACAACCAGCTTCGCCCCCTTCAGCACCTGCTGCTTGATGCGTGCGCCGACGATCGGGTGGTTCTCGGTAGGGTTCGCGCCCGCCACAAGGAAGCCCTGAGCGATCTCGATGTCGTTGAAGCTGTTGGTCGCGGCACCCGTGCCAAGAGTGGCTTTTAGTGCGGCTGCGGATGGGGCGTGGCAGACGCGGGCGCAGCAGTCGATATTGTTCGAGCCGAGCACCACGCGGGCAAACTTCTGCGCCAGATAGTTTTCCTCGTTCGTTGCTCTGGCGGAACCCAGCACTCCAACTGCACTCGGACCGCTCTCAGCAA
>Ga0207657_10005319_pt1 | contig 13490 bp, 13 predicted proteins | sample KBSC33metaG_FD_184316 | JGI IMG/M metagenome (GOLD analysis project Ga0207657, IMG submission 184316) | Corn rhizosphere microbial communities from Kellogg Biological Station, Michigan, USA - KBS C3-3 metaG (SPAdes) (version 2) | ecosystem: Host-associated > Plants > Roots > Rhizosphere > Soil ... | reverse complement strand
ATGTGCGGCAGCAGCTCCGGCGGGATCCCATCACCGGTGTCGGCGACCCGGAGAGCGACGCGCTCGGGGCCGGGGACGATGGTGAGCGAAATGCGTCCGCCGGGCGATGTGTGGTGCACCGCGTTGCTGAGCACGTTGGTGACCGCCTGCTGCAGACGAGACGCGTCACCGGCGACGTACTCCTGGGTGCCCCTGTCGAGGCACCGCATGTCGATGCCGCGCGCGAGCGCCGACGGCGCCACGGCGTCGACCGATGCGTGCGCGACAGCCGTCATGTCGACCCGCTCGGCGCGTACGTGATACGTGCCCAGCATGATCCGGGACAGATCGAACATGTCGCTGACCAGGCGGCTCTGAGTTTCGGCGCTGCGCGCGATGGCGGCGAGCGCGCGCGCGGCCGTCGCTCCCGACAGGCGGCCGGTCTGCAGAAGCCTGGTCCAGCCGAGGACGGCGCCCGCGGGCGTGCGCAGCTCGTGCGCCAGCATCGCGAGCGTCGAATCGTCCTTGCGCCAGTCGACCGCTGTGCCGCGGACGCCGGACGGCCCCATCGCGGCGGCAATCCGCTGCGCGTACGCTTCGATGGCGCGCACCTGTCCCTTCGCATACAGACGCGCATGCGCTCTCCAGCAGGTGATCACGCCCAGCACATGGTGGTGCCGGACGATCGGCACGGCGACGCACGCCCCTGACACGCTGGCGTGCGCATCACCCGTGTCGAATACCGGATGCTGCTGTGTCGCCGCCTGCCGGGCGAGCGCGATCGTCGCCGCGTCATCGGGCGAGGCGCCGGCGACAGCCGTCGTCTGAGCCGCGCGCTCGAGCGTTTCGCCGGCGACGAACCAATCGATCGCGGCCCAGTCGCCGAGAACCGGCACAGCCAGCTTCGCGGCTGTGCGCAGCGCGCTCGACGCGTCCGCCTCGAGGCCGATGGCGAGGCTCGCGTTCGACAGGAACGCAGCGTCAGCCGCGCGCTTCCGCGCGGCATAGCGCAGAGCGGTGAGCGCGGCGGTCGATCCGGTGAGCATCAGGAGCACGCGCTCGTAGCGCAGGGCGCCCGTCCTGCCCTGGTGCGTCTCGTCCGTGGGTCCGCGTTGAGAAGACGGTGGCTGAGCTCCAGGGCTGTGCATACCTCAACCTGCTAGAGAAAATATCGTGAATTAATGTGTCGGTGGATGAAGCTTGGGCAGCATAGCGCGGTTACGTCACGGCGAAGTCACCAATGCCGTCACTTCAGCGTCAAAAATGGCGGCACATAATTTCCTTACAGGTACAACGTGTCGGTCATCGAACTACGCCTCTTTGGCGGGTTTGAGGCACGGGTTTCCACCACCGGCGCCCTGATCCAACTTCCGACGCGCAAATGCGAAGCGGTGCTCGCGTACGCGGCGCTCGAGCCCGGGCGCCTGATCCGACGCGAATTACTGGTGTCGCTGCTCTGGTCCGACGTGCCGCGAGGTCAAGGACGCCATAGCCTCCGGCAGACGCTCACCAAGCTTCGTCAGGCACTCACTGTATGTGAGACTGCCGGCCTGGTGACAATCAGTGACTCGATTCGCGTCGATCACGATTGCATCCAGGTCGACGTGGTCGACTTTCTACGGCATTTGCAGGGCACGGGCCTCGACGCGCTGCGGTGCGCAACGGACCTCTATCGCGGTCCGTTTCTCGACGGATTCACGATTCCGGAGGATCCGTTCGAGGAATGGCTGCTGAACGAGCGCACCCGGCTGCAGCAGCTGGCAATCGACGCCTATGCCGCGCAGCTCACGGTGCTCGAGGCGACCGACGTGGCGGGCGCCATTCGCGCGGCGATCAAGCTGCTGGAGCTGGAGCCGCTGCACGAAGAGGTGCACCGCCGGCTGATGGTGTTGTACTGGCGAAACGGACAGATCCGCTCGGCGCTGAACCAATTTCAGGTGTGCGCCCGCCGATTGAAACATGCGTTCGGCGCCGAACCCTCTCCGGCAACCGTCGCGCTATATCGCGACTGGCTGCTCAAATACAATCGGATGGATTCGCGATCCGACGCGATGCCGCGAGTCAGCAACGGAACCGATTAGCGATACGGTATTCACCGTAATGCATTCACGTTAGGCATGGATGCCTACCCGTCAATTCGAATCGGTGAAGATTCCAGCGCGGGCCTCCCGTATACGCACTTATCCCTACATCGATCTACTGACTGGCGCCAGTGACGATCTGGCTCGCCTCGCGGATCTGTGCGGTGTACGCGTTGAGCGCCTTGACGAGCGCCGCGGATTGAGTTGCCGCGGTGGCCCAGTCGTGGCGCTCCAGCGCCTCGCGCACGCCAGGCAGCGTCTTCACGCCATAACCGGTGTAGAAGCCCGGTGCGTAGATCGTGTGCTGATACCAGGGACGTTCCGGCAAGCCCGCCGGGGAGAGGAGCTTCTGTTCGCTCCGGTACAGCAGCGTGTTGAGCGCGCTCAGATCCGCCGCTGATTTCTTGTAGACGCTCCCGTCTTTTTCGGCGGCGGCAATCGCTGCGTCGTACTCCGAAGCGGCTTTCTTCAGCGACGCAACGGCCTGCGTCAGCGGCACCCAGTCGAAGCCGGGCGCGTCGGCCGGGCCCGCGGCTGCCTTCCGCAGTTCTCCCTCGTAGCGCGACACCGTCTCGGCGAAATCCGAGAACTGGAACGGCAGCACGTCGGCGTCGGCGAGCCGCATGATCATCGTGCCGTAGGTCTGCGCCAGCGCGCGGCCGTACACGAACGTCGTGTCGCCGAAGTGCGTGTACCAGTAGAAGTCGTCGTAGATCGAGTGATACACGCCGCCGCCTTCTTCGCCGCCGTAGCTGATCGAGAGCGAGGCCACGCCGTCGTGATCGAGGAACGGCGAGTAGTCGGATCCCGAGCCGAGCGCCGCGATGTGCAGATCGTCGCCGTCCATCAACTCGGCCTTCGCCTCGGGCGTCTTCGCGCGGGAGAGATCGCGCTGCTGCAGCTTCATCCAGACCGATTGGCCGGTCTCTGGATCGGTGATGTCCCTCGCCACCTGGTTGACGAAGTGCTCGAGCGAATGGCTGCCGCCCGCGTTCAGATACCCTTTCCCATTGCCGTCGGAATTGATGTAGACGACGCCGTGCTGCTGCAGTTCGTCGCGATGGGTCTCGGCCCACTCGGTCGACCCGAGGAGCGCCGGCTCTTCGCCGTCCCACGCGCAGTAGATGATCGTCCGCTTCGGCTTCCATCCCTGCTTGAGGAGCTCGCCGTACGCGCGCGCTTCCTCGAGCAGCGCCGACTGACCGCTGATCGGATCGGACGCGCCGTTCACCCATCCGTCATAGTGATTGCCGCGCACAATCCATTGATCCGGCAGCGTGCTGCCGGCGATTTTGGCGACGACGTCGTAGGCCGGCACGACATTCCACGCGGATTTCACCACGAGGTGCACCGTCGCCGCGCCCGGGCCGACGTGATAGGTGATCGGCAGCGCACCGCGCCACGCGACAGGCGCCATCGGGCCGGTGAGCGCTTTCAGCAGCGGCTCGGCGTCGCCGTACGAAATCGGGAGCACCGGAATCTTCTGAAGGTTGGTCACTTCGTTGAGCGCCAGGCGCTTCGATCCCGGCGTCGCGCCCCAGCCAGGCGTCTCCGGGTCGCCCGGATACTTCTCCATCTCCATCACGCTTCCGCGCTGCACACCCTGGTCGGGCCGATACGGACCCTTTGGAAACACATCCCCCTCGAAGTACCCATCGTCTCTCGGGTCGGAGTAGATCAGACAGCCGACCGCGCCGTGCTCGTACGCCAGCTTCGGCTTGATGCCGCGCCAGCTGTTGCCATAGCGCGTGATGACGATCTTTCCTTTGACGCTGATGCCCATCTTCGCGAGCTGGTCGTAGTCCTCGGGCACGCCGTAGTTCGCGTAGACGAGCGGCGCCGTGACGTCGCCGTCCGCCGAATAGGCGACGTACGTCGGAAGCTGTCCGCTCTGCCCCGATGTCGGATCGTCGGGAACCGCCGGCTCCTTCAGTTTCGCTTCGTAGCGTCCCGGCGACACGAGCTCGACTTTCCGTTCGACCGGTGTCGGGAACAGCACCTCGAACTCCTCGATGTGGGCGTCGAGCCCATAGGATTTGAACTGCTTCAGCAGCCACTCCGAATTCTGTTTCTGGTACGGCGATCCGATGTGGTGCGGCTCGGCCGAGAGCTGCTTCATGTTCGCCTTGACCCGCTCGGGCTCAGGGATCGCGCGAAACTTCTGCTCCCATCCGAGCTCGGTGGCCGAGTCGGCGCGCGTGAAGCCGGGGAGCGCGGGTCCTTCCTGCGCGATGAGCGCGGATGCCCCGCACGCGATGAGAGCCGCCGCACCGAGCGCGCCAAACGCGCGTGTTCTGATCTTCTGCACGTTATGCCTCCGGAAATGCTTCGTCTACGCGCCCGGCTTCTTGTATTGCGAGTCGCCCGGCTTGGCGAGGCCGCTGATCTGCAGGTCGAAGCCGTCGGGGTCCTGCACGTGAAAGCTGACGTAATTCGGACCACCGTTGGTGTCGATGCGCGGGGTGAGCCCGCGGCTCTCCAGCTCTTTCTTCACCGTATCGGTGTCCCAGTCGTCGATCTTGTACGCGATGTGATCGACGAGCGGTTTCGGGCTCGGATCGGCGGGCGCGCCGGGGCGCTGCCGCTTGTTTCGCGCGATGAGCAGCGCATCGTCGAAGTGCAGAAAGCACTGGCTGTTCCCATTGTCGTCGGATACCGTCATGCCCATCAGATCCGAGTAGAAATCGCGCGTGCGCTTGTAGTCGGCCACTTGATACGAGATGTGGTCGAGGCTGAGCGTCTTGAAGCCCTTGCCTGCCGCGGCTGCGGCGGCGGCGCCGGTGCCGCCCCACACGGCCGCAGCGGCGACGGCCATGCTTTGAATGAGCTGACGCCGGTTCATCCGCCCATCTTCGAAGTCCTTCAAGAGTCCGGCGATGATCTGTTCCATCTGATTCTCCGTGTGAATGCTTATCGGGGCTGAAGCGAGGCCGCGATCTCTTCGATCTGCGCGGCGTGGCGCGCCTCGTGCGCGCCGACGAATGCGATCCACTGATACAGCGACAGTGGCCCGAACAGCGGATGCGTCCGTGAGAGTGTGCCGAGCGCCAGGCCATCACCCGTACGCACCGCGTCGCGAAGCGCCACGCCCGCCTGCTCGAGGGCGGTCCACGCCGCTGCCGCGGTCATTCCGGTTGGATGCAAAAGATCGGGCGCCACGACTTTCGTCTCACGATTCGCCAGGCGCTCGACGCCCAGCGTGGGCAGCAGCGGCTCAGAGGATGTTTCGGCGGCGAGGCCGTCCGCCCTGGCTTTTTCGATCATCGAGGCGAGCAGCGTCGCAATGCGCTGCTCGACGATGGCGAGGTGTTCGAGGACGTTGGCGACGGACCAGGCACCAGGCCCAGGTACGCGTTCGCGGATCGCGGCCGGCGCAGACTCGAGCGTCGTGCGCAGCACGGCGCGCTGCGCGTCGAGATAGGTCAGGAGCTCCTGAGTGCGCGGGTGCATCCCGTTCAGTCTATCGCGCCGCCAGGCATCCGGGCAGCTGGAACGCGCCTATGCGCGTAGAGTAGGCGTCGGCGCCAGCCCTGAGATAATCGCCGACGTACCAGATCGTGCAGTCGTCGGACGGGTCGATGGCGGTTTGGGTGTAGTCCTCCCATCGCAGCGTGTTCGTCTGCGCCGCCTGGCCGTCGACGAGGACCGTCTCGTGAAACGTGAGCTGACCGGCGGGGTCTCCGCCCAGGCGAGCCGCGAACCGCTGGCCCACGAACTGGCCGGGCCCGCCGAACGAGTAGCCGATCGCAATGTTGCCGCGCCGATCCATCGCGGGACTCGCCATCCAGCGATAGTTCGCGTCGGGGGCGTACGTCCCCTGCTGACGCAGGAGCACGCGACGATGCGCGTCCAAGCCGAATTCGTACCAGCGGACGCCGCCGCCGCCTGCCGCGGTGTTCACCGAATGGACGGCGACGATCGATTCGCGCGCGCCGATGCGCCGATACACGAGACGCGCCATCAACTTGTCGCCTTGCGCGTCGAGGCGCCGCTCCGCGCCAGGCTGGGGTACGCAGGAAGTGAGCTGGCCGCCGCACAGGTACGCGTACGGCGCGACGGCGATCTTCATCGGTCCGTCGAGTTTTGTGTTCGACGGCGTTTTCCAGTCGACATGAAATGTCCACACGTACAAACCATCGTCGTCGAGCACGTGGTTCAATTGCGTGCCGCCGGCGGCCATGACGATGTTCGGCGCGCCAGGCGGCGGAGGGATCGTGCCGTCGACGTCGGCGTTGTTGAGAAAGTTGACGCCGTCGACGATCACGCACTGTTCGGTCGCCGGCTCGCCCTTCAACATGCGCGCGCGATCGACCACGCAGGCGTGCTTCTGGATGACTTCGTCGCCCGTGCTGGTCGGCACGTAGTAGCCGTCCGGCCAGACGGCCGGGCGCGGATAATCGGGAAACAGCGGACGCTCGAACGCGTACCGATAGTACGACCCGAGCGGGTCGGATGTCGTGCTGACGGCGTAGCACATGGCGTAGGTGCCCTCGGTGGATACCGGCCTCGGCGTCGTCGCGTTCCCGCTGGGCCCCGCCGGAGGCGGCGGCAGCGGGGGCGGCGCACCCGGACGCGCAGCCGCGCCTGGATGCTCCACCTCGCCGGGACGCGCAGGTTCGCCGGGCTTCGAGCGGTCCCGATCGAAGACGGTCCGCCTGAAGATCGGCATGACGACGAGCCATCGATTCGCGAGCTGATCGTAGCGAACCACGGCATCGCCGTTCGGACGCGCTTCGCACACGCCGCCGAAGCCGGCGAACAGCGTGTTCGTGCTGACGGGTCCGTATAACGTGCGGCCTGTCGTGTGATAGCGGGCGCCCTTTTTCGTGAAGACCGCGAGCTGCGCATTGACGATCTGCACGATGTGGTCGGGCCCCACCGCGAGAGTGTTGTCGGACGGATTGCGCGTCGCGGGCGGATGGTTCGTGCCTTCGCCTGGTGTCATGCCCGCACCCAGCCCGTCGAAGCTCGCGAGCACCGACAACGCGGTCCGATTGCCCTGTGATCGCTGCTCGACCCCGTCGTTGATCGCGGGAAGGACCGCTGGCAGGGCGGCAATGACGAGCGTGGCCGCCGCGCTCCAGAGGAGAACGCGCCTCACGCGTCAGTCCGCAAGTGAAGCGCTGTCGGATGGGTGGGTTGATAGAGGCCGATCTCCGATCCGCTCGGCAGACGAATCGTGGTCTTGATGCCCCACGCTTCCTCTGAGACATCCGAGCACGCGACATCGTGTTCGCGCAGCGACGCGATCGTCGCGCGGAGGTCGTCGCACATCAGATACATCAGCGACCCGATCAATTCGCGCCCGCCGTGGCGTTGGGCGAAGCTGCCGTCGGATGGATGAATGGCCGCTTCGGCCGGAGGCAGCTCGAAGATCAGCCAGCCGCGGCCGATGTCGATCGCGCGGAACTGGAGCACGTCGCGAAAAAACGCGCGATCGGCTTCCGGGTCCTTGCTGTACAGGAGGATGTGCGCCCCGACGATCATCGCGTCTCCCTCTTCGCGCCCACTGCCGCCCGGGGCGGCGCGCGAAAAGAGAGAGTCTACATCAGCCGTGGAGGGCCCACGGCTGGCGACATCCGACAGAACGCCGCGTCAGGATTGTGACGAAGGAGCGGCCGCTCGCAGTTTCATTTCGATCTCGCCGCGCGCGATCGAGCACCATTCCTTGTGCTCGGCGATTGGCATGCCGCATTCGACGCACACGCGAATGCGCTGCTTTGGTTCGGTATTCTTGCCGAGCAATCGCTTCAGGAACGACATATCGCCTCCACCCCGCTCTAATCGATACGTTAGACGGGCCGGAGAGGTTCCCGGTTGTCACGCATGGAACTTGAACAACCCCGTCAACACCGCCTTGCCGCGGATGTGACCCGCCATGGCGGCAACGATGGCGGCGCGGGTCTGCGGCGGCTGCGCCCCGACGGCCGGTACGTCGAGCGTGGCGTCGAGCGCGAAGAGCTCGAACACGTAGTGATGGGCCGGGCCGTCGGCGAGCGCGCCCGGTCCGCGATAGTACGGCCCGGTCGCGCTGATCTGCCGCGTGCCGTCGGGCAACTGCGAAACGCCCGGCACGTGCTCGGGCAAGCTCGTCGTGTTCGCCGGGATGTTCCACAACATCCACTGGAGGAGATCGTCGGTGCCGTTGCCAATCGCCGCGTCCACGTCGTGCGCGATCAGCACGAAACTCGTGACGCCCTCAGGCACGTGGCTCCAGGTCAGCGGCGGCGACATCTCGCCGCCGGCTTGCGTGTACTTCGCCGGAATCTCGGCGCCGTCGCGCCATGCCGGCGACGACAGCGTCATCACCTGCACCGCGCCGCGCCCGCGTCCGCCGCCGCGCTGACCACCGGGAGCGGCTGGCGGCTGTGCGCCGCGCTGCCCCGTTGCCGCGCCGCTAGCGGCCGGCGTCTGCGGCGGCGCCGCGGCGAACGCGACACACGCCGCGATCAACACCAGCGTCATTCGTACGAGTCGCATCTCTTCTGCTCCCTTGGCCGCGCGCGGCGGCTTTCGTCGATGGCGCCGACCGCGATTACTTGAACGAGGCAGGCTGCGTCTTGCGCCACGCGTCGTAGCGCATCCGGAGGGTCTTCACCGGATTCAGGTTCTCGCCAGGCTTGATCGTGTTCGGTCCGTGATCGGGACCCGGCTGCGACACGGTGATGTACATCGTGTACTTCCCGTTGTTGTGCGAGTCGCCATTCGTGTCGGTTTTCTCCGCCATCAGAATGTAGGCCACGTGCGCGGTTTTCTCGTCGCACGGAATCGCCGGCTTCAGCCCGTCGGCCGGCCACGGCGGGCAGGTGCACCGGCTGTCGCCGCCCGATCCATCCGCCGCCTCCATCGCCGCCATCACGCGATCCGTGATCGCCCCTTTCGTGTTGAGGAACGCCTGCACGGCGTGCGGCACGACTTCGCCCGGCCGCAGGATGTTGCCCTGAATCGAATAGAAAATCTCGGTGCCCGGCACCTGACCCTGGATGTCCTGCGACACGTACCCATTGGTCAGCCCGGAATGTCCCGCGTGGCGTCCCTGCAGATCGAGGATGCCGAACTGCCGGCTCTGGAACGCCGGATCCTTGCTCAGCATCTCGATGATCTGCTGCGGGTCGGTGCCCTTCTGCAGCTCCTGGTAGACGAGCATCTGATTTTGATGCGTGCCGTCGACGGCGGCCTGGCACGCCGCCACGCCTTTGCCGGGCACGAGCACCGCCTGCACGCCCATGAGGAACTGATCGTTCTGATCGACGCAGGTCGCCGACGCGATCACCACGCGGCTCGTACTGCGATCGACGGCGATGACCGACCATGTAGCGAACGCGCGTGACGGCAGCGCGATCAGGACGACGAACAACAGCAGCGTACGGCGCATGCACCTCTCCAATCAGCGAACGACCGGGTGCATCATAGCGCAGGCGCCGTCCGGAGTGGAGCGTCCGCCGTTCGGCGGCGCGCCGTCACTTCGATCTCGATCCGCATCCGCGCGTCCGCCAGGCCCGCCGCGATCATCGTCGCCGCCGGACGGATCTCGCCGAAGTACTGGCGCAGCGTCGGCCAGCAAGCCTGAAAATCGGCGGCATTCGGGAGGATGTAGTGGACCCGCACGACGTCGGCGAGGCTCGCGCCTGCCTCGGCGAGCGCCGCCTCGATGTTCTTCAGGCACTGCTCCGCCTGCTCCACCACATCGTCGGAAATGCGCATCGCCGCGTAGTCGAAGCCGGTGGTGCCGGACACGAAGATCCAGTCGCCGTCGACGACGGCGCGCGAGTAGCCGATGTCGCGTTCGAACGTGGACCCCGAGCTGATCAGCCGTCGTGTCATGAGGCGGAATTTTACTTTTTTTCGCCGCCCAAGGCGGCGCCGAGCCCGCCGAGCAGATCGATCGGCAGCGGGAACACGATTGTGGTGTTCTTCTCCGTGCCGATCTCGATGAGCGTCTGCAGATACCGCAGCGTCACCGCCACCGGCTCCCGGTTGAGGACCGCTGCCGCTTCCGCGAGCTTCGCGGCCGCCTGGAACTCGCCTTCGGCCGCGATGATCTTGGCGCGGCGCTCGCGCTCGGCTTCGGCTTGCGCCGCGATCGCGCGCTGCATCTCCTGCGGCAGGTCGACCTGCTTGACCTGAACCTGCGTGACCTTGACGCCCCACGCCTCGGTGTGTTCGTCGAGAATCGTCTGCAGCCGGGTATTCAGCTTTTCCCTCTGCGCGAGCAGATCGTCGAGCTCCACTTCCCCCAGCACGGAGCGCAGGCCGGTCTGCGCCGCCTGCTCCACGGCATATCGAAAGTTTTCGACCTCGATGACCGCCTTGGTGGCGCTGACGACGCGAAAGTAGACGACCGCGTTCACTTTGAGCGACACGTTGTCGCGGGTGATGACGTCCTGCGGCGGCACATCCCACGTGACAACGCGCAGCGACACTTTCACGATCTTGTCGATGGGCCAGAAAATCAGAACGAGGCCCGGCCCCTTTTCGCGCCGCAGCACGCGGCCCAGGCGAAAGACGACGGCGCGCTCGTATTCCCGCATGATGTTGAGGCAGTTGAACAGCCAGACCAGGACGATGAACACGACGAGCGCCGTCGGCATCAGCAGCATGTCAGTCTCCATGGGGCGTCTCTCTGTCTCTGGCGGTTCCGTCGGATTCCGTCTGGAGCGAAGCGATCGGATCGCGCCGGCGGACTGTCAGCGTGAGGCCGTCGACATTCGTGGTGTGGACGCCATCGCCGGCGGCGATCGCTTCGGTGGCGATCGCGGTCCAGATCTCGCCCCGAATCAGCACGCGTCCGCTCTGCCCGGGCCGCAGGGCCGTGAGCGCGACGCCGTCCGTGCCGATCATTCCGCCGGCATAAACGGCCGAACGCTGGCGCTGCGAGAGGAACGCCAGCCGCGCGAGCAGGACAGCGATGCCGCCGACCGCGAACACGATCGGCAGCACCAGTTGGAGGCTCACCTGGAGCTCCGGAGCCGGCGAATCCATCAAAATCATCGAGCCGACGGTCACGCTCGCCAGCCCGCCTGCGGTCAGCAGCCCGTAGCTGGCGACTTTGACCTCGAGCACCAGGAGCGACAGTCCAAACAGGATCAGGAGCACACCCGCGCCGTTCACGGGAAGGATCCGAAAAGCGAAGAACGCGAGCAGAAGGCATAGTCCGCCGGCGACGCCGGGTAGCACCGCACCTGGACTCCACAGCTCGATCGTCAGCCCAAGCACGCCGAGACTCAAGAGGATGTAGGCGACGTTCGGGTGCGCGATCGCGCTGAGCACGCCCTGCCGCCACGTCATGTCGATTGGCACGAGGCGCGCGCCGGCGGTTCGCAGCGCCGTCGCCCTGCCGTCGAAGCGCGTGATACGCCGGCCGTCGAGTTTCTGCAGCAGCTCGGGCATGTCCGACGCCACGAGATCGATCAGCGGCGGAGACGCGGTGAGCGCTTCCTGGTCGGTGAAGGCGCGGCTGGCAGTGACCGCCTCGCCCGCCAGCTGCACGTTGCGGTGACGATGGCTCGCCAGCGTCCGAGCGAACGCCGCGACATCTTCCGCGGCCTTCGTCGCCATCGTCTCGTCCAGCTTTTCACCGCCGCCAGCGACGGGGTGCGCGGCGCCGATGTGCGTGCCAGGCGCCATGGCCGCGATATCGGCGGCGATCGTGATGAGGAAGCCGGCCGACGCCGCGCGAGCGCCGGATGGCGCGATGAAGATCGCCACCGGCGTCCTGGCCGCCAGCATGTGCGTCACGATATCGTGCGTGGAATCGACGAGCCCGCCGGGCGTGCGCAGCGTGAAGACGACCAGTGCCGCGCGCGCCCGGTCGGCCCGGTCCATCGTCGCGATCATGTACTCGGCCGACACGGGGTGAATGATGCTGTCGACGGTGGCCGCGTAGACGATGGGCTGGGTGAAGGAATCCGCGGGCGGATCGCGCGGCTGCGCGGCCGCGGCAGCGAGGGCGAACGCCAAGACGCCGGCGAGGCATCGAGCCATCGCAAACACACCCCCTTCCCGAAAGCATATCCCCCGGCGGTCCTCACGCGCCGATCAGGTCGTCGACCTCCTTGTAGCCCGACGGATACGGGACGCCGCGCGCGGACGCGCCCGCGGCCATGAGCGCGCGCACCGATTCTGGCGACCGCTGCTCCATCCAGTACGAGTCGACGCAGGCGCGCACGGCCAGCATCATCGGCGTCCGTCCGTTGCGATCGATCGCATCGATCGGCGAGCCTCGCGCGATGAGCAGGTCGAGCGTCTGGTGGCGCGCGCGCCACGCGGCCACATGGATCGCGAGGCTGCCCGGCGCAACGTCGTAGTACGCGTCGCCCTCCTGATAGCGCGAGTCGACGGGGACGCCGAGATCGAGGAGACACCGAACGCCGCTGGTGTTTCCGTTGCCCGCGAACTCCGCGAGGAACGTCCCGCCGTGCACCTCGAGCTCGCGTGCGATGCCCGTCTCGCGCTCGAGGTCGAGCCGCGCGCCGTTCGCATCGCCGATCGCGCACGCCGCGAGAAGCCGGGCGATGCCCTGAAGCTCCAGGCGAAATCCGCGTCGGGTCAGCGACGCGAGCACGTCGCCGCGGCCTCGACGCGCGGCGATTTCCGCGGCCGATCGGCCCTCCGCCCGGCTGACGATTCCGGGATCGGCGTTGTAGTCGAGTAGCGTATCGATTTGCTGGAGGGCATTGTCACGAAGGAGCGCGTGATGCAGCGCCGTCCTCGGCCACCGGATCATCCGGTTCGGATCGCCGCCGCGGCCGAGCAGAAAAGCGAGCCCGTCAGCGTCGTGCCAGTCGGCCTTGCGAAGCAGCATCGTCTCGAGGCTGTCCGGCGTCAGCCTGCCGCTTTCGACCAGGACCCGCAGCGCCGCGTTGTCGTAGGTTTCCGGCGTGTGATACGGCGTCTCGTTGTCGTTCGGATCGGCTCCGCGCTCGAGCAGAAGACCGGTCAATCCGGCATGGTGAGCGATTCCGGAGGCGCCGTAGATGGCGCTCTCCCATTCCGGATTGGGCTCGTGCCGCTCTTCCAGCCAGCCCGTATTCGCGTTCGCGCCGGCGTCGAGCAGCGCGGCCGCCGCGCGGACAAACGCATCAGAACGCGCCGGCGCGAGGCGCAGGTATCGCGAGAAGCACAAGTACGTCAGCGCGTCCCACGCGCGCGGGCCGCCTTTCGCAGTCGCATGGCCCGCATCCAGATCCAGGAAATTGCGGATCGCGTGTTCGTCGCCGAGCACGGCCGCCGTGTAGACACTGTGGCTCGGGATCTCGGGATGGGCCCCTAGAATCGCATCGGCCTCGTGAAGCGTACCCGACACGTGCGGGCCATCGAGCGGTACGGTCGCCGCCTCGATGAACGCCGTCGCCGTATCGGAGATGTTGAGCACGACGCGTCCCGCTTACTTCTTGATCTCTCCCTCGAGCGCGGCCAGGTCCGTCTTCG
>Ga0207657_10005318_pt1 | contig 13494 bp, 9 predicted proteins | sample KBSC33metaG_FD_184316 | JGI IMG/M metagenome (GOLD analysis project Ga0207657, IMG submission 184316) | Corn rhizosphere microbial communities from Kellogg Biological Station, Michigan, USA - KBS C3-3 metaG (SPAdes) (version 2) | ecosystem: Host-associated > Plants > Roots > Rhizosphere > Soil ... | reverse complement strand
CAGAAAAGCAAATACAAGCAGCACTGCACCGCCCAGAAACCGTGGACGGATGCACGCCAGTCCAGCGGCTGCCAGAATAACAAGGGCAGGGATTGTGAACACGAAGTAGCGGGGGACGAACAGTGGCTTCAACTGCGAGATCAGAAACACGAACAGGATGGGGAGAGCCAACCAGACGAACAAAAATACGTATCGCCAGGTTTCAAAGTCGAAGGGACGGCGCAATCGTCGCCTCAGAGAAATAGCCATTGCGCCTGCGACGGCTGCAGCATAGAGCAGCGTCAGAACCGTGCCCCCATTGCCAGTAAGAAACAGAAAACAGGTGCGAAGATCGGAGAGCCTGGGGCGCGGAACCCATCGGAGAACGCCGACTCCGGTGGTCGCCACGAAAATCAGCAACGGCGCCACCGAGAATGCGATGTGCTTCCATGTCTTCTTGATATCCGATGGAACTGTCTTCGGATCCAGCAGGCGAACTGAAATGTACTGCGCCATGATCAGCAATCCTGCAAAAAAGTGAGCATAAACACTCAGGACACTTAGCACTACGTACGCGATCCGGTTGGTACGCGTGCTTTGTTGCAGGTATTTCAAAAAGTAAATTGTGGATAAGACACACAGTAACGGATAGAGAGAGTAGCTGCGGGCCTCCTGTGAGTAGCGAATGGCGTATGCATTTACCGCTAGGAGAAGACTGGCTATTAATCCGACTCTCGCATCGAACATTCGCCGACCCAGCGCGAACACTGCCGGTATGGTCGCGATCCCGAACAGGGCAGAGAGGGTGCGGATATAAGCTTCACTGCTGCCGAGCGGCAGCCATGCGCGCAGGAACAGGTAGTACAACGTCATATTGGCTTCGTGTCGCCATAGGATCCGGACGAAGTTGTACCAATCCAAGCGGGCCAGTGCGATGCTGACTCCCTCATCGACCCAGACGTTCTTCTGGCCAATGGCGTGAAAGCGGAGTAAGGACGCGATCACAACGATCGCCGCGAGAAGCGTGAGCGAAAGGTATGCCGGGTAATTGGGTGTTCTTTTCTGGATCGCGCTCGGCGTTGGCGATGTATCCGCGACAGACATTCTGGTCGTCATTGTAAAGGCAGGAGCAGCAAACATGCTGCTGGTGACGGTTCTTAGGCTTGCAGGACTTGGATAGGGTGAATGTTAATATCAAAGAGTAGAGAAATACTGAGATCATGAGCTTGCCTGCTGTGAGCACCGAGCCCGGAGCGTATTTGGTTGCACGAAATGAAACCATGCGCAAGGGATGTGTGTCGGTGCTGGTGCCTATTTACAACGAAGTCGATCACGTCGACGAGTTGCTGGACCGCATTCACGCGTCGCCTGTCGATAAAGAGATCATCATCATCGATGATGGCTCGACCGATGGCACTCGGGAGAAGCTGGTGGATATGCCGCCTTCTGCCGATGTCACGGTAATTTTTCACCAGCAGAATTGCGGTAAGGGCGCGGCCATTCGGACAGGCCTGAACTACGCGCGAGGTGAATACGTACTCATTCAAGATTCGGATCTGGAATACGATCCCCAGGACTATCCCGTGTTGCTCGAGCCTCTTCGAGCCGGACGCGCGAATGTCGTTTACGGAGTGCGCCACGATCACCCTGGACGTGGATTAAGGTTTTTTCTGGGGGCGCGGCTGCTGACTCATTTGGCTAATCTTCTTTATGGATGCGGCATTCACGATGAAGCCACGTGCTACAAGGTGTTTCGGCGATCCATGTTGCAGCAACTTAAGCTGGAATGTCGACGCTTCGAGTTTTGCCCGGAAGTTACTGCGAAGCTGAGCCGGCTGGGCGAGAAGATTGCAGAAGTTCCGGTCAAGTACAACCCGCGGACCGCGGATGAAGGCAAGAAAATCCGTCACTCCGACGGTTGGCTGGCCATCTGGACCTTGATTCGTTTCCGGTTCAGTCGAAAGCGTAACCTGGTTGCCTCCGAGCACAGCCAGGGCGCGCCTTTTCCGGTTAGATTTTTCCGAGGCCCGGCAGAGTAATTCGTAAGACCAACTCTGCAGGTTACAATTACTCGCCTGATCAAGACTCAACAAACTAATTACGGGCATAGCCACTTACCGGGCACGGTCTGGCGCGCCGTCATTCTTTCTTTCCTTCTGCAGGTCGCTGCAATCGCGATTCTTCACACGTATAAATTCCGCACCACTGACAATCACTTTGCTTTCGGTTGGGAGATGGGCTGTCTGGGAAAGTCAGTTGCCGAAGGGCGGGGGTTCAGCGATCCCTTCTGTGTCGGAACTGGGCCGTCGGCATGGGAGCCGCCGCTCTACCCGTATCTGATTGGGGGCGTTTTCAAGATATTTGGAACGTACTCGTATGCTTCGGCGTGGGCACTGCTGACTGTGAACAGCCTGTTCTCGGCGCTGACGTGTATTCCAATTTACTTAATTGCGCGCAGGACACTGGGCGAAATCGAGGCGCGTTGGTCGACGTGGGCTTGGGCGCTGTTTCCATACGTCTGGTATTGGTCGATTCATTGGGTATGGGACACGACCATTTCGCCTTTCCTGCTCGCGCTCATTTTCCTGATTGCAGTCCAACTGGAAGATGGGGAGGGCGCCGGTGCATGGGTATGGTTCGGGGCTTTGTGGGGCGTGGTGGCGCTCACGAACCCTTCAACAATTTCTTTTCTGCCAGTTTCGGGATTCTGGGCATGGTACCGCAGACATAAAGCAGGCCGGAAATCGGCAGCAGGGGTTGCGATGGCCTCGTTGCTTTTTTGTGCCATTGTCGGACCGTGGTTGGTGCGGAACCATACCGTGTTCGGGAAGTGGGTGTTCATCCGCAACGATTTTGGGCAACAGTTTGCGTTGGGAAACGGTGAAGCGGCGCGGGGTTACTCCATGGTGTATCAGCAACCAAATCTCAACGGGCGCGAACTGGAACGTTTCAAGCAATTGGGGGAACTGGCGTATGCCACGGCTCGGCAGGATGAGGCTGTAGAGTTCATCCGCGCCAATCCCGCTCGATGGGTTATTCTCAGCTTTGAAAAATTCTTTTATTACTGGGGAGGAATCCCGAAAGCAGCTGATAATCTCGCCGTGACTATTCTCAAAATGTCGCTATTCCTGGCTTCGTCACTCTTGGCGTGGTGGGGGGCAATCAGGGCGGTTCGACAAAGAAGGCCCGGGGGATGGCTCTACCTGCTGCTCCTTCTGGTGTATCCGGCCATCTACTACATCGTTTATCCACATGCGCGCTACCGGCACCCCATTGAGCCGGAAATAATTATCTTGTTGGTTTTCATGTTCTCGGAGTTCCGGAGGCGCCGTAGCGGTGAAGCAGCCGAAGAGCGCACCCCGGCATAGGGCGGTCCGCTCCGGTAAAATAGAGTTTCGATTTCAGATCTTGTGCAGCCGGCCGATCGTCTTCCTCCATGTTCAAAAAAATCCTCATCGCCAATCGTGGTGAAATCGCGGTACGGGTCATGCGCGCCTGCCGTGAAATGGGGATCGCATCGGTGGCTGTTTACTCCGATGTCGATCGAGCATCCTTGCACGTGAGAAAGGCCGATGAGGCGTATCACATCGGCCCGGCAGCAGCGACGGAATCCTACTTGAACATTCCGAAGATCCTGGAGGTCGCCCGTGTGAGCGGCGCCGACGCTATACACCCTGGGTATGGATTTCTTTCTGAGAATCCGAAGTTTGCCCAGGCGTGCACCGAGGCAGGAGTGAAGTTCATCGGTCCGAGCGCCGCCTCAATGGAAATGATGGGTTCCAAAACGCGCGCGCGCCAGCATATGGAAAAAGCAGGTGTGCCGTTTGTGCCCGGAACATCCCGCGGCCTGCAGTCAGTGGCAGAAGGCGATGAAGCCGCGGCTCGCATTGGCTATCCAATTATGCTGAAAGCGGCAGCGGGTGGAGGCGGCAAAGGGATGCGGTTGGTAGCCAACCCGCAGGAGCTTAAGTCGGCTCTGGAGGCGGCGCGGAGTGAGGCCGAGCGCTCATTCGGCGACAGTGAAGTTTATATAGAGAAATTTATCGTGAATCCTCGTCACATCGAGATGCAGGTGCTTGCTGACGAGTACGGCAATACAGTGTGGCTTGGCGAACGCGAGTGCTCTATTCAACGACGCCATCAGAAAGTGATGGAGGAGGCTCCTTCGCCCCTGGTTGACCCCGAGATGCGCCGCAAGATGGGTGAGATCGCGGTCCGGGTAGCAAAGGCGGCGAATTATGCGAACGCGGGCACGATCGAGTTCCTTTGCGATCAGGAGAAGAATTTCTACTTCCTCGAGATGAATACGCGTCTACAGGTGGAGCACCCTGTGACGGAGTTGATCACGGGACTGGATCTGGTACACCTGCAGATTCGCATCGCAGCGGGAGAGAGGCTTCCTTTTACTCAGGACGACATCCAGATTCGTGGGCACGCGATGGAATGCCGCATCTACGCCGAGGATCCGGACAACAACTATTTCCCAAGTCCGGGGAAGATCAAGCTGTTGCTTACGCCCGCAGGCCCAGGCATACGCCGCGACAGCGGCATGTACGAGGGCTGGACGGTTCCCATTGATTATGACCCGTTGCTGGCCAAGCTGATCGGGTATGGCACAGACCGCAAACAAACCATGGGCAGGTTGATGAGGGCTTTGAACGAATACTTCGTGGGCGGAATCAAGACGAATATCTCTTTGTTCCGGCGCATTTTGGACGATCCGGATTTCCAGGCGGGCAGACTTGACACCGGCTTTCTCGATCGCCTGCTGGCCCGCGAGCAGAACTACGGCGCGATAGATTCCGATAAGAACGTAGCAGCGATTGCAGCCGGCGTCTTCGCCATCCTGGACCCGGAGTCGATAAGTCTAGATGGAAGCTCGAACAAGACTGGATTGCAGGGTAACCGGCAGAGCGTCTCCTCCACTTGGAAACGTGCCGGGCGCGTAGAAGGGGTGCAATAGCCAATGGTCTACGAGGTTTCGGTTAACGGAAAGCCTCACCGACTGGAGTTGGACCGCGCCGAAGGGCGTTGGCACTGCACTCTCGACAGCAAGCCGGTTACGATTGACGCGGTATTGACGCGTCCTGATGTGCTTTCTGTGTTGATCGAAGGCAAAGCGTTCGAGATCAAGCGCGAGCGCACAGCCGCCGATTTGCACCTGTGGGTCGGCAGCGCACGTTTCGAAGTCGAGTTGCGCGACCCGCGATCCTTACGAGGGCGGAGGGGGGCCGGCATTGGTGACCAAGGCGCCCGGAAGTTGCTGGCGCCTATGCCGGGTAAGGTCGTCCGCGTCCTCGCCGCCGAGAAATCGATAGTCGAGGCTGGCCAGGGTGTGATCGTGGTCGAAGCCATGAAGATGCAAAACGAAATCAAATCGCCGAAAAAGGGAACGGTTCAGAAGGTGCTTGCCGCAGAGGGAACTGCCGTCAACGCTGGAGACGTGCTGGCAATCGTCGAGTAGCCATTACGCCGATCTCACCGAGTCACTGCCGCCTTATTCAAGACGTCCTCAGCCAGGAAGTTCTCCACTTTGGCTTGATCCCGTAATACTTCGTAATAGGCAGCTTTCAAGAGTTGCTCTCGCCGATCACGTAACTGCTCGCGGATGGCCTGCTGCACCCGCGGATCACTGAGAGAACGTTGTCCCGGGGGTTCTTTAGAGACCAACTTAACAATCCTGTACCCCATCAATTGCCTGGTCCTTGGATCCGTCACCGAAATCACCGGACTGTACTGCCCGGGCTTGAGTTTCATTACTGTGTCGCGGGTGGCAGGGTCGGTGCGCTGGAATGCGGACTCCGGCTGGAAGCCAAGATCACCGCCATTGGCAGCGGAATCTGAATCCTCGGAATAGTTCATGGCCAGGGAAGCGAAGTCATCGCCGCTGTCCAGGCGGTTCATGATCATCTGGATCTTTTTGCGGGCATCCGCATCATTTTGCGCCTTGCTGTTTTGCAGGTTGCGCACCTGCGGATTGGGCGCGGGGGTCACAAAGATGTGCGCAAGATGGTATTGCGGCTCAATGAGATTGAACTCAGCCTTGTGATCGTTGTAGTAATTGTTGATGTCCTGATCGGAGATGTTGATCTTGGAAGTGATCTCTTTGTTGAGAACCTTCTCCCGGGTCAGACTGCGACGTAAGTCGCGTTTGAAATCGTCAATGGTGATTTTCTTTTCTTTCAGTCGTTGATCGAACTGTTCCTGGGTATAGGGAGATTTGATTTCGGTGAGCTTGCGATCGACTTCCTCGTCGGTGGCAAGCAGGCCAAGCTTTTCCGCCCGCCGCATGAGGATTTCGGTTTCAATCAGCTCATTGAGAATGCTCAATCGCAGGCTGGTAGCCTGCTCTCCCGAGGGTTGCTGGTCTGAGCCGGAGGTCTGGTTGAGGTAGTATTTGTCGACGTCGGCGCGAAAGATCTTGCGCCCATCAACTTTGGCCATTACATCAGTGCCATCCTTGCCAGAACTGCATGCGACCAAGAACAATAAAGTGAGGGCCAAAGCCAACGCGCAGAAAACTGCCCAACGCCGGGACAGCAGATCAGGTTTCAATTGCTTCCTCCCAGAACCCGCCAGCAAATAATTTGATTGCAAACCGTACGCGATCGTTACTAATCCCCCGGCGGGGCAGATGCACCTGAGCTTGCGGGGGCCGCGTCATGCGCTGGGATAGCGACACCAGCCTGCTTCAAAGCACGGTCGAAGACCATCCGCAACTCGGAAAGTGGAAGGGCCCCATCCACCTTTTCGCCGTTGATGAAGAGCGTGGGAGTCGCTGTAACCCCCAGCGTATCAGCCTCGTGCATTGAGCTTTTCACGGTGTCGTCTTTTTGAGCCTTGATGCAGGACTGAAGCTTGGCCAAGTCCAGGTTGTGCTTTTGCCCTTGGAGAATGGCCAACTTGTCGAGCGCACTAAAACGGGCGTCGTTGCCCTTTTCGGCGTTGACCTCGTGCTGATTAGCGTGGAGATAGTCCGCGTAATCCCAATAGGCATCATTATTCTGCGCAACCAGGCAGTTGGCGTTCACGGCTGCATGAGTAGCCCAAGTGTGGACCTCGACCAGGGGATAGTCTTTGTAGATGAAGAGCACCCTGTCGCCGTATTCCTTGAAGATGGTTGGAAAAAGCTCCTGGTGCATGCGCGAGCAATACGGGCACTGGAAGTCGTCGTAGTTTACCGCCACTACCTTGGCATCTTTCTTGCCACGCGTCGGCCGGCCGCTAGTGTCAATTTTCTTCATCAATTCGGCATAGGGATCCTGACTTAGATCCATCTTGGTCATTCGGATCAGGGTCTTGCCATCCTTGGAAACCAGGAAGGGGACCTCCTGCTTACGTTCGCTGGTACTCAGGGTGATGTTGAGCGCGTCGTAGTTAGGAAATTCGCTTGGCTTGGCAGGTCCCACTGTGACTTGCACATCAACGGGGAGGCTGTAAGTAGCACGAACTTGACGCTCGATGCGCTTGCTGAGGTCCGGAGATACGGATTGAGCTGAACAGCCCAGACAAATGAGGGTCAGGATGAGGAAAGAGCGTCGGAGCGCCATCACTAGAAACCGCCTAAACATTGAGGATGAAAGGAAATTATCTCATACCTGCGGTAGCCGACCCCAGGGCCTCCGAAGCGGAAAGCAGGCTGCTGTTGAGAGTGTTGTTACCTAACCCGTTTTGCGCGAGAGTTGCTCCAGCGGAAGTAAAGAATTCATGGAGCCAGAACGGAAGCCCTCGAGGTCGAGCGTCACAAATTTGAAACCCAATGCCTTGAACAATCGTGCGAAGTCGGCGGCAATCTCCGGGTTTAAGGCACGGGGCAACTCGTCTTTGGCGATCTCGATGCGAACGATTTCGCCATGATGACGGACGCGGAACTGCCGGAACCCCATGGCGCGAAGTGCATCCTCTCCTTTCTCAACTACACTGAGGGTTTCGCGCGTAACCTCATGGCCGTACTGGACGCGAGAGGAGAGGCACGCCGAAGCAGGCTTGTCCCAGATCCGCAATCCCGCCACTTTGGCCAGCTGCCGGACGTCTTCCTTAGTCAGGCCCGCGTCTAGAAGCGGGGCGAATATGGCGTGGCGCTTCGCTGCCTGCTGGCCGGGACGGAAATCGCCCTGATCATCAACGTTCACCCCGTAGGCAATGCTGTCGAACCCGCGGGACTCGCGAAGCTGTTCCATGACAGTGAACAGTTCGTCTTTGCAATGGAAGCAACGGCCGGCATCGTTGCGGACATAGTCTGGCTTGTCCAGTTCCGAAGTAGAAATGACCTCGACCGGAATTCCTTGTTCTTTGGCAAAAGCCAGCGCGTCGGCGAGGTGCACACGCGCGAGACTCGGGGAATCAGCAATGACTGCGAGCATCTGGTCGGCGAGTAGCTGATGGGATGCGTAGGCCAAGAAGGCGGAGTCCACACCACCAGAATAAGCAATCAGGGTACGTCCGAGAGATGCAAGTATGGCTTCAAGCGCCAGACGCTTTTGTTCGAGCTCTTCGCGACGAGTTGTATTTGCCTGCGTCAAATTAGTGGTTGGATGCTGCCTGATCATTGCTGGCAACGTGGCTAATAGAGCCGCTCTCGACGCCGCAGATTCCCAAATGCTCCGACGTTGGCAAGGTTGAATATGAAGCGGTACTCATTCTCGTTGCGAATACCGGGTAAAAACCAACGACGATACTCAAAGCTGACGCCACAGCAGTCCCAATTGTAACTCGACTGCACCGCCGTGTATTGGAGCAGCGACTTGTTGGCATCGTACCCACCAATTCCGGCAGCGCTGAACCCACGTTTGAGCTGAGTGCCATAAGTAGCACCAAAGCGCACGGTATTGAATAGCGTAGGAACCGCAATGTTGTTGGACGACACCGTTCCTCCTGGTGCCTGCAGATAGGCATCGCCGGCCGAGAGGGTCAGGGAGCCTAGTCTGTACGATACGTTCAGCAAGCTGGAATTGATTTTGTTGAGGTTGAAATCGTAGTCCAGGTCCCAATTGACCGACAGACGGCCAACGGGATTGATGCGGAAACGTGATATGAGTGGCGAAAAACGCCGGGGGCCAGTGAGAAAGGCGATTGCCGTGAAATCAGCCGTGGTGGCGAAAACGTTACGGAAGCCGTTCTCTATTGCCCCGCCAAAGCTAGGATCGAAGAAATATTTCTGGCCTAGTTCCCAGCTGAAAAGCTCGCGCGCGGAGTTGTCCACCGAACACTCTGGAAGTTCGGTTGGCGGCGCTTCGTCGGTCTGCCATGGAATGGGGCTTTCCGCCGAAGACTGGGCAAGCGCCTGATCGGCATTGGGCTGAGCTTCAGTTGGGGATGACGGGGCCAAGTTGGCTGGTGTCGAGGTGGAGATGGAGGCGTCCGCAGGGCGACAATTCTGATCTGAGGGTAGAGTCAGCGGCTTACCGTAGAAACGATTAACAAACCCATACTCGATTTCGTTGGTGTCGCTCAGAATATCGCGGGCATCGAAGCGAAGTATGTTGTCGAAGTTGTCCACTCCGGCGACGCGGCGGTATGTGATCCGGGGCTCCACAACATGTTTGATCTTTTGTCCAAACACCGGGTGCCTGAATATCCTTTCAAAGGAGGGAGGGCGGATTTCAACGGAAGCCTCGACCGCCTTACGGTTAGTGACCTCACTTACCGGAGTTCCTACGCCGCCCGTGCTGCTCGGAATCAGGCGCTGGGTGTAGATAGTATTGCGAATACCGAAGTCGCTCCAAAACGACCAGCCGTGGCTGTGTAACGGAAGAGAGATGCTGGGTGCAAGATCGAAACGACCCACAATTGGAGCAGTGACAAAAGCAGGCTCGACGGAGCCGGAGCCCCGCGCAGGAGGCTCACTCCGGTGCAATCCCTCAAGGGCAGCGTCGAATCTCCAGTACAGGGGAGTGTGTGCTATGCGGCGATCTACGCTGGAGAAATCGAAGCTGGGCTCGTGCAGAATGGTGATTACGTCATGCTGGTTCGCGCTTTCGAAATTCTGGTAATGGTCGAGCAATGCGTTGTAAGAAAAGCCATTCGTAGTTTTGGAGAGGAATGCTTGTGATCGCACTTCCGAAAAGATTGCCTGGTTAAACACTTCGTAAAAAACCAGCCTGAAGACGTACGAGGTCAGATAGTCAATGTTTGCGACTGCGCGAAAGCCATGGAAACGTGTCTCACCCAATAGGCGAACGTTTTCGCCGCCTTGGTCTACGTGTCCTTTAGGTGTCCCCCGATCCATGACCCCGAAATAGGTCAAGTCCAGGTATGACTGGTCGGTGGGGCGGGCGCGGAATTCCCCATGTTGTGCCCATCCTCTTTGCGTGAAAAGCTGCGCCCCGATGGTCGCGTCCATGCTGCGGTTGATGGCCCAATAGAACGAATCACCGAAGACATAACCCTTTATCGAAGAGTGGCCGTAGCTTGGGATCAAGAACCCGGACTGGCGGGGAAGCTTCTGCAGCGGGTGGGTGGCAAAAGGGAAGAAGAATACGGGTACACCTCGCACTCGGAACATACTGTTGTACAGGACCGCGTCCTTGCCAACCTCCACGCTTACGCGACGCGAGTTGAATTGCCACTTGGGATGTGGCAGCTCACAAGTCGTTACTCTGCCATGGTGCACGATGTAGTGGGTGGGAGCCGTTTTATCCACCTGCTTGGCGGTGAAGGCGAAAGGGTGGGGACTACTCAAAGTCAGAGGACGGGATTTTTGCTTAGCGCCGATCGTGCCGATGGCGTTGTAAAAGATACCGGTTTCTTTGTCGACGTTGTAGGTGGCATGAGTGGCGGTAATGTGCTCGTCGTTGGTTGCGCCGTCGAGCACCACATGACCGTCGGCGGTTACCTCTCCGTTATCGTCGTTGTAGGTGGCGTGATCCGCCCAGAGAATCAGATCGCGATAATGGATCTCAGCCTCTCCATCCAATTTGTAGATGGATCCGTCTCTTTCCTGATGTTGCGCCAATATGAGCACCGGCTCTCCTCCGCGAGTCGCGGGCCGCTGCGGAGGAGACTGGCTGGTAACTAGAGTCGGGGCGAGAAGCAGATGACAAAGCCACGCCGCCGTGATAAGGAATCGAGTGCGGGAGATCATTAGAAAGCGCGCGAGCGCCCGTCGCTTAAGTTATGGGACAACGTGAACTTAGCATGGCAGTTGCTCTCACGCAAAGTTGGATCGAGTTGCGCGCTTTTTAGTTGCTCTACCGCTTCGTTTTGCTCTGGCTTAAGATTCTCTGAGATCACTCCCATGGCTTGTCCGCTTTGCGGCGAAGTCTGCCGCTGTACGCCTGATATTCGCGAACGCGTTTCTACTCAGAAGAGAGCGACACGCTTTGAGCCCGACACGAAGGCAGTAGTTGAAGTGCGTAGCGATTACGGTCGGGTGCTAATGGATCCTGAAGCGCCAGACGACAGTGAGGAGCAGTTCGCCGCAACTCTGGGCGGCCGTGGGTCGAAATCTCGTAGCCCACGCTTCCTGCCGGATGCCGAGGAGCAAAATCAGGGTACGGTCTCGGCGGATTCTCGTGATGCTGGGAGGAAGCAGGCTGCCGCCGACGATGGGACGGCATTAGAAGAAAGTAGCGTTTTCGAAGAAGAGACATCTGCCGTTCTTCTGCAGGACAGCGGTGCTGACATACTGGGTAACGATGCTGAACTGCTGACGACAGCGAGCGGCAACTCGTCGGTCGCAAGTAGCTCAGCGGAAGCACATCATTCAGGCAATACTCCCGGAGCGAACACATTTTGGAAGGACGAGGTAGCAGCGCGATTGAACTGCTATCGGGCACGTCGCAAACCGCGCCCGCCGAAATACCCCTCCTTGCGTTTGAAGTTCGATTCACCAGAAAGACGACCGGCGAGCGAGCCAACCGTGAACCTTACGGACGTTCCGAATGCTTCCCGAGAGTCGGTGGCGCGGGAAGCAATTGCAGCAGAGACAGGCTTTGAGCCAGAAACAGCAATCGGCGTGTCGAATGCCGCCTGTGGCGCTCCGAGCGCCCCCATTGAGACCGGCAGAATCATCGAATTCCCTCGGTCTCACTCTGACCTCAGCTATTCCGCACCAGTCAGTACGAACCAACTAGCAGACCCGGTTTTCGACACGCCGCGCATAGTCGAAGTACCTGATATGGAGCCACCTGCACCGGCGCTGGGCGGAATAATCCTGGAACCAGAAGAACGTGAACCGGAAAGACGTCCAGGATTCGAGATCCCCCTGAAGTCCGCACCTATGAGACGCCGCTTGGCTGCGACCTTGTGCGATGCTGGGCTGGTGTCAGGGGCTTGCTTGCTGTTCGGCTACATCTCTTTCAGAATCACTGGCACACTTCCACTCTGGAAAGAGATGGCAACGCTTGGAATTGGTTTGTTTGGTTTCTTCTGGGCCACATATCTATACCTTCTTCTTACCTACGCCGGCACAACTCCGGGACTCAGTTTGGCACAACTGCAACTTCGGAGATTCGATGGCAGCCCTGTTAACCGTCGTACCCGTAGATGGAGGGTGATCGCCTCTGTCCTCTCGGGACTTTCGTTGGGTTTGGGTTACGCCTGGTGCTTCCTCGACGAGGATACTCTTTGCTGGCACGACCGCATAACCGGTACTCACCTCGAACTTGCGCAGAATTAATCCGAACTCCAAGGAGAGTTGGCACCCAGCATTCCTGCTCTTGGCGTGACACCCCCTAGTGTTCTCAATCGAGCATCTCAGTATTGTGCGCCGAGCGTGCAAGGCATTCTCGCTGGGTGAGAGATGCGCCGCCCGCTAGCACGGTGCTGTGCTAATCTCAATAGGTTTGCTTCGGTCTATGTGAGCACCGGGCTCGTATGTCTACTTCGTTGGAAAGCGCTAAACGCCCTGCGGTAAAGGTATTCGTCGCCACGACGGTGATGTTGTCGTTCATTTCGTTCTGGCGTGCGGCTGCCATCGTGCTTTCCGATCTCGCCTCTTCTGCCTACTACGTCGGTGGCGACGCCGAAAAGGTCATCGGCAAAAGCGCTCCCTGGTTCATTCTGGCGGTCATGCTGTTCGCCAATGGCGTGCGCGCGCTCTATATCGAATCGAGCAGCATGTTCGTGCGCGGCGGCGTCTACCGAGTGGTCAAAGAAGCGCTGGGGGGAAACCTGGCCAAGATATCGGTTTCTGCTTTGCTGTTCGATTATGTGCTGACCGGACCAATCAGCGCGGTTTCCGCCGGCCATTACATGGCCGGACTGATTGAAGAATCGAGCAAATACTTCGGCCACCACCTGGTGTTTTCCCACAACACCTTCGCGGCACTATTCGCCTGTCTGATTGCTATTTATTTCTGGCGGAAGAATATTCGGGGCCTGCACGAATCCAGCGGCAAGGCGTTGCAGATCATGATCATCACCACTGTGATGGTGGTCTTGCTGATCCTGTGGTGTACCGTGACTGTGCTGAGAGGACCGATCCAACTGCCCCCAAACCCTCTCGACCCGGGCGTGGTGCATGTGACCAAGGAGTCGATGGGATGGCTCTACAACACATGGTTCAGGAACCTG
>Ga0207657_10005317_pt1 | contig 13494 bp, 13 predicted proteins | sample KBSC33metaG_FD_184316 | JGI IMG/M metagenome (GOLD analysis project Ga0207657, IMG submission 184316) | Corn rhizosphere microbial communities from Kellogg Biological Station, Michigan, USA - KBS C3-3 metaG (SPAdes) (version 2) | ecosystem: Host-associated > Plants > Roots > Rhizosphere > Soil ... | reverse complement strand
GGGACGTAAATTCGTAGGCGCAAGCGACGGCGGTTCCTCCACTGGCTTGCTGCTCGAACTGGCTCGAGTCTTGGCGCATCAGCCGCGCATCGACGACGTTTACCTGGTCTTTTTCGATGGAGAAGAGGCCTTTGGCGAATGGACCGACACGGACAGCCTATACGGCAGCCGCCACTTGGCCGAGCGCTGGGGCCGCGACGGGACGTTGCAGAGGATCAAGGGCTTGATCAATGTAGATATGATCGGCTTCAAAAACCTCGAAATTCTTCAAGAGACCAACGGCAGCGCGGCGCTGAATAAGCTGGTGTGGAACACTGCGTCCGATTTGGGCTACAAGGCGTTCTTCGTCGATAAGCAACTTGGCGAAGACGACGACCATATCCCCTTTGTCAAGGCTGGCGTGGTCGCGATCGATATCATCGATATCGCAAACTACCCGCAATGGCACACCGACACTGACACCATGGACAAGCTCAGCGCGCAAAGCATGGAGATCGTCGGTACCGTGGTGTATGAGGTAATCCAGCGGCTGGAACGACAATAGGCGCAATAGTTCTGCTACTTCATTTAGCGGCTGGCTTATTTTTGTTTTTGTAAGCCTGCATGCCGTCTTTGATGCACTTGATCGCGCGCCGCGGGCCGGACGTCCCTAGAATCTTGAATTTCTTGCCGCGTTGCTTGTTGTAAGAAACGAAGAACTCCTCCACCTGGGACATCAGTGTAGTGCTCACCTCATCGATGGTTGTGAGGTCTTCGTGATCGTAGGAATGAATCGCCACACCGAGCAGCCGGTCGTTTCTCTCCATTCCATCGTCCGACGATTCCTTGGCTTCGATAATGCCAATCACCCGCACTTCGATCAAACATCCGACGTGCGCCGGCGCATCCATCAGCACCATGATGTCGAGCGGATCGCCATCCCCTCCCAGCGTGGAGGGCACGAATCCGAAATCGAACGGAAACATCATCCCTTCGGGAAGCAATCCTCCCAACCTGAATAAGTTCGAATCCGGATCGTAGTCGAATTTATTGCGCTTCCCTTTGGGGGTTTCTATAATAACCCGGCACTGCCGCTTCTTGGGGTCAAGCTCGTTAGGCAAAGCCGTGAGATCACTCATGGAATTGTGGAACACGCCGCAGCTTAGCCACGGCGTGACATTGAAATTTGGAAAGTTACATCCGGAAATTTACATGCGATGGACGGGCACTTCGTATTCGCGACCTGGCGGCGGCGACGCCGTTGAGCTCGTGGAATTTCGCCGCGCCACTTTTTCATAGTGCTCGCTGAAACCCGGAAGCGCCTGATTCAGCAGTCCGCAAAGTTTCGCGCCCGAAAGTCCGATCAGCGCGGCCCTGACGTTTTGCCAGGTATCGTAGATAGCGCTACTTTGAGCGCTATTTTGAGTTCCGCGTGCAGCGCTGGTATCCCGCTGGCTCGGGTAGGCCGGACGCGCGCTCTGCCGTCTACCGCCCGCCATCCCCGCCAGCAGCACCCCGCCGCCGAACGCCAGGCCCAGCATGGTCATGGGACTCCGCTCATAGTAGGTTTTCCAATCGGCCGCCTGCTTCACCTTATCCTCCAGTTCCTGTAAGTGAGTTCCCAACTCGCTGCGGGTCGATGCGATATGTCTTTCTATCTGGTCTGGTTTTTCAGCCACTGGACGTCCTCCTTCATGGTTTGAATGGTCTTCTCGGGCTTCTTAACCGCTCGCAATCGTCCCTGTCCCACGCTGATTAAGGCCGCCGCAATCACCGCCACGAATGCTCCCACGATCAATGCAGCGAGCCACGGCTGAAGTACCATCGCCAGCGCATAAACCAAGGCGATCAGCAGCAGGCCGCCGGCGTACAAAGCCAGCACCGCGCCGGCAATCAGCGATTTCGCGGCTCTGATCGTTTTGCCAGCTTCGGTTTTGATCTCGGCCTGTGCCAGCCGGACCTCGGAACGGACAATATCCTGCACGTTGCCGAAAATATCCTGCAAGACATCGGAAATTGAGCGATCGTCGTTCGGCCGCATGACGATTAAACCTGGTCGTTGCGCACTGCGCGGCCAAGCAGGAAGCCGAGCGCTCCCGCAACCAGCAGCGACGGCCCTGGATTTCTCTTTACCCAGGCTTCAACGTCCGCCATCATTTGCTTGGAATCGTGATTTTGCATATAGCGCGCAACTGCTTCGACTCGATCCGCCGCGGAGTGCGCCATATCCGGACCGTTCGGTAATTTGTCGGCGTTCTGGTGAAGGCTGCTGGCAGCGTTATGCAACGCCCCTGCCGCCGACACGCGATTCTCTTCGATTTTGTTCATCGCTTCCCGGCTCAGTTCGCCGGTTTTGTCTTTCATGGTTTGTGCGGTATCGGCGATGGAATCCTGGGCCTTGCGGACCAGATTCGAAGCCTCATCGCCCAGTTTGCTGGCCTCATTTTCCTGATAACCGTAGGTAGTGTCTGACATATGTGTCCTTTCGTCGCGAGTCTAAGCTCCGCCCACTGACAGCGTCCGGTCATTAGATGCTGCCGTGAAGATTTTGTGACGGTGCCGCATCACTTGAAACCCTCGCGCGCGCCCGGAGTATCCTATACCTGTCGGCGCGGTTCCCGCCGCGCCTTCACGGACTCTATGAAGCGTGCTCTGATTGCGTCGGGCGTCGCGGTGCTGTTCGCTCTGCTGGCGTTTCCTCAACGAAGCCGCTACCGTGAGCCTTCCGCCGAAGACGATCCCGCCATTGCCGCGCGCGAAGCTGAATTTCACTTTTTGCGCGTCGAGTATACCGACTTGCCCCAATATCACCGCGGCTTCGGCTATGCTTCCCGCGACGGCCAGGGCACCGGCTGGTGGCTAGTCGATTGGCCCGACGCTGACAATCATTTCACTCGCGGCATCCAGCGCCTGACGAGAATCGACATCGGCGATCCCCGTCACCTGCGCCTCACCGACGACCGCATCTTCGATTACCCCTGGATCTACGCAACGCAAACCGGCTGGTGGGGACTGAGCGACCGCGAGGTCGCGCGCCTTCGCGAATATTTGATGCGCGGCGGATTCCTGGTCACCGACGACATGTGGGGCGCCGACGCCTGGGAAGTTTTCCGCGAGACCATGCAGCGTGTTCTACCCGGCCGCGACATCCCGGATCTGGCTGAATTCGATCCGGTCATGCACGTGCTCTACGATATCCGCGAAAAGGATCGCACGTTCATTCCCGGCTCACGCCATCTGTGGCGCCGGGGAAACTCGGTCGAAGTAGTGCAGCCGCCCGGCTCCAGCCCCGCCTGGCGCGGCATTTATGATGACCACAACCACATGGTGGTCTCCGTGAACTACGACACCGACATCGGCGACGCCTGGGAGTTTGCCGACGTGCCGTATTATCCGGAAGCCATGACGGCGCTCGCCTACCGCTACGGCATCAACTACATTATCTATGCGATGACGCACTGACGTAGGTTCGTCGCGCGAGCGCGTGCTATTTACCCACCATGTGCGGTACGTCGCGATTGTTCTCCGCGCATATGAACTCGCGAATCTCCTCGCCCACGGCCAGATCGGCGACTGCCTTGAAGGTCCACGGCTTCGCGAGAACGCCCGGGTCATCCACCGTCACCTCTTTTTCCAGGTGCCCCAAGTCCGGACGCCGATAGCGTTCGATCACATGCAGCTTCGCGGAATGCGGATGCGCGCCGGGATCTACCCACAGCCGCTCGTTGAAACCGACGCGGTCGACGACTAGCGTGTCACCGTCCCAGCGGCCGATCGAATCGCCGTACCAGAGATCCATGTCTAGTTCCTTGGGATGCGCGCTGCGGTCCAGATGAATTTGGTGGAACCCCGGGCTCTCGTCATCGGAGATGATGACCAGCAATTGTTTGGTCTGCGCCAATGCGAAGAGCGGACCCAGCCTGGTCACCGCCGAAGGCAGGCACTGCGCCTGCGGATTATCCACGCCATTGTTCTCCAGCCTGCGCTTGGCCACCGACTGCGCCTCCGGCAGCCACTCTGGTTTGCCGGGCTCGGTGGTTACCGGCGACCACCACACTCCCGAGAGATCGGGCTTCCCGTCGACGGTTCGCGGCGTCGGCCCTGCCGGCGGGTGGTGCCGCTTGCGATCCGCGATCGCACCGAGCGTATCTTCGCCCAGCGTGCTCAGTTGCGTGCCTTCCTGGAGCTTGATGTTCAGCTCCAGCGTCTTCGCGGCCGCGACTGTCACTCCTTTTTTCTCGAACGCCCTCACCGCCGGCACGACCACTGAGATGTCGTAAATTCCGGCGGCCAGATCGGACAGAGCGTATTTCCCGGCGGCGTCGCTCACTGCTTTCGAGACACTGGCGGTCGCGACGTTCTTGGCGTTAACCGTAGCGTTCGCCATCGCGACGCCCCACGGGTCTTGCACCACGCCCGAGATGCTCCCGCGGGCATTTTGGCCGAACGATTGAGTAGCGAATAGGAAAGCAGTGGCGAATGAAACAGCAAGAATCGAGCGCATAAACTGCAACCAGTATATTATGCGAGGACTCTCCGCAACGTATGGGTCTTGCCGCCGAGTTCGCGCGTCAGCCTACGCCCGTCGTCGCTGCTCTTCGCTGCGCAGAGGGAATTCGACTACGGGCACGTGCTCGCTCTTATGGCGCAGCCGCCCCTTCATGCGGGTGAACGCGACGCTGAGCCCCAGCATGCAGGCGATCAGAATAGCCGCGGACAGCAGCACCGTGGGGACGCCCAGGTTCTGCCGGTACTTTGAGAAAAACGGGCCGTATTCGAGGTCCACGTGCACCCAGTAAACCAGCAGCGACGTGGTGCCCAGTTGCCGCACCCAGCTCCAGCCGCCTCCGGCCATGTACTCGCACCATAGGTACGCCAAAGAGCCTAGCAACAAAGTTATACCCAGCTTGCACGCCACCAGCGCCGGGCTGTTCAACCAGAACTCCGATTGCGTGTACAGGCTGAACGGAAGATCGCCGAAGTACCGGCCGCCAAATACCAGGCCGAAGCCCAGCAGCGCCGACCATTGCATTACCCGGTTCCATCCGCCGCGCTCCACCAGCGGAATCATGCTTCCTACCGCCACGCCGAAGGCCAGAAACGCGCCCCACGGGAAAATGCTGAAGGTATCCGCGCCGGGAACAAAATAGTCGCGCACGGGACCCGGAATTGCTGTGAAGTGCAACGCCGACATCACCGGTGAAACAGCCGCGATTGCCGCGCCTCCCATCACCGCCCAACGCACGCGGTCAATCCCGCTGGCCAACGCCAGCAGGCAGAGCAGCGCCGCCGTAGCGCCCATCACGTTCAGGATATCCACCCGCAGCAGATCGGTCCACGGGCTAGTGCCCGCCGCGAAAATCCAACCCTGCAGACGGAACAGAATCGCCAGAAGAAACAAGAATCGTGCGCGTTTCAGCGCCTGAACCACGCGCGCTCCCGCAGGCATGTGCTCCCGCCGGTTCATCCCCATGCCATAGGTTGCGCCCGTCAGGAAAAGGAAAATAGCCGCCGCTTCTCCGCCCAGGAATTGCGAAAAAGTGAACCAGGGCCCGGTGCGATCCGCGGGCCGCAGAAAAGCGTCGAACGTATGGCCCTGGAGCATGATCAGGGCCGCGACCCCGCGCATCCAGTCGATAAAAATAACGCGCTGCTTGGGGGTGGGCTGCATTCGGGCGGACGGGAGTTTTCAGTTTAGCAAAACCGCCGATTCTTGTAATCGCCGGTACAAGAAAAGGGGCGCCGGCCAAGATCCCGAGGTTACGTCACAGCCGAATGGCTTTAGCGCGGCGTCACGGCGGGCCGCGTTATATCGATGCCACCCTTGAAATAGGCGCCATCTTCGATCACGATGCCGGCCGTCTTCACATCGCCCACCAGGTTGGCCCCGGCGCGCAGCGTGATCCGCTCAGCCGCGTCTACATTGCCTTTGACGGAGCCCGCGATAATCACTTCCTTGGCCTGGACGCCCGCCTCGACTTTGCCCTTGGCGCCGATGGTCAAACGGTGATTCATCTTCAGTTGGCCGCTTAGTTCTCCGTTTACAACGATTTCTTCGTTACTCGTGAGCGTCCCTTGAATGCGCAGGGACTCGCCAATCACCGTAACCGCTCCGGAACCACCGGAAGGGTGGCCCCCCGACATGGCCGGCGCTGTTGCGGTCGCAGCCGGATGCGCGACGGGCTGAGACGAAGGTGAGGGTTGCTGTTCTTTATTCCACATTTGGGACTACGTTAGCACGATAACGGCCAACATCGCGTGAATGGTTGAAAACAACCAGCCACGGTGGTTTTTGAGCAAGACAGAGCCTTTCGCAGCCTAGCCTTATCTTGCATTTAGCATGGCGCCGACTTTGGTACTCCGGATGCCCTACAAACGAAGAAGAGGTTTCTATGAGAATGTCTCGTGCAGTAAAAACTGGACTCCTGGTAACTTTTATTACGGCATCGGGAATTGCCGTGGCGCAGGATGAGGCGCCGCCACCCCCGCAATTTTCGACGCAGGACGAAGCCGGTCCACAGGGCGCAGGTCCGCAAAACGTGGGTCCCCAAAGCGCGGGTCCACAAGATCGCGGCCCTCAGATGGCCGATCAGAATTCAACGCAGCCGGATAACCAAGGTTGGCGCCGCTTGGGTCCCGCCCCTTATCCCCAGAATGGCGCCGATCCCCGCTATGCTCAACCCGGTCAGTATGGCGATCGAAGCTACGCGCAGCCCCCGCCGCCCGCGAATATTCCGCCACAGCTTACTATTGTGCCGGGAACCTTCCTGACGGTGCGCATGAATCAGTTGCTTTCCTCAGACCATAACCAGGCGGGCGACGCCTTTTCCGCCACCTTAGTTAAGCCCATCGTTGTGAATGGCATCGTAGTCGCCGACCGCGGCCAGACGATCGAGGGCCGCGTTTCGGAAGCACAGAAAGCGGGACGTGTATCCGGCACTTCGCGCCTGGGCGTCGAGCTTACTGACCTGTCGTTGATCGATGGCGACCAGGTTCCGGTTCATACTTCGTTGGTCAACCGCAACGGTCGCACTTCCGAAGGCCGGGACGCCGTCGGAATTGGCGCTGCCACGGGCATCGGCGCAATCATTGGCGCCGGAGCGGCCGGACGGCATGAAGGAGGAGAGGGCGCGGCCATCGGTGCCGGCGCCGGCGCGGCTGCCGGAATCATCGGAGTGCTGTTGACCCGCGGGAAACCGACCTACATCACCCCGGAACAGGTTCTCACCTTCCGCGTGGAAAATCCGATTGTCGTCTCGACCGAGCGCGCGCCGCAGGCCTTCCGCTATGTCGGACCGGGCGACTATCAATCCGACCCGCAGACTCGTCCCTACGCGCCGCGCCGCCCAGGACCTTATTACGGCGCCGGTTATCCGGTCTATGGTCCCGGCTGGGGACCCTATTATGGCTACCCGTATTACTACGGTCCTAGCATCGGAATCGGCTTCGGCGGATTCTATGGCGGCCGTTTCGGACACTTCCGCCACTAACGCAACTACCCGGGACCGCCGCATTGTGTTGCGGTCCCGGTATTATCCCTCAGTCGTCTAACCCACCAGCGCCATGTTGTAACACCCGCACGTCTCTTCCACTCCTACCGGCGTCTCGAACAATTCTTCCATCTTCTCCGCGGTAAGGAGCTCTTCTTTATTGCCATCGAAGAAAATCCGGCCGTCCTTCAGCGCCACCACGCGCGCGATCTCGGGAACGATGTCGGGAAGATGATGCGTTACCACGATCACCGTCACCCCGTTATGCGCCAGTTTGCGCATGGCGTCGCGCACTTCTCGTTGCGCGCGAATATCCAGGCTATTGGTGGGCTCGTCGAGCACCAGTGCCTTAGGATCGTGGGCCAGCGCACGCGCGAACACCACTCGCCGTGCCTCGCCGCTGGATAGCTCCGTCATCAGGCGGTCCGCCAGATGAGCCACTTCGAAGAACTCCAGCACTTCCCGCGCCCGCGTTTCCATGGCCGAAGTCACATGATGATTTGGCCAGATCCCGATCGATCCGAAAAACGCGCTCAGCACCGTCTCCATTGCTGAATACGGCTTGGTGCAGGTAGCTACCAGGTCGTTGGTCACGATGCCCAGCGTCGCCCGCAATTCGAATAGCGTCCAGACCTCGTCGCCCCAGATGCGCACCCGGCTTTCGAGCGGATACCGCGGATAGCATTCGCGGGTGATGGTCTTGAGCAGGGTCGATTTACCGCTGCCGTTCGGACCCAGAATCGCGACGTGTTCGCCGTCTTCAATCGAAAAAGTGACGTTCCGCAGCGCCATGGTCCCCTCGCGCTCCACCGAAACGTTGTCAAACTCCAAAAGCTTGGGCATCAGCCCATGCTAACAATCCGCGTTCGGAGCCGTACGAATCAGAGACCATCCTTCATCACCGATGGCATTCTCCAAGAGACCGGCCGGCAAGAAAGCGATATAGGCCGGGACGCTCGGGCGGAACGACATCTCCGCCACGCCTATATCGGACCTTTGAGGGACGGGATCCCTTAGGGCTTCGCTTTCTTCGGAGCTTTCGACTTGCCAGAACTATTGACGCCGGCCGCTTGACGAACGAGCGCCTTGAAAGCGGACTCGTCAACTTCTTCTCCTTCATGAATGTCAATCGCGCGGCGTGTGTTTCCGTCGAGACTCGAGTTGAAGAGACGGGCCGGATCCTTCAGAGACGCGCCCTTGGCGAAGGTAAGCTTCACGACTTTCTTGTAGGATTCCCCGGTGCAGATGATGCCGTCGTGCGACCAAACCGGGGTGCCCCTCCACTTCCACTCCTCGACGACGTCCGGGTCTGCTTCCTGGATGAGCTTGCGCATTCTGCTGAGGGTTTTCCCGCGCCAGTCTCCGAGTTCTTCGATTCTTTTCGAGATCAACTCCGGCGCCGGTGAGTCCTGGCTCGCACCCGACTTTTTCATGGTTTCATCCATATATTTCAAATACAAGAGAGCGGAGGACGAACGCAACCATTATCCTTGACAAATTTTCGCGAAGAAATCCCCCTTGTACTGCGTCTACTGTTTGGCTACACTAGTGAGTGAGCACTTACTTATGAATGTTCCCGCCGCCCTCCCCAACGCCCCATCTCCCGCTGTCCGCAAGAACCGCATGGCCGCCGACGACCGCCATCGTCAGCTCCTGCGCAGCGCCATCGATTGCGTGGCGCGCAACGGTTTCGGCGGCACCAAGACCAAGGACATCGCCGCCGCCGCCGGGGTCAGCGAGGCGATCCTGTTTAGACATTTCGCGACCAAGGAAGATCTCTACCACGCCATCCTCGACATGAAAGAGGGCCAGCCCGCCGCGAAAGGCGGAAAGCGATTGATGCAGCAGATGGAGGAATGCGCGGCACGCCGGGATGACGCGGGCGTGTTCGGAGCCATTGCGTGCGCAATATTTACCTCGTTCCGCGAAGATCCCGCCTTTCACCGTTTGATGCTGTACGCCATGCTGGAGGGCCATTTGATGGCGAGTCTGTTTCACAAGCGGTTGGGAGCCGGTTTCAAAGATTTCTTGCGTCGCTATGTGGTGTCGCGGCAGGCAGAAGGGGCCTTTCGCTCGGGCGACCCCGATCTGGTGCTGGATTTTGCGGTGGGAACGGCAGTGCATTGCGCTACCGGCAAATATATTTTCCGGTTGAAGAAGTCCGCTACGCCAGATGAAGAGGCGATAAAGCAGCTGGTCGGATTTGTTTTAAATGGACTCACCGAACCTGCGGCCGCCCGTCTGCGTACTAACAAGAAGAACGGGAAGGGGACTCATGCCACGACCTAATTTCTCCGGAAGGAACAGTGCGCCTGTCCGCAGCACGGTTGGCTGGACCGGGGCTGGTGCCCTGTTTTCGGCGCTGCTGATTGTATTTTCAATAAGTTGTAGCGGTCCGAAAACCACGCTCGCGGATAATCCTCGCGCCGCCGCTGGGCCCGCGGGGGCAGCTCTCACCGTGGCGGTCGCGCCTGCTGAAAATCTGCCGGTGGAGGCATCAGTGCGCGTCACCGGCAGCTTCGTTGCGAAAGAAACTTCTGACGTGGCGCCGGAAACCGGCGGCAAAGTGATCGAAACGCCGGTCGACGTCGGCGACTTCGTCAAGCAAGGGCAGGTGATCGCCCGCCTGGAAGATCGCGACGCAAAGTTGCGGCTCGACCAGGCCGAGGCTAACGAACAACAGGCTGAAGCAGGGTTGCGTCAGGCCCAGTCGCGCATTGGTTTGGCCCAAGGCGATCAGTTTAACGCCGACAACGTGCCTGAGGTGCTCTCCGCGAAAGCCAATGCGGATTCCGCCGCCGCCCAGGCGCGCCTGGCCGAGGCCGACGCCCAGCGCTACGCGAATCTGCTCAAGACCGGCGATGTTTCGCAAAGCGCCTACGACAAATTCCGCACCCAGGCCGATACGGCCCAGGCCCAGGCCAAGGCCGCCCAACAGCAGTATGAGGCTACGCTCAACGCGGCGCGGCAGAACTACCATGGAACCGTCTCCGCCCAAGCTTCGCTCTCCGGCATGCAGGCGCAAGGCGCGATGGCCCGCAAAGCGATCGCCGACACCGTCATTCATGCGCCATTTGCCGGCTACATCAGTGCGCGGCCGATTGCCCCGGGCCAATACGTCAGTGTGACTTCCAAGATCGCGACGCTGCTGCGCATCACGCCCATCCGCCTGGAATTGCAGGTGCCCGAAGTCAATGCGCCGGATATGAAATTGAATGTGGGAGTGGAAGCCATGGTCCCCGGCTACCCTGGCCGCGTCTTCCAAGGGCGCGTGACCGCGATCAATCCCGCGGTCGATCCCAGTTCCCGCACTATCACGGTCATTGCTGAATTTCCCAACACGGATATTTCGCTCAAACCCGGCATGTTCGCCACCGCGCGCATTTTGCTGGCCGGCGACAGCATGGGACTGTTCGTGCCGCGCGCTGCGGTGATCACCGACCCCACCACCAACTCATCCCAACTTTATTTCATTCGCGATGGCCGTGCGCGAGTGGCCGTCGTGCAGTTGGGCGCCACGCGCGATAACACCGTGCAGATTCTGTCGGGGATTTCACCCGGCGCCTTGATTGCCACCGACCATCTCGCCGACCTGTTCGATGGAATGGTCGTCAAAACCGTGCCCGCCGCTCCCGCTCCGGCCGCAACGAAAGGACGCTAACCCATGCATGCACTGGCCGCGTTGTGCGTCAAACGTCCCGTCTTCGCCACCATGTTGATCGTGGCGCTGATGGTGGTGGGCATTTTCTCATTCTTCACACTGGGCGTCGATTTGTTCCCGAAAATCGATCTTCCCACCATCATTGTGACCGTCGCGAATCCCGGCGCGTCGGCCGAAGAAATCGAATCCGATATCACGAAGCGCATCGAGGACGCTGTGAATACCACCAGCGGAATCGACACCATGTCGTCCACCTCGATCGAGGGAAACTCCACCGTGGTGATCAACTTCACGCTCGACAAGAGCGGCGACGTGGCCGCGCAGGAGGTGCGCGACAAGGTCAACCAGGTGGTCCCGCAATTGCCGGAAACCGCTAAAGCGCCGGTAGTGCAGAAACTCGATCCGGATGCCCAGCCCATCTTGCAGATGGTGGTTTCTTCGCCGCGGCCGTTGCGCGAGGTCACCGAAATCGCCGACAAGCGGATCAAGCCGCTGCTCGAAAACATCTCCGGCGTGGGCCAGATTACCATCGTGGGCGGGCTGAAGCGCGAGATCCGCGTGTGGGTGGACCCGGAAAAGATGCGCGCCTATAACGTCGCTGTCGCCGATGTCGCCAAAGCCCTCAAGGAGCAAAACGTCGAGCTTCCGGCCGGCAGCGTCAACGCCGGCGAGAAAGAATTATCAGTCCGGACGCTGGGACGCCTGGTCGATCCCGCGCAGTTCGACGAATTGGCTGTCGTTCGCCGCGGCTCCTACGTGGTCAAGATCCGCGATATCGGTCACGCCGAAGACTCCGAGGAAGAGCCGACCACTGCCGCGCGCCTCAACGGCAATCCCGCGGTAACACTCGTGGTCGCCAAGCAGTCCGGCGAGAACACCGTGGCCACCGCCGATGCCGTCAAGGCGCGGCTGAAGGAAATTCAGGCAACGCTGCCGAAGGATCTCACCATCCAGATCATCAACGATCAGTCCACGTTCATCAAGGGCGCCGTGCACTCGCTCGAAGCGCATCTCGTGGAGGGCAGCCTTCTCGCTGCCATCATTATTTACATCTTCCTCGCCAACATTCGCACAACTTTGATTTCAGCCGTGGCGATTCCCACCTCCATCGTCTCTGCTTTCGGCTTGATGGCGGCCATGCATCTGGACTTGAACCAGATCACTATGCTGGCACTGACGCTGATGGTTGGCATCGTTATCGACGACGCCATTATTGTGCTCGAAAATATTTACCGCTACATGGAAGAGAAGGGCATGCCTCCCATGCAGGCGGCCATCGAAGGCACCAAGGAGATCGGGCTCGCGGTTATGGCGACCACGCTCTCGCTGCTCGCCGTGTTCCTTCCCATCGGCTTCATGGGCGGCATTACCGGGCGCTTCATGTCGTCATTTGGCTTCACCGCGTCGTTCGCCATCGCGGTCTCCCTGCTCGTGTCTTTCACTCTTACGCCGATGTTGAGCTCGCGCTTCATCAAGATGCCGCCGCGTCAGGCGGGGGACTCGCATCACTCGTCCAAAGATTCGAAATTCTTCCGTTTCCTGGACCAGCACTACACGCAAATGCTGGAGTGGGCGATGGCCCACCGCAAGAGCATGGTGGCGCTCTGCGTCGTGGTGTCGCTCTGCACGATTCCGCTTTTCATGTTGGTAGGCAAGAACTTTTTGCCGGTGGATGACCGCAGCGAATTTCAGGTTACCCTCAAAGCTCCCGAAGGCACTTCACTCGCTGCTACGCTCACCATTGCCGAGCGCATAGCCCGCGATCTGCGCGCGCAACCCGGTGTGACGGCCACTCTAACCACGATTGGTTCGTCGCAGGGCGGCTTCGCCACGCTGGCGTCTGCCGCGAACCGGGCGACGATCTACACCCGGTTGGTGCCCGTGGATCAGCGAAGCTACACACAGTTGCAAATGATGTCGCGCGCGCGCGAACTGATGAAAGCTTACCCTCCGGAGCTGCGCACTTCCGTATTGCAGGCGGGCGGCGGCGGGGGCGGACAAGCCGACGTGCAATACGTGATCAAGGGTCCTGGCCTCGACAAGCTCAACGAGTATGCCACGAAAATCGTTGCCCGGCTTCAGCACACGCCCGGCGTAGGCGATCCCGACATGTCAATGGTGTTTGGGAAGCCTGAGCTGCGGGTTGAAATCGACCGCCAGCGCGCTAACGATCTGGGCGTGAAAGTCACCGACATCGCCACCGCGCTCAATACGCTCGTGGCCGGTCAATTAGTTTCGTCCTTCCCATCGGGCGGCGAAGAGTACGACGTGCGCCTGCGGGCCGACAGCAAATATCGCACCAGCGTCGAAGGCCTCTCGCAATTAATTGTTTTCTCGACCAACAAGCAGGGCTGGGTGCCGCTC
>Ga0207657_10005316_pt1 | contig 13494 bp, 6 predicted proteins | sample KBSC33metaG_FD_184316 | JGI IMG/M metagenome (GOLD analysis project Ga0207657, IMG submission 184316) | Corn rhizosphere microbial communities from Kellogg Biological Station, Michigan, USA - KBS C3-3 metaG (SPAdes) (version 2) | ecosystem: Host-associated > Plants > Roots > Rhizosphere > Soil ... | reverse complement strand
GGGCCTCGAGCGGTATCTCAACGCCATCACCGCCGTCGCGTTCGACTACGACCACGACGGCTACGTCGATCTGTTCATCGGCGCCTACTTCCAGCCCGTCAACCTGTTCGACCCGCAGACGCCGCGATTCTTCCCCGAGAGCTTCGAGACGGCGAACAACGGCGGCGGCGTGATCGCGTTCCACAACAACCGCAACGGCACGTTCACCGACGTGACGGAGAAGATCGGGTTGAAGACGAGCGGGTGGACGCTCGACCTGGGGCACGCCGACGCGAACAACGACGGCTGGGACGATTTGTACGTCGCGTGCGACTTCGGCACCGATCGCTTTTTCGTGAACAACGGGAACGGCACGTTCAGCGATATCACCGAGAAGGCGATCGGCATCGACACGAAGAAGGGGATGAACGTCGACTGGGGCGACTTCGACAACGACGGCCTGCTCGACATCTACGTCACGAACATCACCGACGACTACATGAAGGAAGGCAACTTCCTGTGGAAGAACAACGGGAACCTCACCTTTACGGACGTGTCGCGTGAGACGAACACGTACGACACCGGTTGGGGGTGGGGCGCGAAGTTTTTCGATTACGATAACGACGGCTGGCTGGATCTGTACGTGACGAATGGGTGGGTATCGGCTGGCAGCGAGAGCTACGTGCCCGATGTGTTCGAGATGATCATCAAGCCGGGCATCGATCTGGCGGACGCGCGCAACTGGCCGCCAATGGGGACGAAGAGTCTGAGCGGCTATCAGAAGAAGCGGCTGTTCCACAACGAGCGCGGGCAGGCATTCACCGACCAGGCGCCGAAGTACGGCGTCGATTCGATCCGCGACGGCCGCGGCATCGCGATTGCGGACTTCGACAACGATGGCCGCCTCGACATGTTCGTCGCGAACGCCAACGGCCAGCCGTTCCTCTACCACAACACGATGCCCGGCGGCGGCCACTGGGCCGAGTTCGCGCTCAGAGGCGTCAAATCGAACGCGTTGGGCGTCGGCGCGCAGGTGCGCGTCACGGCGGGCGGCGGCACGCAGCTGCGGTTCGTCGACGGCGGCAACGGCTTCGCCGGGCAGAGCAGTATGCGGCTGCACGTCGGCCTGGGCGGGGCGGCGACGATCGACAAAGTCGAAGTGCGCTGGCCGTCCGGCGTGAAGCAGACGCTGACCGGCGTGCCGGTCGACAGGCTGACGAAGATCGTCGAGGACTCGAGTCGATGAATCAGAGAGGAAGAGCCATCGTCGCGGCTGCCATCATGGTCGTTGCGCAGGCGGTAGGGGCGCAGACCGCAGGGCGGGCCTTCAGGCCCGTCATCGCCAGCATGGCGTTTCCGGCCGACGACGCGGATTTGGGCCGGCTCGAAGCGGCGCTCACTTCGGCGCCCGACGATCTGAAAGCCGGCAACGACTATCGCATGGCGGTGATCCAGGCGAAGGCGTACGATCGCGCGATCGCGTTTTTTCAAAAACTGGTGACCGCGAATCCGGCCGCCGCCAACGCGCACCTGAATTACGGCTTCGCCTACGTGGACAAGATTCCCGACGCAGGCGCCATCACGCAGGTGATTCTGGCGAACAACGCGCTCGGCGAGTTCACCAAGTCGATCGAGATCAAACCGAGCTGGATCGGCCTCTACACGCGCGGCAACAGCTATCTGTTCTGGCCGAGGATCTTCAACCGCACGCATCTCGGCATCGACGATCTCAACGAAGCCTTGAAGATGCAGAAGGCGGTGCCGAAGCAGCCCTATCACGTGCGCGTCTACATCGCGCTCGGCGACGGCTACTGGAAGATCGACGACCTGACGGCCGCCGCCAATACCTGGCGCGAAGGGCTGGCGCAGTTTCCCGGCAACGCGCAGCTGCAGGCGCGGCTCTCCAGGCAAGGGGACGATCTGAAAACGCTCATCGAAGCGGGCTACGACCCGGCCAAGCGGGTCGATACCAGCCTCGACGATTTGTGGACACGCCGATGAGCATCGGAGCAATCCTGGAACCACGAAGCTCACGAAGGTCACGAAGATCACCGCGGGCAGGACGCTCTCACATCATGATCGTGGGCATCATGTTGTTCGTGGTCTTCGTGTCCTTCGTGGTTCATGACGATCGCGCCCGCGCCGCCGGACCTGCGGCGATCAAGTTCGACGAGATCGCCAAGCATGCGGGTGTCGAGTTTCATCACCACACCCGCGTCTTCAAGGGACAGAGCGCCGACGTGCTGCGCATGTTCACGTCGGGCGGCGCGTCGGTGGCCGTCGGCGATTTCGACAACGACGGCTTCGACGACCTCTTCGTCACCGACTCGGCGGAAGGGACCACCAGCCGGCTGTATCGCAACAACGGCGACATGACGTTCACCGACGTGACGGCGAAAGCCGGTGTCGGCGGCGGCAACGATCCGCTCTCGATCGTGTCGGACGCGCTGTGGCTCGACTACGACAACGATGGCTGGCGCGACCTGCTGGTGATCCGCTTCGGCACGCCGCTGCTCTATCACAACGAGCGCAACGGCACCTTCAAGAACGTCACGGCGCAGTCCGGGCTGAACAAATTCGGCAACACGATCGCCGCGATCGCGTTCGATTACGACAACGACGGGCGGCTCGATCTGATGTTCGGCAACTACTTCAAGCCGCAGAATCTGCTCGACGTCACCACGATCGAGCGGGATCCGCACGTGCTGCCCAACGATCTCGACAACGCGGTCAACGGCGGCGGCGTCACGCTGTGGCACGGGTTGGGCAATGGCCGCTGGGAAGACGTCACGGAGAAGGCCGGCTTCGGCAAGCACACCGGCTGGACGCTCGACGTCGGCCACGGCGACTTCAACAACGACGGCCTGCAGGACATCTATCTCGCGTGCGACTACGGCACCGATCGCATCTTCTTCAACAACGGCGACGGCACGTTCCGTGACGCGACCGAGAAGTCGATCGGGTTCGACACCCGCAAGGGGATGAACGTCGACGTCGGCGACTACGACAACGACGGCTGGCTCGACATCTACGTCACCAACATCACCGACGAGTACATGAAGGAGTGCAACATGTTGTGGCACAACAACCACGACGGCACCTTCACGGATCTTTCGCGTGAGACGGCGACGTGCGAAACGTTGTGGGGCTGGTCCGCGAAGTTCGGCGACTACGACAACGACGGCCTGCTCGATCTCTTCGTCGTCAACGGCCTGCGCTCCGCCGGCCCCGAGAACTACATCCCCGTGCTCGTGGACTTGATCACGAAACCGGGGGTCGATTTCACCGACGTGCGCGGGTGGCCGAACATCGGCAACATGACGTGGAGCGGCTACCAGAAGAAGAAGTTCTTCCGTAATCTCGACGGACAGACGTTCAAGGAGATGTCGAACGCCGTCGGCGTCGATAACGACAAGGACGGCCGTGGCATCGGCGTCGGCGACTTCGACAACGATGGACGCCTCGATTTCTATCAGGCGAACGCCGATCAGACGTCGCTCTTCTATCACAACGCGACGACCGGTGCGGGACACTGGATCGAGCTGAAGCTGGTCGGGACGAAATCGAATCGCGACGCCATCGGCGCGCGTGTGACCGTCAAGGCGGGAGCCAGGACGATGATCCGCGAAGTCGACGGCGGCAACGGCTACGCGGGTCAGAGCATGCAGCGCGTGCACGTCGGCCTCGGCGCGAACGCGTCGGTGACGTCGATCGAAATTCATTGGCCGAGCGGCACGGTGCAGACGGTCAACGCGCCGGTGGACAAGCTGACGACGGTGACGGAATCGGCGCCGAGCGGTTCGCGCTGAATCGCGCGCCGGCGCTCGGCTGACGCCTTCGCGCTACGCAGACCGAAGACGGCTGAAGCCTTCGCGCCGCGGAAAACTCGAAACGCTCGCCCAAAGCCTGCGCGCTATCCGAGACAGCAACGTAGCGCGAAGGCTTCAGCCGAGCGTCCAAGGAGTAAAGCTCTTGTCTCGCATCGCCTCGTCCTTCGTCGTCTTCTTGCTCGCCGCGCTCGCGGCGACCACGTCCGCCGCGCTCGAACAATCGCCCGCCTCGGCGGCGCAGGAGTCGCACGTCGGCGACGAGCTCTGGCATCATCGGAATCTCGGCAAGGCGTTCTACGAAAATCCGACGACGCAGCGGCAGGCGGTCGACGAGTTCAAGAAGGCGCTCGCGCTCGCGCCGGGATCCGCGCGCGAACGCCTCAACTACGCGCTTTCCCTTCTGCGCGCCGGCCAGACCGCCGACGCGATCGCCGAGCTGCAGCGCGTCCAGCAGCAGGACCCCTCGCTGCCGCACACGTGGTTCAACCTTGGCATCGCGTACAAGAAAGACTCGCAGTACGACAAGGCGATCGCGCAGTTCGAGCAGATGGTGAAGCTGGCGCCGAACGAGCCGATCTCGCACTACAACCTGGGATACCTCTACAAGCTCACCGACAAGCCGGCTGACGCGCTGCGCGAATTCGAGCGCGCCGCGGCGCTCGATCCGAATCTCGCGGGCCCGCATTTTCAACTGTTCAACGCGTACCGCGAGGCCGGCCGCGCAGACGACGCGCAGCGCGAACAGCAGACGTTTCAGGCGATCAAGCGCCGCCAGGCGGGCGCCGCGATTCCCGAGGATCTCGACTGGAGCGCGTACGCGGAGATTCTCGATCCGCCGGATCCCGCCGCCGCCGCTGACGCATCGGCGCCAGCGCAGGTGAAGTTCACGGACACGCGCCTCGACGGTGTGTTCAGCGGCGATCACGCCGGCCTGCTCGTGCTGGATGCCGATGCCGACGGCCGCGCCGATCTCCTCGCCTGGTCCGCCAGCGGCGTCCGTCTGTTCAAGAACGGCGACACGCTCGTCCCTGACGCGGGCCTCGCGGGCGTGCAGAAGATTCGCTCCGTCGCCGCCGGCGACTACAACAACGACGGCTTCCCCGATCTGTGCATCATCACCGACGATGGCGCGCAGCTCTATGTCAACCACAACGGCCAGTTCACGAGGGACACGGCGGCGTTGCTGCCGGCTGGCGTGTTCGCGAAAGCCGTCTGGGTCGACTACGACCACGATTACGACGTGGACCTGCTGCTGCTCGGTGACGACTCGAAATTGATGCGCAACAACGGGCAGGCAGGCTTCAGCGATCAGACCGCCGATTTTCCGTTTGCGCCTGGCCGCGCCGTCGATGCGTCGGCGCTGGACCTGATCAACGATACCAGCGGCCACGACATCGTCGTCTCCTATGCGGAGCATCCCGGCGTCGTCTACCGCGATCTGCTCGCAGGAAAGTATCGCGCCGAGCCGGCCGAAGCGCTGCCACCGAACGCGCAGTCGATCGTCGCGCAGGACCTTGACGCCGACGGCTGGCTCGATCTGGTGGCGGCGGCGCCGTCCGGTCCAGTCGTCCTGTTGAATCGTAACGGCCAGCTGACGCCGTCTCCGATCTCGGCGTCGAAGACGGCCAGAGCCGTCGCGCTCGCCGACTTCGCGAACCGAGGCGTCAGCGACCTGGTGATCGACGGTGCGATCGCGAGCAATCAGGGCCTCGGAAAATTCGGGGCGCCGGCGGCCGGCGTGTTGGCGGGTGCTGTCGCGGTGGCGGCTGGCGACTTCGACAACGACGGACGGATCGACGCCGCCGCGATCGGCGCCGATGGATCGCTCCATCGGCTCCACAACGATACTGATACGCCGAACGCGTGGCTGCGGGTGACGCTGACCGGCGTCAAGAATCCGAAGCTCTCGCCAGAGGCGCAAGTCGAAGTGAAGAGCGGCGCTCTGTACCAGAAAAAAACGTACACGGGCACGCCGCTGGTCTTCGGCCTGCGCGATGCGAAGGAGATCGACACTGTCCGCATCACGTGGCCGAACGGCCTCATCCAGAACGAGCTGCGCCAGCCGGTGAGCCGCGCGATCGCCTACAAGGAAGCGCAGCGCCTCTCGGGATCGTGCCCGATGATCTTCACGTGGGACGGCAACGGCTTCCGCTACATCACCGACGTACTCGGCGTGGCGCCGCTCGGCGCGAGCTCCGGCGACGGCACCTACTTCCCCGTGGATCACGACGAGTACGTGCAGATCCCGGGCGATGCGATGCGGTTGACAAACGGCCGCTACGAAGTGCGCGTCACGGAAGAACTCCGCGAGGTGTCTTACCTGGATCAGATTCAGCTCATCGCCCTCGATCATCCCAAGTCCATCGACCTGTTCACGAACGACAAGTTCAAGTCTCCGCCCTTTCCTGAATTTCGCCTCTTCGGTGCGGCGAAGCGCGTCCACCCGGTGCGCGCGGTGGACGATGCGGGACATGACGTGCGTCCGCGGCTGCTCGCAAAGGACCAGACGTATCCGGATGCGTTCGCGCGCGACTACGCCGGCGTCGCCGCGCTCCACACGCTCGACCTCGATTTCGGCGACGCGGCGCCGGACAACAAAGCCGTGCTCGTCCTGAGCGGCTGGGTGGATTGGGCCGATGGCAGCACGTTTCTCGGCGTTTCGCAGAGCGACCCCCGCGGCCTGATTTTTCCGTCGATTCAGGTGAAGGACGCCGCCGGCAGGTGGGTCACCGTCGTGGAAGACATGGGTTTTCCCGCGGGCAAGCCGAAAACGATCGCCGTCGATCTGAGCGGAAAATTCCTGTCCGCCTCGCGCGAGATCCGGATCGTGACGAATCTTTGTCTGTATTGGGACGAGATCTTCCTCAGCGAAAGCTCGGCGCCCCCGGCGCACGTGATGACGCGCATGGAGCCGTCGCTAGTGGATTTGCACTACCGCGGCTTCTCGACGCCGACGATTGATCCGCAGCGCAAGCAGCCCGAGACGTTTGCTTACGCGCAGCCGATGCCGTTGTCGATGTGGAACCCCACGCCGGGTCTGTACACGCGATACGGCGATGTGACGCCGCTGCTGCAGACGCTCGACGACCGGCTCGTCATCATGGGCTCGGGCGACGAGATTCGGCTGCTGTTCGACGCGGGCCGACTCCCGCCGCTCGAGACCGGCTGGACGCGCGACTTCCTGTTGATGGTGGACGGCTGGGCGAAGGATGCTGACGCGAACACCGCATTTTCGCAGAGCGTCGAGCCGCTGCCGTTCCACGCCATGAGCGCGTATCCGTATCCGCCGCCGGAGCATTTTCCCGACGACGCGTTGCACCGGGATTATCGGGAACGCTACAATACGCGCCCAGCGCTTCGCCTGTTGCGGCCGCTCACGTCGACGCCATCGCAGAAATGAAAGCACCGTCGCTCAAGACGCTGGTCGGTCTGGGCTTCATCGTCCTGCTGATCAACAGCGGCTACATCGCCGCCTTCGCGGATCCCACGATCTTCTACATGGGAAACGTGCTGGCGCACCTTGTAATCGGCGTCCTGCTGGCAATCCTCTTCGGCGTGCTGCTCGCGCGCGACGCGGATCTGCGGCGGCGCCTGATCGTTCCATCGATTTTGCTCGCGGCGGCGCTTGGCTTCGGCCTGTTTCTCGCGTGGGCCGGCGCCATTCACGATCACGACTGGGCGCGTCACGCGCACATCGTCGTCGCCGCCCTCGGCGTGGCCGCGCTGCTGCCGTACGGGTTCAAGGCGTGGCGCTCGGCGGGCGGGCAGCGCGTGTTCGGCATCGCGCTCATCGACGCGGCGCTGTTCGCAGCGATCTTTCCGATCGGCGTCGCTGTGTGGGTGAAGGCGCATCCACAGGCGACCGATCGCATCGTCAACCCGCTGACGGCTCCGCTGACGATGGCGGGCGAAGGCGGCGGACCGCAGTCGCCGTTCTTCCCCTCGTCGGCGAAAACGAACGTCGGCGGCATCATCCCGTCGAACTTCTTCATGGATTCGAAGACGTGCGGCGAGTGCCACAAGGAGATCTACCAGCAGTGGCAGAGCTCCGCGCACCACTTCGCGTCGTTCAACAATCAGTTCTACCGCAAGTCGATCGAGTACATGCAGTCGGTGGTCGGCCCGCAACCCAGCAAGTGGTGCGCCGGCTGTCACGATCACGCCGTGTTCTTCAACGGACGATTCGATCGGCCGATCAAGGATCAGATCGACACGCCGGAAGCGCACGCCGGCCTCGCGTGCACCTCGTGCCATTCGATCACGCACGTGGACAGCAGCATGGGCAACGGCGCCTTCACGATCTCGTATCCGCCGCTGCACGAGCTCGCGACCAGCAAGAACCCCTACATCCGGACGCTCGATCGATTCATGACGTATCTGGATCCCGAGCCGCATCGCCGATCGTTCATGAAGCCGTTCATGCGGCAGGATTCGGCGGAGTACTGCTCCGGGTGCCATAAAGTGCACCTGGACGTGCCGGTCAACAACTACCGGTGGTTCCGCGGATTCAACGACTACGACAATTGGCAGGCCAGCGGCGTGTCGGGTCAGGGCGCGCGATCGTTCTACTACCCGGCGAAGACGTCGACGTGTCTCGACTGCCACATGAAACCGGTGAAGTCCGACGATCCGGGTCATCATGCGGACGGTACCGTGCACTCGCATCGCTTTGCCGCGGCGAACACCGCGCTGCCATTCGTCAACCACGATTCGACGCAGTTGAAGGCGGTGGAGGATTTCCTGCAGTCCGGCTTCATCAGCGTCGACATCTTCGCCGCGTCACCCATCGACGAGAAGAGCGAACGGACGCCGATGATCCGCCGCGCGGCGGTCGGCGGCGATGCGCCGCAGGCGATGTCGAGCATCGGCGCCGGCGAGGAGGCGATGCAGTCGGGCCCGGTGTTCATCCGCGACGTCGGCCAGGTGGCGGCGCCGATCGACAAGGCCGCGCCGGCGCTCGTTCCGGGATCGACCGCGCGCGTCGATGTCGTCGTCCGCACGCGGACGATCGGCCATTTCTTCCCCGGCGGCACCGTGGATGCGTTCGACATCTGGCTCGAGCTGCAAGGCAAGGATGCAGACGGGCGTGTCGTCTTCTGGAGCGGCGAGGTCAAGGATGAGGGGAAGGGGCCGGTCGAAGAGGGAGCGCACTTCTACAAGTCGTATCAACTGGACGAGCACGGCAACGCGATCAACAAGCGGAATGCGTTCCAGTCGCGCAGCACGCTGTACGCGCGGCTGATTCCGCCGGGCGCCGCCGACGTCGTGCACTACCGCATCAAGATCCCGAAGGACGCGCGCGGTCCGATCACGCTCACGGCCAAACTGAATTACCGCAAGTTTTCGCACTACTACACGCAGTTCGCCTACGCCGGCGAGCCGAAGCCGCACGATCCATCGCGCATCACCAAGGACTTCAACGACGTCGACTACACGTTCGACCCGTCGAACATTCCGAAGAACGTCTCCGGCGAGATCAAGGATCGGATCCCGGACCTGCCGATCGTGACGCTTGCGCACGCGACAGCGACGCTGCCAGTCGGCGAGGGCAGGACGCCGCCGGCGTGGACGTCGGTCGTGCAGAAGGCGGATCGCGAGCGCTGGAACGACTGGGGTATCGGCCTGCTGCTGCAAGGCGACTTGAAGGGCGCCGAGTACGCGTTCACGCAGGTGACCAAGGCGGAGCCGGGCTACGCCGACGGCTGGCTGAACGTCGCGCGGGCGCTGATTCAGGAAGGCGAGACCGACGCCGCGAAGCCGTTCATCGAGCGCGCGCTCAAGACCGACGCGTCGCTGGGACGGATCTACTTCTTCAAGGGCCTCATCGAGAAGACCGACGGCGATTACCCGGCCGCGCTGAAGTCGTTCGGCGTGGCCTCGGCGAAATATCCGCGCGACCGCGTCGTGCTGAACCAGATCGCCCGCATTCAGTTCCTGCAGCGCGACTACGCCGCGGCGCTGAGGACGCTGGACAAGGTGTGCCTCGTCGATCCGGAAGACGTGCAGATGCACTACACCGCGATGCTCGCGCACCGGGGCCTCGGCAACGCCGCCGCCTCCGAGCGCGAACAGAAGCTGTTCGAGCGGTTCAAGGCGGAGGAGTCGGCGCAGTCGATTACCGGCGAGCGGCGCCGGCTGAATCCGGAAGAGAACAACGAGCGCCAGCCGATTCACGATCATGAGAGCGTGCCGCTCGGCGCGCTCGTCGCCGAGAAATCGTCGCGCCAGCCGCACGTCGGCGGCAGGTAAGGGGAACAGCGTGTCGGGTTTGGGGTTGCGGAGGTGGTCGGTCGCCGGTCGAGGCGCGTGCGGCGTGCGGACCGCCGCGCTCGTGGCGGCGGTCGCCGTGGTTGGCGCGGCGCCGTCTGCCGCGCCGCCACCCGCGGCGGCATCTGGCATCACGTTCACCGACGTGACCGCAAAGGCGGGCATAGCGTTCACGCACAACAGCGGGCGAGCGGGGAAGAAGTTCCTGCCGGAAACGCTCGGCTCCGGCGGCGCGTTCGTCGATGCCGACGGCGACGGCTGGCCCGACATCATCCTCGTCAACAGCAAGGATTGGACGCCGAAAGGCCGCCGCTCGCTGAGCGCGTTGTATCGCAACAACGGCAACGGCACCTTCACGAACATCACCGCCGGCAGCGGCCTCGACGTCGAGATGTACGGGATCGGCGTCGCCGTCGGCGACTACGACAACGACGGCCGCGACGACATCTACATCACCGCGCTCGAGGGCGATCACCTTTTCCACAACGAGGGCAAAGGCAAGTTCCGGGACGTGACGAAGGCCGCCGGCATCAACAACGCGAGTTTTGGCACCAGCGCGGCGTTCCTCGATTACGACAAGGACGGCAGGCTCGATCTCTTCGTCGCCAATTACGTGCAGTGGACGCCGAGAGGCGATCTCTGGTGCTCGCTCGACGGGACGACCAAGTCGTACTGCACCCCCGAATCCTACAAGGGCACCTCGTCGAAGCTGTATCACAACCTCGGCGGCGGCACATTCGAGGACGCGAGCAAGAAGGCGGGCGTCGACGATCCGACGAGCAAGTCGCTGGGCGTCACGGTCTTCGACTACAACATGGACGGCTGGCCCGACCTGTTCGTGGCCAACGACACCGAGCCGAACAAGCTGTATCGCAACAACAAGAACGGCACGTTCAGCGAAGCGGGGATGTCGGCGGGCATCGCGTACAGCGAAGACGGCGTGGCCCGCGGCGCGATGGGCGCCGACACGGCCGACTACGATCGCTCGGGCCGGCCCCATCTGCTCGTCGGCAACTTCTCGAATCAGATGCTCGGCCTCTATCACAACGAAGGCACCGGGCTGTTCGTCGACGAGGCGCCGAAATCCTCGGTGGGGCGGTCGAGCCTGCTGTCGCTCGCTTTCGGCGTTTTCTTCTTCGACTACGATCTCGACGGCCATCCGGACATCCTCGCAGCCAACGGCCACATCGAGGAGGAGATCGGCCGCGTGCAGCCGAAGGTGCAGTTCAAGGAGGCGCCGCTGCTGTTCCGCAATCAGGGGCAGCGGACGTTCGAGAACGCCAGCAACGCCGTCGGCGCGCAGTTTCAACGTCCGATCGTGGCGCGCGGCGCGGCGTACGCCGACTACGATCGCGACGGCGATCTCGACGTGCTCATCACCACCAATCACGGCCCCGCGTATCTGTACCGCAACGACGGCGGCAACCGGAACAATTTCATCTGCGTCCGGACCAAGGGCGTCAAGTCGAATCGCGATGGCATCGGCGCGATCGTGCGCGTCGAGAGCGCCGGCGGGAAGCAGTGGAGCACGGTGCGCAGCGGGTCCAGCTACGCGTCGCAGAGCGATCTGGCGGTCACGTTCGGCCTGGCGAAAGATCCGGTCGTGACGGCGATCGAGGTCGAGTGGCCGAGCGGGACCAAAGACCGCGTCACGTCTGTTCCGGTGAATCAGTTCGTCACGATCGAAGAAGGCAAAGGCATCATCGCGAAGGCGTCGCCTGGCGCAAAGGCGACGGCCGGTCATCGAAGCTCCTAGGGCATCAAGCTATCGACGCCGACGCGGCTCGCATCACTTTCTTGGCGCGGGCAGCCGCTCGGCCGGGATGCCCAAGGCGAGCGCGATCGCGCGGAGCGACGATTGAATGGTCCGGACATTCCGAGGCCCCATCCGTAGGAGCTGCTTCTGCGCCGCTGGCAGCGCCTCGAGGTTTGGCGCCGCGAAGCCATAACCAACTCCACCTTGCGGCGCGACTCGCACCGGATCGTCGACGATCGGCGTCTCGAGCAGCACGATGATCGCATGTTCGAGCGTGCGATCGAAGGGCGTGTCGGGCATTCCGAGATCGCGGTATGCGTCCGCGATGCGCGGCTTGAGCGTCGTATACAGGCGGGCGGCGCCGGCTGGATCGATCGAAGCCGCTGCGGCGGCCAAACCGTCATACCGCTCGTAGCTGTGCGGATCGATGTACTCCGCGCCGTCACGTTCGACCACGTGGAAGCCTGATGACGGACGCAGCACGCGGAGCTGCCCGGCTGGTGTTTTTCCCTCCGCCACGTTCGAGGCCACGACCACGAAGTTGCGGATCAGACCCTGCGTCGTCAGCCACGCGGCGATACGTGGGTTCGAGGTGAGCTGCTTGACCAGGTCGCGGACCAGGGGATCGGTCTGGTCGAGTGGCGGCAGATCGATGGGTGCGCCGTTGCCCCCGAGCGGCTGAACCGGTTGCGGTGGCACCTCGACGTGCGCGGGCTCGGTGGTCACGTGTACCCGCCTCGCTCGGCCGCCGAAAACGATGTACGCGGCAACCGCGATCACGCCAAGCAGCCCGCCGACGATCATCCACAGGCCCAGCGGCGGCCGCGTCGGCGGGGGCAGATCGGGCAGCTGACCATCGGTTTGGCGCAGCTCGTAGTCGGGCAGGTTCGGCCCCTCATCGTGCGGGTCCGCCATCGACGTTCGGCTCCTAGAGAGCCAGTGTAGCGCGAAGCCTTCAGCGGAGCGCGCGTCAGCTGATCGGCGGCCGTCGATAACCGCCGCATCCCTGTTCGATCGCCGCCGCCACTTGCAGCACGATTTCCTCCTCGAACGGACGCCCCACGACCTGTACGCCAATCGGCAATCCGTCTGGTGATGTGCCGACCGGCACCACGGCCGCCGGGTTGCCGAGGATATTGAACCACTGCGTGTACGTCATCGCGTCCAGATAGCCGACCTCGCGGCCATCGACGGTCCATCGCCGCTCGCCGTGATGGAACGCCGGAATCGCCGCGACCGGGCAGATCAGCACGCGGTGCGTTCTCATCTGCGCGACGATGTCCGCGCGTACGATGTCGCGATCGGCCCATGCCGTCGACACGCCGAGCGCCGTCAGCGGCGGGCGCGCGCCTCGTTCCAGAAACGACTTCAGGATCGCGAGGTCCACCTCCGCGCCCTTCAGCGGATCCTTCAGCAGCAGCAGCCCGATTTCGCAGAAGAACGTGTCCCACAGCTCGCGAGCGCGATCGAGACCCGTCGGACGAAAGCCCTCGACTTCGAATCCGGCCTTCGTCGCCAGGCGTTCGATGACTTTCAGGACCGGCGGCTCGTCGTCAACGACGAGGAGCAGCGGTCGCGTGAGCAGCGGCTTTTCTACAGGCGTTGCCATGGGGGTCATCCCGCATCGGGGGCACGGGATCGCGGAATCCACGGACGTGCCGG
>Ga0207657_10005314_pt1 | contig 13495 bp, 11 predicted proteins | sample KBSC33metaG_FD_184316 | JGI IMG/M metagenome (GOLD analysis project Ga0207657, IMG submission 184316) | Corn rhizosphere microbial communities from Kellogg Biological Station, Michigan, USA - KBS C3-3 metaG (SPAdes) (version 2) | ecosystem: Host-associated > Plants > Roots > Rhizosphere > Soil ... | reverse complement strand
TCGATCGCCAGCGCCATGCTGTGGGTGTCGCGCGCCGACGAGATCGCCGCGGTCGCGGTGGTGCTCGCGGCGATCACCGTCGTGATTCTATTGACCCTTGGGACGCTTCTCGCGGCGGGGCCGCTGATGCGTCTTATCGGCGACAAGGTCGAAGCGGCGATCACGCGCATCCTCGGCGTGATCCTTGCCGCTCTCGCCGCGCAATTCGTGATCGACGGCCTGAAGCAAAGCTTCCCGCACGTCCTCGCTTAGCCGACGACCCTCCACATCTTGAACGGGGAATCCGCCGGCAAGGCGACCGGCTGCAGCCACTTGGGAACCTGTCCCGCCTCCAGCTGCCCGTAGAAGCCTTTGGGTACCTCGGACATGAAGATCGTCGTGGTCGAGCTCTTGGGGCAGCTCAACACGTAGTCGGCGTGATATTTGTCGGAGATGATCTGGTGCGCCTGCGCCTCGCTGCCGCGCCACGCCTTCATGATGTCGACGATCTGCCGGTAGTTGCGGTGGTACGGCCCCCCGACGGCATCGTGGTGCGTCAGCGTTATCAGCCGCGGCCCGAGATCGACGTAAGTGAACACCAGCCCCTTCGGCTCGAGCGCGATCGGGTGAAGCCCCCAGATCGATGCGCACAAGTTGTTGGCGCGTCCGATCGCCGCGGCCGCAGGCTTGGCCTTTGCTTCGGGGATGAAGTGCAGGACGAATGGTGCCATGGCGCCCGCCCCGACCACCACCACCGCCACCGCTCCTGCAACCCGAACGCCGAAATATTTCGACCGCCAGAAGAGTGGGAAGGCCTGCCAGGCGAGCACTGCCGCGCCGACGGCCGCGAGCATCTGCGCCGCGGGGCCGGTCCGGGTCTGCCACAGCAGGAGCACGGAGGCCGCGAAACAGGGCGCGGCGACGGCGACGATCCGGCGGAAGAGGTCCGGGTCGCGCCTGCGCACCCAGCCGAGCACCAGCCACCCGATCATCCCCGTGATCGGAAGCGCGACGATGAGCGTCGCGATGCGCCAGCCGTGGCGGTAGACCGGCCGCGCTTCCTTCACATAGCTCATCCACAGCCGCTGCGCCTCGGGCGAGATATGCTCGGGCTTTTGCAGGCACTGCGGCCACATCGACGCGTGGAAGCCGGCGATGACCGCCCCGGCGACGAGCGCGAGGACAAGCCGCCGCTTCCAGTCTCCGGGCGATAGCCAGGCCAACGCGTACATCAGCGCGCCGCCGAGCAGCGCATCGGACAGGAATACCGGCGACAAGGCGTCACAGACGGGGGCGCGATTGTCGTAGGACGCGAAAACCAGGAACGAGAGCGCGACTCCGGCGGTCAGGGACAGCGCATAAGCGCGCAATCGCTCGGACTCCTGGGCGTCGTGGACCCAGAACAGGACCATCGCCGCGCCGGCGAGCGCCAGATAGATGATCATCTCGAGCCCGATCGCGAGCGACAGCGCCGAGGTGATCCCAAGAACCAGCCCGCCGCGAAGCCGCTTGGGGTCGGCGATGGCCGCCATGCTCGCCGCGAGCAGCGCGAGCTGCCAGCCGTGATGGTCGATCCGCTCGGGCATGAACATGCCGTTGGTCGACCCGGCGAAGAAGATCGCGAGCAGCGCCAGCGGATAAGCGAGCGGGTGGATCAGCCGCCGGGCGGTCAGCGCCAGCGAAAAAAGCAGCAGGAGATATGGCAGGAGCGGCGCGATCGCGACCGCCCACTTCTCCGCGCCCGGGCCGCCGAGGAACGGTCTCAACCCCAGGATCAGCCCCGCGATCGGCAGGTCGACCAGCCGCGACCAGTGGATGTTCGCCCCGAACGGCGGGTTCATCCGGTAATTGCGAAGATCGAACCAGCCCTGGCCGTGGAGCAGCCCGCGAACCTGCATGATCCGCATGTTGTCGTCGGTATCGGGCAGGGAGAAGTAGCGGATGCTCGCCCATTTCTGGACGATCCATAGCGCGCAAATCGCCAGCCAGACGCCGACGACGATCCAGCGCCAATGGCGCTCGATGATCGCGACGCCGCGGCGTTCCCACTCGTCGACCTTCTCTTGCAGCGCCTTGCCTTGGAGCATTTTTCGGGCTGTAGCTGGCAAAGTTCAAACGGCAAGCAGCCGCGCATGGCCTCTCGATTAAACGTCAGTCAGGAAACCTCTCAGCTGATCCGGTTCGCGCTCGTGGGGTTCTTCCTCGCGGGCGTGTACTCGGCCATCTATTGGTATCTCGCCACCTATGTGATGCCGCCGATGGCCGCGGTGGTGATCGCCTTCCTCGTGGCCGTCAGCATCGGCTTCGTCCTTCACAGCCGCTGGAGCTTCCGCGGTCACGGCAAGTCCGAAGACCACCGGATGAAGGTCAAGTTCCTCACCGTCCAGACCTCAGGCTTCCTTCTCAACGAGGTGTTCACCTGGGTCCTGACGGGCCCGATGCACGGGCCGACCTGGTGGCCGCTGATCCCCGCGATCTTCCTCACCCCGCTCGCGACCTATCTGTTCAACCGGCAATGGGTGTTCGGCTGATGGAGCGCCTCGCCTATCGGGAAATGGCCGAGCTCGACCAGAAGCATTGGTGGTATCGCGCCCGCCGAAGGGTCCTTTCCGACCTCATCCGCCGCGAAGTCGCGCCTCCGCCTGGCGCCCGAATCCTCGAGATCGGCTGCGGGACGGGCCACAATTTCGAGGTGCTCAAGCAGTTCGGGAGCGTCGATGCGATCGAGCTCGACGATGAATCCCGCGCAATCGCCGAAGAGCGGCTGGGGCGCAGCATCATGACCTCGCCGCTTCCCGAGCTCGCGGGCGTCCGTGGCGATTACGACCTCATCGCGGCGCTCGACGTGATCGAGCATATCGACGATGATGCAGCGGCGCTGGCTGCGATCGCCACCAAGCTGAAGCGCGGCGGCAAGTTCGTGATGGCGGTCCCCGCCCACCGCTGGATGTGGTCGGCGCACGATGTCGTGAACCACCACAAGCGCCGCTATTCGAAGGCGGGCCTAAAGCGCCTGATCGACGGGTCGCCCCTAAAGCTCGACAAGATCGGCTATTTCAACAGCCTGCTGTTCCCGCTCGCGGTCGCCGAGCGCCTCGCGTCGAAGGTGCGGGGGAAGGATGACGCCGAGGTGAGCCTCCCGTCAGCGGCGCTGAACAAGACCCTCGAAGCGGCCTTCGCTGCCGAGCGTCACCTCGTCGGGCGCTTGCCTTTGCCGCCGGGCCTGTCGCTGTTCGCGGTCGCATCCGCGATATAGCCGAGCTTCGCTTCGCCGCGGCCGTCGCCCGCGACCTCTTGAACAATATAGAGCGGGCGTCCTTTCGCCTCGTTGTAGAGCCGCCCGATATATTCGCCCATCAGCGCGAGGACGAACATCTGCACGGCGCCGATGACCACGACGATCAGCATCAGCGAGGTCCAGCCCGGGATGTTGTCGCCGCGCGCCCAGGCATAGGCGATGTAGAGGATCAAAAGCACCGAACCGACCGACAGCCACAGTCCGACATGGCTGGCGAGCTTCAATGGCGCCGACGAGAAACCGGTCAGCGCGTCGAGCGCGAAGCGAAACATCTTCTTGAGCGGATATTTGGTCTCGCCGGCGAACCGCTCCTGCCGGTCGTAGACGAGCGGCATTTGCTTGAACCCGATCCACGCCACCATCCCGCGAACGAACCGCGCCTGCTCCGGCATCGCGAGGAAGGCGTCGAGCGCTCGGCGGCTCATGAGGCGGAAGTCGCCGGTGTCGACCGGAATATCGACGTCGGTCGCGCGCGACAGCAACCGGTAGAATCCTGCCGCCGTGGCGCGCTTGAACGCGGTCTCGCCGGAGCGGCTTCCGCGAACGCCATAGACCACGTCGGCGCCCTGCGACTTCATCGCCTCCATCATCTTCGGGAGCAGCTCCGGCGGATCCTGGAGGTCGGCGTCGATGATGAGGATCGTCTCGCCGCGGCAGAGATCGAGCCCGGCGGTCAGCGCGAGCTGGTGGCCGTGATTGCGCGACAGGTTGACCGCCAGGACGTGGCGGTCGTCGGCGGCGATCTGCTGCATGATCGGCCAGCTGCCGTCGCTCGAGCCGTCGTTGACGAGGACGATCTCATAATCTTCGAGCACCGTCGCGCGCGCAGCAGCGCTCAACCGCTCATGAAGCAGCGGCAGGCACGCTTCCTCGTTGAAGCAGGGAACGACGATCGACAGCGCTGGCATCAGTGCAGACGATAGAGCACGGACCCCGGTCCACGCCAGACCGGCTGCAATCCCTCGACGAGGCTCGGGTCGTAAGGCGGCACATCAATCAGCCAGACGTAATCGAAATCCCTGCGCGGAAGCGACGCGAGGGATTCGTCGATGGTGCGATGGAGCCGGTCGCGGCAACCGTTCGGCCGAACCAGCTGCGACGGGTCCGCCGCATAATAGCCGGCCGCGCGATATTTGAGGTCGAGCAGATTGACCCCCTCGAGCAGCCACTGGTCGTTCGAGAAGCCCTCGCGCCGAACGATCACCATCGCGCCCAGATGGCCGTTGCGCATGAGCGGCCAATATTCCCTGCACGGCATTCCGTTGAGGCTGATCACCCTGGCGCCGCGCGGCATCGCGTCGATGGCGTGCAGCTTCGCGCGCTGGTCCGCGCCGGCCATCCCTAGGCTCAAGGTGTTCGCGGCCGTCCGCGTCCCGAAGAACAACAGCCCGAGCACCGCAAGCACCTGCGCCGTTCGCCGGTCGGGAGCGCCGCGGAAGCGGATCGCGAGCAGCCCGACCGCCATCAAATAAGGCACCAGCCGCATGTCGGCATAAGCCGAGCCGAACACGATGCGCGGGATGATCGCAAAGCCGGCCGCAAGCACGATCGCGGAGAATGCAAGGTTGCGCGACAGCGTCAGCTTGCGGCTGAAGATGGCGTAGAAGAAGGCCAGCGAGGCGGCTGCGAGCGACGCAATATCGAACCATTTCCAGCGGTCGCGCAGCGCCGAATAGATCCAGCGCCATTTGATCTTCCAGTCGAACCAGTCGACCGTCTGCCCGCCGTGGGTCTCGCTTCGCCATACGAGCATGATGAGGATCGGCCCGGCCATCACCGAGGTGCGAAGCGCCGCTTCGATCCCGGCCTTCCACCAGGTCCGACCGCGGTCGTGAAGCCGGACCGCATCGGCCGAGAAGCACATCAGCCCGAGCAGCCCCCAGCCGTAAGTGTGGCAGAAGAACACGAGGAGCGAGATCGGGACGAACAGCCACTCGCGAAGCACGGTGCGCTCGAGCCGCCCAAGCCTCAGCCATAGCCCGAACGCCAGGAACGCAAGCGCGACCGAAAGCGTGAAATTCACGAACCCGAACAGGAACGGATAGCCGTAGATGAACGGCAGCGCGAAGAATGCCGTGGGCGGCACCCGTCCGTGCACCTCTCGCGCGACCCACAGGAAGCCGGCCGCGGTCAGCGGCGGGATGGCGAGAACGATCGCCTTCACTGCCCATTCGAGCCCGAGCAGCTTGCCGAGCGGAATGACGAGGATATCGACGCCGAGATTGCCGATCGCCGCCCAGTGATAGTCGTAATAGGCCTGGAGCCACGGCGAGTTGGCGAGGTCGAGCTCGACCCGGTACCGCCCCATATGCCCGAACAGGTCGACCAGCGGCGGGATCGGCGGATAGACGAGGGGGATCATCGTCGCCAGGACGACGAGCGTCAGGAAGCCGGGCGATTCCCACCACGGCCGCACCTCGCGAGTCACGTCGGCCGCCAAGTTCGGCTCAACCCCCATCCGTCAGAAACCTGCAATCACGACCCGCGCGCTCCTAGCGGGATCGGGTCATTTGTCCATGCAGCGACGAGCGGGATTACAGCTTCTTAAGCGGAAGGTCAGGCGGCTTCGCGCGCGATCACGTCCTTGCGCACATGCCACACCTGGAGGCCCTTGAGGCCCGGGATGACAACCGGTTCGAGCCAGTCGGGCGACCTGCCATCGTTCAGAAGCGACGCGAGCCCGCCGGGCCCACGGTTCGCCCAGCGGATCGATTCCGCGGCGCCCTGGCACATCACAACATAGTCGATATTTCGCTTGGCGATCACGGCGCGCGCCTCCGGCAGGGGGCCGGCGAAGGTCACGATTACGTCGTGGATTCCGCCGCCGTTGCGGTGGTAGCCGCTGGCGATCGCGCGGTGATGGCTGCTGGCGATGATCGCCGGCGTGATGTCGAGCGGAATCGCGAGATTGCTAGGCGGAAGGGCGTTCAGCTTCTCGATCTGGCTGCGCTTCAGGCAATAATCGGCCTGGTTCATCGCGTTCACCAGCCGCGGGTCGGCGGGCATGACCAGCGCCGGCGCCGCATAAGCAGGGGCCATGATGAACACCGCGCCGGTGGTGGCGAGGACCCGTGCCGGCGCCAGCGACACCGTCCGGGCGCGGCGCAGCGCGAGATCGCAGAGGAAGGCGGTGCCGGGCAGGCTGAGCGTGCTCGCCGTCGTCGCCTCGCGGATCACGAAGACGGCCGACAGCGTGACCGCGCCGAGCAGGTAAGCGAACGCGATCCAGCCCTTGCGCTGATTCCCCGCAGTCTTGCGGATCGCGATCCAGGCGCCGAGCAGCCCGACGAGCGGCTGGGCGAAGCCCGCGGCGACGTCGCCGCCTGCGAGACGCCACACGGGCATGCCTTCATCGACGCCCTCGTACCATTCGCGCGCGACCAGCGGATCGAGCGACGAGAAGGGCCCCTGGAGGAAATGCGGATCGACGCCGAACATCGCTGCAACGGCGGCGACGCCGATCCCCGCGAGCGCGGCCAGACGGAGCTTCAGATCGACGATCGTCTCGCGAAGCATGAAATGGCAGCACAGGGCGGAAACGGTAAAGCCGGCGAGATGCGCAACGTTGAGCGCGTCGTGGGGGTGAGTCAGCCAGGTCGACGGCGCATGGGTCAGCCCGAACAGAAGGAGGCTTGCCCCAGCAAGCGCGGCCAGAAAGGACTTCAGCCGTTCGCAGGCACCGGGGTTGGCTATCCACTGGAAGGCGAACCAGGCGCCGAGCGCGGCCACGAAGGGCAGCGCTTCGATCGAGATGTTGCACCACAGCGCCATCGCCGCGCCGGCGACGAGGCCTGACCGTCGCGGTCGTTCGTCGAGCACCGCCAGCATCGCCACCAGCGCAAGCACGATCTGCCATCCGTGATGGTCGATGCGCATGATCCGCATCTGCTTCATCGCGCCCAGCGAAGCCGGCGTCGCAAGCACCGCGAGCAGCGCCGCGGGAGTCCCCATCAGCTTCCATGAGATTCGATGGACGAGCAGCATCGCGATGAACAAGGTCACTAGCGGAACCACAATCAGCGCCGCGGTCTCCGCGGCATGCTGGCCGGCGAAAGGCCGGGCGATCAGCATCACCGCGGCAATCGGAATGTCGACCAGCCGCGACCAGTGCATCGGCCCGCCGGCCGGCACATTCAGCCGGTACTGGGTCACGTCGAACCAGCTCTGCCCCGCGAGCCAGTCGCGCACCTGCATGAGGCGCATGGCGTCGTCGGGATCGGGGAAGGTCCATTCGGTGATCGCGGGAATTGCGTTGCGGATCATCGTCGCGCCGACGACGACCCAGATCGCGAGCACCAGCCATTGCTGGCGCCGGAAACTCAGTTGCGGGGCCGCCTCGCCGGTCACGCGAAGACGACCTTCTTGCGAAGCAGATAGGTTGCCTGGAAGCTGACGACGATCGCAACCGCTTTGGCGATGCGCGGATCGAGGCCGAAGCGGCTCCCAAGGCCGACGATCGCGGTGGTGATGCCGAGTCCGACCAGTGCCGAGAGAATGAACAGGCCCTGCTGGCTTCGCCTCGCGACGCCATCCGCCGCGACTTGGCCGCTGAAAACGAAGCGGCTCGAAATCAGCCAGTGGCAGATGATGCCGGCAATGTAGCCGCTCGCTGCCGCCAGCGCCGGCGGGACGCCGATCGAAAGCGCCACCATGAAGATCGCGAAATCGACGCCGAGCGAGACGACGCTCGCGCCGATATAGCGCGTGTAGAGCTGGTCGAGCATGAGGCTCAGGCCGCCTTCAACCGCTTCGGAACCAGGCGCTCGGACGCCAGCGCCGCCTGCTCGCCCTCGTCGCCCGACTCATGATATTCGGCGTCCTCGTTAACGGCCCAGATGTCGTAGGCGCGGCGCCCGGCCTCGATGTTCCGCGCGGTCAGCATCGCGGTCATCATCGCATGATCCTGGTTGTTGTAGCGGTGCATGCCGTTGCGCCCGACCAGGTGAAGCGTCGGGTAGGCCGTTTCCAGCTCCTCGCGGATCGCCTCGACATTGTCGCGGTAATAGTCGTCGTAGACGGGGTAGGCCTTCTCCTGGCGAACCACGACGCCGCCCTCGACGTCGGCCGGGTCGCACATGCCGAGGATCGCCATTTCCTTCTTGGCGAGATCGATCAGATCCTCGTCGCTCGAGGTCCACAGGCCGTCGCCCTCGAAGCAGAAATATTCCAGGCCAACGCAGGCCAGGCTCGGGTCCGGCACCATCTCCGGCGACCAGCTGCGAAAGTTCTGGATCCGCCCGACCTTCACCTTCGAATCGTGGATGTAGATCCAGTTATCGGGGAAAATGTCCTTCGAACGGATCATCAGCGCGACCGTCAGGAAGTCGCGGTAGCGGAGGTTGAGCGCGTTCGCCGCCGCCTTGGGCAATGGGTGGATTCGACTGGTGAGCTCGCGGATCGGCGCCGAGGAAATGACGTGCGCAGCGTTGATCACCACGCTCTTGCCCGCCCCGGTCTTCGCCGCAACCCGCCAGCGGTCGAGCTTCTTGTCGAACGAGAGCTGCTGCAGCGCGTGATCCATGAGCACGCGGTTGCCGTTGCCGACGACGAAGTCGCGCGCGGCTTCCCACATCATTCCGGGACCTTTCCGCGGATAGCGGAAGGTCTCGAGCAGCGTCTTGGTCTCCATCCCGTCGTTGGGGCGCCGGTTGAGCCCAAGCGAGCGCTTCAGCCCGTCGAGCACCGCGCCGCCGAGGCTCAGCCCCTTGATCCGCTGCGCCGCCCAGTCCGCCGAAATCTCGTCGCAGGGCATCCCCCAGACCTTCTCGGTGTAGGTCTTGAAGAAGATGTTGAAGAGCTGCTCGCCGAACTGGTTGATGGTCCAGTCCTGGAACGACTTCACGTCCTTGCGCGGGAACAGCCGGGTCTTGCCGTAGGACAGCATGCACATCGCCGAGCGAAAAATGCCGAGGTTGCGAAGCGCTTCGAACCCGCGCAGCGGATACGAGTAATATTTGCCGTCGTAGAAGATGCGGCTCATCCGCGGACGCTGGATGAAGTCGTCGGGAAGGATCTCGTTCCAGAGATCGACCACCTCTCGCGACTTGGAGAAGAAGCGGTGCCCCCCGATGTCGAAGCGGAAACCCTCGTGCTCGACGGTTCGGCTGATCCCGCCGACGTAGACCGGGTCCTTCTCGATCACGATGACCGAATAGCCGGCCTTCGTGAGCTGATAGGCGGCCGTCAGCCCCGCCGGGCCCGCGCCGATGATCGCGACATCGGCCGCAGCTTCGCTTCTAACTGGCATTGCTTTCCTCGTCCTGACTGGGGGGACAAGGTGTCGGCCAAGTTCTAAATCTTGGTTAACGGACCGGTGAGAATTCCGGGCGCGCTATGGGGTAACGCGGGTTATTTCGCCATTTCAGGCGTCGACGCGGCTCGCTTCTTGCCTGCCGGTTTCTTTTCAGCGGGCTGAGCGTCCACCTTGCGGTAGCGTTGCTCGGTCTCGACCATATAGTCGCGCGTGATCGGCAAGGCGTGGCGGTCGCGGACGTATTGGACCTGGAAGTTGCAGCCGCTGCCGCTCTCGAACATCACGATGCCGCCCGACAGATAGAATTCCCACATCCGGAAGAAGCGCTCGTCGTAGAGCTTCACCATCTTGTCGCGCGCGGCGGTGAACCGCTTCAGCCATTCGCGCAGCGTGAACGCGTAATGCAGGCGCAGGATCTCGATGTCGCTCGCGATCAGCTTGGCGCGCTGGCTCGCCTCCTGCATCTGGCTGATCGAAGGCAGGTGGTAGCCGGGGAAGATATATTTGTCGGTGAACGGATCGGGCGCCTTGATGGCCTCGCCGAACTTGCCGATCGTGTGCAGAAGCATCACGCCGTCGCTTGTCAGCAAGTCTCGGCACTTGGCGTAGAACTCGTCGTAATGCGCCTTGCCGACATGTTCGAACATGCCGACCGAGACGATGCGGTCGAACTCGCCCTCGACCTTGCGATAGTCGATCAGCTCGAACTTCACATGATCGGAAACGCCTTCCTCCTCGGCGCGCCGGCGGGCATATTTCAGCTGCTCTTCCGACAGGGTGATTCCGAGGACGTCCACGCTGGCGACTTTGTGCAGATAAAGCGCCATCCCGCCCCAGCCGCAGCCGATGTCGAGAACGCGCTGACCGGGCTTCAGGTAGAGCTTGGCGGCGATATGTGCTTTCTTGTCGGCCTGCGCCTGTTCGAGGCTGTTGGCAGGATCGGTGAAATAGGCGCAGCTATATTGGCGGTCCGCGTCGAGGAACGTGTCGTAAAGCTCGTCACTGAGGTCGTAATGATGGGCGACGTTGCGGCGGGACCGCGTCGGCCGGTTTCGCTGGAAAGCACGCTTGATCGCACCGAGGCGCCCCTTCCCGAACAGGTTCCTCCGGGCGCCCTTGTCTTCCCACCGGTTCTGGCCGGTGATCAGCTCCATGAGGTCGAGGATCGTCCCGTCCTCGACGATGAAGCGGCCGTCCATATAGGCTTCGCCAAGGCCGAGGCGCGGGTTCCTGGCGATGTCGAAGCCGACCTTGTTGTCGGTGAACCGCACGGTGAGGTGAGGCTCTCCGCCCGGACCGATGGTTTGCGGCGGCTTTCCGGGGGTGAGCAGCGTGATGCTGCCCTTGTGCAGCAGCTTGCCGACTAGCCGACCGATCAACGACATCGTCCACTCTCCATTTCGCCTGCGCTTCGGATTGGCACGGCGACGCCGAGACCGCAAACGACCGGCGAGATTTCATGTGCTCTTCCGATAGCGGTCGCCGGCGAAGGCCCAGCGAATCGTAGCCGCCATGCCGTAAGTCCCGCGGCGAACCAAAGGGCCGAGCGTCGGCCGCCTGAGACCGTGCATCTCGCGCGCGAACTCGGGCAGCAAGTCCACCGCCGCGTTCATCAGCATCGCCTGTACCGGGACCTCGACGAGCGAGCGTGCCGGCACGTTCAGGACGAGGTCGCGGAAGGTGCGCGTTCGCTCGTCGGCCGACAGCTCCGGCCGAAACTCCCGGATCAGCCGCTCGGCCTCGGCGCGAGTCCGCGGCACGGGATCGGCATCGAGAAGCTCGGCGATGTCGCCGCTCTCGGCGAAATAGCGATCCTGATCGGTGCTGCTCATCGCCGGCTCGGCGTAGCGCCGCCAGCCATCGAGGAAATTGATTGCGCCGGCGACGTGCACCCAGGCGAGAAGCCACGGATCGGTCGCGCGATATCCCCCGCCGCCGCCGGGCAGAGTCCCGCTGACCTGATCGTGGATCGCCTTCACCTTCGCGATCGCCTGGAGCGCGGAATCGCGTTGCGCGTAGGTGGTCGTGGCGATGAAGCGCGCGGTTCGCCGAAGCCGGCCGAGCATGTCGGCATGAACGTCGCTGTGGTCCCACACGCCGGCGAGCGCTCCGGGGTGCAGCATCTGGGTGAGAAGCGCGGCGATCCCGCCGACCATCATCGTCGTGACGTCGCCGTGAACCCGGCGGATCACCGAGCCCGGCGGGAACAGCGCATCATCGGACGCGGGAACTGGACGTTCGCCCCTGGATTGGTCGTTGAACGTCGCGCGAATCTGCCGGACCAATGCCCGCTGGACCGGCGCGAGCATCAGGCGGCTTCGCGGCTCTTTCGCTTGCGCTCCGCCGCCGTCTTGAGCTGACCGCATGCCGCGTCGATGTCGCGTCCGCGCGGGGTTCGCACGGGCGCGGAAATCCCCGCTTCGAAAATGATGTTGCTGAACGACCGGATTCGCTCCGGATCGGAACATTCGTAAGGCGCGCCGCCCCAGGGATTGAACGGGATCAGGTTTACCTTGGCGGGAAGCCGGTACTTGCGAATCAGGCGGACCAGCTCGCGCGCATGCTCGTCGCTGTCGTTCTTGTCCTTGAGCATGACGTATTCGAACGTGATGCGACGCGCATTGTTCGCGCCCGGGTAAGCCGCGCAGGCCTCGAGCAATTGCTCGATCCCGTATTTGCGATTGAGCGGTACGATCTCGTCGCGGATTTCCTTGGTGACGGCGTGAAGCGAGACGGCGAGGTTGACCCCGATCTCCTCGCCCGCGCGCGCCATCATCGGCACCACGCCGCTGGTCGAAAGCGTGATCCGCCGGCGTGACAGGCCGAGCCCGTCGCCGTCCATCACGATCTTGAGCGCATCGCGGACATTGTCGAAATTGTAGAGCGGCTCGCCCATGCCCATCATCACGATATTGGTCAGCATCCGCCCCTCGGGCTGCGACGGCCATTCGCCGAGCGAATCACGGGCGAGCATCACCTGGCCGACGATCTCCGACGGCTCGAGGTTGCGTACGAGCTGCATCGTGCCGGTGTGGCAGAAGCGACAGTTGAGGGTGCAGCCGACCTGGCTCGACACGCACAGGGTCCCACGATCGGCATCGGGGATGAACACCATCTCGAAGTCATGGCCGTCGTGCGTTTTGAGCAACCATTTGCGTGTCCCGTCCGACGAGACCTGCGCCTCGACGACCTCGGGCCGCGAGATGACGAAGCGCTCGGCGAACCAGGGCCGCTGCGGCTTGGCGATGTCGCTCATCGCCGCGAAATCGCTGACTCCGCGATTGTAGATCCAGTGCCAGACCTGCTTGGCGCGGAGCTTGGCCTGCCTGGGATCGAGGCCGGCCGCCTCGAACTCGCCGCGGATCGCGTCCTTGGACAGGCCGACCAGCTCGATCAGCCCGTCGGCGCGCGGTTTCACGCGCCGCGGCACCGGCACAGGGTCGATTGGGCCCGGAATGGGCATCAGGTTCGTGTCGGCACTCATGAGGAAGGCGGTATCTAGTTATCGGCGCTGCATTTTGCCAGCACAGGCGGCGGCAGCGGCATCGATCGCAGTCGCCGCTCCCTCGAGCGAATAAGGATCGATGAAGCGGCGCCCTCCGCCATCGCGCGATTCGACGCTCATCCCGTTTCCGCCGCGAAGCGCTGCGATGATCGCCTGCTCCTGCCGCGGCCCGTCGCTCCACGCCTCGTTGCCACGCGAAACGAGCAGGAACGGCTGGTCGTCGATTCGAAGCATCACTGCAGCGCCCTGCCGCGGCATTCGCCGAAGCCGGGCGTGGAATTCGCCCCAACGCCGGCGGTCAGCCGAAAAGGTGAAGCCGGCGATCGCCTGGACCTTGCCTTTCGAAGCGACCCGAAGCGAGCGCGACAGAGCCTCGCACGTCGGCCCGCGATCGATCGCCGCCCAGGCAGCGCTGGCATAAACAACGCCGGCCGATGCCGCGGTCCCCGCAAGCGCTGCC
>Ga0207657_10005312_pt1 | contig 13498 bp, 10 predicted proteins | sample KBSC33metaG_FD_184316 | JGI IMG/M metagenome (GOLD analysis project Ga0207657, IMG submission 184316) | Corn rhizosphere microbial communities from Kellogg Biological Station, Michigan, USA - KBS C3-3 metaG (SPAdes) (version 2) | ecosystem: Host-associated > Plants > Roots > Rhizosphere > Soil ... | reverse complement strand
CCGAGGACTCCGGGAACGCCGCCGTGGCCGGGCGGGAGCTGCCGCCGGACGAGGTCTTCGTGGTGGAGCAACGGATCGCCTGGTGGGCGGGTGAGCTGAAGAAGGCCGGGCTCGAAGGCGGCACGGACGAGATCCGCGCCCGGGCCCTGCTGGACCTGCTGCTCGGCGTGGACTCCCGGCCCGGCCATGCAGGCGCGGCCACGCCGGGCGGGTTTGCCGGGCGGGTGACGCTGACCGTGCCGCTGACGACGGCCGCCGGGCTGGCCGACCGGCCCGGCGAGATCCCCGGGATCGGGCCCATCGACCCCTGGCTGGCCCGCGACCTGGCCGCCGCGGCCGCCCGCAACCCCGCGACGACGTGGTGCGTGACGGTGACCGACGGGCAAGGACACGCCGTCGGCCACGGCTGCGCCCGCCCCGAACCCAAGCGCCACCGGAAACGCGCCGGACCCGGCACCCGGGACGGCCCGGGATTCGCGTTTACCCCCGAAGAAGGGGCCTGGCGGCTGCGCGTCCCCGGGAGCGGGCCGGACCTGCTGGTCAGCTTCGATCCGGTCACCACGCAGGACTGCGATCACCGGTTCCAGGCCCGGGGTCATGATCCCGGGAGCAGGCTGCGGCATCTGACCCAGGTCCGGCACGCGACCTGCACCGGACCTTGGTGCCGCCGGCCGGCTGAGCAGTGCGACTTCGAGCACAACACCCCGTACGAAGCAGGCGGACGTACGTGTATGTGCAACGGCGACCCGAAGTGCCGGCGTGATCACCGGCTCAAGCAGGACTTGCGCTGGACGGTCGACCAGCTTCCCGACGGGACGTTCCGCTGGACCACCCCGACCGGGCGGCAGTACACCACCGAACCAACGCGATACCCGGTTTAGTAACACGCGGTGGCAGGCTAGGGCGCATGGCTTTGCTGCGGGTGGACGCCGGGCCGCTGCTGCCCCGGCTGCGCTCCGAACTGGCCGCGCTGCTGACCAGCCTGACGGACGGCGACTGGGCGCAGCCGACGTCCTGCCCCGGCTGGTCCGTTCATGACGTCGCCGCGCACCTGCTCGGAGTCGAGCTCGGCAACGTCTCAGTACGGCGCGACCGCCGGAGGCTGGGCCCGGGGAAAGGAGAAAATCTAGACACCTGGCTCAACCGCTTCAACCAGCAGTGGGTGGACGCAGCGCGGCGGATCAGCCCGGCCCTGCTCATCGAGCTGATCAACGTGGCCGGCCTCCGATTCGAGGAGTACCTGGCCACGCTTGACCTCGACGCCACCGGCGGCCCGGTACCGTGGGCGACCGGCTCGGACCCGGCACCGGTCTGGCTCGATGTCGCCCGGGAGTACATGGAACGGTACGTCCACCAGCAGCAGATCCGGGATGCCACGCGGCGCCCGCCGCTCGGGGCGGCCTTCACCGGCCCGGTCCTGGAGACCGCGGCGCACGCGCTGCCCCGCGCGCTTGACCAGGTGACCCGGCCGGCAGGCACCGTCGTGACGTTCACCGCCGAAGGCGAGGGCGGTGGTGCCTGGCACGTGGTCCGGGCCGCTGCCCGCTGGGAACTCGCCCCGGCGCGACCGGCCCCGGCCGCCGCGTGCCAGGCATGGACGACAGTGGCCGGCGCGCTTAGGCGCTACGCCCGGGACCCGAGCGCTCCCCCGCTGACCTGGCAAGGCGACCGCGAGCTGGCCGACGCCCTGGCAGGTGTCAAAGCGGTCCTCGGCTGACCGGCGGCCATGTCCACATAGTGGACAGATTTGCTCCACAGAGTGGACAGGTGAATGATGGGGGCATGCCATCTAGCTCCGACACCTACCTGCATGGCCATCACGACAGCGTGCTGCGGTCACACCGCTGGCGCACCGCGGAGAACTCGGCGGGGTACCTGCTGCCGCGGCTGGCGCCGGACGCGCGCGTGCTCGACGTGGGCTGCGGCCCGGGCACGATCACCGTGGACCTGGCGGCCCTGGTACCCGGCGGGTCCGTGACCGGCATCGACGCGGCCGGGGACGTGCTGGCGCAGGCCCGGCAGGAGGGGGAGCGGCGCGGGCAGCGCAACGTTGCGTTCGACACCGGGGACGTTTACCGCCTGGACTTCGCGGACGGGACATTCGACGTGGTGCACGCGCACCAGGTGCTCCAGCACCTGACCGACCCGGTGGCGGCGCTGCGGGAGATGCGCCGGGTCTGCCGGCCCGGCGGGATCGTCGCGGCACGGGACGGGGACTACGGCGGGTTCTTCTGGTTCCCCGGGGAGCCGGAGATGACCGAGTGGCTGGCCCTGTACCGGGCCGTGGCCCGGGCCATCGGCGGGGAGCCGGACGCTGGTCGGCACCTGCTGGCCTGGGCCCGGCAGGCCGGCTTCGCCGCGGTCGAGGCCTCGGGCAGCGCGTGGTGCTACACCGGGGCCGCGGATAGGACTTGGTGGGGCAGGTCCTGGGCTGACCGGCTGACGAAATCGCCGTTCGGCGACCGGGCGGTCGAGCACGGCCTGGCTACGCGCGAGGACCTAGCGCGGCTGGCCAAGGGCTGGCTGCGCTGGGCGGACAGCGAGGACGCCTGGCTCCTCATCCCGCACGGCGAGATTCTGGCTCAGGTGTAGCCGCGTCGGACAGGGCGTCCAGGACGACGCGGACCGCGGGCTTGCGGTCGCCGCCGCGGCGGCTGACCGTGAAGACCCGGCGGGTCACCGGGTCGGCGGGCGGGACCAGCCGGACCCGCGGCGGCAGCCACCGGGCGGCCAGCCCGGGCACCAGGGTGACCCCCGCGCCGGCCGCGACCAGGCTGAGCAGGACCTGGAAGTCGCTGGCCCGGGCGACCACGCGGGGCACGAAACCGGCCCGGGCGCAGGCCCGCTGGATCATCTCGGCGCAGCTGGTCGCCTGGCGGGGGGCGAGGAACGGCTGGCCGGCCAGTTCGGCCAGCGGGACCGGGCCGAGGCGGCCCAGCGAAAGGGCACTGTCCGCGGGGATGGCCAGGACCACGGGGTCGTCGAGCAGTTCGCGGCGCTCGAAGAGCGGGTCCAGGGGCCGGGGCAGCAGGTCGTACTCGTGCGCCACGGCCACGTCGGTCTCGCCGCGGAGCACGGCGGGCAGCGACTCCTCCGGCTCCATCTCGGTCAGGTCCAGCCGCACCTGCGGCGCCGAACCCGCCAGCGCCGCCCAGGCGGCGGGCACCAGGCTCGCGGCCGCGGACGGGAAGGCGGCCAGCGTGACCCGGCCCGCGATCTGGTCGCGCAGCGCGGCCAGGTCGGCCTCGGCCGCGTCCAGCCGGGCGAGCAGGGCGTCGGTGTGTCCCACCAGGATGTGCGCGGCAGGGGTGAGTTCGACCCCCCGCCCGGCCCGTTCGGTCAATCTCATCCCGACCTCGCGCTCCAGCGCGGCGAGCTGCTGGGATACGGCGGGGGCCGAGTAGCCGAGCGCGGCGGCGGCCGCGGTCACCGACCCGTACGCGCTGACGGCGTGCAGGACCCGAAGCCTGCGCACATCGAGCATGAAGTAGAGCTTATCAGTCATTAGGATTTTTGTAACTGGACCTTAAGAGGCGACCTGGCAAGACTGGAACCATGAACACCAAGCCAGCCACGTTGGCCGCCGCGGGAACGGTGCTGCTGTGGGCCAGCGCGTTCCCGGCCATCACCGTCGCGGTCCGCGGGCTCGGGCCCGCGGGCCTGGCCGTGGCCCGGCTGGCGGTCGCCTCGGCCGCGCTGGCCGTGGCCGCGCCCCTGATGGGGGTCCGCCGGCCCAAGCTAGGGGATCTGCCGCTGATCGCGCTGTGCGGGCTGGCCGGGATGACCGGGTACCAGCTGCTGCTCAACGCCGGGGAGCGGGTGGTGCCCGCGGGCACGGCCAGCCTGCTGGTGGCGACCGCGCCGGTATACGCCAGCCTGCTGGCGGTGGCGTTCCTGGGCGAGCGCGCGACCCGCCGGCCCGGTGCCAGCCAGCACTGGGCCGGCAGCGCGGTGGCGCTGGCCGGCACCGCGCTGATCGCCGCCTCGCACGGGCTCGGCTTCGGTACGTCGGCGCTGATCGTGCTGGCCGCGGCGGTGCTCCAGGCGATCTTCCACACCGCGCAGAAGCCGCTGCTGGCCCGGTACACCGGCTTCGAGGTGACCGCCTACGCGATGTGGGCCGGCACCGTGTTTGTCCTCCCGTGGACCGGGTCGCTGCTTCATGCGCTGCCGCACGCGGGCGGAGCGGCCATCGGCTCGGCGGTCTTCCTCGGCCTGGCGCCGTCCGCGGCCGGGTTTGTGCTGTGGGCCTACGCCATGGCGCGGACGGACGTCGGGCGGGTCACCGTCAGCTTGTACCTGGTGCCGGCCGCCGCGATCGGGATCTCGCTGGTCTGGCTGGGCGAGATCCCCGGGCCGGCCGAGCTGATCGGCGGGGCGATCGCGCTGGCCGGGGTCGTGCTAGCCAGTGGTGGGGGCTCACGCGTCCCGGCGGGTGATGAGGAGCGCGGCGGCGGCCAGGCTGGCCGCCGGCCAGGCCAGCAGGACCAGCAGGGACCAGCCCGGGGAGAACAGGTCCGCCGCCGGGTGCAGCGCGCTCACCTGCTGGGCCGCCTCCAGCAGCGTGAACCGGCCGATCCGGCCGTCCCACGGCGACGGCAGCAGGGCCGCGATGCCGGGCACCAGGATCACCGCGATGGTGGCGGCGATGCCGCCCGCGGTGTGCCTGATGATCGCGCCGAGGGCCAGGCCGAGCAGCGCGCATACGCACAGCAGCAGCCCGGCGCTTAGCACCGCCCCGGGAACCCCGGGGTGCCCCAGCGACACGCCCTGGCCGTGGCTCGCCAGGATCGCCTGGTCCAGCCCGAACGAGGCGAAGGCGACCGCCTCGCCGACGGCCAGCGTCAGCCCGGCGAGCACGACCGCCTTGGCGGCCAGCACCGCGCGGCGGCGCGGCGCCGCGGTGAACGTGACCTGGATCAGCCCGGTGCTGTACTCGGCGCTGAACGCCAGCACGCCCAGCACGCTGACCGCGATCACCGCGTACTCCAGGCTGATGACCCCGGGCAGCAGCGGGTCGGGCCGCGGGCCGCGGCCGGGCGCGTTCGTGAACGCGAAGGCGACCACGGCGCTGACCGCGATCGGGGTGACCACCGCGACCAGCAGGGACCAGAAGGTCGAACGGACCGAACGGACCTTGGTCCACTCCGATCCCAGCAGGTCCAGCGCCCGTATGGCGAGGGTCGGCGAGCTCATCGCGTGCCCCCGCGGTAGTCGGTGCTCTCCCGGGTCAGGTCCAGGTAGGCGTCTTCCAGCGAGGCCTGCCGGGGCACCAGGGCGTGCACCGCGATGCCGTCGGCGGCGGCGAGGTCGCCGATGGCGGCGGCGTCCAGGCCGGTCACGACCAGCGCGCCGTCGTCTTGCCGGGCGACGGTCCCGCCCCGTTGTGCGATCAGCTCAGCCAGCTCGGCCGCCCGCGGGGACCGGACCAGTACGTCCCGGCGGGCGCTCGACTCGATCAGCTCCTGCGTGGGCACGTTGGCGAGCAGCCGGCCGCGGCCGATGATGACCAGGTGGTCGGCGGTCTGCGCCATCTCGCTCATCAGGTGGCTGGAGACCAGGACGGTGCGGCCGTCGGCGGCCAGCTCCCGGAAGAACCCGCGGATCCATCCGATGCCCTCCGGGTCCAGGCCGTTGACCGGCTCGTCGAACATCAGCACCGGCGGGTCACCGAGCAGCGCGGCGGCGATGCCGAGCCGCTGCTTCATGCCGAGCGAGAAACCGCCGACCCGGCGCCGGGCCACCGATTCGAGCCCGGTCAGCCCCAGCACCTCGGTGACGCGCTGCTTGGATATCCCGTTGGCCTGCGCGATCGACCACAGGTGCGCCCGGGCGGTCCGGCCGGCGTGCAGGGCGGTCGCGTCGAGCAGCGAGCCGACCTCGCGCAGCGGCCGGATCAGCCCGTCGTAGCGGCGGCCGCCGACCAGGGCCCGGCCGGAGGTCGGCGCGGCTAGCCCGAGAATGATCCGCATCGTGGTGGTCTTGCCCGCGCCGTTCGGGCCGAGGAACCCAGTGACCCGTCCCGGGCGGACGGTGAAGCTCAGGTCGTCGAGCGCAGTGACCGGGCCAAAGCGCTTGCTGAGCCGCTCCACCTCGATCATGCCGCGCCTCCCGTCAGCCACGCGCGGCGCAGGGCGTCGTCGGCGGGCTCGACGATGACCGCCCGGCTCGCGAGCACGACGTGGGTCCGCAGGTCGCGGACGCGGCTGCGCAGCATCGCGACGGCCTCGAAGCCGGCCCCGCCGTAGGCGGCGGTCTCGCCGTCGAGAAGCCAGCCGAAGCCGACGTCCAGCCCGCGCGGCCCGGGTCCGGCCTGCCGGGTCAGGGCCGCCCGGGTCAGCGCCGCGGGCAGCAGCGACGGCCATCCCGTGCCCAGCCGGACCAGGTCCGCCCCGGTGGACCAGAGCCCGGCGATCGCCTGGACGGTGGACACCCGCGCCGGGAGGGCCTCGAAGGCGCCGTCCGGGGTCAGCGTGTAGCCGGTGACCGCGTTCGGGGCGATGTCCGCCGCCTTGGCGGGGAACTGCGAGTCCCGCATACCGAGCGACTGGAGGACCAGCTCTTCGGCCGCGCGCGCAAAGGGCAGGCCGGTGACGTCGGCGATGAGCTGCCCGAGCACGCCGTAGCCGCCGTTGCTCGCCCTGACGGTGCCGCGCGGGCCGTCGCATCCGATCACCGGGCCCATGAGCGCGGCCAGGTCGGGGACGCTGTCCGCGGCGTACTCCTCCGGGTTGCCGACCCCGCCGCTGTGGCTGAGCAGTTCCCCGACGGTGACCGCGTCGTCCTCCAGGCGTACCGCGCGCAGGTGGCGGTTGGCGGGGTCGTCCAGGCCGAGCAGGCCATCGGCGGCCAGCCGGAGTACGGCGGTCCCGGTGACCAGCCCGGTCAGGCCGGGCACCGGGAACAGGCTGCCGGGCTGCAGCGGCTCGGACCGGTCCAGGTCGGCATGTCCGGTGGCGACGGCCCAGGGCGCGCGGCCGGGGTCGCCGCCCGCCAGGAGCAGGGCGGGCACGCCCAGTTCGGCGCGGGCCCGTTCGGCGACCGCGGCGATCCCGTCCGGGGGGTCGCCGAGGGTCCGGGCCGGCGGCGGATCCTTCACCCGGGGGTCGGTGACCCGGTCGCCGAGCGGGAAGCCGCGCAGGCCGGTCAGCCGGTGCGGCGGCGCCGCGTCGGCCGCCGCCACCAACCGCACGCCGGCCAGCTCAACCTGGGCCTCGAGCGGCGCCTGGCTGATGACGACGAGCTCACCGCGCAGGCCCGTCTGGCTGGCCTGTTCGGCCAGGGTGCCGGGCGCGATCGCGGCCAGGAAACGGTCGTCGAAGTGCGGGCGGAGCTCGTCCTCGCCGGGCGCCGTCCAGCCCGGGCGGCCGGCCCCGGAGAACCGTTCGGCCACCCAGAGCAGGTGGGCGAGGGCATGGCTACCGGAGGTGCAGGCCTGTTTCAGCCGGGCCCAGCTGGACAGGCCGTGCTCGCGGGCGATGGCGGTCTGGGCGGCGTGCAGGGTGACGAACTCGCCCGCGGCCAGGCGGCGTTTCGCCTCGAGTTTCAGGTGACGCAGGCTCGGCCGGGCGGGCAGTGTCCGCGGCGCATGTGTTCGCGGTAGCTGGGAGCGCATGGCAGCCCTTCCCTCGCGCCCGGGGTCCGCTTGCGTCGGGCGGGAAAGACTCGCCGTTGATCGCAGCTTGGCAACCGGTGAGCTTGCAGCTCTGCCCGCGGACCCAGAGGCGGCCGGAACCACCAACGCCGATAGTACTCCCGTCCGGGTGTTTCGTGCCCGCCGAGCATCATCGTGGATATCTGCACCCCTGATGGGGGGTGCAGATATCCGCAATCCTGGCCGGCACCGCGGTGACATCTGGCTGGCCTGGGAAAGGTCGGACCGCAAGGAGCTGGAGCAGCAGCGGCTCGAGGCGCCTTTATCGGATGATCTACGTCGCGGTAACCTGCGGGCGTGGCTATAGAAATCGCGGGAGCCGGGGTGGTCGTCACCGGCGCGGGCGCGGGGATCGGACGGGCGCTGGCCCGCGGGCTGGCCGCGGCGGGCGCCCGGGTGGTGGTCAACGACCTGGTTTTCGAGGCCGCGACCGCGGTGGCGCAGGAGATCGGCGGGTATCCCCACCCCGGCGACGTAGGCACCGAGAAAGGCGTCCGCGAGCTCGTCGCCGGCGCCCGCGAGTACCTGGGCGAGATCGACATCTACTGCTCCAACGCCGGGATCGCGATCGGCGCGGGCCCGGACGCGCCCGACGCGGCCTGGCAGCAGTCCTGGGAGGTCAACCTGATGGCCCACGTGCGGGCCTCGCGTGAGCTGCTGCCCGCCTGGCTGGAGCGGGGCCGCGGCTGCTTCGTGGTGACCGCGTCCGCCGCCGGGCTGCTCACCATGCTGGGCACGGCCACCTACTCGGTGACCAAGCACGCCGCCGAGTCCTACGCCGAGTGGCTGGCCGCCACCTACGCACACCGCGGCCTGGTCGTGCACTGCATCTGCCCGCAGGGGGTGCGGACCCGGATGCTGGCCGAGTCGGGCGGGGCCGGGAAGGTGGTGCTGCAGGACGCGGCGATCGAGCCCGAGCAGGTCGCCGAGGCGCTGCTCGCGGGCCTGGCGTCGGGGACGTTCCTCATCCTGCCGCACCCGGAGGTGCACGGGTACTACCAGATGCGGGCGGCCAACCCGGACAGGTGGCTAGCCGGGATGAACCGGATGCAGCAGCGGATCGAAGAGGTTGAGCGAGGTATGGCATGAGGGCTTGGCAGGTGCCCGAGCTGGGCGAGCCGCGGGACGTGCTGACGCTGGCCGAGGTCCCCGACCCGGTGCCCGGCCCGGGCCAGGTGCTGGTGCGGGTGCTCGGCGCCGCGGCGAACTTCCCGGATGTGCTCATGTGCCGCGGCGGCTACCAGGTCCGCCCGCCGCTGCCGTTCACCCCGGGCGTCGAGCTGTGCGGCGAGGTCGTGGCGGCCGGCCCGGGGGTGACCGGGATCGCGCCCGGCGACCGGCTCATCGGCGGCGCGATCGGCGGCGCCTTCGCCGAGCTGACGCTGATGAACGCGGCCAGCGCGCTGCCCGCCCCGCCCGGCCTGGACGACGCCGAGGCGGGCGCGTTCTTCATCACGTACCAGACCGGGTGGTTCGGGCTGCACCGGCGGGCCCGGCTGGCGGCCGGCGAGACCCTGCTGGTGCACGCGGCCGCGGGCGGCGTCGGCAGCGGCGCGGTCCAGCTGGGCAAGGCGGCCGGGGCCCGGGTCATCGGGGTGGCCGGCGGCGAGGAGAAGGCCGAGGTGGCCCGGGCGCTCGGCGCGGACGTGGTGATCGACCGGAACACCCAGGACTTCGTCGAGGTGGTCAAGGAGGTCACCGAGGGCCGCGGCGCCGACGTGGTCTACGACCCGGTCGGCGGCGACACGTACGCGCGGTCCACCAAGTGCATCGCGTTCGAGGGCCGGATCCTGATCATCGGCTTCGCCGGCGGCCAGATCCAGTCGGCCGCGCTGAACCACGCGCTGGTCAAGAACTACTCGATCGTGGGCCTGCACTGGGGCCTGTACCAGAGCAAGAACCCCCAGCTGATCAAGGACTGCCACGCCCAGCTGACCAAGATGGTGGCGGACGGCGCGATCCGGCCGCTGGTCAGCGAGCGGCTCGGGCTGGACGAGGTGCCGGCCGGGGTGCAGCGGCTGGCCGACGGAGGCACGGTAGGCCGGGTTGTCTTCGTCCCCTGAGCTTGGCGGGGTCGACTTCTTCGCTCACGGCGGGCTGCCGGTTCCGCAGGTGACGATCCTTCAGGCCGAACGGGTCGCGGCTTTGTTCGGCCTCACGGTGCAGGCGCAGCCGCTGGGCAGCCAGCAGGACAGCAATTTCCTGCTGGCTGACGGCGGCAGCGTGCTCGGCGTGCTGAAGATCGCGAACCCGGCGTTCAGCGCGGCCGAGATCGAGGCGCAGGACGCCGCGGCCGCGCATATCGCGGCGGCGTGCCCGGATCTGCGGGTCGCGACCGCGACGCACGGACCGGCCGAGGTGCCCGTCGGCGGAGGCCCAGCCGACAGGAGCAGGGCCCTGGCCCGGGTGCTGCGCTTTCTGCCCGGCGGGACGCTCGCGGGCGCGGGACGCTACCTGTCGCCGCGGGTCGTCGCGGGCCTGGGTGCGGTGGCCGGGCAGGTCAGCCTGGCGCTGAGCAGCTTCGAGCACCCGGGCCTGGACCGGGTGCTGCAGTGGGACCTGCGGCACGCGCTGCGCGTGGTGGACGCGCTGGCCGGGCACGTGCGGGACGAAGACCTGCGGGACCGGGTGACGGCCGCGGCTCGTGCGGCCTGGAACCGGGTGGAGCCGCTGGCCGGGCGGCTGCCGTGGCAGGCGGTGCACGGCGACGTGACCGACGACAACGTGGTCTGCCTCCTCGAGCGGGGCCTGCGGACGCCGGACGGGATCATCGACTTCGGCGATCTGACCAGCTCGTGGGCTGTCGGCGAGCTGGCCGTGGCGATCACCTCGGTGCTGCGGCACGCCGGAGCCGAACCCTGCTCGGTGCTGCCCGCGGTGCGCGCGTTCCACGGTCTGCGGCCGCTGTCCGCCGCGGAGGCCGCGGCGCTGTGGCCGCTGGTCGTGCTGCGCGCCGCCGTGCTGGTGGTCAGCGGCGAGCAGCAGGCCGCCATCGACGGCGTCAACGACTACGTGACCGGTGCGCTGGAGCACGAGCGGCGCCTGTTCGAGCGGGCGATGTCGGTGCCGGCCGAGGTGATGACGGGCCTGATCCTGGCCGAGCTCGGCCTGGGCGGCGGGCCACGGCCGACATCAAGGGTTCCCTCCGGTGCGGTCCTGGACCTGGGGCGGTTCGCGGTGCTGGATCTGTCGGTCCAGTCCGACGCGGTGGACGAGGGGGCCTGGCTGGAGCCGGGGCTCGAGGACCGGCTGGCTGCGGCCCTGCTGGCTGAGGGGTACGACGCCGTGGTCACCCGGTTCGGGGAGGCGCGGCTGACCGCGTCGCCGATGCTCGCGGGGGTCTCCCCCGCCACCGTGGCGACCGGGATCGACCTGTGGACGGCCGCTCCAGTGGAGTTTCCGGCCGGGCTCACGGTGACCGGCGAAGGGAACCGGGTGCACGTGAGCCTGCCCGTGCCCGGCTCGCCCGCGGTGCCGCCGCTGGTCCGGCCGGAGTACGCGAAGGGGTGGCTGGCGCTGGTCGCGGATCCCGCGCCGCTGCTGGGATTGCCGACCGCTACGCGGCCTGGTGAGGGGGACTTGCTGAAACGCAGGGCGGCGTCGTTCGCCGCGGTGCAGGAGCATTACTACGCCGACCCGCCGCGGATCGAGCGGGGCTGGCGGCACCACCTGGCCGCCACCGACGGCCGGGTCTACCTGGACATGGTGAACAACGTGGCCGTGCTCGGCCACTCGCACCCGCGGGTGGAGGCCGCGGTGGCCCGGCAGCTGCGGCGGCTGAACACCAACTCCCGGTTCAACTACGCCTCGGTGGTGGAGTTCTCCGAGCGGCTGGCCGGCCTGCTGCCCGCGCCCTTGGACACCGTGTTCCTGGTCAACTCGGGGTCCGAGGCGGTCGACCTGGCGCTGCGGCTGGCCCTGGTGGCCACCGGGCACCGGGACGTGGTGGCGGTACGGGAGGCGTACCACGGCTGGACGTACGCGTCGGACGCCGTGTCGACCTCCACCGCGGACAACCCGAACGCGCTGAGCACGCGCCCGCCCTGGGTGCACGCCGTCGACGCGCCGAACTCCTACCGGGGCCGGTACCGCGGATCGGAGGCCGTTCGGTACTCCGCCGACGCGGTCCTCCTCATCGGCGAGCTCGCGGGCCGCGGACGCCCGCCCGCGGCCTTCCTGGCCGAGCCCTTCTACGGCAACGCCGGCGGCATGCCGCTCCCCGACGGCTACCTGGCCGCGGTCTACGCCGAGGTCAGGCGGCACGGCGGGCTCGCCATCGCGGACGAGATCCAGGTCGGCTACGGACGCCTCGGCCGCTGGTTCTGGGGCTTCGAGCAGCAGGGCGTGGTGCCGGACGTGGTCACGGTGGCCAAGGCCACGGGCAACGGGTACCCGCTCGGCGCGGTCGTCACCTCCCGGGCGATCGCGGAGCGGTACCGCGACGCGGGGTACTTCTTCTCCTCGACCGGCGGCAGCCCGGTCGCCAGCGTCGTCGGGCTGACCGTGCTCGACGTGATCCAGGACGAGGGACTGCAGGCCAACGCCGCCCGGGTCGGCGCGCACCTGAAGGCGAGGCTGGAAGACCTGGCCGTTCGGCACTCCCTGATCGGGGCCGTGCACGGGTCCGGCCTGTACCTCGGGGTGGAGTTCGTCCGGGACCGCGGCACGCTCGAGCCCGCCCCCGAGGAGACCATGGCCATCTGCGACCGGATGCTCGAGCTCGGCGTGATCATCCAGCCCACCAGCGACCGGATGTGCGTGCTGAAGATCAAGCCGCCGCTGTGCCTGGACGTCGCGGGCGCGGACTTCTTCGCCGACGCGCTCGACCGGGTGCTGGCCGAGGGCTGGTGACCAGCGCGGACCGCAAGATCTTAACAACTTATTACCGGACGGACAGTGTCGGACGCCCGTGTTATAAACATCTCAGAAACAGCGCTTTTAATCGCGAAGGATGGCGCTATGAGACGAGCTGTAATCTCTGCGTGATAGCCGTCCGAAGAAACTCGCTCCTGGGGCCTGGACAGACGCGATAGGTCGGCGAGCAGGCGAAATCGTGCCTCGAAGATCCACGGTCCAGCTAGCTCAGCCGGTTTTCCTTGCACCCGTAATTGACGTCTTGCCAGGCGGAGAAAATGAACGGTCACGGGCTACTCGGGCGGATGCTCGGTGACCAGATGATCGTGAACGGGATGCTGGTCGTCATCGCGGTCAGCACGCTGACCTTCGCCTACCGCCATCTGCGCCACGTCCGCGGCCAGCGGCAGAGCGCGCACTCCAGGGCCCGGCGGGCCCCTCATACCGGGCAGATCCCCTCCCCCGCGAATCCGCCCGGACCGGCCGCCGACGGCGGCCGCTGGACCGGCGGCGACCCCTGGATGACCCCCCCGCCACGGGCCGCCGCCGGTCACAAAAAGCCCGCAGGTAAGCCGGCGCCCGCCCGCGCGGGGGCTGCTGGCCCGGCTCACGCCGCTGCGCCGAGCGCCGCCGCCAGTGCCGCCGTGCACGCCGATGACTATCCGAGCTGGCCCGGCCGGCCGGGTCCGGGGGCCCTGCACCCCGATCACCCGAGCTGGCCGGGCCGGCCGGATCCGCGCTGGGCCGCCGCCGAGGCGGCGCTGCGCGCCGACGACTACCCGAGCTGGCCCGGAGGCCAGGCGGCCCCAGTCCCGGCGCCAGTCCAGGCGCCGGCCTCGGCGCCGGCCTGGGACGCGGGCTCGGTCGAGCTGGCCGGCTGGATTCTCTCGGAGGCCAACGCGCATGCGGCCGAGATACGGCACGAGGCCCGCGACGAGGCGGCCGCGTCGCTGGCGGATGCGAAGAAGGAGGCCGCTGACCTGCTTCGGC